>Ga0308172_1000276_pt1 | contig 82151 bp, 71 predicted proteins | sample PhyGR2_FD_202134 | JGI IMG/M metagenome (GOLD analysis project Ga0308172, IMG submission 202134) | Phyllosphere microbial communities from UC Gill Tract Community Farm, Albany, California, United States - DLSLSG.R2 | ecosystem: Host-associated > Plants > Phyllosphere > Unclassified | place: USA... | reverse complement strand
AAAAGAGGCGCAATGATAGCCCATTCTTCGTCGCTCAATTCGTGACGGCGCATGGCAATCTCCTTTCACGGAAATTGAATCATATACCGTAAATAAGATGAACCCCATTTATGGGGACGCTGCCTAGCGCAAGTGCATGAAACGGGTGGCTGTCAATCAAGCTGCCCTCTAACCCTTGGCCTTCATTAAATGGAGGCCCAAGGCTGTGACACTGCTGAATAACAAAGTCGCAATTATCACTGGCGCATCATCTGGTATTGGCAGGGCGACCGCGCTGCTCTTCGCCACAGAAGGTGCTGCGGTCGTCATCAATGCGCGTGGCGAGCGGGCGCTGAATGAGGTTGCCGAAACAATTGCCGATCTGGGCGGCCGGGTGCATGCGGTGGTCGGCGATGTCGGACTTGCGCAGACCCATGAGCGATTGGTTCAGGCGGCGGATCTGTTCGGTGGTCTTGATATTGCCGTCAACAATGCAGGCGCTGTGGGCGCGATCAAGCCGCTTGCCGAACTTTCGCTCGAAGAATGGCATCACACATTGAACGCCAATCTGACCTCAGCCTTTCTCGGTACCCGTTTCCAGGTGCCATCGATGTTGGCGCGCGGCGGCGGGGCGATTGTCTTCACCTCCAGCTTTGTCGGCACGAGTGTTGGCCTGCCCAAAATGGCCGCCTATGGCGCGGCAAAGGCGGCGCTCATGGGACTGGTGAAAGGTCTGACCGCCGACTATGCCGCGAAAGGCATTCGCGCCAATGCCTTGCTGCCCGGTGGCGTGGATACGGCAATGGCTGGAGACGACGCACAAAAAGAATGGGCCGCTAGTCTTCACGCGTTGAAGCGCATCGCAAACCCTGAGGAATTGGCGCAGGCAGCGCTCTTCCTGGCAAGTCCGATGGCGAGCTTCGTTGCCGGATCCGCCCTGTATGCCGATGGTGGTAATGCTGCGGTCAAATGAAATGTTCGGCGGCGGCATGGGATGTTATCGCGCGCGCCATTCCTCAAGCGTCAGCGCATAGGTGACGTGGGGCCTCAGATGCGGATGTGTATCTTCCGGTACGCGCGGATGATCGAAATCGCGTGAGGGGTTACGCTTCAACCCGATGCGCTTCATCACCGCGGTGGAGCGATGGTTATTGTGGACGGCGAAAGAGACGATCTCGGCTAGGCGCTTGTCGTCGAATGCCATGGCCAGCAGCGCTTTCGCCGCCTCGGTCACATAGCCCTTTCCCCAGTATCGGGTGGCAAGCCGCCAGCCGATTTCCATTGTACCGGGCGCAAAGACGTCGTCGACCGTAACGGGGGCAACGCCGCAAAAGCCCATGGGTTCGCCGGTCTCGCGATTTTCCATGGCATAAAAACCGAAGCCGGTGGCGTGGATCATGGCGTTGAGCCGCTCCATCATGGCGTCGGATTCTTCATCGCTTCGACGAACGGCAAAGAACTCCATCACCTCGGGATCGGCATTGATCTCGCGGAAGAGGGCGCGGTCGCTGTCCTTCCAGTCGCGCAGGATGAGGCGCGGTGTGCCGTGAATGATCATGCGGTAACGAAATCCGACTTGCGATAGCCCTGGAGATAAAGCAGGGCGGTGAGATCGCCGTAATCGATGCGGATCTTCGCTTCGGCTGCGACGGCAGGCTTGGCATGGAGCGCCACGCCGCTGCCGGCAAGGTGAAGCATGCCGAGATCGTTTGCGCCATCGCCAACGGCCAGCGCATCCTCCGGTGAAATACCAAGCGTGTCGGCAATGTCGATCAGGGCGTCGACCTTGGCCTGCTTGCCGAGGATGGGTTCGGCCACGGTGCCGTCCAATTGTCCGTCCTGCTCGCCCAGAATGTTGGCACGATTTTCCTGGAAACCGATCATGTCCGCGACGCGTGTCGTGAACACCGTGAAGCCGCCGGAAACGAGCGCGGTATAGTAGCCCTTCGCCCTCATCGTCGCCACGAGTTCCTTGCCGCCGGGGGTCAGCGTGATGCGCTTTTCAATGACTTCATCGATGACGGAGACGCGCAGGCCCTTCAGCAGTGCGACGCGCTCGCGCAGTGCAGGCTCGAAGGCGATCTCGCCATTCATTGCACGCGCGGTGATCGCCGAGACCTTGTCCTTCAATCCGACTTCGGCCGCCAGTTCATCGATGCATTCCTGGCCGATCATGGTGGAATCCATATCGGCGATCAGGATTTTCTTGCGGCGAGTGTCCTGATCCTGAATGACGATATCGATCGGCAGGCCGGCTATCGTGGAGGACAGGGTCTTGCGCGCCGCGTCCGTATCGGCGCCTTGCGGCAGCACGATATCGCAGGCAATGCCGTCTGCCAGCCAATAGAGCCCGGAGGCGCCAACGGCCTGCGCCGCGGTTTCGCCAAGGGCTGGGCCGAGAACAGGATTTGACGGATTGGCGATAAGCGTGGCAACGAAAGCCATGATGAAAAACCTTGATGAACCATTCGATGCGATCCTGATAACCGGCCCGACGGCAAGCGGCAAGTCCGCGCTTGCGCTTCGTCTTGCGCGCGAACACGGCGGCGTCGTCATCAATGCAGACAGCATGCAGGTTTACGACACGCTACAGGTGCTGACGGCCCGCCCTTCAGTGGAGGAGATGGAGGGGGTGCCGCATTATCTTTACGGGCACGTTCCCGCCAACGCGCTCTATTCGACGGGTGAATGGCTGCGGGACGTAACGTCACGTCTCGATGAGGTGAGGGGAAAGGGGCAGCTCCCTGTGATCGTGGGAGGCACGGGGCTCTACTTCAAGGCGCTGACCGGCGGGTTGTCGGACATGCCGGCGATCCCTGCGGATATCAGAGAGGGCTACCGGCAGCGGCTGCTGGACGAGGGAAGTGCTGATCTCTACCGCGAACTGGAAGCGCGAGATCCGGAGATGGCAGGAACGCTGATGCCGACGGATGGCCAACGGATCGTGCGCGCACTGGAGGTTTTAGAGACGACCGGGCAATCGATCCGGTCGTTTCAGACTGCAACGGGTCCGATGATCGTCAATCCCGAACGTGCCCGCAAGATCGTGGTTCTGCCGGAGCGCAGCGTTTTGCATGATCGCATCAACCGCCGTTTTGCCGGCATGATGCAGAGCGGTGCGGTGGAGGAGGTCAAGGCGCTTCTTGCTCTTGCGCTTCCCGCAGACTCGACTGCCATGAAGGCGATCGGCGTATCGCAGATTGCCGAAATGCTGGACGGTCGCATGCGTGAGGCCGAGGTCATCGAGAAAGCCGCAGCGGCGACCCGTCAATATGCCAAGCGGCAAATGACCTGGTTTCGCAACCAGATGGGGCCGGACTGGCAGCGCATCATCCCGTGAGTGTCTTACAGCATCGGCCCGAAAGTCGGTATCGATTTTCGGAAAGCACGATGCGTCGATCAGAGAAGAGAGAGGGTGTCGAGATCTTTCAGACTCGCTTCCCGTGCTCTAGATCTTTGTTGTTTCGCATGTCGTTATCGCAAAACCGGTGCACAGTTTTGCGTGGACCATGCTTCAGTCCTTCTTGTAGAGGCTTCCCAAAGGTTTCTTCAGCAAGGTCTCGCGAATGGACGAGCGTGTCTCATTGGTGAAGAACGGGCGGGTGGTGTCCGGGGCTGGAGAGACTGGTGGCTCAGGTTCCGCCTTCAGTGCCGCAGCTTTGTTTATACGCGGAAGCATGTCGGGGCGGTAGGGTTCGCAGTCCCCGCCGATGGTCTCGGACGAGTCATAGGTCCAGCCCCCCATCTCGACCTCGCCGACATCCTTGGCAACCGTTGCCTCATAGCTCTGCCGGAAGCCGGAGATATCCGGGCCCGAGATTGCGCGCATCCTTTTTACGATGGAGCGCAGGTCCACATTGTCTGGCACATCTTCATGGTGGTGGCTGATGATGCCATTTGCCTTTGGCAGCATGTGCGGCGGCAGGCGGTTGAAGCGCATGCGCATCGGCACGTTGATCGCTTCGCCGAAGGCAATCGCTTCGCCATTGCCAAGCGAGGACAGGAAGCTGATCGTCGACGTCGATGAATTGGAAATCGCCGAGCGGATGATCTCCTGGTCGTTGTCGTTGGACAGGCGCATGGCAAAGACCGTGGAGCACTGCGACAGGATCGTCTGGTCGAGTTCACCGGGGCGCTGCGTGATGATGCCAAGCGAGACGCCGTATTTGCGGCCTTCCTTGGCGATGCGGGCGATGGCCTGGCGCGTTGGGAAGAAGCCGAGTCCCGGATTGGCCGGAACGTAGCGGTGCGCCTCTTCGCAGACCACCAGCGTATGGATCGAGCCTTGACCCCAAAGCGCCAGTTCGAAGGCCATGCGGCAGAGAACCGAGGCGACGGAGTTGACGACTTCAGACGGGATGCCGGCGAGCTGGAATACCGAAATCGGCCTGCCATCTCCCGGCACGCGGAAGATATGCGCCACCGTCTCCATGATCGTGTCACTGATGGTGCTGTTGGAGAACATGAAGTGGTAGCGCGGATCGTTGATCGCCGCCATGATGCGCAGCTTGAGGGTGCGAAGGACGGGCTTCTCTCCACGCCCCTCCAGCCGTCCGATGCGCTCGTCGATAAGCGCCAGAAGATCGGCAATACGGTATGGCACCGGCGTGTCGGCGGTCAGTGCGGTTTTTTCCGAGGCACGACGCATGGTCGACGCGTCTGTTCCGCGAAAAGCGCGCTTGGCCTCCGGAATGAGATCGCGCAGGACATCCAATTCATCGGCAGGCGGCTCTTGCCCACGAAACAATACTTCGGTGAACTCTTCGAGCTTCATCAGCCAGAAGGGCAGATCCAGAGTATCGGTGTCGATGACGACGGAGGTGTTGGGAAAGGCCGCGGCAAATTCATTATGAGGATCGAGGACCAGCACCCGCAGCTTGGGGTCCTTCTCGATGGCCTTGTTGAGAAGCAGGGTGACCGCCGTCGTTTTGCCGACGCCGGTGGAGCCGACCACGGCAAAGTGCTTGGAGAGCATTTCTGGAATGTTGACGATGGCATCGACGCTCTGATCCTGGCTCAGATGACCGATGATGCAGCTGCCTCTCGCGCTATTCTCATAGATGCGGACGAGGTCGCTGGAGCGGATGCGGTGTGCGATGGCGCCGAGATAGGGATAGCGGGTGATGCCGCTTGTAAATTGTTCGATGCCTTCTGGCGTGGAGTAGATTTCACCGAGGAGTTCGACATCGATGAGCAGCGTGTTCGGTTCGCGTTCGGACCAGAGCGGGCCATCGACATTCATGGCGTAGGTGAGGGCCGCGACGCGGGTTTCGCCGAGATCGATGGAGATGAGGCGCCCGACCGACCACAACTGAGCAAAGCTTGGATTGGCGCTATCGGTGGTGACGGAGATTCTGGCTTTCGAGCCGCTGCAGAAGATCACGCGCCCGAGCATGCGGTTGCCCGCTGTCTGAGCGTCGCGGCGGTCGTGATTTCCAGCTTTCGCCGATGTCTGCAGATCTTCGTTAAGCACGTGTTGTCCCTGCCAGGTCGATGCCGATGTCTTCACAAGGCCGTCTTTTTCTTGTTGGCAGGTTATAGACCTCGTGGCTTTAACAAGTGGTGTAATGCTCGCGCATTTTTATTGCGTTGGCGGGCAGTCCGCGGCAATAAAGTTAAGAACCGGTGCATTTTCTCGGCATTTTGCGTTGACGCCAATCCGGTTTCTGTCTAACACTCCGCTCCATGAAAAATCTTAACGTACTTATCGTGGTGGGACGGCGCATGGGCAGGATGGTGTAACCATCCGGCGAAAGCACCCATGCGCTGAACGAGGCTCCTCTAGGGGCCTTTTTTTATGTCTCCACTTGGGCGGTCACGCCCAGCGATATCCAAAAGCCAAATCGGGATGGAACAGGCAATGACGGATAAGGACACTACGGACAACAGCAATCGCATGACCGGCGCGGAAATCGTTTTGCGCGCGCTCAAGGACAATGGCGTCGAGCATATTTTCGGCTATCCGGGCGGTGCAGTTCTCCCGATCTATGACGAGATTTTCCAGCAGGAAGAAATCCAGCACATCCTCGTTCGTCACGAACAGGGTGCAGGCCATGCTGCTGAAGGTTACGCACGCTCCACCGGCAAGGTCGGCGTCATGCTTGTGACCTCCGGTCCGGGTGCGACGAACGCTGTTACGCCGTTGCAGGATGCGCTGATGGACAGCATTCCGCTCGTTTGCATTTCCGGCCAGGTTCCCACCACGCTGATCGGCTCCGATGCCTTCCAGGAATGCGATACCGTCGGCATTACGCGCCCCTGCACTAAGCACAACTGGCTGGTCAAGGACGTCAACGAGCTGGCGGGCATCATTCACGAAGCCTTCCGTATCGCTCAGACGGGTCGCCCGGGCCCGGTCGTCGTCGACGTTCCGAAAGACATCCAGTTTGCCACTGGCACCTATACGCCGCCATCCGCTGCCATTCAGCAGAAGAGCTATACGCCGAAGGTTCAGGGCGATTTGAACGCCATCCACGCGGCGATTGAACTGATGTCCAAGGCGAGACGCCCGGTTTTCTATACCGGTGGCGGTGTGGTCAATTCCGGTCCGGAAGCCACCCGCCTGCTGCGCGAGCTGGTCGAGCTGACCGGCTTCCCGATCACGTCTACCCTGATGGGTCTCGGCTCTTATCCCGCCTCGGGGGACAAGTGGCTGGGCATGCTCGGCATGCATGGTTCTTACGAAGCCAACATGACCATGCATGATTGTGACGTCATGGTCTGCATCGGCGCGCGTTTCGACGACCGTATTACCGGCCGGCTGAATGCCTTCTCGCCCAACTCCAAGAAGATCCACATCGATATCGATCCGTCCTCGATCAACAAGAATGTTCGCGTCGATGTTCCGATCATCGGCGACGTCGGTCGTGTTCTGGAAGATATGGTTCGTCTGTGGCGGGCACTGCCTGCCAAGCCTGAAAAGGCGCAGACAGCAGAGTGGCATAGCCAGATCGCTCGCTGGCGGGCGCGCAACTCGTTTGCCTACAAGAATTCCAACGACGTCATTATGCCGCAATATGCGCTGGAGCGTCTGTCGGAAGCAACCAAGGGGCACGATACCTACATCACCACCGAAGTCGGCCAGCACCAGATGTGGGCGGCACAGTTCCTCGGCTTCGAGCAGCCGAACCGCTGGATGACCTCCGGTGGCCTTGGCACGATGGGTTACGGCTTCCCGGCCGCCATCGGCGTTCAGGTCGCTCATCCGGATGCGCTGGTCATCGACGTTGCCGGTGACGCCTCGATCCAGATGTGCATTCAGGAAATGTCCTGCGCCATCCAGTACAATCTGCCGGTCAAGATCTTCATTCTGAACAACCAGTATATGGGTATGGTCCGCCAGTGGCAGCAGCTGCTGCACGGCAACCGTCTGTCGAACTCCTACACCGAAGCGATGCCGGATTTCGTCAAGCTGGCGGAAGCCTATGGTGCCGTTGGCATGTATTGCGACGATCCGAAGGAGCTGGACGACAAGGTTGCCGAGATGATTGCGGTGAAGAGGCCGGTGATCTTCGATTGCCGCGTTGCCAATCTCGCCAATTGCTTCCCGATGATTCCGTCTGGTAAGGCACATAACGAGATGCTGCTGCCGGATGAAGCAACGGACGAAGCCGTCGCCAATGCCATCGATGCCAAGGGCCGCCAGCTCGTCTAAGCGTGGGAAGAGGATAAAGACATGAACGCACACCTACAGCCCACCGGCTCCGCATACTTCATCCAGACGGAAACGGCGATGGTGGAAAACCACACGCTTTCCGTTCTCGTCAACAACGAGCCGGGCGTCCTCGCTCGCGTGATCGGCCTCTTTTCCGGCCGCGGCTACAACATTGAAAGCCTGACGGTTTCGGAGACCGAGCACGAGGCACATCTGTCGCGCATCACCATCGTGACGCGCGGTACGCCCGGTGTCCTGGAGCAGATCAAGGCGCAGCTTGAGCGGATCGTTCCGGTTCACCGCGTGGTGGATCTGACGGTGCGTGCCCGCCAGGCCGGGCAGGAGCGTCCGATCGAACGCGAAGTGGCCCTTATCAAGGTCGCAGGACGCGGCGAAGATCGCGCGGAGACCTTGCGTCTTGCCGATGCCTTCCACGCCAAGGTGGTGGACGCGACGCTCGATCACTTCATTTTCGAGATCACCGGCAAGTCCTCGAAGATCGATCAGTTCGTTTCGATCATCAAGCCGCTCGGCCTGATCGAGATTTGCCGTACCGGCATTGCGGCGATGAACCGCGGTCCGGAGGGTATGTGAGCTCTTTTGCTTGTCGATCGAATGCTGAGGAAGGTCCCACTTCGTGGGGCCTTCTTTTTTGCTTCTTGCCTCGCCAGTCGGAGCGTGATGCGCCTAAGTCCCTGTCTGTCACGTGGTGGGCATCGCTCGAGCACGGCCTGTCGCTGTGCGCCCTAAGATTTTCCGGTGTAAATATGGGGGCAGAGCTCTGGTGTGAATGCAGGGCAGGCGAAGACCTGCTGCTGTTGCGCCAATGCTCCTCACGTTACGTAAACTTATGATGCATAACGGTTTTTCTTGAAATTTTTTGGCGCAACGCGGGTCGATTAAACTTTTATACATTTGTTCTTTCGCATATTGGCGGCCGTTCTTCGCGCCATGACGGTGCGTTTCATCATGATAGACAAAGCAATGATCCGTGGCCTCGGAGGGGTATCGGTTGGCGGTCGCTATTGTCATCTGCAGCCTGATTTAAGCGAGGACAAATGTCGTTTTTCGAGAACGCAAAAATTCGCACCAAGATACTGAGCCTGATACTCCCGGTTTCTCTGGTTGGTTTGGGGGGTGTGGGCGCTGTTGCTATCAACTACAAGAGTGCCGACACCGCCTATTCCGACCTCATTTCAAAGAATAGCGCCGCCACGACTGAGCTATTTCGTGCAAATACATCTCTTGTGGCCCTAGGTTACGATACGACGCTTGGTTTATTGCAAGCGGAGCAAGGCCGTAAGCCAGCCGAAATCCAGGATGATTACAAGAAAGACGTTGGTGCGCTTTTTGCCAGGCTTGAGGCAGCGCCTAAGCTTCTTCCAGAAATTAGTTCATCCCTGTCTGGCATCACTGATCGGGCACGCGCCATCGTGAAGGCCACTGATGAAGTCTGGGTGATGATGAAGAATGGCGATTTCCTGACCGCGCGCCGTAAGCTGACTGATGTCAACGCGCAAATTGCCGATTGGCGAGCCGATATCCGGGCGTTGAATGAGAATTCTCTGAAGGAGGTCGTTGATCAGTCTGACACTCTGTCTGCCCTCACCAATTCCACCATACTTTACTCTCTTATTACGCTCGGGTTGCTGTTCTCATCCGCTGTAGCCATCTCATTGCTGGTATCGTCCCGTGGAATTACCGGCCCGATCGCTCGGCTTTCCACACGCATGGTCTCTCTCGCCGGTGGCGAGACGCGCGAAGAGATCGATGGCGTTAACCGCAAGGACGAGGTTGGTCAGATGGCGCAGGCCGTTGCCGTCTTCCGCGAGAATGCGCTTGAGCGCATCCGTCTGGAACAGGAAGCAGATGCCAATCGCAGCCTGTCGGAGAAAGAGCGCATTGCCCGCGACGAGCAGAAGGCCAAGGAAGCCGCAGACACGCAGTTTGCCGTCGACAATCTCGCCAACGGATTGTCACGCCTGTCGGATGGCGATGTCTCTTATCGCATCAGCCAGCCTTTCGTTGCCCATCTCGATACGGTTCGTGAGAACTTCAACGCCTCTGCCGAAAAACTGCAGTCTGCTCTGATCCGCGTGGCCGAGAATGCCCGTGGCATCGATGCCGGTGCAAACGAAATCCGTGCCGCGGCCGACGATCTTGCCAAGCGCACCGAACAGCAGGCAGCCTCGGTCGAAGAAACCGCGGCAGCACTGGAAGAAATCACCACCACGGTGAAGGACTCCACCCGTCGCGCCCAGGAAGCCGGTCATCTGGTTGCCAAGGCCCGCACCGGTGCCGAACAGTCAGGTGAGGTCGTCCGCAAGGCTGTCGTTGCCATGGAGCGGATCGAAAAGTCGTCGGGTGAGATTTCCAACATCATCAGCGTCATCGATGAGATCGCCTTCCAGACCAACCTTCTGGCACTCAACGCCGGTGTCGAAGCCGCACGTGCCGGTGAAGCGGGCAAGGGTTTTGCCGTCGTTGCCCAGGAAGTGCGTGAACTGGCACAGCGTTCTGCCAGTGCCGCCAAGGACATCAAGGGTCTGATCTCCACCTCCAACACCCAGGTTCAGGAAGGTGTTGAGCTTGTCGGTGAAACCGGCCGTGCGCTGGAAACCATCGTTGCCGAAGTGCAGGAGATCAACCGTCACGTCATGGCGATCGTGGAAGCGGCACAGGAACAGTCCTCCGGTCTGCAGCAGATCAACACGGCTGTGAACCAGATGGACCAGGACACGCAGAAGAATGCGGCGATGGTGGAAGAGACGACGGCGGCCAGCCATGGTCTTGCCCGCGAAGCCTCTTCGCTGAACCAGCTTCTCGGTCAGTTCAAGCTGTCTGCCACCTTCGAGGCACCGATCCGCGCCGCAACGCCTGCGGAGCGTCCGTCAGCGTCGCCCGCCCGCGCTCTTGGTCGCAAGCTTGCAACCGCCTTCAGCGGCAATGCAGCCGTCAAGCAGGACTGGGAAGAGTTCTAAGAACACCCAAACGACAAGTTCAAATGATGAAGCCGGGCGTCGAGAACGCCCGGCTTTTTTGTTTCGCCTTATGTTGTGAGCCTCAGAAATTGAATCCGCAAACGGCGCTAAACCGATGAAATGGAATCACAACATCGCTAGCGACGTCTTTCTGGTCGGCGGCGGAAAAGCAGCATTGAGCGATGCCCAGTCCTCATCGCTGATATCGAGATCGGTCGCGCCGCGATTTTCTTCGACCCGTTCCGGCTTGGCGCTTTTGGGGATGGCAAGCACGCCGTCACGTTCCAGAAGGAAGGCGAGCGCCACCTGAGCCGGTGTCGCCTGATAGGCCTTGGCGATGCGGATCAGTTCATCATTGTTGAGAATGCGCCCCTGTTCGATGGGGGAATAGGCCATGAGTGGCAGGCCCTTCTCCTGGCACCAGGGCAGGAGGTCATATTCCACGCCGCGCCTGGACAGGTTGTAAAGCACCTGATTGACCGCGCAGTTGCGACCGTTCTCGACCTCGAACAACTCCTCCATGTCGTCCGTGTCGAAATTCGACACGCCCCAGTCCCGGATCTTGCCGGACTGCTTGAGCTTTTCAAATGCCGCGACCGTTTCCTCCAGTGGGTGGGAGCCACGCCAGTGGAGAAGGTAGAGATCCAGGTGATCGACGCCGAGACGTTTCAGGCTGCGTTCGCAAGCCTCGATCGTTCCCGTCGCGCTGGCGTTGAAGGGATAGACCTTGCTGACGAGGAACACCGCGTCCCGCAGATCCGCAATTGCCTTCCCAACGATCTCTTCCGACCGCCCGTCGGCATACATTTCCGCCGTATCGACAACCGTCATGCCGAGCTCGACCGCTTTGCGGATGCTTGCCACCTCCTGAGCCTCTTCGGCATGGCTCTCGCCCATGTTCCAGGTGCCGATGCCGAGAGCGGGAATGTCTCTCCCCGAGGGTAGGGTCAGCGTTGGGATATCGTCATACATGAAGGCCTCCTCTTATGTTTCTCAGACAATAAACCAGAAGCGATCTCTCTCGATCCATCAAAACTTGTGCGACATGCCATTCGTGCCGATTACTGGTTTTCCCCCTGGCTGGTGAATAGGATGGCGCTTCAAGGGGACATTCATGACGATCGAGACTTTCATCGCGCTTCTGGTGTTTGCGTTCACCACATCGATCACGCCAGGGCCGAACAATATGATGCTGTTTGCGTCCGGTGTGAATTTCGGCTTTCGCCGAACTATTCCGCACATGCTTGGTATTGGCGTAGGTTTCCTATCGTTGCTGATCGGCGTGGGGCTTGGACTAGGCGCGCTGCTGCACTCGATCCCGGTGCTCTACACCGCTTTGAAATTTGCCGGCGGCGCCTATCTCGTCTGGATTGCCTGGAAGATTGGAACGTCTCGCAGCCTCGGTGACGGAAAGGTCGGTGCAAAGCCCATGACATTTTTCGGTGCGGCTGCGTTTCAGTGGGTCAACCCAAAAGCGTGGGTGATGGCAGTCGCTGCCATGGCGACCTACACGGATGAGAGCCAGTATATGCTGACGGTCCTGCTTGTCGGTCTTGCCTTTGCGGCTGTGAACCTTCCGAGCGTTTCGACATGGGCGGGGTTCGGCTCTGTCCTGCGCGAATGGCTCTCCGTTCCGGCGCGGTTGAAGTGGTTCAACGTCACCATGGCGGTGCTGTTGGTGCTCAGCCTCTGGCCGATGTTGAAGTGAAGCTCAAAGGCCGGCTAAGCCTCTCGCTTTATCCAATTCCGAAAGAAATATCAGGCTTCGTCAGCATCAGCCAAACGATCGCGATGACAGCGAAGAAGGCTGGGAAGCCGCAGGCGAACCAGATTCGGTACAGTTTGAACCATTGAGGCGGAAGAGCCGAACCGGCATCTGCCGAGGCCCTTGCGATATCGCGCAGCCTGATCTGAATCCAGACGACCGGAAGCCAGAAAAGGCCGACGAAGACGTAGAGTAGCAGCGAGAGCCAGATCCACCCTTGCGTCAGCGGCCAGCCTATCAGGCGTGCCAGAAGATAGCCGGTGATCGGTTGAAGGATGGCAGCTGTTGCCGTGAAGATCGTGTCGGCAATCACCACCGTTCCTGCCACATGGGCAATCAGAGTCGGGTTCTCGCTCCGACGTGCCATGACCATGAAGAAGGCGATGCCCGCCCCGGTTCCGAGCAGCACCGTGGCGCCGATGACATGAGCGAGGCGGAGCATGTCTTCCAGCGTCATGCGCCTACCGTTCTTCCAGCGTCGCCAGCGCCGCGAGAGTGAGAACGATCGATGGCAGCACCTTTACAAGTGGCCCGAGCGGATCGAGCCACAGCGACGGTTCAAGGACCGTTGCACCAAGAAGATAGAGTGCGGTCACCACCAGCATTCCTTGCATGGCTCTTCTGGAAAAGCGCTTGATGAGGACGGCGACGCCAAGCGCGATATCGAGCACGCAGGTGGCAAGTGTGAGGGCGGTTGCTGCAGAGCGTGGCAGGAGGGTTAGGAAGTGGCTTGCAGCACCCTCGAGATTTGCCAGCGGAACGAGGCCGGACAGCAGCCAGAAGAGCGACAGGCAGAGAATGACGATCGGTTTCAGCAGATAGAGGCGAGCGAACCAGAGGTCCTGCACGGCAGATGGATGACGCGCCAACGTCTCGGCGGCCGTTGCGACCGAGAGCGTGTTTGTCTGTGCCTGGGTCGACACGCCTTCGGACATCACCGCCATGGCTGTGGATCGAAGCGGCGAGCGCCAGCCGAGATAACCTGCGAGATCCGCCATCAAGCTGACGGGCTTGGCAATGGCAGGTGAGAGGGAAAGAAACTTTGCAGGTGGAAGGCCGAGCCACTGGCGATGGAGCGCAACGAGGTCTCTCAGCGTCACGGTCTCATCGGCTGCCAGATGCAGGTCGCTTCCCGGCGCAATGTGTCCGCTGACGGCGCGCGATACGGCCGAGGCGACATCGTTGACCGAAACCACGCGAACGGGGCTTTCCGCATGCGTGAGAGGGACGACGCGGGGCAGACCGGCGAGTGCCCGGATGAGTGCTGTGCCGCCATGGGCGTTGCGACCGATGACGAGGGCAGGGCGGAAGATGACGTGCGGCAAACCACTCGCGGCAAGGGCTTCGTCGGCGCCGCGTTTGGTCGCGAGAAACGGCAAGTTTGCAGCGGTACCGGAGGTTTGCGCGGAAATTTGAATGATGAGCCTGCCGCGTGCCAGAATGCAGGCTTCATAGAGCGCGAGCATCGCGTCCAGCTGCGTGGCAGAGAGATTGTTTGCCAGACCATCTTGAAGTGCGCCTGCGCAATTGACGATGACCTCATGGTCCGCCACCAGTTCTGTCCAACTGTCGGCATCCTTCATCCGCGCAAGATCACCATCGATCCAGTTGGCGAGAGGGAATTTACGGCGGGCCGTGACGGTGTTGCGCGCCAGACCGGTGACGACATGGCCGTCATTGTGCAATCTGCGAAGAATGTCCGAGCCGATGAAGCCGCTTGCACCAAGAATCAATATCTTCATGCATCTATCTAATCAAATGTGACGTGGGATGCCATTGCCTGCCTCCGCCAGTTGCGTCTTCCCGGCCCTTCCGGGCGGAACATTCTTCTTTCGTTCTTTTTCTGTTGCGCTTGCGGCTCGAATCCTGCGAAGAGGATGGATGCAATTTTCTCCGCAACAGGATGAAGCCCTCAAGGCTGTTTCGCGCTGGTTGAAGGAAGGCCGTTCGCCGGTATTCCGGCTCTTCGGCTATGCCGGCACGGGCAAGACCACGCTCGCCAAGCACTTTGCCGAGCATGTCGATGGCGAGGTACTGTTTGCCGCGTTTACCGGCAAGGCCGCACAGGTTCTGCGTTCGCGTGGCGCTTCCAATGCCCGCACCATCCACTCGCTGATCTATCGGCCGCGTGGCGAAGAAGCCGTCGAGGACGAGGAAACCGGTAAGACATCGATTGCGCCGATGTTCACCATCAATCGCCAAAGCCCGCTTGCCAAGGCCGCGCTCATCATCATCGATGAATGCTCAATGGTGGATGAGCAGCTCGGCAAGGACCTGATGAGCTTCGGCACGCCTGTTCTGGTGCTGGGCGATCCCGGACAGTTGCCGCCGGTTTCAGGCGGTGGTTACTTCACCGAGCAGGAGCCGGATTATCTGCTGTCGGAGATCCATCGTCAGGCAAAGGACAACCCGATTATCCAGCTTGCCATGGATGTGCGAGAGGGACGCGAGATCATGCGCGGCGACTACGGTACTGCGCAGGTGATTTCCAAGTCTGAGGTCACCCAGTCTCTGGTGCTGGACGCGGATCAGGTTCTGGTCGGGACAAACCGGACGCGCAAGCGCTACAATCAGCGGCTTCGCGAGTTGAAGGGCTTTTCGGCGGAATACCCGCAATCCGGCGACAAGTTGGTGTGCCTGCGCAACGATCCTGCCAAGGGTCTGCTCAATGGCTCTCTCTGGCAGGTGATGAGTTCATCTCGAGAAACGGTCAAGCCTGGTATCAATCTGATGATCAGGCCGGAGGACGACGATATGGATCGCGGTGCGGCGAAGATCAAACTGCTCAAAGCGGCCTTCGAGGAGACGGATACGGAAATTCCGTGGTCCACGCGCAAGCGCTATGACGAGTTCGACTACGGCTATGCGCTGACGGTGCACAAGGCGCAGGGTTCGCAGTGGAACAATGTCGTGCTCTTCGATGAGAGCTACGCGTTTCGCGACACGCGCGAACGCTGGCTTTACACCGCAGTGACCCGCGCGGCGGAGACACTGACCATCGTCCGGTAGGTTTTGTTGGGCTTATCAGTGCGTTTCAGTGCTCGATGATGCCCATTGTCAGCGCTTTTGCGACCACCTGAAAGCGGTTGTTCACGCCGAACTTTCCAAGAAGGCCTTCTTCCAGCCCGCTCAGTTCATCTGCAGACATGCCGAGGGTACGGCTGAGGCGTGTCGATGAATAGCCTTCCGCCATCAATTCGAGGCAGTACTTTTCCTGCTCCGTCAGATTGGAAACCGTGTCGTAGACAGGCTCGGGATAGGTCTCGTCGGACACGTCCATCAGGTTGCTGATCTGGTCGATCTGGCGATGAACGGTGGAAATCTCCAGCGTCAATTCGCGCTTGCGGGTTTCAAGCGCAGTCTGGAAAATGTCGTCCGCTGCTTCCTGGGAGGGGGCATGATCAAGCTTGCCCATGATCTCCTGAATGACCGCAACCGCGACGCCGATATCGCGCAGCAGGTTGATGACCGCCATACGGCGAACGTCCTGGTGCGAATAGATGCGCATCAGCCCCATGCGGCGGGAGGAGAGGATCTTCTTCTCTTCATAAAAATGCAGAGTTCTGTGCGTGACCCCGAACAGATTTGCCATGTCTGCGATGACGACGGGCTCGGGCGGGAGGGAAGATGGAACCTTGACGTCCGGTAGAAAGCCCTTTGAGATCTTCGATCCCGGCGCTGCGATTGTCTCGGTTACCTTTTTCATGGATTTTCTGCTCCATGACCCGGTGGTGAGAGCGACCGTCTCGCGGCCATCCTGGCCCGGCATGGTCATATCCCGGACATCCAGCTCCGGCATGGCGGCTGCGCCCATATCAGTAGCGAAAGCGGCGTCTAAACTCAAATCGATATGAGAGTCTTCTAATGAAAATGATTGCGTCATGTCGGTCCCCGATCCTTAGGGGCGAAAATGCGCGCGCGCGAAGATGGTTCCACGAAAATCTCGATTTTTTTTGGTGGCTTGCAAAATGATGCGATAAGGGGAGAGATGACGTCCGATCGGGGTCGTCATGCAGCGCCCTTCACCATGAACGCCGGGGAATGAAATGCCGACCAAACTGTCCGTCAATTTGAACGCGATTGCCATGCTGCGTAACCGGCGCGACTTGCCCTGGCCGGATGTGGCGTCCTTCGGACGCATCGCGCTGCAGGCGGGGGCCAGCGGACTGACGGTTCATCCACGACCGGACCAGCGCCACATCCGCTTCCTGGACCTGCCACTGCTTCGGGCGTTGATCGATGACGAGTTTCCGCAAGCCGAATTCAACGTGGAAGGCTATCCCACCGAGGACTTCCTTCTGCTCTGCGAAGAAAATGAGCCGGAGCAGGTGACGCTGGTACCGGACGATCCATCGCAGGCGACCTCCGATCATGGTTGGGATTTTCGCAAGCATGGTGATTTTCTCAAGCATGTCACCTCTCGTCTGAAAGCAGGCGGCATGCGGGTTTCGCTCTTCGCCGATGGCGATGCCGACCGTTCCGTCATGGAAATGGCAGCAGCCACGGGCGCTGCGCGGATCGAGCTTTACACCGGTCCCTATGGCGGCTGTTACGACCACCCGGAAGCGGCTGAACGTTGGATTGAAAAACTCGGACAGACGGCTGATTTTGCAAAGGAATTCGGGCTCGACGTCAATGCCGGACACGATCTTACCGTGGACAATCTTCCGGCGCTGGTGAAGCGCATTCCTCATCTCGCTGAGGTATCGATCGGCCACGGCCTGACGGCAGATGCTCTCGAATATGGCATGGCCGAAACGGTTCGGCGTTTTTGCCGGGCCTGCGGTCAGGCTATTTCATAACTCACGTCAATTTTTGCCCCTACAATGAAACCGCGTACAACCTGCGCGGTTTGATTTTCTGATTGTAATGAGGGCAAGTCTTATGCAGGAACATCATGTCGTCGTCGTTGGGGGAGGCTTCGGCGGGCTACAAACTGTCCATGGTCTGAAGGGTGTGCCAACACGGATCACCCTGATCGATCGCCGCAACCACCATCTTTTTCAGCCGCTTCTTTATCAGGTCGCAACGACGGCACTCTCGACATCGGAGATCGCCTGGCCCATCCGCCACCTGTTTCGTGATAGGCCGGAAGTCTCGACCATGCTTGCCGAGGTATCGGGCATTGACCGGACCAATCGCACCGTCCATCTCACCCATGGCGAGACGGTCTCCTTCGATACGCTGGTGCTCGCGACCGGTGCGCGCCATGCCTATTTCGGCAATGACGCCTGGGAAAAACATGCCCCTGGTCTGAAGACCTTGGAGGATGCGACGACCATCCGCAGGCGGTTGCTTCTTGCCTTCGAGCGTGCCGAGCTGGAGAAGACGGAGGAGGTCAAGCAGGCCTATCTCACCTTCGTCGTCATCGGCGCGGGTCCCACTGGCGTCGAAATGGCGGGCATGATCGCCGATCTCGCCAAGAAGGTTCTGCCGCCGGAGTTTCGCAATATCGATACGCGCAAGACGCGCATCATCCTCGTCGAGGCGGGCAAGCGCGTGCTGCCTGCCTTTACCGAGGAGCTATCGGAGTACAGCAAACGCGCGCTGGAAAAACTCGGCGTCGAAGTGATGCTCGGAACGCCCGTCTCGGATTGCACCGAAGAAGGCGTCAAGGTCGGCGATCATTTCATTCCGGCACGGACCATCATCTGGGGTGCTGGCGTACAGGCCTCTCCCGCCGCCCAGTGGCTCGGTGTCAAGGCGGATCGCGCAGGGCGCACCGAGGTCGGTCCTCATCTCCACATTCCAGAGGACCCGAACATCTTCGTCATCGGCGATACGGCATCCGTTCAGCAGGCAGACGGCAAGACGGTGCCTGGCATCGCGCCTGCGGCCAAGCAACAGGGAGACCATGTCGCAAAGGTTATCAAGGCGCGACTGACGGGGAAGGCGGAGCCCGCGCCGTTCAAATATGTGCATAAGGGGAACCTTGCCACGATCGGCAAGCGAGCTGCGGTCATCGATTTCGGCAAGATCAAGCTGAAGGGCGTCATCGCCTGGTGGATATGGGGCCTTGCCCATATCTACTTCCTCATCGGCACACGCTCGAGGCTTGCCGTCGCCTGGAGTTGGCTGTGGATCTACCTCAGCGGCCAGCACAGTGCGCGTTTGATTACCCAACGTGATACGCTGAAGGACGAGGCGCAGCCTGTGGGAAAGACTCTCTAACGAAAAGAGGCGGGTCCTGATCAGGTCCCGCCTCGGTTTTGTCTACGTGTTGTGACGCTTGGATCAGGCGTCGAGCGTCGCCATGTCGATGACGAAGCGATAGCGCACGTCGCTCCTCAGCACGCGCTCATAGGCTTCGTTGACGTCCTTGATGTCGATCTTCTCGATCTCGGAGACAATGTTGTGTTCACCGCAGAAATCCAGCATTTCCTGGGTTTCCTTGATCGAACCGATCATCGAGCCGGACAGGCTCTTGCGGCCTGGGATCAACGAGAAGGCGTGGACGGGGATCGCGTTTTCAGGTGCGCCGACCACCACCATCGAGCCATTGACCTTGAGCAGGCCGAGATAGGCGTTCCAGTCTATCTCTGCCGATACGGTGCAGATGATAAGATCGAAGGTGCCGGCGAGCTTCTCGAAGGTCGAGGCATCGCTCGTCGCGTAGTAATCCTTCGCACCGAGCTTCATGCCGTCTTCCTTCTTGGAAAGCGACTGAGACAGCACGGTGATATCCGCGCCCATGGCTGCACCGATCTTCACGCCCATGTGGCCAAGACCGCCCATGCCGACGATGGCGACCTTCTTGCCGGGACCGGCATTCCAGTGCTTCAGCGGCGAATAAAGTGTAATACCGGCGCAGAGAAGCGGCGCAGAGGCGTCGAGCGGCAGGTTGTCCGGAATGGACAGGACATAGCCTTCCTTGACGACGATGTGGTCGGAGTAGCCGCCCTGGGTCGCCGTCTTGCCATCGCGCTCGACCGAGTTGTAGGTCTGGACGAGGCCCGGCATGTATTGCTCGTTGTCGACGTCACGGCTGGCGCAGCCAACGCAGCTATCGACGAAGCAGCCGACGCCGACATGATCGCCAACCTTGAACCGGGTAACCTTGGAGCCGACGGCCGTTACGACACCAGCAATCTCGTGGCCGGGGACGATCGGATAGACCGCATTCTTCCATTCGTTGCGAACGGTATGGATGTCCGAATGGCAGATGCCTGCATATTTGATGTCGATGACGACATCGTCCTCGTTCGGCTCGCGGCGTTCGAAGGTGAACGGCGTGAGCGGCTTGGATGCGTCTGTTGCAGCATAACCTCTTGCAGTGGCCATCTGAAGTTCCTTTCAATTGTGGAATGGGATGGTCGATCATGCGCCCGGAACACGCAAGAGCGTTAGAGCGATCCTCCGAGCTTCTTGCATAATTCTACAAAATTGCGGTGCGCCCTCTTTGCGAAGAGGGGAAGGCATTTTAGATATGTCTCAACGGAATTGCCGTTTGCCCCAAGGTTTTCGCCCATGACGCTGCCTTTCAGCCCTTATCAGGAAATCGTCTCGATTGCCGCGCGCTATGCCAAGGCCGAGGGGGAAGTGACGACCGACATCGATGCCTTGCGGCTCAGCAAACGCTCAAGCCCGAGTGCGCCTTGCCACGGCAGCTACCATCCCTGTTTTGCCATGGTCATTCAGGGCGCCAAGAGCCTGCAACTCGGCACCGACACCATCAATTACGGGGCAGGCGATTACCTGCTAACCTCCTTCGATCTGCCGGTGGCATGGCGTGTGGTGGAGGCAAGCCACGAGGTGCCGCATTTTTGCATTTCGATTGCGATCAACAGTGAGAAGCTTCTCGACGTGATGAGCCGGGCGCAGATCGCCCGCCCGCCAACGGCCGTTCTCAGCCAGCGTGGCATCGTGGTCAATGCCGCAACGCCCGAGCTTCTGGATGCTACGACGCGGCTTTTGCGCTTGCTCGATCGTCCAGCCGATATTCCTGCAATGGCGCCTTTGATCGAGCAGGAGATTCTCTACCGCATTCTCACGGGGCCAGCAGGTGGACAGTTGATGAGCATTCTGGCGGCAGACAGCCATGGCAACCGGATTGCCCGTGCAATCGCGTGGCTTCGTGAGAATTACGCCCGCCCGATCCGCATCGAGGATGTGGCAGAACGGGTCGGCATGAGCGTCTCATCCTTCCACCAGCATTTCAAGGCGGTAACGGCGATGACGCCGGTGCAATATCAGAAGCAGCTGCGCCTCCACGAGGCGCGCCGCCTCATGCTGTTGGAACGGCTGGATGCGGGCACTGCCAGTCACCGGGTGGGCTACCAGAGCCCGTCGCAGTTCAGCCGGGAATATGCCCGAGTCTATGGCCTGTCGCCAGCGCGCGATGTCGAAGCGTCGCGTGAGAGCATGAGCACTGCTGCAGAGTAATCCGGCTTCCCATACCCCGGCTCTGCGCCGGGGTAAGAGTGGCAGACCATGTCAGCCGATCAGAGCGGCCTTGTGGGCCTTGAAGAACTCCGCGGAGGTCTGCGGCTTCTTGCCCGTCAGCGTTTCGTAGTCATTGGTCAGGATCTCGAAGTTGCCGGCTGCGATATTGGCATCCGCCGAGGCCAGCATTGCAGCGACAAAACCGGGAAGGCCGGCACCTTCGATGCCCTTCTGAAGGTCTTCGGGTGAGACCTTGACCGCTGTGAGCGGCTTGCCGGTCGCTTCGGAGACCAAAGCGGCAATCTGGTCTGCATCGAGCAGTTCCTGTCCCGTCAGCGTGTAGGTCTTGTTTTCCGCCTTGCCCTTGGCGAGGGCCGCTGCGGCTGCGCGGGCGCAGTCATCCCGCGAGATATTGGAGACCTTGCCGTTGCCCGATGCGGTGAACCACTGACCACCTGCCAGATTATGCGGCATGCCGTGAAGGTAATTGTCGAGATACCAGGCGTTTCGGATGATCGTGTAGGGAAGGCCGCTTGCCTTGACGGCCTCTTCCGTTCCCAGATGGTCAGGGGCAAAGGTGACGAGCGATTTGTCCGGGTTCGGCATCGACGTGTAGGCGAGATGCTTGACGCCGGCCTTGGTCGCGGCGGCAACGGCTGCCTTATGCTGCGTCAGGCGCTGGCCTGGAACGGCGAGAGCGTCGGTGGAAATGATGAGTAGCGTGTCGATCCCCTGGAATGCCTTCTCAAGCGAGGATGCATCGTCGAAATCGGCAGCGCGTGTCTCTACGCCCTTTGCGGCGAGACTGGCGAGCTTGCTCGTATCGCGGCTGGCCGCAACGATGCTGGCCGCCGGAACCTCGTAGGTTTCCAGGAGATGACGGATGATAGCCTGGCCGAGATGACCAGAGGCGCCGGTCACGAGAATCTTGCTCATAATGTCTTTCCTTCGTTGGTCTCAAAAAGAGAGTAGCTCTAAAATAAGAATTGACCGGGTGCTGTAAAGAAGGCATTTCTGACGCCCTACGTTACCAGAAGGGAACCACCGCCATGGGCGCGACAGTCTCACGGTTGAAGCCAACAGCAACGAGTGCTTCCGCGCAGGTCTCAGCGCCTCTTCCAGATTTCGCCAATCTCGATTTCGACAATTGCCCCGTGCGCGACCTGCTCAATCATATTGGCGGTAAATGGTCGACGCTGCTGTTGCAGGCGCTCGCCGAGCGCCCCTATCGCTTCGGTGAATTGCGGCGCATGGTGCCCGATATCTCACAACGTATGCTAACCCAGACGCTGCGTGATCTGCAGCGGGATGGCTATATTCACCGCGAGGTGTTTCCGACCAAGCCGCCCAGCGTGGAATATAGCATGACGCCGCTCGGGCGGTCGCTCTATCTGCCTTTGTCACAGGTCATCAATTGGGCGCTTGATCATCATGATGCGGTAAAGCAGGCGCGCATGACGTTCGACGCAACTGCGTAACCCTTTGTTCCATCTCTAAATTTCAGCGAACCTTATATTGCGGCGCGTCAATTCGCACCATCGGTTCAAAAATCCTCTTGACCCTGAGAAGCGCTCCGCTTAAATGTCGCTCGAACCGTACCGTACGGTACATAATCGAGAGTGGAGTGGACAAGGTGGGGACCGATCCGATCACAGCGCAGGAATTTTCGCCGCGACAGAACGCCGTTCTGGAGCAGGCATTGCGTCTTCTGGTCGAGGGTGGAGAAAAGGCGCTGACGACGTCCGGTCTGGCACGCGCCGCCAATTGCTCCAAGGAAAGCCTCTACAAGTGGTTTGGCGACCGCGATGGTCTTTTGGCGGCGATGATCAGCTTCCAGCAGAGCAAGGTCCGCACCTTTGAAAAGGCGGGCGATCGCGTCACCGCGCCGCAGCTTGTCGATCACCTCGAAGTCTTTGCCCATGATCTGCTCGACGTTCTGGCTGGCGACGTGTCGCTGGCGCTCAACCGTCTGGCCATCGGGCAGGCGAGCCGCGATGGCTCGAAGCTCGGCAATCTTCTGCTGGAACGTGGTCGCCGTCAGATCGACAAGCGTGCCCGTGGTCTGATCGAAGCCGGTCGCCGTTGCGGCTACCTGCGCTTTGACGATCTGGAAGATGCCTATCGCAGTTTTTACGGCCTGATCGTTTCCGACCTGCATGTGCGCATGCTGCTCGGCGAGGCGCAGACCAAGGATTTTTCTGCCCGGGCACGGAAGGCGGTTGCCGCCTTCCTGACGCTTTACGGGACGGAGAAGATACATTCGGAAAAGGGCGGAAAAACCGCCTGAGCTCCGGTTCAATCATCTGGTTTTGAATAGGGAAGGACCAAGGAATGCGCGTTTATTACGATCGTGATGCCGATCTCAATCTCATCAAGGCGAAGAATGTCGCCATCGTCGGTTACGGTTCGCAGGGCCGCGCGCATGCGCTGAACCTGAAGGACAGCGGCTCCAACAACCTCGTTATCGCTTTGAAGGCCGGTTCTCCGACCATCAAGAAAGCGGAAGCCGACGGCTTCAAGGTCATGACCGTCGCCGAAGCTGCCAAGTGGGCCGACCTGTTGATGATGGCAACGCCTGACGAACTGCAGGCCGACATCTACAAGGCTGAGATCGCCGGCAACATCCGCGATGGCGCTGCGATTGCATTTGCCCACGGCCTCAACGTTCACTTCGGCCTCATCGAGCCAAAGGCTTCGGTCGACGTCGTCATGATCGCACCGAAGGGCCCAGGCCACACGGTTCGCGGCGAATACCAGAAGGGCGGCGGCGTACCTTGCCTCGTTGCCGTTCACCAGAATGCGTCCGGCAACGCTCTTGAAGTTGCACTCTCCTACGCCTGTGGCGTTGGCGGCGGCCGCTCCGGCATCATCGAAACCAACTTCAAGGAAGAGTGCGAAACCGACCTCTTCGGCGAACAGGTCGTTCTGTGTGGCGGTCTCGTCGAGCTGATCCGCGCCGGTTTCGAAACGCTGGTCGAAGGTGGCTACGCGCCTGAAATGGCCTATTTCGAGTGCCTGCACGAAGTGAAGCTGATCGTCGACCTGATCTATGAAGGCGGTATCGCCAACATGAACTACTCGATCTCCAACACGGCCGAGTGGGGCGAATACGTCACCGGTCCGCGCATCATCACTGCCGAAACCAAGGCTGAAATGAAGCGCGTTCTGCACGACATCCAGACCGGCAAGTTCACCTCGGACTGGATGCAGGAATACCGTTCGGGTGCTGCCCGCTTCAAGGGTATCCGTCGCATGAACGACGTTCACCAGATCGAAGAAGTCGGCGCGAAGCTGCGCGGCATGATGCCCTGGATCGGCAAGAACAAGCTGGTCGACAAGGCTGTAAACTAAGACGGTTCGGAGCCTGCGCTGTCAGGCCAAGCACACGGAAAATGCGAGGGCGCGGAGGGAAACTTCCGCGCCGTTTTTCTTGCTGATATCAGAGAAAGCTGGTTCCATGTGCGGGAATTGGGAAGGGCGATATCATGCATGAACACGATGCATCATTCTCTGTGCCTGATCAGGATGGCACGCGAAAGCTGGAAGGGGGGACGCCTGTTGGCGTCAATCTGGACGACACATCCCACCTGTTGTCCAGTGAAGCCAATAAAAAAAGGCTGCGCGAGTCCATCGCGCAACTCGAGAACGGTGATCTGATTGAGCGAGAACTGCCTCAGGCCTAACGGTTCGCTAAGCCGGAATTCTCAGTTCACGCTGCGTTCGCGGTCAAATCATGCCGCGGGATAGATAACGCCCTTGGTCAGAATGAAGCAGCCGTAGAAGCGAAGCTCACCCGTGGTGATGACGCAATAGGCCTCCTTGGCCTTTTCGTAGAAAGCAAAGCGCTCAATGCCGTACATTGGTGCCGATTTGCCTTCGGCAGCGTCGATCTCAGCCTGGACTTCGCGCTGAACCGGTTCGATCTGATCGGGTGCGCCCATGACTTCCATGCGGCCGACGGAGGGCTGCAAGGGCGTGTCGAGCGGGAAGACCGAGAGGATCGCCTTGATCGCCTGAGCGGAGGTGAGGTTTTCCATCCGCAGCACCTGGCCGACGGCGGTGTGCTGGGCAATGCTGTCGGATGGGAAGTTGGTGTCGGTCACGACGAGCGTGTCGGCGTGGCCCATGGCGCGCAGCGCGTGCAGCACATCGGCGTTCAGCGCAGGGTGGATATTCTTGAGCATTTCGTCTCCTCCGGACAGCAAATCAATCGGTGCGCAATCCATCCTTAAATTTGCCGCCCGTCAATCCATTGCCAAGCAGATTGTGAAGTCGTTGAAGAGATTGTATGGGAAGTCCGCAACTTGGGAGAGGACGCAAAAAATCTGATAAACCGTACCGAAAACTGATAAGTCAGTATTGCTGACCTATCGATGTTTTTGTACATGTTTGCGTCATAAAACGAAATATGAGGAAACTGACCCATGCTCGATTGGGAACAAATCTTCGCCACCCGCTCGTCGCGGATGAAAGCGTCCGAAATCCGGGAACTTCTCAAGCTTCTGGACCAACCGGACATCATTTCCTTCGCAGGCGGTATTCCCGATCCGGCACTGTTTCCCGATGCGGAATTCAAGGAAGCCTATGCGGACATCTTCTCCGGTCCGCAGGTCAATTCAGCGCTCCAGTATTCGGTGAGCGAAGGCTACAAGCCGCTGCGCGAATGGATCGTCAAGGACATGGCGAAGATCGGCATTGAATGCTCGGTCGATAACGTCTTCATCACGTCCGGTTCGCAGCAGGCGCTGGATTATCTCGGCAAGCTGTTCCTGTCGCCGAACGATACGGCACTTGTCACATGGCCGACCTATCTCGGCGCGCTGTCTGCCTTCAACGCCTATGAGCCGAACTACGACCAGCTCAACCCGGGCGGCAATCGCACGCCTGAGACCTACCGCGACAACGCGACCAAGGCGGGTGGTTCGGTCAAGTTCGCCTATCTCTCTGCCGACTTTTCAAACCCGACGGGTGAGACGGTCGATCTGGCAGGTCGCAAGAAACTGCTGGAACTCGCCGATGAGCTCGATATCGCGGTCATCGAAGATGGTGCCTATCAGAACCTGCGTTTCGACGGTCAGCCGGTCACGCCGATCATGGCGCTGGACATCGAGCGCAATGGCGGCATCGAAAAAACCCGTACCATCTATTCCGGCAGCTTCTCCAAGACGTTGGCGCCGGGCCTTCGCGTCGGCTTCGTCGTTGCCGCAATGCCGGTCATCCGCAAGCTGGTTCTGATGAAGCAGGCTGCCGATCTGCATTCTTCGACCATCAACCAGATGGCGATCGAGCATGTCGCATCCCGCGGTTTCGACGGTCAGGTCGCCAAGATCAAGGCTGCCTATAGCGCGCGTCGCGATGCCATGCTGGCTGCGCTCGACAAATACATGCCGAAGACGGCACGCTGGACGAAGCCGGAAGGCGGCATGTTCGTCTGGGTGACGCTGCCGGAAGGTCTCGACGGTGCGGAGCTTCTGGCGCAATCGCTCTCCAGCGAGCGCGTGGCCTTCGTTCCAGGTAAGGCCTTCTTTGCCGATGGTTCGGGCAGCAACACGCTGCGCATCAGCTTCTCCTGCGCCAATGAGCAGATGATCGACGAGGGGATCAAGCGCCTCGGCCGCCTGATCGCCAATGCCGAGACCACGACCAGAGCGACGATGCCGATCGTGTGAGGCCAGGGAAGGGCGCTGTCCCTTCTCACCATGACAGAATGATGCTGGCCGACTTTCAGAGCGGCCAGCATTCGAAGCGAGCCTTCGCTCCATCATCTTAAGGATCTTTGCGCTGGTGCGACGCATCGCGCAACACGTCCGCTTTCCATTTGAAGGATATGCGCCATGGCCAGAACCTACCCCTTCCATCAGGTCGATGTCTTTTCCGCCAAGCCCCTGAAGGGCAATCCGCTTGCCGTGGTCTGCGATGCCGACGACTGGTCGGATGAGGAGATGGCGGCTTTCGCCAACTGGACAAATCTCAGCGAGACGACCTTCCTGATGAAGCCGACGGTTGAGGGTGCGGACTACCGTGTGCGGATTTTTACGCCGGTGGGCGAGTTGCCCTTTGCCGGTCATCCCACGCTCGGCACCTGCCATGTCTATCGCTCGCATTCCGGGCAGACCGCCAAAGACGAGATCGTCCAGCAATGCGAGGCAGGTCTGATCAAGATCAGGATCACCGGCGAAAGGCTTGCTTTTGCGGCTCCGCCATTGCGGAAGTTCGGCGCGGTCGATCCAGCATCTATTTCGCAGGTCGCAGCGGCACTGGGGCTCGCGCCTGAGGTGATCCTCGATGCAAGCTGGACGGATAATGGTCCGGGTTGGGTGTCGCTGCTTCTCAGGAGCCGCGCCGATGTTCTTGCCATCAAGCCGAATTTCTCTGCAATCGGTGGCTTCAAAGTCGGTGTCGTCGCGCGCTGCAAAGTGGAAGACGGGATTGATGCGGACTTCGAAGTGCGAGCCTTCTTTGAGGGTGGTGAAGATCCGGTGACCGGTAGCCTCAATGCCGGCCTTGCGCAGTGGCTGACTGGCGCCGGTGTGGCGCCTGATCGCTATATCGCCAGCCAAGGGACGGCTCTTGGTCGGGCAGGGCGCGTCAGCGTCGACAAGATCGGCGACGACATCTGGGTCGGCGGGCAGGTCACGACTTTGATCGAAGGAAAGGTCGCGCTTTAACCGTGAATGTGACAGTCAAATCCTGTCTGTCACATACATGTTATGCAGGTGTGTTTTAGCGGTCCCAGCTTCAAACAGGGACCGCACTCATGAAAACGCTTCTTTCAGCCTTCACTGCCATCGTGTCGCTCGGTCTTCTCATGGGCAGCGCCAATGCTGCCGATCTGGTGCTCTACACCAGCCAGCCAAATGAGGATGCCCAGGCGACCGTCGATGGCTTCAAGGCCGCCAATCCCGGTATCGATGTCGAATGGGTGCGCGACGGAACGCCGAAGATCATGGCGAAGCTGATGGCCGAGATCGAGGCGGGCAATCCGGTCGCCGACGTTCTGTTGATCGCCGATACCGTGACGCTGGAACGCATGAAGCAGGCAGGCCAGCTGATGGCCTACAAGTCGCCGGAAGCGGCCCATTATGATGCCACGCTGTTCGATGCGGATGGCTATTATTACTCCACCAAGCTCATCACCACCGGCATCATGTATAACACGCAAGCCGCGATGAAGCCGACGAGCTGGAAAGACCTTGAGAAGCCGGAAGCCAAGGGCCTCGTGACCATGCCGAGCCCGCTCACCTCCGGTGCGGCCCTGATCCATGCGCAGACGCTTGCCGCCGTTCCGGGCCTTGGCTGGGATTACTACAAGGCGCTGAAGGACAATGGCGCGATTGCTGCTGGTGGCAACGGCGCGGTTCTGAAATCCGTCGCTTCGGGCGAGAAGGCTTACGGCGTCGTTGTCGATTACATGCCGATCCGTGAAAAGGCCAAGGGGGCGCCGATCGAGTTCGTCTTCCCGAGCGAAGGTGTGTCTGCCGTGACCGAGCCTGTCGGCATCCTTGCCCACACCAAGCATGCGGATGCGGCCAAGAAGTTCGTGGATTACGTACTTTCCACCAAGGGGCAGGAAGGCTTCGTCAAGCTCGGCTACATCCCTGCGCGCAACGATGTTGCCCTGCCGGCCGGCTTTCCCGCTCGCGACCAGATCAAGCTGCTGCCGCTGAACCCGGCAGAAGCGTTGAAGAATTCCGACAAGGACCTCAAGACCTTCTCTGATATCTTCGGCGGCTCCAAGGGCTGATCCTTCTTTATGCCAGCCTCTTCAACTCATGGAAGCAGCCAGCCACGCTGGCTGTTTCCTTTTGTCGTCACGGTCGTCTTTATGCTCAGCGCCTTGCCGCTGGGGCGACTGGCCTATACCGGCATCATCTCGTCACTCAAGGGTGACATGTGGCCGTTGCTGAGCGATCCGGCTTTGTGGCAGGCCGTGGTCAACACGCTCTCCACCTCGTTTTTCGGCATGCTGATCTCGCTCGCGATTGGCGGCGGTTTTGCGCTGGCACTGACGCTTTGCAATATTCGCGGCAAGTCTCTGCTGAGCTTCCTCTTCATGCTGCCGATGATGATCCCGCCACAGGTAACGGCGCTCTCCTGGATCGGCATGACCGGGCCTTCCAGCACGCTGTTGAAGGCAATCGGTCTTGCGCCGCCGCTCGGCTCTGCCCAGCCGCTCTATTCGATCTTCGGCATTTCGCTGCTGCTCGGCGTCCAGCACGCGCCGCTCGTCTATCTCTCGCTCCGGTCCGGGTTGCTGGCGTTGCCGCAGGACGGGATAGAGGCAGCGAAGCTCTCGGGTGCTTCCTCTTGGCGGGTGTTGAAGGATATCATCCTGCCGCTCTCCATGCCGGGTCTGATTGCCGGTGCCGCAATCGCCTTTGTCTCCGGTGTCGGCAATTTCGGCATATCGGCCATTCTCGGCATACCCGCTTCGATCTTCACCCTGCCGACGCTGATCTACAGCCGCTTCTCCAGTTTCGGCAGCAGCACCTTTGGCGATATCGCCATGCTGTCCGGCATGATCGCAATCATCTCGGTGCTAGGCCTCGCAATCCAGGAACGGGCTATGAAGGGGCGCGACTATCGCATCATCGGGCTTTCCGGCAAGGCGGCGACCTTCCAGCTTGGGGGATGGCGTCTGATCGTCGAGACCCTTCTTTGGCTCTCCATCCTCATCATCCTCGTCGCGCCTCTGACGGCGCTGGTCGCAAGCTCGCTCGCTCCGGCCTATGGTGTGCCGCTGACGCTGAAGACCGCGACGATCCATGCTTACGAGGAAATCCTGTTTCGGCAGGCCGTGACCCGCACAGCCTTCATCAATTCGCTGTTTCTGGCGACAGTCACCTCCTTGTGTCTCCTGCTGGTGACTGTGCTGACGGCCTATTTCCTTGTACGTGGCAAAAGCCGGTTCATGTTCCTGTTGTCAGCGTTGGTGGATATTCCCTATGCGCTGCCGGGCGTGGTCATTTCCGTGTCCTACGTGTTGCTGTTCGCGGCCCCGATCCCGCTTGTCGGCATCACGCTTTACGGCACGCTGTGGATCATTCTGCTGGCCTATTTCTCCTCCTTCTTCGCCGTGAGCCTGAAGCCGATGGTCAGCGCTTTCACCCAGTTCGACCCGGTGCTGGAGGAGGCGGCGAGGCTTTCGGGGGCCGGTTTCTGGAGACGGATGAAGGATATCATCCTGCCGCTCGTCGGCCCCGCTGCGGGCGCCTCCGTCATTCTGGTCTTTCTGATTGCCTGCAACGAGTTGACCGTCTCCGCGCTGCTCTGGTCGGCGGGTACGCAGACCCTCGGCGTGGTGATCTATAATCTCGATGATAGCGGCAGTTTCGATCTCGCCTCCGCACTCTCCGTATTGGTGGTGGTGATGGTGATCGTGCTGATGCTGCTGCTCGAACTGCTCGGCCGCAAGCTGCCGAAGGGAGTTGTGCCTTGGCGAAACTGATCCTGAACCGCCTGTCGAAAAGCTTTGGCGGCGGCAAGCCTGCGGTCAATGATGTGTCGATGACGATCCGCGAAGGCGGCTTTCTGGCGCTGCTTGGTCCTTCCGGCTGCGGCAAAACGACGGTGCTGCGGATGATCGCAGGCTTCGAACAGCCGAGCGACGGGGCGATCCTTCTGGGTGAGCGGGTGCTGGCGGATGCCGGCAGCATGGTGCCACCGGAGCGGCGCAACATGGCGATGGTCTTCCAGTCCTACGCATTATGGCCGCATATGACGGTGGCGGAAAATACCGGCTATCCGCTGAAGGTGCGCGGCATTACACGCGAGCGCTATCGCCGCAAGGTGATGGATGCGCTGGCAACCGTGCGGCTCGACGCTTACGCCGAGCGTCGCCCATCGGAGCTTTCGGGCGGGCAGCGGCAGCGCGTCGCGCTTGCGCGCTGCCTCGTCACGGAGCCCGACGTCGTGCTTCTGGACGAGCCGCTAGCCAATCTCGACCGGCATCTGCGCCAGGAGATGGAAGAAACGTTTCGCGAGTTTCACGCCACCTCCGGCGCGACGATGGTTTATGTGACGCATGATCAGGCCGAAGCCATGGCGCTTGCGACAAATGTTGCAGTGATGTCGGAAGGCAGGCTGTTGCAGATGGCGCCACCGGCGGAGCTCTATGCAAGACCTGAGGGACGGCTCGTCGGATCGCTGGTGGGGCAGGGCGCCATTGTCTCGCTCAAGCTCCCGGAGGCTGCGCCGCGGGCGCTGGATTGGGAGATGCTGAAAACGGCCATGCAGGCTCACGAGGATATATCTCCGACAAGTGACATTCTTGTCCGCCCCCAGGACGTGCTCCAAGACGCCGAGGGTATTGCCTGCCGGGTGAGCAGCATTCTGTATGAGGGCGAGCGTTACGCGTTGCGCCTCACCTTGCCGGATGGGCAGGCACTGCGTGCATATTCTCGGGAGCCCGCGGCACTCGGGGCGATCTATCCCATCGCCATCCGCTCGGCCTGGCGATTATAACCTGGGTCACTTGGCTTCCAGTCAGAAGCGACTAAGTTGGGCATTCATTTGGGAATGATTCATGTCGCTGCGGCTTGCCACCTTCAATATCGAGAACCTGATGACCCGGTTCGATTTCACCGGGTTTCGCAACCAGACCCGTCGGGATCGCGCCATGCAGCTCTTCGATGTGCGCGACGAGGCGACCTATAATGCGCTGGAAAGTGCCCGCATGCTGGCTTCTACCGATGACACGCGCCAGCTTTCGGCGCTCGCCATTGCCGATGCCGACGCGGACATTCTCTGCCTGCAGGAAGTCGATAACATGGCGGCCCTGCAGGCCTTCGAATATGGCTATCTCTACCGCATGGTCGGCAATGGCTATCGCCACAAATATCTGGTGGAAGGCAATGACAGCCGTGGCATTGATGTAGCGGTGGTCATGCGTGACGAGACGCTGGATGGCGAGAAGATCGAGCTTGTCGATATTCGCAGCCATGCAGCACTCACCTATCGCAATCTCGACCTGTTCAACGACGAACTGGCGCTGACCAATGCCATCGATGACAAGATCTTCAAGCGCGACTGCCTGGAGCTTGAGCTTAAGATCGGCGGCAAGCCTTTCTCTCTCTTCGTCACCCACCTGAAATCCATGAGCAATGCCCGCGAGTCCACCGATGCGCGGCTTGGCACAATGCCGATCCGCGAGGCGGAAGTGCGCGCCATCCGTCGCATCATCGAGAACCGTTTTGGTCTCGACCAGGTGCGGCACAGCGATTTCGCCATCTGCGGCGACATGAACGATTATCAGGAGCGGGTCGTCATCGCTGGCAACCGCCGGACCGGCTACAGCTTCACACCGGTGACAGAGGCGCGCAGCGCGCTCGACCTCCTGACCAAGGATGGCTTTGCCATCAACCCCATGCTGCGCCGCGACGTGATGGATCGCTGGACGCTGTATCACTCCAGAGGGCCGCAGGAGCAGCATCTTTGCCAGTTGGACTACATCCTGCTGTCGCAAAGCCTTGCCGAGCGGAATGCGGTGCACGTGCCGGAAATCATTCGCGGCGGGCAGCCTTACCGCACCGTCTTCCCGCCAGGGCAGGAGGTGGAGCGCTATCCACGCACAGGCTGGGATCGGCCGAAGGCATCGGACCATTGCCCGGTGGTGATGACGCTGGATTTGGGGTGAGGCGACCCGCAGGCATTCGCGTCTGGATGTTCAGCGATCGGTAAAAGCTCTAGTTGTCTGAAACACAATGGCCTCGGCCGAAGCCTAAGCGAGCCAGTTTCTCGCGAAGCGCATCGTCCGTTTCGGCCTCGAGCGACAGCAGGCCAGTATAGGGATCGCCGGATTGTTTCAGGGCCGACCAGAAAGCCGGCTCAGTCTTCATCCCCTGTTGCCGCAAACGCTTGATCGCCTCTTTCAAACCCTGACCGCCGATGGCAAGAAGCCGTCTTTCGATATCGAAGTGACGCCAGCCATTTTGGAGCGCAACCGGCTGAGGGCTCGCGAAGATCTCGAAGTCCCAGCCATGCGCATGAAAGGTCACGATGATCGGCCGATCCTTGGATATCCACTGCCATATCCGCAGGTCGCTCATCGTGCCGTAAGCGTTCTGAACATCCGTCAAAAACGCGTTGGGGTCCGGCGCATGGCAGAGAATGTCGATATCGCTCTTCTCTGTATCAACGCCAAGAGGCGGCGTCCCGGCGACCCTGGGGTCGTAGGCTCTCAAGGCTTTCAGGATGCCAAGTTGTTGAAGGGCGATTTCGAAATGAGGTCGCGTGATCTTCATCATCCCCGCAGCGAACATAACGGCTTGTGGATGTTCGGGCCGAACCCGATCATCGAGACGTCGAGGTTGCAGCCCGTGACGATCAAGCGTAAGGCGCTTTACACGCCTTCGAACTTCACCGTCACGCCGCGCTGGCGGAAATAGGCCTGCATCAACTTCCGCCCGGAGCGGTTGTTGTGCGACAGCTTGGATGCGTCGAAGATCGCTTCCTTCAATCCCTCATGCTTCAGCGCCGCCTTCAGGTTGGCGATGTGCAGATCGATATCGGCATTGTCTGCGCGCAGCGATTCGTAAATGCGATCTGTCGCGTCCGCTACCGTCAATTCGCTCATCGTCATGCTCCTGTTCGTTCCGGCTGATGCTCAGCCTCAGTGCGGTTGTCAGAGCCACACTTTTTCCAGCAGCGCAAGCTTTTTGCCTGGCGAACCGGTGGAGGCTCTTTTGGGTGAGAGGGTTGGTCTGGCCTCATCTATCAAACAGAGCGCTTCCCTTTTTGGCCGGACGGACAAATTTCTTCTTTACATAGAGGGGGAATCTGATAATTCGGCGGCACTGGCTTGCCCTTGTAGCTCAGTTGGTAGAGCACCTGATTTGTAATCAGGGGGTCGCGGGTTCGAACCCTGCCGGGGGCACCAGTAAAATCAATGAACATCAATGGGTTATCGGCGTCCAGTGGACGTGCGGACACAGGATTGATTTTTGTGTCCACACCATGCCAGCAAAATCACGATACCAGCGATCGAGACTTCTCGATCTCTGCTTTGGCTTCCGACAGATTTTTTCCCAGACCGTTCATGCCGAACTGAAGCGCATTGACTTCGGTTCGGAGGTTCGCGTCGCCGTTGGAGCGATCAAAGTTTGCAACGGGATCTGGCAGTAGGTTTTCCCGCAATTATGTAAGCGCATCGCAGCGATGGGCCGGAGAAATACGGCCCATCTTCAGATCAAATCTTCTTGCGAACGCTGATACCGGTCCCACACCATGGGCAATGGCTTATTGCGATGCCCTTTTTGCGAACTGGCTCTCCTGTGTCATCGAGCGGCATGATGTAAACTAGGTTGTAGTCATTAGGTTCTTCACCATCCACCATACTCGCAACGAAAATAAATCTTTCCTCGAAAGCATTTTTCAGTTGCTGGCAGCAATCGGGTTTTTTCACCCACTTGAAGCCTCCCTCGACATGATCACTTGATATGCGAATAGCTGAAGTCATGTTTTCCTCCTCTGATTACTCTTAGGAAGTGGGTGCGGCCATCAAGAATGACAAGATCTTCCTGGTGCGTTTGAGGTAGGCGCCCCTTTACGCTTGACTTACGACAAACTCGGAACATAATAAGAACATCGTCAGCGCGAGGGCGCTTGCTTCCTGACCACGACATGCGGAAACTGAACTTCGAACATGGAGATCGAGAACGTGCGCCCAACACGAAAAGAAACAGCGGCAGATCCCGTTGCCCACCGCGTAGCATGGCATGATGGTGACCATCGAGCTGCAATAGAAACCCTCATGCAAGACGTGCGGCATCTTCGTGAGCAGCTTGCTTTGGCGACCGCCGCCATGAGCGCAGGATATATGAAAGGATGGACGCCGAAGGAGGTGCGAGGTGACTCGTGATGGGTTTGCAACATCGAAAGGTGCTTTTTTGTTGCGATAGTAGGTTGAGATCTAGCGACGCGCTTGTCCGGTGTCGTAATGTTAGGAGCGGCAAAATCCTATTTCACGCAATCCACCGGGAAGCACTGTTGATTGTCGCAAAGCTTTGTAGGAAATAAATTCGCAAGCGCAGCTTAGTTACTGCACTTCTCCGTTTGAACCAACACTCGACGTAGCGACTGACCCACTGGACTGTGCAAAATGACTTCCTTCCCTATCATCGATGTTCAGTCCGAAATCGAAGTGGACGAGCAACTTGGCACCAAGGAAAAGTACTGGTTCAACTATGAAAATAAGCTTCACTTGCTCAAATTCGGACGAGAAGGAACCGGCGAAAATTGGGCCGAAAAAGTCGCCTGTGAGCTGTGTGGCCTTCTTGAGTTGCCTCACGCTCACTATGAACTCGCGCATTTTCGTGGGCGCATGGGTGTGCTTACGCCGAAGATGAACCCCGAAGGAAGTCGACTTGTTCTCGGTAACGAGCTAATTGACACTACTGCCAAGAACCCAGACGGAACGCGGTTCTATAAATATCGAGGTCACACCGTCAATCGCGTGATTGCCGCATTAAAGCGGTTCACGGACGATCCCAATGTGGCAATCAATAATTTCATTGGTTATCTGCTACTTGATGCGTGGATCGGAAACGGGGACCGCCACAACGAGAATTGGGGGCTTGTAAACGATCCAGAAAGGGAGAGTATCACCTTGGCACCCACGTTCGATCATGCGTCGTGCTTGGGACGCGAATTGCAAGATGAGGTTCGAGCTCAACGAATGTCAACCCGCGATCAGCGGTTCAGCGTCGAAGCTTATGCTGCAAAAACACGCTCAGGGCTTTATGCGGAACAATCAGATAGTAAGTCGCTTTACACGATCGATGCATTTAACCTTGCTGGATCCGCTGGGAAGTCGCATATGAATCAGTGGTTACAGAAACTCGAATCAACTGATGACGATCAGGTGGCTTCAATTTTCGAACGAATACCCAAAGACTTCATCAGCTCGCAGGCATCAGACTTCGCTTTGAAGATGCTGAAAATAAACAAAAAAAAGCTATTGGGTTAATAATGCGCGAATTTTTTATGAACTGGCAGGATCCAGAAACGAGGCGTTGGCTTCCAGTTGCAAAACTGATTAGCGTCGACGGCTATTATATTTTTGGATACACCGAAGGCGCAAGGGTCTCAGAAAACTTCAAACCCTTTGGCAGCATGAATGATTTATCTTCACTCTATGTGTCGGATGAACTTTTTCCAATTTTCGCCAATCGCGTGATGAACGAAAAGCGGCCTGAATATAGACGGTATATGGACTGGGCTGACCTGGGACTTAGTTCTGACCCTCTGAGTCTTATGGCTAGAGTCGGGGGCGTCCGAGCGACGGATCAACTACAAGTTTTCCCCGTACCTGAGCGTACACTTGAAGGAAAGTATCGGACCGTCTTCTTTCTTCACGGCATTAGCCACATGCCCCCTGAAAGCGTTGCAAGGATTGCGGGGTTGACTAAGGGTGACAACTTGTTCCCGATGCTGGACGTGCAGAATCCGTTCGATCACAATGCGGTTTGCCTGCGCACCGCAGATCCGGCTATGATTCTCGGTTACTGTCCAAGATACATTGCGCCGGACCTCCGAGTTTTGGCGGAGGATCAGTCAGCTTTTGTTAGCGTAACAGTCAAAAAAGTTAATCTCGACGCCCCTGCGCAATTCCGTCTTCTTTGTGAGGCTGTATGCACATGGCCTGAGCATTTTGTGCCATGTTCCAGCAACGAGCATATCCTGATCAATCCCCTTTCAATTGACAAGGTTCTTGATTCATTGAATTCCTCCATGGTCTTTGATCGGACGCTAGGAAAAACTTACGCATAATGGGATGTTAAGGCGCGTTTGGGCCACGCTCCGGCGCGCTATCCCCCGGAGCCCACCAGAACGTGTGCCCGAAGTCCGTCTTCATCCGGCGTTCGTAGCGGGAGAACGAAGATCGATAATCAGGATCGATCATCGACTGTATACCGTCGAAGACGAGGCGATCAGTTGCGAGCTTCGAATACCAGAGCGAAGAACCAGGCGTCCAAGCTTTCATGTGCTGGGCCAAGTCCGGTCCGCTCAATGGCGGCGATCTGTCCTCTCGCACGCCCAACAGGCGACGGGTCCGATAATACGCCTCCGGCCCGAGGTCCCCAATCAAATCAATTGCAGCGGTCGGTCCTGGCCCCTTCGCCAAATCGGTGATGCCTTCACCGCCGAGCATCTTGGTGGAGTAGACAAGATCTCGAAGGAGACCGAGCCCGCCGCCGCGTAATGAGGCTTCGCCCCAGAAGCGCGGGTCGCTCATATCATTGGCGTCTTTCCCTGCGATGAGGCTTTGCATCTGCACCAGCGCGGCACCCGCAATCGTGGTGAGCAGGAAGAGTTGAGTTGTCCGATAAGCGCGGTTTGCCATATCGCCCTCTGTCATCGACCGCATCATGTGGGTCATCATGAACGTCATTGAGAAGGACTTGAATTACGTAGCCGAGCGCACCGCTTCACCCATGATGGTGCCGCGCTGCAATCCACCGGCCATAGCGCCCCGGATTCGGCTGTCCGGCTCGACAACAGCAAAGTGCCTCTCATCAATCACCGCCGACATTAGCCGGTCAGTAAGCCGTTCATCCGAGACTGAATTCACATCGAAATAGCGAGAACCTCCAGCCTCAAGATGTGGAGCCGCGCTCAGGACATCTCAATCCCCAGGCGTGAAGCCGTATCGATCAAGGAAGCCACGGAACATCGGATCAAGCTCGCTGTGCTTCAAGTCGGATTGCCGAGCGATCAGGCCAGTGGATCGCAGATAAGCGACCAAACCCGAGCCAGAAAGGCATATCCGTCTGACTTGGCATTTTCTCGCAGTGGCGGTCTGGCGTGGTTTGTGTCCATGCTGCACGTCGTCATCGAGTTAACGCAAGAGAGGCTGAACTCTGCAATCTCTCGCACGCCTCTGGCCGGATGTTTCAATCGCAGGCATAGAATAGGCCTCGCTGTCGTCGCCTGGAGGAAGATAATGTTCGAAGTCGCTTTCGTGATCGTTTGGGGGCTGATTTACCTGGCCTGCTGGCTGCTGCCTTTTCAGCTGTCAAAGCGTATCGCGATGCACCCCTATGCGGGATGGCTCCGTTTCCTCGTGATTCTCCTGTGTTCGGTTCTGGCGATCGCCATCTGTTTTGTCAGCACCATCACCGTATTCGCGTACCAGATTGCGCCCGCCGGGACCTTTATTGAAACGCTGTTCGTCGGGATCGGGCTTTCCATCTGGGCGACCATGCGAGGCAAAAAGCGCGTGCCTGCCAGTGTTTTCGAATGAGCGTCTGCAATTTGGCCCATCAGACTTCATCCTTGCGTCGCCGTTCCCGTTGCCCCTGATTTGTTTTTGCCGGGCTTTCCACAATTTTGTCCCTCCTTCGCCTATCATGGTCACGCGCCGGACAAATTTGCGGGTAATTGGCTTCGGCGCGCCGTTTCAGTTGCTGCGCGCTCTTCCGTGGTTTGGCGTTTTACGTTCAAAACCGCAGGCGAGGGGTGCCGTGGCTGGTGAAAATTGCGTATGATCCCGCCAACCCTTGTGCGTGGTATCACCCGCAAAGGCGGATTTCGGTAATGCGAGTACAGGTGTTTCGGTGATCGATCCTTATGTTTTGCTGGGTGTTGAGCGCGAGGCCGATGAGGCTGCGATCAAGGCTGCCTATCGCAAGGCGGCGAAGAATGCCCATCCGGACAGCGGCGGGGATGCCGACCAGTTCGCCAAGCTGCAACTGGCCTATGATCTGTTGAAGGACCCGGTGCGCCGCAAGGTGTTCGACGATACCGGCTATGATCCGCAACTGGCCGATCCGAAGGATCTGAAGGGTCTGTTGATGCTGGAAACGCTGGTCAACGAGTTCATTCTCGATGAGCGCGAGCCGGGCAGTTTCGATCCCGTTGCGGCCATGCGGCGCAAGCTGACCGACGATATTCTCAAGAGCCGCTTTCATATTCTCGAGCTCGAACGCCATCGCACCCGCGTGCGCAAGCACATGGACCGGCTTGGCATGAAGCCGGAAACGGATGTGCTTGGCTCCATGCTGCGCGCGCGCAGTCAGTCGCTTGCCGAGGCGATCCGCAATGCCGAGCATCAGATCGAGGTCATCGAACAGGCCTATACGATGCTGGAAGGCTATTCCTATGAGCTGGAACGTGCGATCTTGGCCGAGCCGGTGCTGAAGGGCGAGGCGGCGGAGTAACGTCGTTCGCCCAAGCGCGCTGATGCAATTCCCCGCCACGTGGATGCCTGCGCTCTGCGATTCATATTGAGATGTGAAACATGACCGGCCTACGCCGGACGTTCCTCAAGGACCGTTGACCAGTGCGAGAATGAGCTGATGCACCGCACCGCCATTGGTGAGTTCGACCTTGTCGAAATCCCGCCCGCGCTGGCGCTGCTCGTCAGAAAGCTCCTTCAGCCGTTGCTGTAAGACGGCGCGCACCTTCTGACACTTCGGATCGTCTTCCGCCCGCAGGCCGACGCTATAGGCCTCGATCTTCTTCACCATGTCGAGAATATGCTCGCCATGCACGCGTTCGTGTTTTTCCACGCCGGCAATGAAGCGCTGCCAGCTGGCCGCAACATCCGTCGGCAGTTTCGCCGGCGCCTTGGGCCATGTGTAGATGATCGTCAGGTTGGGTCGTGCGGTTGCCAGGATGCAGGAGCCATCCGGCTGCGGGCGGTAATCGCGCCGCCAGGTCAGCTTGAAGGTCGTGTGGGCAACGGCCTGGACACCGGCCTGTGGCCCACGCTCGCCGATGGATCGATAGAGCTCGATGCCGGAACTGCCGGATATGGCATAGGTCTTGATCTGTTCGGAGGGTTGCCAGTTCGCGATTTGGGCTTGCGCCGCCATGGGTATCAGAGATGCCAGGAGGAAACACGCAAGTGCGGCGAGGGGGCGGAAACTGGGCAAGCGGAGAGTCCTGTTGATCATGCAGGGGACGATAAGCGAAGTGATGGTCAGCGGGCAAGCGGCTTGCGGATGCGTGCGATGCTAAAGCGCCTGGCGTCCTATTGGAGGCACAAAGAACGCGTTTCTTTTGAATCGACGCATCGTACTTTCTGAAAATCGAGTCCGAATTTTCGGGCCGATGCTGTGAGTGCTTTCTCCGCGCACACCGTATGTTGCTCTCGGGATGATCTCCCCCCGCGGAAGCCCGAAACAACCGAGATGCGGCAATGCATGGGAGGCGATCAACGCTCCACACTCAAGGCCTCAAGCGCGCATGAAAAAGGCCCCTGCGCGTAGAGCGCAGGGGCCGTTGATCGATCGCCCGAGGGCGCGTGCGATCAATCAATCGTCGAGCTTGTCGTAGTCCAGCTTCGGCGCGTTCTGCAGCGCTTCCTTGGTGGTGTCGACGTGAGCCTTCCACGTGCCATTGTCGTTGTTGATGGCAACGGAGGTCGGGTCGAGAACGACATAGCTCTCATTGATGCCGAGGAAGCCGCCGACGCTGGCGACGATACCGATGACAGCCTTGCCATCGCCGATCACGACGTCTTCGATTTCGCCGATTTCTTCGTTCTGGGCATTGTAGATGTTCATGCCCTCGAGCTGATCAGCGGTCAGGTCGGTCTTCTGCACGTTGACAAACTTCAGCGGGCCAGCTGGCTTCGTACCCATGGTGAAACCTGGACCAGACATCATCGCATCAGCGCCGGCAGCGGCTGGTGCAGTTGCAGCCGGAGCGGCAGGTGTAGCAGTCTGGGCGAAAGCGACGGAGGAGGTCAGAGCTGCAACGGCAGCGAGTGCGAAAACCTTGTTTTTCATGAATGTTTCTTCCCTTTCGTATGCTGAACATTTTGTTCGGGGGAAGAACGGGTGGGGCTGGAATTGGTTCCTGGAAAAGAAGCAAAACTCTTCCGGGGTGTGTTTGCTCGTGCGCCGATCATTCGGTCTTGCTGCCCCCCAGCTGAGTAGATTTGTCCCACTCCCCATCCACAAACTTCAACGCATCGACAACCGACACCTTCCACAACGACCAAACGTGATCGCCATCGGTAATCCGCAATTCCGATTTGCGGTTGTCGGCCTGTAGCGTTTCATGCAGGGCGACTGCGCCGCGCCAGAGGTAGAAGCCGTCGTCGTCTCCGACGGTCAGGTAGGTGGCGGGGAGGTCCTGGGATTCGGCGATGTGCTGGGCGACGAGGGTGAAGACGTTTTTTTCGTTGAAGAGCCTTGCATCGAAGGGTGTGCCGAAGGCGCCGGAGAAGTGGTCGCCGGTGGAGGGCAGGACGATGCCGCTGGTTATGGTGGCGCGGTCAATGCGGTGGAAGAAGGCGCTGTCCTGGATGAGTTTCAACTCTGCCGGGGTCTTGTCGAGATCGGAGGCGGGGACGTTCTGCCAGATGGCCCCCGACAGGCTGGCGACGGCGGCGTAAAGATCTTCATGCGCATAGGCCAGATGCAGCGCACCGAAGCCGCCCATGGAGAGGCCTGCAATGGCGCGGCCCTGCCTGTCCTTGCGGACCGGCTGTGTCTTTTCGACATGGACACGCAGATCGCCGGTGATGGCGGTCTCGTAGTCGCCGGGGCCATCGACGGCGGCGGAATTCACATACCAGCTGTTCTTCACGCCTGGCATGACGACGACCAGCGGGCGGATGGTGCCGGCGGCGATCATGCCGTCCAGCGTCTTTTCGATATTGCCGAGATCGCGCCAGCTGTTCTGGTCGCCATCATGGCCGTGCAGCAGATAAAGCACCGGCCAGCCATTTTCCGGCGGTTCGCCATCCGGGCGATAGATGTTCACCGGGAGATCGGCGTTCAGCGCATTGCTGTGAAAGGTGGCGTCGGTCAGCGTGCCGGCGAAGGCAGGCGAGGCGAAGCAGGCGAGAGCCAGGGCCGAAAGAGCAAGGTGGTGCAGCCGCATGGCGCTTCTCCTTCCGTTTCATTGCGCGCAACGGGAATGAAGTCGCGCGCTTGAAAGTTCCCGCGTTCTGTCCGCGTGTGGACTATTGCCCCGGTCTGCCCGTCTTGCCCTTGGTGCGGCCCTTGCGCTTTTGTTCGCCGGGGTCTTCATAGGAGCCGACGCCGACCTTGCCGCGTTTGAGCGGGCGTGGATCGTCCTTGTCGCCGGCTGCGCGTTCCGGCTGACCTTCCAGAAGCGGCGAAAAGCGCTTGCCGGATTCGGTTACTGGTTTTTCCGGCGTCGCGCCGCGGACGGGTTTTTCCGTGCGGCCGACGGTCATTTCATCCAGCGTGTTCTTGCGGAAGAGCGGCTTGACCATGTCTGTGCCCGGGCCCATGTCGTCCAGAGAGGGTTTGGCGAAAAGGGATTTTTCCGGGGTGCTCGGGTTGTCCCCCTCTGTGCTGCCGGACATCTGCCCCTCAACAGGGGAGATCGACCCGCGGCTGGCGCTCGATCCAGTTTTTCTGGACCTGCTTCCGCTCTCTTGGGATCGTGCCTCGTCTTTCGCGATCGGGTCATCCATGGCGGCGAGTTCGGCGGCTTTGAGGCGCTTGATTTCGTCGCGCAGGCGAGCGGCCTTCTCGAAGTCGAGATCGGCTGCGGCATCGCGCATCTGTTTTTCCATGGCGTTGAGATGCGCCTGGAGATTGTTGCCGACGAGGTGGCCGCCATCGGCGAAGCCCTTGCCGGAAACGCCGGAAATATCAGCCCTTACGTGGTCGCGTTCATAAACTGAATCAAGAATATCGGAGATCTTCGCCTTGACCGATTCTGGCGTGATGCCGTGTTCTTCATTATAGGCCATCTGCTTTTCACGGCGGCGGCTGGTTTCTTCCATCGCCCGCTTCATCGAACCGGTGATGTTGTCCGCATAGAGGATGACCTTGCCATCGACGTTACGCGCGGCGCGGCCGATCGTTTGGACGAGCGAGGTTTCGGAACGCAGGAAGCCTTCCTTGTCCGCATCCAGAATGGCAACGAAGGCGCATTCGGGAATGTCCAGACCTTCGCGCAGCAGGTTGATGCCCACCAGCACGTCGAAGGCGCCGAGACGCAGGTCGCGGATGATCTCGATACGCTCGAGCGTGTCGATGTCCGAGTGCATGTAGCGCACACGAACGCCCTGTTCGTGCAGATATTCGGTCAGGTCCTCCGCCATGCGCTTGGTCAGCACGGTGCAGAGCGTGCGGTAGCCCTTGGCGGCGGTCTCGCGGATTTCGCCGAGAACGTCGTCCACCTGCGTGCGGGCGGAGCGCACTTCCACCGGCGGATCGATAAGACCCGTCGGGCGGATGACCTGTTCGGCAAAGACGCCGCCGGATTGTTCCAGCTCCCAGCCGCCGGGCGTGGCGGAGACGGAGACCGTCTGCGGGCGCATGGCGTCCCACTCCTCGAAGCGAAGCGGGCGGTTGTCCATGCAGGAGGGCAGGCGGAAGCCGTATTCGGCCAGCGTCGCCTTGCGGCGGAAGTCGCCCCGATACATGCCGCCGATCTGCGGAATGGTGACGTGGGATTCGTCGATGAAGATCAGCGCATTGTCCGGAATATATTCGAACAGGGTCGGCGGCGGCTCGCCGGGGGTGCGGCCCGTCAGGTAGCGCGAATAGTTTTCGATGCCGTTGCAGGAGCCGGTGGCTTCCAGCATTTCGATATCATAGCGGGTGCGCTGTTCCAGGCGCTGCGCCTCCAAAAGACGGCCCGCCTTTTCCAACTCGGCCAGACGATGCTTCAGCTCTTCCTTGATCGACTTGATTGCGCCGTTCAGCGTCGGACGCGGGGTCACATAGTGCGAGTTGGCGTAGATCTTCACCGATTGCAGATCGCCGGTCTTCTGGCCGGTCAGCGGATCGAATTCGGTAATGCTCTCGATCTCGTCTCCCCACATGGAAATGCGCCAGGCGGCATCTTCCAAGTGGGCGGGGAAAAGCTCGATCGTATCGCCGCGAACGCGGAAGGAGCCGCGCTGGAAATCCATGTCGCGCCGCTTGTATTGCTGTGCCACCAGGTCGGCCAGCAGCTGGCGCTGGTCCAGCTTGTCGCCCACCTGCATCTGGAAGGTCATGGCAGTGTAGGTTTCCACCGAGCCGATACCGTAAATGCAGGAGACGGAGGCAACGATGATGCAGTCGTCTCGCTCCAGAATCGCGCGGGTGGCGGCGTGGCGCATCCGGTCGATCTGTTCGTTGATCGATGATTCCTTCTCGATATAGGTGTCGGAGCGCGGCACGTAGGCTTCCGGCTGGTAGTAGTCGTAATAGGAAACGAAATACTCGACCGCGTTGTTGGGGAAGAAGTTCTTGAACTCGGAATAGAGCTGCGCGGCCAGCGTCTTGTTCGGCGCCAGGATGACCGCGGGGCGCTGCGTCGCCTCGATGACCTTGGCCATGGTGAAGGTCTTGCCCGAGCCGGTCACGCCGAGCAGCACCTGGGAGCGGTCACCGGAATTGATGCCCTCCACCAGATCGGCAATCGCGGTGGGCTGGTCGCCGGAGGGCTTGTACTCCGTGACCATTTCGATGGCGATGCCGCCTTCGGATTTCGGCGGGCGGACAGGGCGGTGCGGCGTCCACAGTTTGCCGTCCTTGAACAGCGGATTGCCGCTTTCGATCAGCTTGGAGAGCGCATCCACTGTTGCCGTGACCGCACCGGGCGCCAGCGACTTGGCGTCTTCCAGCGAGACATCCATGCCGGCCACCGGGTTGAGGCCAGCGGCGGCGCGCGTCTTCGGATCGGATGAGCCACCGATGGAAACGCCGCGTGAGGTCTTGGACGCCGTCGGCATCTTGCTTGCCTTGGCGGCAGCCTTTTCCGCTTCCTTGCGCGCTTCGATCTCGATCTTCTTGCGGTGCTTGCCTGCCTTGGACGCAACTTCGCGCTGGGTCTCCACGGAGGTCGCTTCGGCTTCCGCCTCCAGCTGCTTCACCCAATCGGCAACAGAACCGGAAAGGGGAGCGCCTTCGAAGGACGCCTGGGGCATCTCTTCAAAACCATTGGAGCGGGAGCTTTCGGAGGATTTTTTCGGTGATCTGGCCATGGGCAGAATATGGAGCGCTTGAACCCCAAAAGGAAGAGGTGCGCGTGAAAAAATGAGTACAAAAAGGCAACGACACCCTGTTGGAACAAGATGCTGGCTTCCGCGTTTTCTGCGGCTTTGAAGCACCTTTTTGAGGTGCGTCACATTTGTGTTCCGCTTTGTTCAAAGATGCACAAAGCAGACATCTCAAATCGGAACAGGCGACCGCCACCAAGCAAGAAGGGTGGCACACCCTAAGACAACCGCATTGGGACGTGTCGCCATCCGACTGCAAGCACCTCCCGATCCTGGCTTTTCCTTTTTCCTTTTACCAGCGCTTCATGCCATATGTCGGCTTGCGCACGAGCAATCCGTGCCTGCTCTGGCGGTCGTCTTCGGAACGCGCCCGCGCGCGCAGGTCCATAAGCTTGCAGAAAAAGAGGTAGTGCCATGATCACGCGTCCCGCAACGATAGACGATGCCGAGGGAATGGCGGCGGTGCAGAACGAGATTTTTGGGGCGGGGCTGCGCAAGACGCCGACGGATGTCGAGACTGTCACGAACACCTATATTTCGGACCCCGACCGGATTGCTTGCACCGTTGCGGTGGATGAGGACGGGCGCATTCTCGGCTTCCAGTCGTTGAAGCTCGCCACCGCTGCCGGCAATCCATACGGCGTTGCAGAAGGCTGGGGCATTATCGGCACGCATGTCAGCCCGTTCGCGGCGCGAAAGGGTGCTGGTAAGGCGCTGTTCAGGGCAACGCTCGAGGCTGCGGAGGCCTTCGGTCTGAAGGACATCGACGCCAGTATTGGCGCCGATAATGATATGGGGCAGGCCTATTACGAAGCCATCGGGTTTCGCACCTATCGCACGACGGAAGATCGTGTCTGCAAGGCCTATCGGCTCGGGTGACGCTTATCTGTCGTCACTCGAGCCAGAATCGGTTCAGGATGTTGCGGCGGCTTTTCTTCGCTGTCCGAGCTTCTGCACCGCGAGATCCAGGAGAAGCATGACGATCAGGCTCGCGCCGACCAGCGGAAAGATGATCCCGCCCACTGCGAGCATAGCGGCAAGCCCGTAAAGTGTGCCTTTGCTTTGCGGCATGGGTGGAACACCGAGCGAGCCCTTCGGGCGGCGCTTCCACCACATGACGCCGCCGGACACGGCGAGCAGGATGATGGCGAGGCAGGCAAGCGCCAGTACGATCTGGTTCGCAAGGCCGAATTGCTGGCCCATATGCACGTTGATGCCCCATTCCAGCCCGCGGCCAAGCGGCCCGTAATCGGCGTATCGCATGTCGATCAGTGGTTTGCCGGTATATTGATCCAGATGGATGACCCGCTGTTTGGAAAGATCGTCCGGGTAAACCGATCCGCTATAGACGCCCTCCGGCTTCGTCGGAAGCGCCACGACATAACCGGCTGCGAGGCCGAGTTCATCGAAGCGGGCGACGGCCTTGTCGATGCCGATGGGGGCTGGCATCTGGTTGGCCTGATCGTGGTTCAGGCCCGTGTGGTCCATGGGCATGGCGGGCGAGGGCTCCATGTGCTGACCATGATCGTGCCCTTCGGAGGTCGGTATCTTTGCCTGCTCGAGCGACCATGAGGTTTTCGACACATCGTTGAGCCTGTCGCCCGACATTGGCACATCGACACGCACGCCTGCCGGATAACCGAAATTATTGCCATTGGCCCATTCATTGACCTTGGCGCCCCAGACGCCGGACCACGGCATGCCGGTGATGGCGAGGAAGACGATGAAGGTGCCGACGAAGATGCCGGTGACGGCGTGCATATCCCGCCAGAAGACCCGCTTCTTCGGCGTGCCGCGAACCGACACCACGCCGCCGGTCTGGTTGCGCGGCCACCAGAGATAGATGCCGGTGGCAACCAGCAGGATTGACCAGCCAGCGGCGATCTCGATCAGGTAGCGGGCATAGGTGCCGAAATATTTGAGGCTGTGGAGGGTGCGGATCGTCCACATGACGGTGCCGCGATCCGGCAGGGAGCCGAGGACTTCTCCCGTATAGCCATTCACATAAACGGCGCGCTTGCCCTGAGGCGTGCTAACGGTGACCTCTGTCGACGCACCGGGATCGGCGGGTTTGGTGAGTTTGACGGCGGTGCCGGGTACAGCCGCCACAGCGTTGGCGATGATGTTGGAGGGCAGGGCGGCGTTGGCGTTCTCCACCACGTCCACCCGCTTCAGGTTGGAATGGATGGCATTATCCAGCTCATCCTTGAAGAGGTAAAGCCCGCCGGTGATGGCAAGCGTGATCATGAATGGCAGGACGAAGAGACCGGCGTAAAAATGCCAGCGCCAGACGGCGCGATAGAGATTGAGCGATGACGGCGCGCTCACGCGGTCACCCAGGGAGGTGGTGCTGATCGACATTATTGGCTCCGCAAACGGTGCAGGCAGTCGCATCTATCCTGTCGGCGACGTACCCGCTGGAGATTTCAACACAGGTCGAATCGCAAAATCGCCGTGAGCATTTGAGGCAATTTCGGCGCGATACGCCCGTAGCCAGCAAGGAAGCTGATTGTGCTCCGCGCCTTCCCCTGTTCGGGAGAAGCGCGCCGGATCATGCGTGAGACAAAGACGGAGGTCCGCGTGGTTGCTGCTCGCGCGTCGGCGGCGCAGCGATCTTGTTTTCAGTCCAGCGCCACAAGGTGACGTGAACATGCGGAACGATGCGCCCGGCAATCTCGGTCGGGCTTGCGAGCAGGGCGGTAAAGGATGTGGAGGCAAGACGGCAGAGTGTGCCGCAGCAGCTATTGGCAAGCTTCTCCGCAGGCGACTGCTTCTGCGTCCCGGCATCCGGCATATGAGAGGCGCAGATGATATCATCGGCGGCAAGGACTGTGGCCGCCATGCTGCCATGGGCAACGCCATTCGCAAGGCCTTGCAGCAGAAAAAGCAGCAGGGCCAGCACTGTGACAGCGCCAGCCGAACTGCGATCCTGCATGATCCTGCGAATAAGCTTCATGGCGAATCCAGTGGCACAGTTTCGCCACGATGTCACTGCGACAAAGGCGGCGCAGGAAGACCTGCGCCGCGATCGACCATCTAACCTTCGCTTCTCATGCGGATGATCGGGAAGGGTAGACCCTCGTCATCGACAGAGTGGCGCGAGACGTCGTGAAAGCCGTGGTGATGATAGAAGCGGTGCGCGGCTTGGTTATCGGCGTAGACTGTCAGAGACAGGTTCCCCTTCAAGCGAAAGGCATGGGCGAGCAGTGCTGCGCCGATACCCTTGCCCTGATAGTGAGGGGAGACGAAGAGCCCGCCGATGAAATTGTCAATCAGGCCAATGAAGCCGACGGGTGTCTCATTGACACAGGCCACCCATGTTTCTGCCTGGGGCAGGTAGGCGGCTTGGACGAGTGCCCGTTGTTGTGATAGCCGCTCTTCTCCGAGAAAGGCATGTGCCTGGACGGATGCCTCGTACCAGATTGACGAAAGCGGTGTGTTATCCACAGGCCGGTAGCGGCGGATTTTGAATGGATCGTTTTTCATGATTGTTCCGTAGTGGATATACGCAGAGTCGAGCTGGCTCGCGATCGAACCAGACGTGAGACCGCCGGGGCGGTGCGGATTTAACCTCTGCGCATAAAACTCCTTCTACGTTTCGTTCGAGGGTAGGCCACAGGCTCGGCCAAGGCAAGCGTCCCGAGCGCGGATTACAAATTGTCCATGTCGGCAAAATGCCGCCATTCTGCACGTTTTTTGCCCGAATTGACGGGGATTCTCCTGCTCTCGATAGTTGGCAGGAGTGGCAGGCATGGCTCCGTTTTCTCCAACGATGGCGGCGATCCGCTATGGTTACGGTCTTGCGCCGGACCAGATACTCAGCCGAAACACGGACGATCTGCTGGTGCAGCTCGTGGATGCGCCTTTGAAGGAAAGCTTCTTTCCCATCGGCGGTGCTTTCGATGCGCGGCAAAGGGCAGACGACCTCGCCAAGGGGTTTGAGGCGCTGAAGATCGCCAAGAAAGACAATGATGCCGAGACTGATCGCGCCGCGCGCCAGCAATTGCAGCGCAAGGCCGAGCAGATCAGCGCGATAGTCTTGCCCGGGTGCTTCAGGCGGCCTTCTCATCCTATGGGTTTCACGAGCGGCTGGCCGCCTTCTGGTTCGACCATTTCTCCGTCAATGCGCACAAATCTTTCCCGATGCGAATGATCACGCCGCTCTATGAGGTCGAAGCCATTCGCCCGCATCTTGCGGGATCTTTTCGCGATTTGTTGCAGGCATCGGTTCTGCATCCGGCCATGCTGATCTATCTCGATCAGGCGCAATCGACAGGCCCGCAATCGGCAGCGGCGACAAATCGGAAGAAGGGCCTGAATGAAAATCTCGGTCGCGAGCTGATCGAGCTGCACACCATGGGCGCCGGCACCGGCTATACGCAGACCGATGTGCGCTCTGCGGCGCTGGTGCTGACGGGCATGACCGTGGACGATCATTACGAGATGATGTTTCGCCCCCGCATGGCAGAACCGGGAGAGATGAAGGTGCTCGGCGTCAACTACGGTGGCGACCCCAGATCCGCGGATGACTGTCTCGTCATGCTGGATGATCTGGCAAGCCGGCCGGAAACGGCGCAGCATATCTGCCGCAAACTCGTGGCCCACTTCATCGCCGACAATCCGCCGCCGGATGTGATTGCCGCGATGGTCAAAGAGTGGAAGGCGAGCGACGGCAATCTGGCGAAGGTCTATGCCGCCATGCTCAACCATCCTCGCGCCTGGCAGGAGCCTGGTGCCAAGATGAAGCTACCGTTCGACTATGTCGTCTCCGGACTTCGCGCCTTTGGCATCACCAGGAAGAACTGGCGTGAGCGCATGTCTCCGGATGGTGATGATAGCTACACGCCTTTTGATACACCGGTTGCGGCTGCAGCGCAGAAGGCATTGAAGAGCGCAAGCGACGAGATGGCACCTGCCATGCAAGGCGACGGCGCGCAGATGGCGATGGAGAAGCCGCCAACAGATATGAAAACGGCGATGCCTTCCGATCCGGCGCAATTGCCAAAGCCGAAGGCAAGCCTTGCCCGGACGCTGACGGTGGCATCCCTTCGCCGCATGGGCCAGCCGGTGTGGCAGCCCCCGAGCCCCGCGGGCTTCGAGGAGGGCGTTGCCTCGTGGCTTTCGCCCAGCCAGATGAGCGAACGCATTCTCTGGGCGCGAAAGGCATCCGGCGCGCTCGGCAAGGACATGGAGCCGAAGAAGCTTCTTGAAGTGTCGCTGGCCGATCAGGCGCGCGACGACACGATCCGTGTAGTTGGGCAGGCGCCGAACAGGGTCAGCGGTTTGACGCTGGCGCTGTCTTCCCCTGAATTCAACAGGAGATAGGATATGGCCTTCTCTCAGGATATGATGTTGAGCCGCCGCGGCTTCTTGATGACCGCTTGCTGTGCGGCCGCTGTGCCTGCTTTCTCTCCGGTCAGCTTTGCCGCAATGCCGGGCGAAAACCGCTTCGTGACGATCGTTCTGCGCGGTGCGATGGACGGGCTCGATCTGGTGCAGCCCTATGGCGACCCCGCCTTTGCCCAATTTCGCCCGACATTGGCGCTGAAGCCCGATGACGGTCTGATCGATCTCGACGGGCATTTCGGCCTGAACCCTGCGGCTGAGGCGCTGATGCCGATGTGGCAGGCGAAGGAGTTGGCCTTCGTCCATGCGGTCTCAACGCCCTATCGCGACCAGCGCAGCCATTTCGATGGGCAGGACATGCTCGAAAGTGGTGCGGAGGCGGTGCATGGCGAACGCACCGGCTGGCTGAACCGGGCGCTGTCGGCCATCCCGCGATCCGAAGATCGCAAGGCAATCGATATCAACACGTCGATGGAGCTCATTCTATCTGGGCCGAACGAGGCGGATGTCTGGGCCTCCAGCTCCAACATGACGATGGCGGCCGATGAAGTCGGTTTCTTCAAGCGGCTCTATGCCAATGACGCGGAGTTCAGTCGGGTGCTGGCCGAAGCGCTGCGGACCGATATGGCGGCCGAGCAATTGTTTCAGGATGAGAAGCGCGGGCAGGGCATTCGCGATATTGCCAAGCTTGCTGGCGGCATGCTGCGCGAGGACTATCGCATCGCCAGCTTTTCTGTCGATGGCTGGGACACGCATGCGGGACAGAAGGCCCAGTTTGCGCGCACGGTAAAGGATCTGACCATTGCGTTGACGACACTGAAAGATGCGCTTGGGCCTGATGTGTGGAAGAAGACAACGGTCCTTGCAATGACGGAATTTGGCCGCACGGCGAGGGAGAATGGAACTGGTGGAACTGACCACGGCACGGGCGGCGTCGCCATTCTCGCAGGCGGCGGCACTGAGGGCGGTCGTGTGCTCGGCAAATGGCCGGGCCTGGGTGACGGCAAGTTGCTGGACGATCGCGACCTCATGCCGACCGGCGACGTGCGCGAAGTCGCTGCCGCCATGCTCTATCGCCAGTTCGATGTCGGTAGCGAAGCCCTGACCAATGGTATTTTTCCGGGACTGTCTTTCGACAGGTCGTCGGCCTACCTCAAGATATGAGCGGCGTTCGATCGGATCAGGGGTCTCTACTCTTTTTCGAGAAAGCGTTGGAACGCCTTCAGCGTCTTTTCGCTGACATGGTGCTCAATTCCTTCGGCATCGGCCCGTGCCGTGTCCGGATCGACGCCAAGACGGCATAGGAACGCTTCGACGATCTCGTGGCGCCGTCTCGTCTGCTCGGCCAATTGCTGGCCATCTTCGGTGAGGAAGATGCCGCGATAGCGCCGTTGCGTGATCAGTCCTTCTTCAGCAAGGCGCTTCAGCATCTTGGCGGCGGTTGGCTGCTTGACGCCGAGACGTTGGGCAATATCGATCTGGCGTGCCTCACCGGAATGCTCGATCAGGTCAGCGATCAGCTCGACATAGTCTTCCATGAGTTCGCTGCGACGTGCCTCCCGGCTTTTCTGAAAAGCTTCGGCATGCGTTTCCACCTCGGTGGAAGACAGTCGGCTTTCATTGGGGGTGGGCTGCTTCATCGGTCGAGACTCTTCACGCTTCCGTTCTTTGTTTTGTCGCGTGTCGTTATCGCAAAACCGGTGAGCACTTTTGCGCGACATGCTTTGGAGCGTGTCGCGATCCTTCAGATTCGCGCCTTACGCTTTCGTTCTTTGTTCTGTCGCATCTCGTCATCGCAAAACCGCTGCACACTTTTGCGCGAGATGCTTTATGATCATCTCATATAGCCTGTGAATTTCCAGAGTATTGATGAAATGCTCTCAGCCCAGGCCTGGGACCGGAACGCCGAAGGTCTGAAGCAGCAGCACCGCGTTGAGGCACAGGATGATGACGGTGCCTACGATCGCTGCGATGTCGAGCAACCGCTTGTTGGCGAAGCTGCCCATGATCGCGGGATTGCGGGTGAACATGACGAGCGCGATCATTGGAATCGGCAGGGCGAAGGACAGCACGACCTGGCTGTAGACGAGCGCATCGGTGGTGTTGACGCCCATCAGCACGACGACAAATGCCGGCAGCATGGTAACAAGGCGGCGCAGCCAGATCGGGATATGGAAACCGACGAAACCCTGCATGATCATCTGCCCCGCCATGGTGCCGACGGCGGAAGACGACATGCCCGAGGCCATCAGTGAAATGAGGAACACCATGGCCGCGGCGCCGCCCAGCAATGGCGTGAGCGTGTGATAGGCGGTTTCGATCTCGGCAACATCCGTATGGCCGGCATGGAAAGCCGCCGCCGCCATGATCACCATTGCCATGTTGACCATCCCTGCGACGGCAAGGGCGATGACGCATTCCCAGTTGGAAAAGCGCAGGAGTGTCTTTCGCTCGGCGTCGTCGCGGGCGGTGGCACGATGCTGTGTGAGGCCGGAATGGAGATAGAGCGCGTGGGGCATGACCGTCGCTCCGATAATGCCGACCGAGATCGTCAGCGCCGCTGCATCCGGCATCGAGGGGGTAATCACGCCGAGACCGGCTGCGGCCCAGTCAACCGGTGCGATGAACATCTCGATGACATAGCAGATGCCGATGACGGAGACCAAGGCCCCGATGATCAGTTCCATGGGGCGAAAACCGCGCCCCTCGAAAAGAAGAATACCATAAGTGACGACGGCCGTGACCGCCATGCCGGCAAGCAGCGGCATGCCGAACAGCAATGACAGACCGATGGCACCGCCAAGGAACTCCGCCAGATCGGTCGCCATGGCTGCGATTTCGCTGACGATCCACATGACGATCCTGACCGGTGTGGAGAATTGGTCGTGGCACATCTCCGCCAGATTGCGACCCGTGACAATGCCGAGTTTGGCCGAAAGGGCCTGGAACATCATGGCGATCAGATTCGCCATCAGCACGACCCATAGCAGCGAATAGCCATAGCCGGAGCCCGCCTGGATATTCGTCGCGAAATTGCCAGGGTCCATATAGGCGATTGAAGCAACGACAGCGGGTCCAGCAAAGAGCAGCAGCGAGCCGACACCGCGTCGCTCTCCGGTCAGAACTTCTCGTATTTTTGCATCGGTTCGTTCCGACAGGGTCGGTCGCGTCACTGTGTCCGTCATCAGGCTCTCCACGTCGCTGCACTGCAACATAGCAAAGGCTAATTCTCTGTCAATGAGCTATGATTGGGAGATGAGGCGAATTGAAAACATCGTCCCTTCGGGCTCGATAGCGAGTCTCCGAAAGGACGATGCGAAGATCGGCAATGGGCTGATAAGGCGTGCCGGGAAGCGAGATCGAGCTATCCCGTGCCTATCCCAACATGGCCCGAGGGCGGCAGTGGGTCTCAGACCTCGATAGTTTCGACCGAATTCAGCGGCGGAAGCGGCGTTGGCGTGCCGTTTTCATCCATGGCAACCATGATGAAGGTGCCAGCCGTGACCTTCTCCAGCGTGTCGTAGCGTGAGCGCTGCGCCCATGCCTCGACGCAAAGGGTGATCGAGGTGCGCCCGGTGCGGGTAATATCGGTATAGATCGACAGCGTGTCACCGATCTTGACGGGAAGCTCGAAGGCCATTTCCTTCACCGCCGCCGTCACCACGCGACAGCGCGCCCGTTCGGCAGCACGAATGCCGCTTGCCAAGTCCATCTGAGACATGACCCAGCCCCCAAAAATATCCCCTGCCGGGTTGGCATCGGCCGGCATGGCCAGCGTGCGAAGCGTCAGTTCACCGGTGGGCTTGGGGGCTTGGTTCATTAGAGTGTCTCTCCATGGATATCTGAGTTCGTGTGAATCACGCGATGGCCCTATGCCTTCGTCAAAAACTGCCGCGTTGCATAAAGCGCAATGGCAGCCGCATTCGAGACGTTCAGCGACTTGATTTCGCCGGGCATGTCGAGGCGCGCCAGATGCGTGACCGTTTCGCGCGTCTTCTGGCGCAGGCCTTTGCCTTCGGCACCGAGGACCAGGGCAATCTTGTCGCCGCTGAAGGTCTGCTCGATGGGGGCGGGGCCTTCGGAGTCGAGGCCGATGGAGGTGAAGCCGTGCTTGTGCAGCTCACCCAGCGCATCGGCGAGATTGGTGATCTGGATATAGGGGATCATTTCCAGCGCGCCGGAGGCGGATTTTGCCAGCACGCCGGATTCGGTCGGGCTGTGGCGCATGGTGGTGATCAGGGCACCGGCATTGAAGGCGACGGCCGAGCGCATGATGGCGCCGACATTGTGCGGATCGGTGACCTGATCGAGAACCAGGATCAGCGGGCTGTCCTTCAAGGCCGAAAGCTTGCGCACCGGCAGCGGCCGGGTTTCCAGCAGCACGCCCTGGTGGATGGCGTCAGGGCCAAGAACCTTATCGATGTCCTGCGGCGCAACCATCTCGACCGGGAAGGGCTGGGCGGCGGCTTCACCGATTTCCAGTCGAGCGAACGCGTTTTGCGTCACGGACAGCTTGATGATCTGCCGTTCCTTATTGGCAAGGGCGGCACGCACCGTATGCAGGCCATAAAGATAGACCTGGTCGGCGCCAAGCTGCGGCGGCTTCCAGTCATCTGCGCCCTTGTTGCGGCGCTTTTGCTGCGGCGGCGTGGGAATTTCTCCACGCTCACGCTTACCGTCGCGCACCGCGCGTCGGAGGTTGGCATAGTGCGTGTCGCGGGTGGATTTGTCTTTGGGATCGTCTTTGCTCATGTCGCCTTATATCGCTGCCGGGTCATCCGCACCAGTCCCCACCGCATGAGCTGGCGCCATCCACAGGGCTTTGACACTGCTCGAATTTTTTCCTGAAATTTCGACACGCATCGTGTTGACAGAACGATGAAGGGCCGTCATATACGCGGCCACAGACGACGAACGGCGCAGCGCCGAACGGACATCTGGACTAAGCTTGGTCGCTTGATCCTCGCAGAATACTGGAGGGATGCCCGAGTGGTTAAAGGGGACGGACTGTAAATCCGTTGGCTCAGCCTACGTTGGTTCAAATCCAACTCCCTCCACCATTCTGCACGGATCGAAATCACCGCCGCGGGTATAGCTCAATGGTAGAGCAGCAGCCTTCCAAGCTGAATACGCGGGTTCGATTCCCGCTACCCGCTCCAAACATGCTTCCCCTACATAGATTTTGTTCGATTGCAGATGACGTCGATGTTTTGCGCTGAGGCGTTCTGCGATTCGATTTTCAATCAGAGGACATCGTCTGCCTGATTCCCGCCACAGCACTGAACGGATAATCTCAACCTTAGCAGCCTGTCGTGCGTGTCTGACTTCGAAGAGGTCACGGTGGAGCGCCCCGAGTGGCGTCTATCCTCCTTGGAATTTCAGGTCTGAGGAAATGTGAGGCGAGTATGTGACTCGACGTCTCCCTAGCTGCTTCGGCAGGTGTAGAGGCTTTGGGATTAGACGTGCTGCTCGAGATTCGCTGTTCGGTTGCAAGAACTGCGGCGCTGCCAGGATATAGAAGACACTTTCGAGCGCTTGGACAAAAGTACGTCTGGCTGGGATGGGCTGCGGTCTTGCCAAAGGCCGCAGCATTTTCTTCGGGGGTTTAGCTCGCGGTGTAGTAGACGAACTGCGCAACCAACGCGGCTAACAGCATGAAGGTAAGTGCTGCGCCAATCTTTAACTGTCGAGAGCGACGTGTACGGCCGCCGGACCAGTCATAGGCCATGGGTTCAGACATCCTTTTGGTTATTCGTTATGTCTAAAGTAGTGGTCTTCTATGCTTGCGTGAAGCTGACGGCAATCACCAGAAGGGACAGGCGAGTTCTTTGGCTTGTTTTAGAGCCGCTTTACGCGGCCGCGGAGAATCAATTTGGCGGATACGGTCCTGGTATCCTTCGCTTTCGATGGAGATGAGAAGCCCGAAAGATTCGGTTTCGGGCTCCTTATTATTGTTGAGAGAGCGGTCCTGCTCGCTTAGCTGAAGTAGGGCTGGACGTAAGGCCAGACTTCGACAGCGCCATGATAGAGCATGTTGAGCGCGACATAGACGATGACGGCGAGGCCGACATAGGAGATCCAGCGATAGCGGTGGAGCAGCTTGGCAACGAAGTTGGCGGCAAGGCCCATCAGCGCGATCGACACGACCAGACCAATGATGAGGACGGTGACATGGTCCTGTGCGGCACCGGCAACGGCCAGAACATTGTCCAGCGACATGGAGACGTCGGCAATGACGATCTGGGTTGCGGCCTGGAAGAACGTCTTGTGACCCTTGGTCAGATCGGCTTCCGCGTCGGTGACCGTGTCTCCTGCAGACGCGTTTTGTTCGCGAAGTTCGCTCCACATTTTCCAGCACACCCAGACGAGCAGGAGCCCGCCGAAAAGCTGGAGGCCGACGATTGCAAGCAACTGAATTGTCAGCGCCGCAAAGGCGATGCGCAGCACGGTTGCGGCGATGATGCCGACGAGGATCGCCTTGCGGCGCAGATGAGCGGGAAGGCCTGCGGCGGCCAGACCGATGACGATGGCGTTATCACCTGCGAGAACCAGGTCGATCGCGATGACCTGTAGAAAGGCGGTGAAGCCAGCTGCTGTAAAGATTTCCATTCTATATCCCGAAGCGTAGGCAAAGGGCCGCGCGAAAAGCGACGCCGAAGTGATGTGTGAAGAGCGCTAGAGCGTGTTTCAATCGCCGTTTCCCCCTGGCGATTTCGGCTGGCAATATGACAGGAATTGGATCGAGGTAAAGAGTAACGGACCTTCAGCCGCGTCACGGGCTCCTTAAAGTGGTTGATAACGCGGTGAAACATCCCCATATGCCGGCAATCGCGCTGCTTTTGGCTGCCGATTCCACGCGTCGACAATTAAGTCTTGCGCATTCGGTTACAAAGCCTTAAACGGCGACACCAAACCGGTTCGCCGGGAAAACTACTTCACGTTCACAGGAAGCAATTCACATGGCAAAGAGCAAGTTTGAGCGGAATAAGCCGCACGTCAACATCGGCACGATCGGTCACGTTGACCACGGCAAGACGTCTTTGACTGCCGCGATCACGAAGTACTTCGGCGAGTTCAAGGCGTATGACCAGATCGACGCGGCTCCTGAAGAGAAGGCTCGTGGTATCACGATTTCGACGGCACACGTTGAGTATGAGACGCCGAACCGTCACTACGCTCACGTTGACTGCCCCGGCCACGCCGACTACGTGAAGAACATGATCACCGGTGCTGCGCAGATGGACGGCGCGATCCTGGTTTGCTCTGCTGCTGACGGCCCGATGCCGCAGACGCGCGAGCACATCCTGCTTGCTCGCCAGGTTGGCGTTCCGGCGATCGTCGTGTTCCTCAACAAGGTCGACCAGGTTGACGACGCAGAACTTCTGGAGCTCGTCGAGCTTGAAGTTCGCGAACTTCTGTCGTCCTACGACTTCCCAGGCGACGACATTCCGATCGTCAAGGGTTCGGCACTTGCTGCTCTTGAAGATTCCGACAAGAAGATCGGCGAAGACGCCATCCGCGAGCTGATGGCTCAGGTTGACGCCTACATCCCGACGCCTGAGCGTCCGATCGACCAGCCGTTCCTGATGCCGATCGAAGACGTGTTCTCGATCTCTGGTCGTGGTACGGTTGTGACCGGCCGCGTTGAGCGTGGTATCGTCAAGGTTGGTGAAGAAGTCGAAATCGTCGGCATCCGTGCGACGTCGAAGACGACTGTTACCGGCGTTGAAATGTTCCGCAAGCTGCTCGATCAGGGCCAGGCTGGCGACAACATCGGTGCACTGGTTCGTGGCGTACAGCGCGATGGCGTTGAGCGTGGTCAGATCCTTTGCAAGCCAGGTTCGGTCAAGCCGCACAAGAAGTTCATGGCAGAAGCCTACATCCTGACGAAGGAAGAAGGCGGCCGTCATACGCCGTTCTTCACGAACTACCGTCCGCAGTTCTACTTCCGTACGACTGACGTTACCGGTATTGTTTCGCTTCCAGAAGGCACGGAAATGGTTATGCCTGGCGACAACGTCACGGTTGAAGTCGAGCTGATCGTTCCGATCGCGATGGAAGAAAAGCTGCGCTTCGCTATCCGCGAAGGCGGCCGTACCGTCGGCGCCGGCATCGTTGCTTCGATCATCGAGTAATCGACGACCGACGATGCCGTAAGCTTGCCGACGGCACTTAAGATTGCAGATGGCGCGCAAGCGCGATCTGCAGGCGGCGTCGGCATCGTTGCCTCGATCATCGAGTAATCTTTTCCCGCAAGGGATTTGACAAAGCCCCGCTGGCGACAGCGGGGCTTTTGCTTTTTGGGGTACACGGGATCTTCTTATGTTCAAACGACAGATGACCAGATGCCGTATTCAGATCGTCGAAACAAAAACATCCGGTGCGCGACCCCACCGGATGTACTTTCAACGATCCATTTCTTTCAGCACTGCCGATCCACTTCGTCGCGGACCGGCGTTGCTACTATCGTTTTCAGAACTCTTCCCACTGACCTGGAGCGGCAGCAACGGCTGTTCTTCCGCCAAACGCTTTGGTCAACCTGCCGCCCAGTGCGCGGGCGGGAGAAAGGACCGGCGTTGCATCGTGCGATGCGGCGCGCAGGGCAGGGGCCGTATCGTCCAGCTTGAAGCGGGTGATGAGGCGGGCGAGGTTGGATGCCTCATCGGCCAGACGATTGGAGGAGGCCGTCGACTCCTCCACCATGGCGGCATTCTGCTGCGTCATCTGGTCCATATGGTTGACGGCGGTGTTGACCTCCGACAGTCCAGTGGACTGCTCCCGAGCTGCGGTGGCGATCGAGTGGACGTGCTCGTTGATCTTGACCACATGGTTCTGGATCTGGCCGAGGGCTTCGCCCGTCGCCGTGACCAGCTTGACGCCAGACTGCACCTCATCGCCGGAGCGGGAGATCAGCGTCTTTATTTCCTTCGCAGCGTTGGCTGAGCGTTGCGCCAGCTCGCGGACCTCCTGGGCAACGACGGCAAAGCCCTTGCCGGCGTCCCCAGCGCGCGCTGCTTCGACGCCCGCGTTGAGCGCGAGCAGATTTGTCTGGAAGGCAATCTCATCGATTACGTTGATGATCTGGCCAATCTCACCAGACGCCTGTTCGATGCGGCCCATGGCAGAGACCGCATTCTGCACGACGGCGCTGGACTGTTCGGTCGAACGGCGTGCCTCGTCGACCATATGGCTGGCCTCGGTGGCGCGCTCGGTGGAGTTCTTCACCGCTGCGGTGATTTCTTCGAGCGCCGCAGAGGTCTCTTCGAGAGAGGCAGCCTGCTGCTCGGTGCGCTTGGACAGCTCGCCGGAGGCTGTGCGCATCTCGCCTGCGCCACCATTGATGGTTTCGATTGCGACGCGAACCTGACCGAGGAGGTGGCGAAGGTTTGCCATGGTGTGGTTGACATTGTCTCGCAGTTCGGCAAACGCACCCTGGAAGTCACCATGCATGCCAGCCGTCAGATCGCCGTCCGACAGCGCGGAGATGACGCGGCGGGTTTCTGCAACACCGCGATCGACGGAGGCGACCAACTCGTTGACCTGAGCTGCGAACCTGTCGAGATCGACATTGTTGTAGTTCTTGGTGATGCGCTTGGTGAAGTCGCCGGCCACGGCTGCCGAGACCACCTCACCGATATTGGATTGCAGATCTGCGCTCTTTGCCTGCAGCGCTGCCTCCTGGGCGTTCATCTCACGCACCTTGATGGCGTTCTGCTTGAAGACCTCGACAGCACGCGCCATCTCGCCGAGCTCGTTCTTCAGTTCGGTGAAGGGGACATCCACGTCGAGATCGCCTTCGGCGAGCTTACGCATAACCGCCGTGGAACTGCCAACGGGTTCGGCAATGCCCCGATAGAGAGCGAAGCCACCAAACAGAGCGAAACCCGTAAGGCCGATCAGACCGGCAAGGTTCACCCAGTCTGAATTGGTAACCGCCGCATCGCCCTCTGCGTTTCGTGTCGTCATCAGGGCTCGCTCAGTTTCCTGAATGGCCCCAATGGTGCTGCGGATATTGTCCATGTAAGATTTGCCCGCACCTTGAGCCTCGAGCGCTCTTGCCTCCTCGGCGGTGGCCGCATTGCGCATCAGCGCAATCTCTTTTTCTGCAATGTTTGTGCGCCAAGCCTTGGCCTGTTCGTCAAGTGCCGCAAGCCTTTGCTGCTGGACGGGGTTGTCCGCGGTCAATTCCTTTACCTTGGCTAGTCCAGCTTCGTAGTCCTTGATCCCGCCACGATAGGGATCGAGGAACTCGTCCTTGCCGGCGATGAGATAGCCGCGCAATCCCGTTTCCTGGTTGACGATAGCAACGAGGATGCTGTTCGTTGCCCGGTAGACTTCATTGGTGTGTTGGATCCAGCCATTCGTCTTGTCGATGAAATGAATGCTGCGATAATTAAGAAAGCTGACCGTTGCCGCGACAACGATGAGGATCGCGAAGGTGATCGTGATCTTGAGAGAGGTCTTCATATGTTGCAGTTGATTTATCATGTCTCTTAGCCGCAGATGAACGAGGAGCACTAATGCGACCGACCAGCATGACTGGACACCCGCACCGCCGGAAAGCGCGCGGGAAGCCATCATATCTTCCTGCAGCAGAATAAAATCTGAAGCGCCGCTACAACTCATTCGAGCGGCGTTTGTCTCGCGGCCTAAAGACAGACGTAACAAGACGATGCCATAACGAGGCAATACTCGGTTTGGTTCACGCCGATATTCAAAAATTTCTATTTAGACGCGTTTATATTTTGTAAATACTCTGTTAATATTTTAGTGAACCAAATTATACGCATGCGACAGCGTGTTTTAACACCTCTTCTTCCTGAGCCTGCCTGTGGATCGTGGGATCGAGGAAAAAAGCAAAAATACCCTTGCCAATCTTGGCGCATCGCCTTAAAGGAGGCGCACACCGCACGGGCGAGGCGTGAAGCTGAGTCTGGGCTGGTCTTAAAGGGGTATAGCTCAGTTGGTAGAGCGGCGGTCTCCAAAACCGCAGGTCGGGGGTTCGAGCCCCTCTGCCCCTGCCACTTCCTCACTCGCAAGCGCGCAACTTCGCTGCATGGCGGATGGGGTGCCGGTTATCCGGCGAATTCGCCGAATGTCGATTTCCTCTTGTTAAAATGGGAATCGGCGTTTATGTAGGGTCAAAACAGACACGCGGTGCGTGGGGCTGATTAGTATCGGCTTTACGCGCCGTAATTGCGTGGGCAGTCAATGGCATCCAAAACCAATCCGTTTACGTTTCTGCAGCAGGTGCGCGCCGAAGCGTCGAAGATCACATGGCCGTCGCGCCGCGAGACCATGATTTCCACGGCAATGGTGCTGGTCATGGTCATTTTTGCGGCTCTGTTCTTCTTTGCGGCAGATCAGCTCATCGGCTGGTTGCTCAGCCTCGTGCTGAATGTCGGCCGCTAACGAATCGAACGGAGAACTATAATGGCAGCGCGTTGGTATATCGTTCAGGCCTACTCGAATTTCGAGAAGAAGGTTGCTGAATCGATCGAAGAAAAGGTTCGCCAGAAGGGTCTGGACCATTTGTTCGAGAGAATCCTCGTTCCGACTGAAAAGGTCGTCGAGGTGCGTCGCGGTCGCAAGGTCGATAGCGAACGTAAGTTCTTTCCAGGTTACGTGCTCGTGCGCGCCAACCTGACGGATGAGGCCTATCACCTCATCAAGAATACGCCGAAAGTCACCGGCTTCCTCGGTTCCGACAACAAGCCGGTTCCGATCCCCGACTCCGAGGCCGACCGTATTCTCGGTCAGGTTCAGGAGGGCGTCGAGCGTCCGAAGTCTTCGGTATCGTTCGAAATCGGCGAGCAGGTTCGCGTCTCCGACGGTCCGTTTGCATCGTTCAACGGTGTTGTTCAGGACGTCGATGAAGAGCGCTCGCGTCTTAAGGTCGAAGTCTCGATCTTCGGTCGCGCTACTCCGGTGGAACTGGAGTACAATCAGGTCGAAAAGGTCTGATCAGGTTTCGAGGGGCTTTCGTGCCCTTCATCAAATACATCAGGATAGTCGAGCAAGTACTTGCTTTGAAAGCCTGATGGAATGCGGCCACGGTCGCAGAACGCGTGGAAGATCGTCTGGCTCTTAAGCCGGGGCAGGGATCGGACCACGCAACCGCAGCCGCCGGATTTTCCGGCATATGGGCCGGGCAACCGGTTCGATTTGAAAGGCAGAGAGAAATGGCTAAGAAAGTTGCAGGCCAGCTCAAGTTGCAGGTAAAGGCAGGATCGGCCAACCCGTCCCCGCCAATCGGACCTGCGCTTGGTCAGCGTGGCATTAACATCATGGAATTCTGCAAGGCGTTCAATGCCGCCACGCAGGAAATGGAAAAGGGTATGCCGATCCCGGTCGTCATCACCTATTACCAGGACAAGTCCTTCACCTTCGCAATGAAGCAGCCGCCGATGACCTATTGGCTGAAGAAGGAAGCTAAGATCACCTCCGGTTCCAAGACGCCTGGCAAGGGCGCCAAGGTCGGCTCCATCACCAAGGCTCAGGTCAAGACGATCGCAGAAGCCAAGATGAAGGATCTGAACGCAGCCGATATCGAAGGCGCAATGGCAATGGTTGAGGGCTCTGCCCGCGCCATGGGCCTGGAAGTGGTAGGTTGATCATGGCTAAGCTTGCAAAGCGCGTACAGAAGATCCGTGAAGGTGTTGACCCGAACAAGCTCTACGGCCTGACCGATGCCATTTCGATGGTTAAGGAACGGGCTGTCGCCAAGTTCGACGAAACCATCGAAGTTGCAATGAACCTCGGCGTTGACCCGCGTCACGCCGACCAGATGGTTCGTGGCGTTGTCAACCTGCCGAACGGCACAGGCCGCGACGTTCGCGTTGCTGTCTTCGCTCGTGGCGCCAAGGCTGACGAAGCCAAGGCAGCTGGTGCAGACATCGTTGGTGCCGAAGACCTGCTGGAAACGGTTCAGGGCGGCAAGATCGATTTCGACCGCGTTATCGCGACCCCTGACATGATGCCGCTCGTCGGTCGTCTCGGCAAGGTTCTCGGCCCGCGCGGCATGATGCCTAACCCGAAGGTCGGTACGGTTACGATGGATGTCGCTGGTGCCGTCAAGGCTTCCAAGGGCGGCGCTGTCGAATTCCGCGTCGAAAAGGCCGGTATCGTTCACGCTGGCGTTGGCAAGGCTTCGTTCGATGCCAAGGCGCTGGAAGAAAACATCAAGGCTTTTGCTGACGCCGTCATCAAGGCCAAGCCTACGGGTGCAAAGGGCAACTACGTCAAGCGCGTAGCCATCTCCTCCACCATGGGCCCAGGCTTCAAGATCGACCCTTCGTCGGTTACGGCCTAATCCATTCGCCGCGCGTCACATGAGGCGCGGCAACACAGATTTCCGGCTCGCAAGGGCCGGAAATTTCCGGGGCAACCCGGAATTCCTGTCCGAGATTGCAGGTGGTCGGTATCTTTCGGGATATTGGCCTTAATCATTCAACCTGCATGAGACGGGTAAGAGCCCGGATTTTCGCATCGAGACGATGCTAAATAATCCGGTTCGAACCTGATGTGCCTGTGCCTGAAGCCGTTTGCGGCGACAGAGCGGGGGACAGGATCCTCAAGCGTCGCTTGGGATTTCGGCAACGAAATTCCTTGAGGCAAAGGCAAACCCGATGGGTGCACATTCAATGTGTAGTCATCTACTGGAGACAGACAGTGGAAAGAGCGGAAAAACGCGAATTCGTCACGGAGCTGAACGAAGTCTTCAAGGCTTCCGGTTCAGTTGTCGTGGCCCACTATGCTGGTGTCACAGTTGCGCAGATGAACGATTTTCGTTCGAAAATGCGTGCTGCTGGCGGCACCGTCAAGGTCGCGAAGAACCGCCTGGCCAAGATCGCTCTTCAGGGTACGGAGTCGGAAGGGATGTCAGATCTCTTCAAGGGACAGACGCTGATTGCATACAGCACTGACCCTATGATTGCTCCGAAAGTCGTCATGGACTTCGCCAAGACCAACGACAAGGTCGTTGTACTGGGCGGCGCCATGGGCGCAACCACGCTGACAGCAGATGCAGTCAAGTCGCTTGCGACCCTGCCTTCGCTGGACGAGCTGCGTGCAAAGCTGCTGGGCCTTCTCAATGCCCCGGCAACGCGCATCGCAACGGTTGTGGCAGCACCGGCAAGCCAGCTTGCTCGTGTGTTCTCGGCTTACTCCAAGAAGGACGAAGCCGCTTAAGGCGGTTTTTCGCTGTAAATATTCAAACCGGTTCGAACCGAATTAAAGGAACTGAAAAATGGCTGATCTCGCAAAGATCGTAGAAGACCTCTCCTCGCTGACCGTTCTGGAAGCTGCTGAGCTTTCCAAGCTGCTCGAAGAGAAGTGGGGCGTTTCGGCTGCTGCTCCTGTAGCAGTTGCTGCTGCTGGCGGCGGTGCTGCTGCTGCTGCTCCTGAAGAAGAAAAGACCGAGTTCGACGTTATCCTGGTTGACGCTGGCGCCAACAAGATCAACGTCATCAAGGAAGTCCGCGCTATCACTGGCCTCGGCCTGAAGGAAGCTAAGGACCTCGTTGAAGGCGCCCCGAAGCCTGTCAAGGAAGCTGTTTCCAAGGCTGAAGCTGCTGACCTCAAGAAGAAGCTCGAAGACGCCGGCGCTAAGGTCGACGTTAAGTAATCTTGCAATTGCTGGCGGGAGAAGGAAAATCCTTCTCCCGTTGTCGCTCTGTTTGAAACCGATTACCCAAGAACCGCCTGAAAACGGTTCTTGGGTAATGGGTTCTTCAAGAGAATGGTTCCGAACCGGCTCATCAGGCAATCCGGCCTGATCGATCCGGGAAGTGGAACGAGATTGATTTTACCCATTATTCGACGGGGTCGACTGGCCATCGGTTCCCGTCCGTTGCAGGCCCGGATGCAATTTTAAAGGAGCGACGATGGCTCAGACCCTTTCGTTTAACGGTCGTAGGCGCGTACGCAAGTTTTTCGGCAGAATTCCAGAAGTAGCGGAAATGCCGAACCTCATCGAGGTTCAGAAGGCTTCGTATGACCAATTCCTCATGGTTGACGAGCCCAAGGGCGGACGTCCCGACGAGGGATTGAATGCCGTATTCAAATCCGTATTCCCGATCACCGACTTCTCCGGCGCGTCCATGCTGGAATTCGTATCTTACGAATTCGAGGCACCGAAGTTCGACGTCGAGGAATGCCGTCAGCGCGATCTGACCTACGCAGCGCCGCTCAAGGTGACGCTGCGCCTCATCGTGTTCGATATCGACGAGGATACAGGCGCGAAGTCTATTAAGGACATCAAGGAACAGTCCGTCTACATGGGCGACATGCCGCTCATGACCAATAACGGCACGTTCATCGTCAACGGTACCGAGCGCGTTATCGTGTCTCAGATGCACCGTTCGCCGGGCGTCTTCTTCGACCACGACAAGGGCAAGAGCCACTCTTCCGGCAAGCTGCTCTTTGCTGCGCGCGTCATCCCTTATCGCGGTTCCTGGCTCGATATCGAATTCGACGCCAAGGATGTCGTGTTCGCTCGTATCGACCGTCGCCGCAAGCTTCCCGTCACGTCGCTGCTCATGGCGCTTGGCATGGATGGCGAAGAAATTCTGTCGACGTTCTACACCAAGGCGACTTACACTCGCGAAGCTGACGGCTGGCGCATTCCTTTCCAGCCCGAGACGCTGAAGAACGCCAAGGTCATCACCGACATGATCGACGCCGATACCGGCGAAGTCGTTGTCGAAGGTGGCAAGAAGCTGACCCCGCGCCTGTTGCGTCAGTTGACGGACAAGGGCCTGAAGGCTCTCAAGGCCAGCGACGAAGACCTGTACGGCAACTTCCTTGCCGAAGATATCGTCAACTACGAGACGGGTGAAATCTATCTCGAAGCCGGCGACGAAATCGACGACAAGTCGCTGACCGTCATTCTCGGCCATGGCTTCGACGAGATCTCCGTCCTCAACATCGACCACGTCAATGTTGGCGCCTATATCCGCAACACGCTTGCTGCAGACAAGAACGAGAACCGTCAGGACGCTCTGTTCGACATCTACCGCGTCATGCGTCCAGGTGAACCGCCGACCATGGATTCTGCGGAAGCCATGTTCAACTCGCTGTTCTTCGACTCCGAGCGTTACGACCTTTCTGCCGTCGGTCGCGTCAAGATGAACATGCGTCTCGATCTCGACGTGGAAGACACCGTGCGCACGCTGCGCAAGGACGACATCCTGGCCGTGGTCAAGATGCTGGTCGAGCTGCGTGACGGCAAGGGCGAAATCGACGACATCGACAACCTCGGCAACCGCCGTGTTCGTTCCGTCGGTGAGTTGATGGAGAACCAGTATCGTCTGGGTCTTCTGCGCATGGAACGCGCGATCAAGGAACGTATGTCCTCGATCGAGATCGACACCGTGATGCCGCAGGATCTGATCAATGCGAAGCCGGCAGCTGCTGCCGTTCGTGAATTCTTCGGTTCCTCGCAGCTGTCGCAGTTCATGGACCAGGTGAACCCGCTTTCGGAAATCACCCACAAGCGCCGTCTTTCGGCTCTTGGACCGGGCGGTCTGACTCGCGAGCGCGCAGGCTTCGAAGTCCGCGACGTTCACCCGACCCACTACGGCCGTATTTGCCCGATCGAAACGCCGGAAGGCCCGAACATCGGTCTGATCAACAGCTTGGCGACCTTCGCCCGCGTCAACAAGTACGGCTTCATCGAAAGCCCGTACCGCAAGATCGTGGACGGCAAGGTCACCACCGACGTGATCTACCTCTCCGCAATGGAAGAGGCGAAGTATTACGTTGCACAGGCCAATGCCGAGCTCGACGCTGAAGGCGCATTCACGGAAGAATTCGTGGTTTGCCGTCATGCGGGCGAAGTTATGCTGGCTCCGCGCGACAACATCAACCTGATGGACGTTTCGCCGAAGCAGCTGGTTTCGGTCGCCGCGGCTCTCATTCCGTTCCTGGAAAACGACGACGCCAACCGTGCTCTCATGGGTTCGAACATGCAGCGTCAGGCCGTTCCGCTCCTGCGCGCCGAGGCACCGTTTGTCGGTACCGGCATGGAGCCGATCGTTGCCCGTGACTCCGGCGCTGCTATCGCAGCCCGTCGCGGCGGCGTGGTCGACCAGGTGGATGCGACCCGTATCGTTATCCGTGCAACGGAAGATCTCGATGCTGGCAAGTCCGGCGTTGATATCTACCGCCTGCAGAAGTTCCAGCGTTCCAACCAGAACACCTGCGTCAACCAGCGTCCGCTGGTTTCCGTCGGCGACGTTCTGAACAAGGGCGACATCATCGCGGACGGTCCTTCGACCGATCTCGGTGACCTGGCACTTGGCCGCAACGCGCTCGTCGCGTTCATGCCATGGAACGGCTACAACTACGAAGACTCGATCCTGATGTCCGAGCGCATCGTTTCCGACGACGTGTTCACCTCCATCCACATCGAAGAATTCGAAGTGATGGCCCGCGACACCAAGCTTGGTCCGGAAGAAATCACGCGCGACATCCCGAACGTTTCGGAAGAAGCGCTGAAGAACCTCGACGAAGCCGGTATCGTTTACATCGGTGCGGAAGTTCAGCCTGGCGATATCCTCGTCGGCAAGATCACGCCGAAGGGCGAAAGCCCGATGACGCCGGAAGAAAAGCTTCTGCGCGCCATCTTCGGTGAAAAGGCTTCCGACGTTCGCGACACCTCCATGCGCATGCCTCCGGGCACGTTCGGTACGGTCGTCGAAGTTCGCGTGTTCAACCGTCACGGCGTCGAAAAGGACGAACGTGCGATGGCTATCGAGCGCGAGGAAATCGAGCGCCTGGCCAAGGACCGTGACGACGAACAAGCCATCCTGGACCGCAACGTCTATGGCCGTCTGGTCGATATGCTACGCGGTCAGGTTTCGATTGCCGGTCCGAAGGGCTTCAAGAAGGGTGTTGAACTTTCCAACGCCGTCGTCTCCGAATACCCCCGCTCGCAGTGGTGGATGTTCGCGGTCGAGGACGAGAAGGTTCAGTCCGAGATCGAAGCTCTGCGTGGTCAGTACGACGAGTCCAAGTCGCGCCTTGAACAGCGCTTCATGGACAAGGTCGAGAAGGTCCAGCGCGGCGACGAAATGCCTCCGGGCGTCATGAAGATGGTCAAGGTCTTCGTTGCTGTGAAGCGCAAGATCCAGCCGGGCGACAAGATGGCCGGCCGTCACGGTAACAAGGGCGTTGTCTCGCGTATCGTGCCTGTCGAAGACATGCCATTCCTGGAAGACGGTACGCATGTCGACATCTGCTTGAACCCGCTGGGCGTGCCTTCGCGCATGAACGTCGGTCAGATTCTTGAAACGCACCTCGCATGGGCTTGCGCCGGTATGGGCAAGAAGATCGGCGATCTGCTTGACGAGTATCGCAAGACGATGGACATCACCGATCTGAAGAAGGAACTGACGGAAGTCTACGCCTCCGAAGCGAAGGATGAAGTATCATCCTTTGACGACGACGCGCTGCTGCGCCTGGCAGAACAGTCCCGCAAGGGCGTCTCCATCGCAACGCCGGTCTTCGACGGAGCGCATGAGCCTGACGTTGCTTCCATGCTGAAGCGCGCCGGTCTGAATGAGTCCGGTCAGTCGGTTCTCTATGACGGACGTACGGGTGAGGCTTTCGACCGCAAGGTGACTGTCGGCTACATGTACATGATCAAGCTGAACCACCTTGTCGACGACAAGATCCACGCTCGCTCGATTGGTCCTTACTCGCTCGTTACCCAGCAGCCACTGGGCGGCAAGGCGCAGTTCGGCGGTCAGCGCTTCGGGGAAATGGAAGTCTGGGCTCTGGAAGCTTACGGCGCCGCCTACACGCTGCAGGAAATGCTCACCGTCAAGTCGGACGACGTGGCGGGCCGCACCAAGGTTTACGAAGCGATCGTCCGTGGCGACGACACCTTCGAAGCCGGTATTCCGGAGAGCTTCAACGTTCTCGTCAAGGAAATGCGGTCTCTGGGTCTCTCCGTCGAGCTGGAAAACTCCAAGCTCGAAGAGCAGCAGGCTGCCGATCAGCTGCGTGACGCGGCGGAATAAGATCAGAAAAGGCAGGCGCTTCGAAATGAGCGCCTGCCAGCTTCGCTCACGGATGCGTGTTCGTGGGCGGACACTTTCGCCGCATTTTGCGGATAGATCCATGTTTGAAGCACTGGCCGGTCAGCCCGGGAAAGATCGCGCCAGATGCAAGCAAGGGGCTCCATCCCCTTAAGGAGACAAGGCATGAACCAAGAGGTCATGAATCTTTTCAACCCGCAGGTGCCCGCGCAGCATTTCGATTCCATCCGGATTTCGATCGCTTCGCCGGAGAAAATCCTGTCGTGGTCTTACGGCGAGATCAAGAAGCCGGAAACCATCAACTACCGTACGTTCAAGCCTGAGCGTGATGGCCTGTTCTGCGCGCGCATTTTCGGACCGATCAAGGACTATGAGTGCCTGTGCGGTAAGTACAAGCGCATGAAGTACAAGGGCATCATCTGCGAAAAGTGCGGCGTTGAAGTGACGCTGTCGCGCGTTCGTCGTGAGCGCATGGGCCATATCGAGCTTGCTGCTCCCGTTGCCCATATCTGGTTCCTGAAGTCGCTGCCTTCGCGTATCTCGACGCTGCTCGACATGACGCTGAAGGATGTAGAGCGCGTTCTCTACTTCGAAAACTACATCGTGACCGAGCCTGGCCTGACTTCGATGAAGCAGAACCAGCTTCTGTCCGAAGAAGAGTACATGATTGCCGTCGATGAATTCGGTGAAGACCAGTTCACCGCCATGATCGGTGCTGAAGCGATCTATGAAATGCTCGCTTCGATGAATCTTGAAAAGATCGCTGGCGATCTGCGTTCGGATCTTGCTGAGACCACCTCGGATCTCAAGCAGAAGAAGCTGATGAAGCGCCTGAAGATCGTCGAGAACTTCATGGAATCCGGCAACCGTCCGGAATGGATGATCATGAAGGTCGTTCCGGTGATCCCGCCGGACCTGCGTCCGCTGGTTCCGCTGGATGGCGGTCGCTTCGCGACGTCTGACCTCAACGATCTCTATCGTCGCGTCATCAACCGTAACAACCGTCTGAAGCGCCTGATCGAGCTTCGCGCACCGGGCATCATCATCCGCAACGAAAAGCGTATGTTGCAGGAATCCGTTGACGCGCTGTTCGACAACGGCCGTCGCGGCCGTGTCATCACGGGTGCCAACAAGCGTCCGCTGAAGTCGCTCTCCGACATGCTCAAGGGCAAGCAGGGCCGCTTCCGCCAGAACCTTCTCGGTAAGCGCGTCGACTATTCCGGCCGTTCGGTCATCGTGACCGGTCCGGAACTGAAGCTGCATCAGTGCGGCCTGCCGAAGAAGATGGCGCTCGAGCTGTTCAAGCCGTTCATCTATGCCCGCCTTGACGCGAAGGGTTACTCCTCCACCGTCAAGCAGGCCAAGAAGCTGGTTGAGAAGGAAAAGCCGGAAGTCTGGGATATCCTCGACGAGGTCATTCGCGAGCATCCGGTTCTTCTGAACCGCGCACCGACGCTGCACCGTCTGGGCATCCAGGCTTTCGAACCCACGCTGGTCGAAGGCAAGGCCATCCAGCTGCATCCGCTCGTCTGCACGGCGTTCAACGCCGACTTCGACGGTGACCAGATGGCCGTGCACGTTCCGCTGTCGCTTGAAGCGCAGCTGGAAGCACGCGTGCTGATGATGTCCACCAACAACATTCTGCACCCGGCAAACGGCGCACCGATCATCGTTCCTTCGCAGGACATGGTTCTCGGCCTTTACTACCTCTCGATCATGAACGAGCGCGAGCCCGGCGAAGGCATGGCCTTCTCCGACATGGGCGAACTGCATCATGCTCTGGAAAACAAGGTCGTGACGCTGCATGCGAAAATCCGTGGCCGCTTCAAGACGATGGATGCTGACGGCAAGTTGGTGTCCAAGATCTACGAAACGACGCCTGGACGCATGATCATCGGCGAACTTCTGCCGAAGAACGTGAACGTGCCTTTCGAGACCTGCAACCAGGAAATGACCAAGAAGAACATCTCCAAGATGATCGACACGGTCTACCGTCATTGCGGCCAGAAGGACACGGTCATTTTCTGTGACCGCATCATGCAGCTCGGCTTCACCCATGCCTGCCGCGCCGGCATTTCGTTCGGCAAGGACGACATGATCATTCCGGACACCAAGGCAAAGATCGTTGGCGACACCGAGTCCCTGGTGAAGGAATACGAGCAGCAGTACAATGACGGTCTCATCACCCAGGGCGAAAAGTACAACAAGGTTGTCGACGCCTGGGGCAAGGCGACTGAAAAGGTCGCCGAAGAAATGATGGCGCGCATTAAGGCTGTGGAATTCGACCCGGATACGGGCCGCCAGAAGCCGATGAACTCCATCTACATGATGAGCCACTCGGGTGCCCGCGGTTCACCGAACCAGATGCGTCAGCTTGGTGGTATGCGCGGCCTTATGGCCAAGCCATCGGGCGAGATCATCGAAACGCCGATCATCTCGAACTTCAAAGAAGGCCTGACCGTTAACGAGTACTTCAACTCGACCCACGGTGCCCGTAAGGGTCTTGCAGACACCGCCTTGAAGACGGCGAACTCCGGTTACCTGACACGTCGTCTCGTCGACGTTGCGCAGGACTGCATCGTCAACTCTCGTGATTGCGGCACCGACAAGGGCCTCACCATGACTGCCATCGTCGATGCCGGTCAGGTCGTTGCCTCGCTCGGCGCCCGTATTCTCGGTCGTACTTCGCTCGACGACATCGACAACCCGGTTACTGGCGAGAACATCGTCAAGGCCGGCACGCTGATCGATGAAGCCGACGTTGCCGTGATCGAAAAGGCTGGCATCCAGTCCGTTCGCATCCGTTCGGCTCTGACCTGCGAAATCCAGGTTGGCGTCTGCGGCGTCTGCTACGGTCGTGACCTTGCACGCGGTACGCCTGTCAACATGGGTGAAGCCGTGGGCGTTATCGCCGCTCAGTCGATCGGTGAGCCAGGCACGCAGTTGACCATGCGTACGTTCCACCTTGGTGGTACGGCCAACGTGGTTGACCAGTCGTTCCTGGAAGCGTCCTACGAAGGCACGATCCAGATCAAGAACCGCAACATCCTCCGCTCGTCGGAAGGTGTCCTCATCGCCATGGGCCGCAACATGTCGGTTACCATTCTCGATGAGCGTGGCGTCGAGCGTTCTTCGCAGCGCGTCGCCTACGGTTCGAAGCTGTTCGTGGATGATGGCGACAAGGTCAAGCGCGGTCAGCGTCTGGCAGAGTGGGACCCTTACACCCGTCCAATGATGACGGAAGTGGAAGGTACGGTTCACTTCGAAGATCTGGTCGATGGTCTCTCCGTTCTCGAAGCGACCGACGAATCCACCGGTATCACCAAGCGTCAGGTTATCGACTGGCGTTCGACACCGCGTGGTTCGGATCTGAAGCCTTCGATCGTGATCAAGGATGCGTCTGGCGCAGTTGCCAAGCTGTCTCGTGGCGGCGAAGCCCGCTTCCAGCTCTCGGTGGATGCCATTCTGTCTGTCGAGCCTGGTCAGAAGGTCTTCCAGGGTGACGTGCTTGCACGTTCGCCGCTGGAAAGCGCCAAGACCAAGGACATCACCGGTGGTCTGCCGCGCGTTGCCGAACTCTTCGAAGCGCGTCGTCCGAAGGATCACGCTATCATCGCTGAAATCGATGGTACGATCCGTCTCGGCCGCGACTACAAGAACAAGCGCCGTGTTCAGATCGAGCCTGCGGAAGACGGCGTCGAGCCAGTCGAATACCTGATCCCGAAGGGCAAGCCCTTCCATCTTCAGGAAGGCGACTACATCGAGAAGGGCGAGTACATTCTCGACGGCAACCCGGCACCGCACGACATTCTGGCGATCAAGGGCGTGGAAGCACTCGCTTCCTACCTCGTGAACGAAATCCAGGAAGTCTATCGTCTGCAGGGCGTTGTCATCAACGACAAGCACATCGAAGTCATCGTTCGTCAGATGCTGCAGAAGGTTGAGATCACGGATGCCGGCGACAGCCAGTACATCGTGGGCGACAACGTCGACCGCATCGAGATGGAAGACAACAACGATCGTCTGATCGAAGAAGGCAAGAAGCCTGCCTATGGCGAACCGGTTCTTCTCGGTATCACCAAGGCATCGCTGCAGACGCCGTCCTTCATCTCGGCAGCTTCCTTCCAGGAAACCACAAAGGTTCTCACGGAAGCTGCAATTGCTGGCAAGACGGACACGCTGCAGGGCCTCAAGGAAAACGTCATCGTCGGCCGCCTCATCCCGGCTGGTACCGGCGGCACCATGACGCAGATCCGCCGCATCGCGACGACCCGCGACGACCTCATCATCGAGGAGCGCAAGAAGAGCACTGGCTCTGCTTCCGCAAACCAGATGCTGCAGGACATGACGGACAAGGCACCGGCTGCCGAGTAAGGCAGTCAGCGCAGGCACCTCGTGAGAGGGTCTCGCTCGTGGAGATACAAACGCCCGGAGCAATCCGGGCGTTTTTTGTTTTTGGACGGTGGCCCCAGATCGCCGGATTCCTCCTTGGAGGGCGGCGCAAATTGATGTGACTTGAACTGTCGGGTTAACGGCCTTATCTTGAGGGCACTTCAATAGAGGAGACATGACGACGATGGATTTGACACTCGCAACCACTTTCCCTTTGGTTCTGCAGCGAGATGTTTTGTCCCATGGCTTCGTCGATTTCTCTTTCCGGTCTGTCCTGCATCAAGCCTGACGGCAAACCGCTTTTCACTCATATCGATTTCAGTTTTACCTGTGAGCGCATCGGGCTCGTCGGGCGCAATGGCGTGGGCAAAACGACGCTTTTGCACATGATTGCCGGCGACGTGATGCCCTATGCCGGTCGCGTCTCTGTGTCTGGCGCGGTTGCGCTGATGCGCCAGGACGGGATGACCCGGCCCGATGCGACGCTCGCGGATCTCTTCGGTTTGCGGGAGGCGCTGGCGCTGCTCGACCATGCGGCCGCGGGGCAGGCGAGTGTCGACGAACTGGCCGAAGCGGACTGGACGGCTGGCGCCAGGATGGAAGCGGCGCTCGAGCATTACGGTCTCTGTGCGGCTCCAGACACGCCGCTTGCCACGCTTTCGGGCGGGCAGCGCGTGCGGGCGGCACTCGCGGCCATCGTCGTAGCCGAGCCGGATTTCCTTCTGCTCGACGAGCCGACCAATAATCTCGACCGGGCGGGGCGGGACATGGTGATCGAGCTTGTGCGTCACTGGCGGCGCGGCGCCATCGTCGTCAGCCATGATCGTGAATTGCTGGAAGAAATGGACGCCATCGCCGAACTGACGACGCTCGGCATGTCTCGTTATGGCGGGAATTACAGCGCGTATCGTGCGCTCAAGCAGTTGGAACTGGATGCGGCGACACATGACCTGTCGCATGCGGAAAGGGCAGGTCGTGAGGCGGCGCAACGCGCGCAGCAAGCGGCCGAGCGGAAAGCACGCAAGGACAGTGCCGGGGCAAAGAACCGGAGCAGAGGCGATCAGCCGAAGATACTGATGGATGCAGCGAAGGGTCGGGCTGAAGCGTCCGGTGCAGCAGGCACGCGCTTGCGCGACGCCCGACGTGAGGCAGCGGAGGCAGCGCTATTGTCCGCACGGTCCCGAATAGAAGTGCTTCAGCCGATCCGGATGGACATCGCCTCAACCCGCCTGGTCGCGGGCAGGATTGTCTTGCGGCTCGAAGGCGTCACCGGCGGATACGATCGATCGCAGCCTGTCATCCGCGACCTCTCCATGGCCATCACCGGGCCGGAACGCGTGGTGCTTGCAGGACCGAATGGAAGCGGGAAGACCACACTGCTGAAGATGATCTGTGGCGAGATGGCACCTTTCGAGGGTATGGTGGACATGCGGGTCCCGTTTGCCGTTTTGGACCAGCATGTCCAGTGTGTTCGTGACGACCTGACCTTGCTCGAGAATTTCCGCCAGACCCATGCATCCGCGCTCGATGAAGAGGCTTATGCGGCTCTTGCCCGGTTCAAATTTCGCGCCGATGATGCGTTACGGAAGGCCGCCAGTTTGAGCGGCGGCGAACGCTTGCGGGCGGGGCTCGCCTGCACGCTTGGCGCCGTGACACCGCCGCAACTGCTGATCCTCGACGAGCCGACCAATCATCTCGACCTGGATGGGATCGCAGCGCTTGAGGCGGCATTGGCAGCCTACGACGGAGCCATCCTGGCCGTCAGTCACGACGAGGCGTTCGTGAAGGCGCTTTCGCCGGATAGGGTCGTCCAGTTGGATCGATAGAGCGCCGTGGGTCATCTCGGATGCACAAGGATGTTCTATCTCCTAGACTCTACGCATCGTGCTTTGAGAAAATCGGCACGAAATTTCAAACCGGTGCTGTCGCGTCTTTGGGCTTCATGCGGACAGATGCTCGAACAGGTCTCGGACCAGCGGCGTCTGCTCTGCGTCCTTGGCGATACAGACCACGAGATTGCGTCGCGCCCATGCGTCCGCCAACGGCGTAACGGACAAGGGGTAGCTTCGTTTGCAATGGTGAGCGATGGTGGATGGGACGATGGCGATGCCGAGGCCAGCGCTTGCGGCATGGCAGATGCTTTCGAAGGTACGCAGGCTGATACGGTAGCGCAAACGCGCGCCGATCTTTTCCGCCTGGGACTCGATATGGGCCTGCAAGGCTCCGTCCTTCAGCCCGATGAAATAGTCGTCGGTCAGGCTCTCGAAGCGCACCTGCTTTTCGTTCGCCAGCCTGTGAGACTTGGCGCTGACAATGGCGAGTTGACTGGTGGCGAAGGGTTTGGAAACAAGCGCTTCGTGTGCTGCCGCGTCGGATACGATACCGATATCGGCAAAGCCTGCAGTGACACTGCGGGCAATTTCATGGCTTTGACGTTCGCGAAGATCGATATCGACCTGCGGATGGTCCGCGAGCCAAGGCGTCAGGCGCAGCGGCAGGCTGTCCACCATGGCCGCCGTATTGACGGCCATGCGGATCGTTGCCCGCAGGCCCTTGGCGAACTGCCCGAGATCGGCGCGCATCAGCGCGACGTGGCCGATGATCTGGCGGGCGTGATGGGAAAGCGTCTCGCCCGCCTCCGTCAGGCGGATGCCGCGCCGACCTCTTTCCAGCAGCGAAACGCCGCCTGCAAGCTCCATCTCGCGCAGCCGATCGCTTGCTGCAGCCAGAGAGAGTCCGATCTCCTGCGCGCCATGGGTGATGCTGCCAGCGTCGGCAACGGCAAGGAACAGGCGAAGATCGGTGAGGTCAAAGCGCATAGAGAGAAGCTTACGGGCAAATAAGCCTTCGGTCCAGCCGAAGGCTGGTTAAGGCAATGCCGCATTGTGGAAGCTGGAGCCTGCGCTATGACGGAGCAATGAGCGATTACTCACTTCCGATACTGCTTGTCATTGTAGCCACCTTCTTCTCTGCTGGTCTCGTCAAGGGCGTGACGGGAATGGGCCTCCCGACTGTTGCGATGGGAATTCTCGGCGGACTGCTGTCACCCCTGGCCGCCGCATCGCTGCTGATCGTTCCATCCTTGCTCACAAATGTGTGGCAGTTGATGGCCGGCATGAATGTGATGCCGATCTTGCGCCGTCTGTGGACGATGATGGCGGGGGTTCTGGTCGGCACGGTTGCCACGGCCTCGATGTTGACGGGCGAGGGCGCTGGATGGAGCGCGCTTGCGCTCGGTGCGGCGTTGACCATCTATGCGATCTACACGCTGCTGGCGACGCCCTACCGCGTCCAGCCTAGGCATGAGCCGTGGCTTTCGCCTTTGGTGGGGATCATGACGGGGCTGATGACCGGCGCGACGGGCGTGTTCGTCATTCCTGCCGTTCCGTATCTGCAATCGCTTGGCTTTGAGAAGGACGATCTGGTTCAGGCTCTCGGCCTGTCTTTCACCGTCTCCACGATTGCACTGACGGTCGGGCTCGTCTCGCACGGCGCATTTCAAGCAGGAGACGCAGGGCTGTCGGCTCTGGCCGTCTTGCCGGCGCTGCTTGGCATGGTGGCTGGACAACGTCTCAGAAAGGCGTTTAACCCGGCAACGTTCAAGCGCTGCTTTCTGGTGATGCTGGTCTTGCTCGGTCTGGAGATGATGCTGCGAAGCGTCGGTTGAGTGCAGGCAGAGAGAGCGGGGCGCGGTGTCGCGCCCCGCTCAATTCAAGCAAAGCGGATAATGGAGACTTCGCCTTCCAGCGCGCCCTGATAGGCAGATGCATGCGGTTCTTCGTCCGGCACTTCGGTGATCATGCCGATCTGGTCGAGGTCGGCTTCGAGGAAGCCTTCTTCCGACAGCGCATTCAAGGCTTCGCGCACGGCGGTGTCGTCGTCCGGCGCCTGGAGGATGACGTGGATGTCGATGCCGTCTTCGCCTTCGCGCTCATAGGCCTTGCCGATGATGACGAAGACCATAGCCTCGTCGCGTCCATTGTCGTTGTCGGGTTCGGTGATCATGACGCGATTCCTTTTGTCTTTGGTGGAGGAGGTGCCAGAGGCCAATCCATCTAACCTCCACGCCTGCCACATGTTGCAACCAGCAGGGCCCTGATCTTGGGACAGGCGGTACTTCAGGGAATCAATAGACGGCTTTTGTGAAAAGCCAAAGGGCGGAAGGTGAAAAACAATGGTGAGGGCAGGGGCTTTGTGATAAAAGGCTTTCAATATCCCGTAATGCAAGGCGTTCACGCCTGCCGGGCGGGGACAAAATTCGGATTTACCCTTGACGACAGCGGGCTAAGACAGTAGTACGCCCGCCATCGGAGCCGATGTGAAGTCTGGCCATCTGGGACGACTCGTCCTGGAGATCACTTCAAACAGGGGTCCAAAACACGTACGAGACACGATTGTTGCACGCAAGACGTATGTCTTTACGTCCTCTGCTCTTGGTGGTCCATCCGTGGAAACCGGATCGGGCCACGTTTTGCGCATGAGGATATGCGTGCTTCGTTGCCGGAAACGGCGTAGCCGCCACCCGAAAGGGTGGCTAAAGTAGTTTTTGCAAGGGATGGTTATATGCCTACCGTAAACCAGCTGATCCGTAAGCCGCGTCAGGCACAGGTAAAGCGCAATAAGGTTCCTGCTCTGCAGGAAAACCCACAGAAGCGTGGCGTTTGCACCCGCGTTTACACGACGACCCCAAAGAAGCCGAACTCGGCTCTTCGTAAGGTTGCCAAGATCCGCCTCACCAACGGCTTCGAAGTCATCGGTTACATTCCTGGTGAAGGTCACAACCTTCAGGAACACTCCGTTGTCATGATCCGTGGCGGCCGCGTCAAGGACTTGCCGGGCGTTCGTTACCACATCATCCGCGGTGTTCTCGATACCCAGGGCGTCAAGAACCGCAAGCAGCGCCGTTCGAAGTACGGTGCAAAGCGTCCGAAGTAATTCGGCAATAACAATTCGGCGCTGCGCGAGGTTCTCCGCGTGGTTTAGCGTCAATAACATATGAGAGACAAAGAGTATGTCCCGTCGCCATAGTGCAGAAAAGCGTGAGATCAATCCGGACCCGAAGTTCGGCGATCTGGTCGTCACCAAGTTCATGAATGCCATCATGCTTCACGGCAAGAAGTCTGTTGCCGAAAGCATCGTTTACGGCGCGTTCGACGCCGTGCAGGGCAAGACGAAGCAGGAGCCGCTTGGCGTGTTCCATTCCGCTCTCGACAACGTCGCCCCGCATGTTGAAGTCCGTTCTCGCCGCGTTGGTGGTGCGACATACCAGGTTCCGGTCGACGTTCGTCCGGAGCGCCGCCAGGCTCTCGCCATCCGCTGGCTGATCGCTGCTGCGCGCAAGCGCAACGAAACGACCATGGTCGATCGCCTCTCCGGCGAACTCATGGACGCTGCGAACAACCGCGGATCTGCTGTCAAGAAGCGTGAAGACACGCACAAGATGGCTGATGCTAACCGCGCATTCTCGCACTACCGCTGGTAATCTCAACGGTCGAAGATCGAAAGGCAGTCCATTATGGCTCGCGAATATAAAATCGAAGATTACCGTAACTTCGGTATCATGGCGCATATCGACGCCGGTAAGACGACCACCACCGAGCGTATCCTCTATTACACCGGTAAGTCGCACAAGATCGGTGAAGTTCACGATGGCGCAGCCACGATGGACTGGATGGAGCAGGAGCAGGAGCGTGGCATCACGATCACCTCTGCTGCTACCACGACCTTCTGGAAGGGTCGCGATGGCAAGATGCGTCGTTTCAACATCATCGACACCCCCGGCCACGTTGACTTCACCATCGAAGTCGAGCGTTCGCTGCGCGTTCTCGACGGCGCTATCGCGCTTCTCGATGCCAACGCCGGTGTTGAGCCGCAGACGGAAACCGTCTGGCGTCAGGCAGAGAAGTACAACGTTCCGCGTATGATCTTCTGCAACAAGATGGACAAGACGGGCGCTGACTTCTACCGCTCGGTAGAAATGATCAAGACCCGCCTCGGTGCCACTGCCGTCGTCATGCAGTTGCCGATCGGCGCTGAAACGGAATTCAAGGGCGTTATCGACCTGATCGAGATGAATGCTCTCATCTGGCGCGATGAATCGCTCGGCGCCCAGTGGGACGTCGTCGAAATTCCCGAAGACATGAAGGCCAAGGCTGAAGAATATCGCGAAAAGCTGATCGAGACTGTTGTCGAGATCGATGAAGAAGCGATGGAAGCCTACCTCGAAGGCAACTACCCGGACAACGAGAAGATCCGTTCGCTCGTTCGCCGCGGCACCATCGACGTGAAGTTCCACCCGATGTTCTGCGGTACCGCGTTCAAGAACAAGGGCGTTCAGCCGCTTCTCGACGCTGTTGTCGACTATCTGCCTTCTCCGCTGGACATTCCCGCGATCAAGGGCATCGACTTCAAGACGGAAGCCGAAATCGAGCGTCACGCTGACGATTCCGAGCCGCTTTCCATGCTCGCGTTCAAGATCATGAACGACCCCTTCGTCGGTTCGCTCACCTTCGCACGTATCTACTCGGGCAAGCTCGAGAAGGGCACATCTGTCATCAACACGGTCAAGGACAAGCGCGAGCGCGTCGGCCGTATGCTTCAGATGCACTCCAACAGCCGTGAAGACATCGAAGAAGCCTTTGCAGGTGACATCGTTGCTCTGGCTGGCCTTAAGGAAACCACGACGGGCGACACGCTTTGCGATCCGTTGAAGCCGGTTATCCTCGAGCGCATGGAATTCCCTGAGCCGGTCATCCAGATCGCGATCGAACCGAAGACCAAGGGCGACCAGGAAAAGATGGGCCTCGCGCTCAACCGCCTGGCTGCTGAAGATCCTTCGTTCCGCGTCAAGACGGACGAAGAATCCGGTCAGACGATCATTGCTGGCATGGGCGAACTTCACCTCGACATTCTCGTCGACCGTATGCGTCGCGAGTTCAAGGTTGAAGCCACCGTCGGTGCTCCGCAGGTTGCTTACCGCGAAACGATCACGAAGCTGCACGAAGAAGATTACACGCACAAGAAGCAGTCCGGTGGTACCGGTCAGTTCGCTCGTGTCAAGATCATCTTCGAACCGAACCCAGACGGCGAAGACTTCAAGTTCGAGTCCAAGATCGTTGGTGGTGCTGTTCCGAAGGAATACATCCCAGGCGTTCAGAAGGGTATCGAAAGCGTTCTGTCTTCCGGTCCTCTGGCTGGCTTCCCGATGCTGGGTGTCAAGGCAACTCTCATCGATGGTGCATACCACGATGTTGACTCGTCTGTTCTGGCGTTCGAAATCGCATCGCGTGCTTGCTTCCGTGAAGCAGCAAAGAAGGCTGGCGCACAGCTTCTCGAGCCGATGATGAAGGTCGAAGTCGTGACCCCTGAAGATTACGTCGGTGACGTGATCGGCGATCTGAACTCGCGTCGCGGTCAGATCCAGGGTCAGGAATCGCGTGGCATCACCATCGTGATCAGCGCTCACGTTCCGCTGGCCAACATGTTCAAGTACGTCGACAACCTTCGTTCGATGTCTCAGGGCCGTGCACAGTACTCGATGACCTTCGATCACTATGCGCCGGTTCCGAGCAACGTTGCTGCCGACATCCAGGCAAAGTACTCCGGTCAGAAGTGATCGGGGTACGCCCCAAACGAGATTTAGAGTTTATTCCCGCTTAGGGACAAGATGGAGAGCCACTAATGGCAAAGAGCAAGTTTGAGCGGAATAAGCCGCACGTCAACATCGGCACGATCGGTCACGTTGACCACGGCAAGACGTCTTTGACTGCCGCGATCACGAAGTACTTCGGCGAGTTCAAGGCGTATGACCAGATCGACGCGGCTCCTGAAGAGAAGGCTCGTGGTATCACGATTTCGACGGCACACGTTGAGTATGAGACGCCGAACCGTCACTACGCTCACGTTGACTGCCCCGGCCACGCCGACTACGTGAAGAACATGATCACCGGTGCTGCGCAGATGGACGGCGCGATCCTGGTTTGCTCTGCTGCTGACGGCCCGATGCCGCAGACGCGCGAGCACATCCTGCTTGCTCGCCAGGTTGGCGTTCCGGCGATCGTCGTGTTCCTCAACAAGGTCGACCAGGTTGACGACGCAGAACTTCTGGAGCTCGTCGAGCTTGAAGTTCGCGAACTTCTGTCGTCCTACGACTTCCCAGGCGACGACATTCCGATCGTCAAGGGTTCGGCACTTGCTGCTCTTGAAGATTCCGACAAGAAGATCGGCGAAGACGCCATCCGCGAGCTGATGGCTCAGGTTGACGCCTACATCCCGACGCCTGAGCGTCCGATCGACCAGCCGTTCCTGATGCCGATCGAAGACGTGTTCTCGATCTCTGGTCGTGGTACGGTTGTGACCGGCCGCGTTGAGCGTGGTATCGTCAAGGTTGGTGAAGAAGTCGAAATCGTCGGCATCCGTGCGACGTCGAAGACGACTGTTACCGGCGTTGAAATGTTCCGCAAGCTGCTCGATCAGGGCCAGGCTGGCGACAACATCGGTGCACTGGTTCGTGGCGTACAGCGCGATGGCGTTGAGCGTGGTCAGATCCTTTGCAAGCCAGGTTCGGTCAAGCCGCACAAGAAGTTCATGGCAGAAGCCTACATCCTGACGAAGGAAGAAGGCGGCCGTCATACGCCGTTCTTCACGAACTACCGTCCGCAGTTCTACTTCCGTACGACTGACGTTA
>Ga0308172_1000275_pt1 | contig 82398 bp, 91 predicted proteins | sample PhyGR2_FD_202134 | JGI IMG/M metagenome (GOLD analysis project Ga0308172, IMG submission 202134) | Phyllosphere microbial communities from UC Gill Tract Community Farm, Albany, California, United States - DLSLSG.R2 | ecosystem: Host-associated > Plants > Phyllosphere > Unclassified | place: USA... | reverse complement strand
GAGGCAGGGCTGGCCTGCGGGCAACACTCTATATGGCGATGCTTTCCGCGGTTCGATATAACCCTCAGATTAAAGACTTCTATACATCCCTCATTGCACGTGGAAAAGTAAAAAAAGTCGCGATCACAGCCTGTATCAGGAAATTCATAACGATACTCAATGCTATGTTCAGGGACCAAAAGGATTGGATATACAGCTGAAGAGACAATTTACGACTCTGGATGAAGCAGACGATACGTAACTCTGTCAATCTGAACGAATAGAGCGTCCGCTTTGTGCCAGAAGCAGGCATGTAAGAACTCACTCTTGCCCCTGAAGTGAGCATGATTCCGATAGTCTGGACACGTGAGCGGACTATACAGATAAACCCGACTCAGTAATAAAGTCGATAAAACAGCGGACTCTGGATGAAAGGTAGCGGCCCGATGGCCATACGGCGGAGAAATGACCCTGCTTTGTACAGTACCCGTGCATCACTTCTTTGAGTTGTCCCTCTGCCAGCGCCTCGCGGACTATAAAGTCGGGCAGATAGCAGATCCCTGTTCCCGCCAGGCTCAGGCCAATGGCAGCTTCAATATTATTTACCGTCAGAACCGATGCAGCGCTGAGTGCAGCCCCGGGGCGGAGGCCGTTCAGTTCCCAGGGCTGCAGCAGACCTGTTGAGGGTAAGCGAAAAAAAATGCACCGGTGCGACGTCAGCTCTGCAGGTGACACCGGAACGCCTTTTTCCTCCAGATAGCCGGGGCTGGCACAGAGAGTGAAGCTGAATTCACCCAGCCTTCTGGCGGTCAGCCTGGAGTCAGCCAGCTCTCCGCTGCGTATTGCCACGTCGAACCCTTCGTCAATGATATTCACCAGACGATCGCTGAAGTCGAGGTCCATTTCGACCTGCGGGTAACGTCGGTTAAATGCGGAAAGTGCGGGAAGCAGGAGCCTGTAACCTGCTACGGGAAGGGAAACCCGAAGTTTTCCCACGGGCTCAGCGGCACTGTTCGTCAGCTCTGATTCGGCCTCATTGAGCTGCTCAAGAATATGCTTACACCTGACCAGTAATGCCGCCCCTTCCGGGGTCAGACTTACTTTTCTTGTGCTGCGATTAAATAGCCGCACACCCAGTTTATGTTCAAGTCTGGCAACGTTCTTACCGACTGCTGACGCTGAAATACCCAGCAGTCTTCCAGCCTGCACAAAGCTCAGTGTCTCGGCTGTCCGAACAAAAGAGGTAAGAGAAGTCAGGCTGTCCATTGATTATTAACTTTATGTCTGCTCAGAAGGTAGCTGCAGTCTATTTATCCGCGCTTTTGTCCGCAATAACATCGCAGCAGTTTTCATTCATTAGCTGTCCGGATAATTAAGGTTAAACCATGACATTTGCAGCCAGCACTTTCTGCCGCCTCCCGGGAACCGCAGCAGTCCTGACCATTTTTATGGCAGCTACGCTTCTGCCGTTAAGTTTTACCGGGGGCGTAGTCACCACGCCCGCCATACAGCGCATGCTGGGTGGCTCACCAGGAGAACTATCGTGGCTTACGAATGGATTTATGCTGACGTTCGGCAGTTTTCTGCTGACAGCTGGGATTGCAGCAGATGCCATCGGGAGAAAACTGGTTTTTCTCACTGGTGCAGCGCTGTTTTGTCTCAGCAGTATTTTCACCGTTCTCACGAACAACCTGATGATGTCAGGAATGCTCAGGTGTGTGCAGGGACTGGCAGCGGCCATGTTACTGGCCAGCGGAAGCGCTCTGATAGCCAGGCTCTATTCCGGCGCTGCCCGGACCCGCATGTTCGGCCTGCTGGGCACCGTCTTTGGCGCTGGCTTAGCATTCGGCCCGCTGGCGGTCGGGCTCATTACAGATATGCTCACCTGGCGCTGGGTCTATATTCTGTTTGCTGTGCTTTCAGGAGGTGTGCTGCTCGCTGGTATGATGTTTTTGCCTGAATCACAGCAGAGCAGTCAATCCGCTTCAGATAAAACAGGTTTGGCATTGTTTACGGCGGCGCTGATGGGGTTTACCACTGCGATGATGCTCCTGCCCACACGCGGGTTTTCATCACTTCTCACACTCGCTTTATTCCTCAGCTCTGTACTGTTCTTCGGCGGATTTATCGTGCGTTGTCTGCGCGTGAGCAATCCTGTTCTGGATATTTCACTGCTGCGAAGTCCCAGCTTTATCGGGGCTATGCTGCTGCCGGTGGCGACCTGCTATTGCTACGTTGTTCTGTTGATCATTATTCCGCTGCATTTAATGGGCGGGAATGGTTTCAGCGAGTCTCAGAGCGCGGTTTATCTTCTGGCACTCACTTCTCCGATGCTGATCTTTCCTTACTTTGCAGCTCTGCTGACGCGCTGGTTTTCACCGGCGGTGGTTTCAGCTTCAGGGCTGGTGCTCGCCTCTGCCGGATTGCTTTTTCTCGGTCCGGCATTACACGGTGACAGCATAACTCTTCTTCTCTTTTCAATGCTGATAACGGGGGCAGGAGCGGCATTACCGTGGGGACTAATGGATGGACTGGCCATTTCTTCCGTTCCGGTTGAAAAGGCAGGTATGGCGGCGGGCCTGTTCAATACCGTTCGTGTTGCAGGAGAGGGGATTGCTCTTGCGGTGGTCTCCGCATTTCTCACCAAAGTGAACGATCTGAACCTTAACAAAACCGTGCACGGTTTTGCGCCACATGAGATTCATCTTGCCGCATCCTGGCTGGGAGGCGGTAATATTCAGCAGGCCATCGCACTCTTACCCGGCGTCCCGCGCAAGCTAGTCCAGGTCAGTTATGACAATGCTTATTCATTGCTGTTTCAGGTCCTGGCTGCAATAACGTTTGTTTGTGCGATCATTGTCTGGGGCATGCTGGGCTACAAGGCCCATGATTTAGCTACTGCCAAAACTGATTCCAGAGACGAGCACATAAAAGACTGACCTGAGTGCAATGTCCGCTTTGTGCCAGAAGCGGACGTTCAATACTTCTTCTTTCAGATGTTATTTAACACGAGTCTTTACTATTACACCGCCATCGCCAGTCGAACCCCAACTGCACTAAAGGCCAGTGCTACACCCCAACGAATGCCGGTCATCACCCTGTGATTTCCTAATACATAATGACTAACAGACGAAGCAAAAGCGCCATACAGAGCAAATACAGCAAAAGTCATGGCCGCAAAAATAGCTGAGAGAATCAACATGCTCTGTGTAGGATGTGCATCCCCGGTAGTGATAAATTGCGGAAGGAATGCTAAGAAAAATAGCGAAAGTTTGGGGTTGAGAATATTGGCAACTACCGCCTGGATTATCAGGGCTCTATGAGATAAATCCGACCTGGAAGACTCTGCAGATAAAAGTGTCTTATCCCGTAGCGTTTGCCACGCCATTAAGAGCAGGTAAGCCACGCCGGTATACTTCACGATGGAAAATAGTAACGGACTGGCATGTAGCAGGGTGGCAAGGCCTGTAATTGCAGCCAGCATATGAGGCAACACACCGAGAGTGCATCCGGCAGCAGCAACTATTGCGCTACGCTTTCCCTGCCTGAGGCCGGCAGAAAGCGTAATGATGGCACCAGTACCGGGTGATATAACAATCAGCAGAGATGTCACCAGAAAATCATTATAAAGCATCAAAATTTTACCCCTCATCGGCAGCTGAACTAATTGCTGCAGTATTTGATTAAGAGGCTTTTTCTGTCTTGAATAAAATTGCAACGCAGAGGCGGCTAAATTTTCGGATTTTGTTGCGCGTAGAGGCCCGGCGTATAGCCATAACTGCGAACAAACAGACGAGTCATGTGGCTTTGATCCGCAAATCCGCCCGCAATGGCGGCATCAACAAGGTTCATGCCGCCCCTGATAAGCTTTCGAACCAGTGACAGGCGTCGCTGCAAAAGATAGGCATGTGGGGTCATTCCACAGTAACGCGCAAAAGCGCGTAAAAGCGTAAACTGCCCGAGTCCGGCAATTGACGCCAGCTCAGTAAGAGATATGGCACTCCCCGGCGCGTCATCCATTTTTTCCTTCGCGTACAACACGCCTTTTATGGGCATTTTCATCTGAGACCGGGGCATTTGGGCCAATGCGTTAGTCAGAATTAACAATGCTTCATCCGCAGCCAGTTTTTTTATATCGCCATTGCCACTGATAATTGCCTGATATAATTGATTAAAAGTTTTTGCTATGCCGGCATTCGTTGATACAGGCAGCGCAAATTCGCCGCTAGCAAATTTACCTTCGGAAATATCGACAAAGCATCGATTAATTAGCTCAGTGTCAAAATAAAGCATCCGCCAGGCTCGCGAGCCATCGAGAGGCGCCCCATCATGAACTTCTCCCGGATTAACAGTGATGACATCTCCCGCATTCGACTCGACATATCCGCGCCCACTCAAGGATTTTTGCCCGCCGCTGTCCATCAAACCAATACCGAACTGGTCGTGAGTATGCCGCCCGAATGAGATATCGCTGTTGGCGTTTACAGCCTCAACACCCGCTACAGTTATGGGTAGAAGCTCAATGGAATGTTGACGCATGATGTCAGCATTTCTCCTGTCGCAATTGGTCGTGTTGATCGAGTTCATAATCGATGAACGCACCGATCATAGCCCGGTAGACCTTTTCGATAATTACTGTGGGAAGTTCTGCTTCAGTCGCCTGTTTACTTACCTTATCGATGACCTGCTGGACGCGGTCTGGAGCACGCACGGCTGAACGGTCACTTTTGAAAGCGGCTGCAGCTTTAACACAATGACTACGTTGCGCAATCATTTTAACCAGTTCACTGTCAATCTGATCAATACGATTCCTGACTTCCTCAATAGACGAAAAATTCATTGTAAACCACCTAACTAGTACACGAGTGCGACAGATTACATAAATATTCGGTTTAAAACAGTTTTAAATTTGTAAAGTCTGACTGAAAGAACAATAAGCCAAAGAATTCAATCGAGAATATGCGGTTATGGAGATTGCGATAAAAAGGATAAGGGCGAATGTCCGCTGCTCGCTCATAGCGGACCATGCTCCGCGTCTGTCCGCTTTGTGCCAAAAGCGGACTTTAAACTGACACAGACTGGTCTGCTGCTTTTTCATGCCACCGGGCTAAAAATGGGGTCTGATTATGAAGGCGTAACTAGCGTTCGGAGCCAGGCAAGCAGATCTGCCTGAAGACTGCCCGGCTCAAACGGTTCAGGCGACAGTAGATAGTAGCGTGAACCGTCCTCTATGAAACCCTGCGGTGCCGCGAGCACGCCGTTTTCGAGATCGTCGCAGACCTGATACCAGGAACCAATCGCCACGCCAAGTCCTGCGACAGCAGCCTGGAGACTGAAGTAAAAGTGATCGAAAGTCTGCCCTTTTGCACCGGCGGTGGATGCCCCTTTGGCACTGGCCCATTCGCTCCACGCATAAGGGCGCGTACGGGTGTGCAACCGCACTGCATCCTGAGCAGGCTGAAGGCCAGCATCTGTAGAGATAAACAATTTGCTTATCCTGTCTGGGCGGCATACCGGTCCGACCTTTTCAGTAAACAGAAACTCAGAGTGATAACTTTCCGGCCAGGAAAAATCATCACGGCGAATAGCCAGATCGAAGCCACTGGTGAGTGAAACAGGTCCGCCACCGGCCGCAAGTTGGATATCCGTACCAGTGTGCGTTGCTTGAAAGGCCGGCCAGCGCGGAAGCAACCATCGCATCATCAGTGTGGGTTCGCAGGATAGCACCCACCTTTGCTGCTGACGTACACTTGAGCGAAGCATATCAACGGCCTGCCCCATTATCTCAAAACCTTTACTGACCTCGCTGGCCAGTGTACGTCCGGCATCGGTCAAAAAGACGCGCCTGCTACGCCGTTCGAAAAGATGGATGCCCAAATCTTCTTCCAGAAGACGCACGGCCCGGCTGACCGCGCCATGCGTAATATTTAATTCAGTGGCCGCCCTACTGAAATTTTCATAGCGTGCGGCCGCTTCAAAGCTACGCAGCGCAATTAGCGACGGCAATCGCGGGAAAATTAATTGTGAACCAGACTCACCAATTTTGTCAGTAAACATCGTTATTCACCAGGTTAACCAGACAGTAACATCTGATTTCTTAGCTTATTTAACCGGATGTTATTATGACTGAATTGCTAGCTGTTATCACCATCACCATCCTTGCCGTAATCAGCCCGGGGCCTGACTTCGCTATGGTCACACGTAATAGCCTGATATTGTCACGCCGTGCAGGCGTACTCACGGCGTTCGGGATCGGACTGGGCGTGCTCATTCACGTTTCTTATACACTGTTGGGTGTGGGCCTGCTGATCCAGCAATCCCTCTATTTATTCAACGTCATAAAGCTGGCGGGTGCCGTTTACCTTATCTGGCTGGGCATAAAAATGCTCCGCAAAAAACAAGATAGCGTGTTAACCGATAATAGGGTTGCTCCCCTGTCAGATCTGGCCGCGCTACGTACCGGTTTTTTGACAAACGCACTGAATCCAAAAACGACCATTTTCGTTGTTAGCCTGTTTATGCAAGTTGTGAAGCCGGGAACGTCGCTGGAAGTACAGATCAGATATGGTCTTTTCATCTCCACAGTACATATTGTCTGGTTTAGCCTCGTAGCACTCTGCTTTTCTGCAAATATGTTTCGCTACCGCTTACTTAATATGCGTGACTGGATAGATAGGACTTTTGGCGTGCTACTGATTATTTTTGGTGCTCTGCTGGCAGCAGCCAGCCAGCCGGATGCGTTGATGATGCTTTAAGCTGGTGCATAAAGCATACTCTTCTCAGGGTCGAAAATGTCCGCTCTTCGCTCATAGCGGACCTTGCCTGGCGTACATGTCTGCTACGTGCCAGAAGCGGACGTTCAGCGGGTTTTAGATTTCATATTTAACTGCTGTACCAGCCCTGTTGTGCAAACTTTCTAACAACGTCTGAACCGCAGGTGAAGATCTGCCTCCTGAAGAGCAAACGAGACCAAACTCCCTGTAAACAGAAGGTACTAACGGTGTAACATATAATCCATGCAGCTCACCGGGCAGAGCTGACTGAGGTATGAGTGCGACCCCCATTTCTTCCCGCACTAAAAGGGTGGCACTGACCCAGTCGCGGACCGTCATGCGCACATCAGACAACTGAAGACTTGCCTGTTCGACCAGGCTTTTTGCATTTACTGCACAACCGCCAGTAGCAAGGATAAATGCATGACCTGCAAGGTCTTCAAGCTTGATGCCATGCAATGTGGCTTTACGGATCAGAGTATGACCAGCAGGCAGTACTGCGACCCATTCATCCTTCCCTAATATAAAATCTGCGCGTCCCTGAAGAGGGTTCATGACGACGCCAAGATCAACCGTATCCGCTGCCAGCCATTCTTCAACTTCCTCATCAGTTCCTTCCAGGACAACCACTTCAATACCCGGATGGAGGCGTCTGAATTCTCTCAGCAGCCCAGGCAGAAATGTCGATGTTACAGATGGAAAGCTGGCGAGGCGAACACGCCCGCCCCGGAGACCACGACTCTCCTCAGAAAGCCTTTGAATTGCGGTCAGCTGCGCAAGCATAAGTCTTGCATATCCTGTTACTTCCTCTCCCAACGCAGTGACGCTGATGTTGCGCCGTTCCCGTACAAACACCTGAAATCCCAGCAAAGCTTCTAACTGAGCGACAGCATGACTGGCACCCGACTGTGTCATTCCAACCCGCTCAGCAGCACGCGTGATGTTGCCTGAGTCGGCTACGGCAACCAACAAGCGCCAGTGTAAAAGATTCATCATGTTTATCAGTAGCTCAGCTAATAGTGAGGTTATTAATCATTAATTTTACATTGGAACTGGTGTTGCGCACAGTGTATTCAGCCTCCCACAATTGTGTTCCCATGCTTTAACGGAGAAATGATGAAACTTTACTACGCCCCGGATACCTGCTCGCTTTCCCCACACATTGTACTGCGTGAACTTGAACTTGAATTTGAACTGGTAAAAGTCGATAACAAGAGCAAGCTGACCTCTGACGGACGTGATTTTCTGGCTATTAACCCTAAAGGTTATGTCGCAGCCCTCGAACTGGAAGACGGAGAAATTCTGACTGAGGGGCCGGCCATCGTGCAGTTTCTGGCTGATTTAAAACCTGAGAGAGCGCTGGCACCGCCAGCGGGAAGCCGGGAGAGGGTGCGCCTGCAAGAATGGCTGAACTTCATCACCAGTGAAATACACGCGGGTTCAGCTCTCCTCTTTAACTCCCGACTGCCTGAAGAGGTCAAATCACTTTTGCGTGAGAAGCTGTTCAGGCGTTTTGATCTACTTCAGGACACACTCTCTGAAAAAGCCTTTCTGACTGGTGCCTTTTTTACGGTTGCGGATGCTTACCTTTATACCGTACTGAGATGGTGTAAATATTTCGCTATTGACCTGAAAAACTGGCCTGCGTTGATGGCTTACATTGCACTAATTAATGAACGTACCGCAGTGCAGGCTGCATTAATTGCCGAGGCATCTTGTTAAGGCTGATCCACATGTTATGCCTGACGGATGCCAGGAAATTTCAGTCTTCTTTGTTCACAGATGCTCTAACCAGCCACTCGTGTCCGCTTTTCGCTCATAGCGGACGTTCATCACTTGCAACCACTGCGCGACTTTTAAACCCTTTCTCAAGTTGACATCAAACACAACTGCTCACCCGTTCGCACTCGCTCCGCCGTGGTTACTTCCGTCGCGCCGCCGCTCAAAATTCACGTCAGCGCCGTGCGTAATCCCGTCTCCCGCTCGCTTGCGCTGCGGCCTGCGGTGGCGCTCCTGAACACTCCGCTTTCCGCCGGGCTGTCATTCAGTCACGGCACAGGCCGGAACAGTGATGACTTTGACTGCGGAGGATTTCTTATGACATTTAGCGGACCAGCGGTATACGTCGGGACTTACCATAAATATAACTGCGGCAGCATTTTCGGGAAGTGGTTTGATCTCACTGACTTTGAAGAAAAGAACGAGTTTCACGACGCGTGTCGCGAACTTCACGCCTCTGAAGAAGATCCTGAATTCATGTTTCAGGACTGGGAGGGCATTCCGTCTAAGTTCGTCTCTGAGTCCTTTATCGACTGGGATTTCATCGCGGCCTGGAAACAGGCGAAAGAAGAGGGCAGGGAAGACGCATTTATTGCCTGGGCGGATTATTCTGGCGAGTGTGACTTTGATGCGTTTGATGATGCGTACAGAGGAAAGGCGGAAACCGAAGAAGATTATGCCTACGAACTGATCCAGGATAACGGCCTGCTGAATGACGTGCCGGAGCCGCTGCGCTCTTATTTCGACTATGAGGCCTATGCACGTGACCTGTTCAGCAGTGGCTATGTACTGCACGACGGTTTTGTATTCAGTAACTGATGATAGCGGCAGGGGAAGCCCTGCCGAAAAAGGAGAACAAAATGAAACTGTCACCACAGACCCGCGACATCCTGCGTCAGTATAAAGCCCTTGTGAATGCGCAGCGACGGACCAACGACCTGAGAGAGCTGAGGACAGAGGAGATTATGGATGAAATCTGCTATTTCATAACCTGTCAGAGTGCCGTTTACATCGGTGGCCACTTTATTAAGCAGGGCGGAAAAGGATAATCAGCAAGGTTCAGGCGGTTGCGGCCGCCTGTTAGCCCGGCGTAAAAACCTTGCAGGCATTCTGCCTGCAATCCCTGACGCCGCACATGAGGTGCGGCCGTCAAGGATTTTCAGTCCTAAATTTGTTTACTTTTTTTTCATGTTTACTGAGTTCTTTCTCAAGCCATTCTGGCGTATCTCCGACAGCGGTATTCATACAGTGAACAGGGATATTCTCCCAGAAGGCCGTAATCGCGTCCGCGAACGCAGTGAACTGGTCTTCGCTAACTTCTAGCTGTTCATGGCGTGGACCATACCGCCGGCTAACTGCATCCGCTTGAGGATAATACTCAGGATAGAGAGTAGTGAGTTCAGTGTGAGCATTACCGTCACCGTGCTTGTAAACATTTACGACGAGACGGCAGGCATTAATTTGTCGGTAAAAAGCTTTGTCTGTAATGCTCATACCAATCCATTCCAGCAGCTCAATAAGGCGTGGAAATCCAACATTCCACAGCAGAGAATTGATTACGGTATGATCCAGCCAGTGACTGAATTCCAGCACACATTTATCACGCAAGGCTTTATCAAACTGATGGAACATCGCAGCCGTCAGCGCCAGGGTGACCGTGTTTTTCATGTCATTTAGCGAAAGCCAGTGAGAAACCATATCGTCATAAGCGTGAAAATGAGCATCGTAATGATGAGAGGTATCCGGATCAAAATGCTTGCCGGCCTGCTCAAGTGCATCGTCGTAATGTTTTTTTGCGTCACCGTCAATGTCACTGAATTGTGATAGAAGTCGCTTTTTTGCCTCACTGACAAAGAAATGATGAGGTTCAGTGACAAACGGTCGATCAACAGTAGCGAAATAAAAAACGGAAAAAGATTTTTGGCTCATGGCTGCACCCGTAGTTTTTCTCTGTACGATTATTATGCAAAGCAATCACTTCAATTCCAGCACTGTGAGCATGAATCTAATTTCCTTCTGGGCGTCCAGTCGGCTGTCATGCTCCGCACAGAGCCGGCAAAGCCGTCTCTGCCCGGCCCCGTTCCGGGGCTGCGGGTTTCCATCCTGACGCAACACCTCCGCTCGCAGCAGCCGTTCCGGCTGCGCCGCTCAGTCCCGCCGTAAACGGCGCTCCCTGCATCCCGCCGTTACACATGGCGGGATGTAAGGTGCAACGCCGTTTCGCGCCCGCGCGTCACGCCGTTGCGGCGGGTTCCTGCTTTCCTCATGGGTTGTTTTCGCCCGTCTGAGTCCTTTCGCCGGGGCTGAGACAAGCACAAACCGCCTGGCTGTCCAGGGACGGCTGGCCTTTCGCAATAAATTTTTGAACACCCAAAAATTTCCTGCTCACCCCGGACATCTGCGCCGGCCCGTGCTCGTTGCGCCCTTTGCGGCGAACGGCTCTCAAACGGGTGAAGGTTACAACCAGGGGAGAAAGCAGCAGTTCCCCGCAAAACGTCAAGACCGCGGCCCCGGCAACTCAACGGGTGATGGTTTTAAGGAAAAACACACAGGAGATTTCATGGAACAGCCAGCAGTTGTGCGCCTACCGGATGACACATTTACGCGTGAGCAGGCGACGGCAGTCGCCGCGCAGTACACCAATGTTGCTATTGAAGACGATCAGGGTACGCACTTTCGCCTGGTCGTACGTAAGGACGGCGATATGGTCTGGAGAGCATGGGATTTTGAATCAAAAGCGGGTTACTGGCTGAACCGTTATATCGGTGATTACGGTATCCGAAAAGCGGAGTAAACATATAAAAGGTGCCCTGCGGAGCAGCCACTCCGCAGGGCGGGACAGTCATTAATCTAAGAGGTATCAACGATGTCAGTAGCTAATGTTAAAGCAAAAGCGCCTAAAAAAACCAGCGTTAAAAAAGTGACCGATGCCGAACTGGCGGCGGTAAAAACCGCGCTTGAAGCCGCGCCGGTTGAATATGCATCTCTGTCTGTGTTCATCATGTCGCAGCTTAATGCCCGTACCATCCCGTATTCTGCTGAAAGCGTTGAGAGCATGGCGGCAACCATTAAGTCGGTCGGCCTGTTGCAGAATCTGGTCGCCCACGAACTGCCGGACGGCAGTCTGGCGGTAGCCGCTGGCGGCAAACGCCTTACCGCCCTGAATCTGCTGCTCTCACAGCAGTTTTTTACCCCTGATTACCAGGTACCTTTCAAACGCGTCTCCGCAGAGATGGCCGCGCTGGTTTCCTACATCGAGAATGCGCAGCGCAGCGATATGCATGCGGCCGAGCAGATTGCCAGCTTCGGCACCCTGGCATCGCAGGGTAAAACATCCGGGCAGATTGGTGCCGAGCTGGGCTACAGCACCCGTCACGTTCAGCGCATGCTGAAACTCGCTAACCTCGCGCCGTCACTGCTTAAGCTGCTGGCAGACGATCAGCTGACGGTCGAGCAGTGCCAGGCGCTCTGCCTTGAAGACGATCAGGCTCGTCAGGTGCGTGTTTATGAAGAGGTGAAAGCAACGTGGGCTAACCTGCCCGTCAGCATGTTACGAAAACTCATTACCAATAAAGAAATCTCTATCACGGATAAGCGTTTTCTCTTCGTGGGTCGTGAAATGTATGAAGCCGCTGGCGGTGTCGTGCGCGAGGATCTGTTCAGCCAGCAGGAAGGCGAAGGAACGGCTGACTCGGCCCTGCTGGAAACCCTGACCGTACAGAAGCTGAATGCAATGGCGCAGGACATTCAGAAAAGCGAAGGCTGGAAGTGGAGCCTGGGCCAGCTGAGTTCGCTTTATCCGCACCGGGATGCGCTGACGTATCAGTTAACTGACGAGCCGGAACCGGTGTACATCGGCGACGAAGAAAGCCGCATCGATGACCTGTACCAGGTGGCTGATGAATGTGCACAAAGCGCTGACGACGAGGGCTACAGCGCCGCCAGCGATGAAATTGAAATCATCGAAAATGCAGCAATGGTTCGCGCCTGGACCCCGGAGATTCGCGCCATGTCGGGTGTGGTGGTCGGGTTCGATAAATACGGTGATCTCTGTGTGCAGCGCGGCGTTATGCGGATTGCCGATCTGCAGGCTGATAATAGCAGCGAAACAGAGCAGGGCGCACAGTCTGCCGCCCCTGAAGTCTGCCCAATTCGGATGGATAAAAGGCCGGATGCGGCTGAGGGTATCAGTCTGCCGCTTCTCACAAAAATGTCGTCTGAGCGCACCCTTGCCGTGCAGGCTGCGCTGATGCAGCAGCAGAAAAAGGCTGTTTCCCTGCTGGTCTGGCAGCTTTGCAATAACGTATTCGCCTCCGGCTCACACTATGGCAACCCGTTTGGTATTCGCGTGACCGTACCACACCACAGCCTGACCCAGGATGCCCCGTCTGGTGACAAAGGCCCGGGCTTTACCGTGCTGATGCAGGAAAAGGCCCGTCTGGAATCACTACTGCCGCAGGGATGGGTTAAAGACTTCACCACATTTTTCGATCTGAGCGGTGAAACGCTCATGTCACTGATGGCGTTCTGTGTCGCCTGCTCGGTTGACGGGGTGCAGACGCGTGAATATCAGCGCACCTCTGACAGCCGCCTGGATTCTCTGGAAAACGCGATAGGCTTCCACATGCGTGACTGGTGGCAACCCACAAAGGCGAACTTCTTTGCTGACCTGAAGCATACACAGATTATCGATTCGCTGACTGAGGCCGGGTTTAAAGGCGCGGCCTCTGACGCGGCGAAAATGAAGAAGGGGGATGCTGCTGAACTGGCAGAGGAAAAAATGCGTGATACGCGCTGGGTGCCAGCCTGGATGAAAGGACCGGAGCCTGAAACAGCAGGCGGGACCGGGACTAATGGTGCTTGCAGCAATACTGACAATAACGATCCCGCTCACGCGGCCTGATAAGGAGCGCCGCCCTTCGGGGCGGCATGGAGACAAACATGAAAAATACTAATGCTCTGAATCTGTCCGTGCTGACTGCAATGCACCCCTGCGAATTTGAGGAGTGGCGCGAAAGAGGAGAGAACGATCGCCACATTCTGACCAGCGCCGTCGCACAGTTGCTGCACGTACCCGCAGGCTGGATGGTCAATGGGGAATACCGTGGAGAATTTGGCGGATTCTTTCCGGTTCAGCTGCGCTACACCCCGCCCGGAGAGGCGTTCAGTCTCTGCGTATGCAGTCCGGGAGACGTGTCCGGGGAGTGGCTGATTGTACTCGTATCAGCCGACGGTGATTGCGTGCGCGAAGTGCTCAGACTGACGCCGTTCGACCCGCAGCGTATCAGCGGCCTGATCGCCGCAGCGGCACAGGCATGCCTGCTGGAACACAGCGCTGCCGGAATGGCGGAATACCTGGCAGAAGGAGAATACGCATGATCCCGAACTGTCGTTCACTGGTTCCGCTTTCTCCTGCACGCCGTGCAGCGATGCAGGCCATCGCGTTTGTTGAAAACAGACATGAACGTAACGTGTACTGTGCAGACTATCCGTATGCAAACGCCTTTTTCCGCTTTCTCAGGGGCAGCAGGCGGGTGACGCTGAAAGAAATCCGCTTTTTCCGTCCCTCGATGCTAGAGGCCGAATTCAGGGGGAACCGACAGGTATGGCTGGCAGCGATCGACAGAATGATCGCCAGCGCCGGTGAGGACTGCCCTAATCCGCTGAGCAGTTATGATGTTGACGAACTGTTTCCGGGATGGCGGTTTCAGGGCACAGAGCGGCAGCGGCGAAAAACGGAGCTGCTCAGTGATAAGTATTCCCGCCAGTACAGCCGTGAGAGAGAGGCGAAAACGCGGACTCATCAGGCAATAAAAGGGCAGGCTGAGATTGACCTGGCATTTCATACGCCAGCCAGTGTCAGCAGCTGGATATCACGCTGGTCCTGCTCGCAACTGCATCATACCGAGCTGGAGATCATGTTTTATCGGTGGAGTGAAAGGTTCCCTTCACTGAAATCTCTGGATCGCTGGGAAATGGCAGGCCAGCCGTTGTGGCGACTGGGGGCTGAGGCCGGGTTACTGTCAGAGGAATCGACTGCGATAACGCAGGTGCTGGAACGCTGGATGGTACCCAACAAGCTGATGTTCAGTGCGGTGGCGGTATGAGCCGGGGCGATTACGTTACCGAGCTGAAAACGGCGCGCAGTCAGCGCCGTAAGCTGATAACGATGTTTGAAAAACTATGCGCAATGTCGTCCGAGTGGGATGGGCTTTCAGGGGCTCAGGAGAGTGAAACCGAGCGCCTAGCAGAGGCTGTCAGTGAGCAGATAAGGCGGCTGGACGACGACATTGCATACTGGCGAGGCAACGGAAGCAAAGAGGACCTGGACTGACAGCATAGATCCGGAGGTATTCAGCGTGATCCCGGCAGAGTCTCTGCGGTAGTTTTTAAATAACCTACTGCCGGAACATGGCCCCCTTCGGCTCCCCGGCGTTGCCGGGTCGTCAGTCCCACTCCGCTAAGCGGCAAGCCGCTAAGCTCCGCCGAACCCCTTCGGGTTTCGGACATAGGGCCTGATGGCTGAGGTCAAAGGCTGCAACCGGCTGCCGCCGGTGCTTCAACTGGGCGCGCAGCGCCCTTTAATGGCGTCACGCCGTTCCGTCGTGCCGACTGTGTTCATGCTCATCCCTGTGCTGTCACCCTTTTCCGGCTGGTACGGAGCGGAGGGCTGGTCGTAGCACCGTCATCCGTTCGCCCGCAAGGGTCCGCTTCGCCGTTCCTCGCCCGTTCGCACTCGCCCAGGAGACGGCTCGCTTGCGCTGCGGCCTCCGGTGACGCCCCCGCGTTCGCCCGTCTGCAGTCGCTCCTTTGCCCTTCGCCGCTCCATACCAACCGAAACAGGGTTTTAGTAACCATCAGAGGAGAACCAGCATGAACACACAGAACGTCAAAACCGCCGCAACCAAAACCACCGAAACCTGGGCTGAAGGTCAAAAAAGTAATTACTACCTGGGAGATCGTTTTACCAGCGCAGAGGGCTACGCCGAAGAAGTTCGGAATTATTGGCTGAATCGTGAGGCGGCGGCGTTAAAAGCGCCTGCGGAGATCGACGTGCACCGCTTTCACGATGCGCTGGGGACACTCTATCCGCTGAACTGGGCATCCAGTGAGAACGGGAATTGTGAAACGTTCATGTTTGCAGAGATGTACTGCGGCGAGGTAACGGAGATTTACGCCCGGATCGGTGTGCGTTACTTCTGCCTTCGTAATTACAACCATATGACCCACGCTCAAATCATAACGAGCGTTAAGGAGGCATTTGATCTGAACCAGAAATGAAAAAAGCAGGCAAAAGCCTGCTCATTCACCACCGGAACCACGCTACCAACGAACGTTCCGGCGCTGTCAAACTTACCGGAGATAAATCCATGCAATTCGACCCGCAAATCGTGTCACACGCACAGGCATTTGTAAATGCCCTTCGTAAAGGGAAACGCGCGCGCGTCCCGGCTATTCGCCTGGAGCACTGGCAGCAGTTTATGACGCTGGTTTACGCCGGACTCGGCCTCGCGTGATGTGAAAAAGCCGCCCCTGAACGGGGCGGCTGTAAAAGGAATCGATTCATGTCACAGATAAGTTTTGCGGAATTTTTTGACCAGGCACAGGACGCGGCACCGGTTGTTCTGAGCAATGTCCCTGCACTTCCAGGAACTCAGCCTGCGGTTTCCGCATCCGCGTTAAACCTGGCAGCGGCGAGAAAGCAGTTTATCAGCGTCTTTCGAAAAACAGGGTACAACCTGCGCCGCTGGGAGGTCTTCAGCGACTTTATTATCCTCGCAGCCAGCGAGCTGGATATAGCGCGGATCAGAACGCCGGAAAGCATTGAACGCTGTCGGAAAATCTGCGAACGCTACAGTGCCGCCGATATACAGAATTTGCATGAACTGTTCGCGCTAATAGTATGTGCGCTTGAGGCACAGTTTCATGATTTCCTGGGCGCAATTTTTATGGAGCTGGAGCTGGGCGACGATCGCCGGGGGCAGTATTTTACGCCTTACAGCGTCCAGTCGATGATGGCACGTCTTCTTATGCCAGGCGTTATTGATACCATCCGGCGGGAAGGGATGTTTACGCTGTCAGAGCCGACCTGCGGAGCCGGGGGAATGGTGATTGCTTATGCTGAGTGCCTGATTGAAGCCGGGCTGAACCCGTCCGCACAGATGTTTGTCAGTTGCATCGATATCGATCCTGTTGCAGCGGATATGGCATTTATACAGCTTTCCCTGCTGGGCATTGCGGCCGAGGTTGTCACCGGTAACACGCTGACGCTGGAGTTTAACCGGGTACGCTATACACCGGCTTACTATCTCAACGACTTTGAAGAACGGCTTAAAAGCCAGCGCCGGATCAAGGCGATGAAGGAATTTATCAGGGCACTTTAAGGCGCGGATAAAACAGCAGGGAACAGCAAGGCAGGGAAGCCGGAATCAGGGATCTGTATGGTGTGAATGAGTCATGCAGAAATTGCACAATATACGGAAATTCGTATAATGAGGGCGTGATGCGTAAGAAAATCAGTTTTATTGACAGCAGCCTTGAGGATTTACGGGCTTTCCCGGAAGAGGCCCGCACCGCTTCAGGGTATCAGCTTGACCTGGTTCAGCAGGGAATGGAGCCGGACGACTGGAAGCCGTTTGCTTCGGTAGGTCAGGGAGCGCGTGAAATACGCATCCGGGGCAATGATGGCATTTTCCGGATCATGTATGTCGCCAAATTTGAAGAGGCCGTGTATGTGCTGCACTGCTTCCAGAAAAAGACACAGAAGACCAGCCAGAGCGATGTAGAGCTTGCCCGGAATCGTTATCGCAGACTGGTAGAGGAGCGTAAAAAATGAACATTCAGACGTTTGACAATGTGTGGGACGCTATCAGCGAAACGCCAGAACAGGCGGAAAATATGAAACTCCGCGCGGAGTTAGTGGGCCGCCTGAATAGCTGGATTAAACGCAATGGCATGAATCAGGCCACCGCCGCCGCTGCGCTGGGCGTTTCACAGCCCAGGGTGTCAGAGCTGGCAGGGGGTAAAATTAACTGCTTCTCGATTGATAAGCTGGTCAGCATGATGGCGCATGCCGGACTACATATAACCAGTATTGAGATAACCGAACCAGAGGCAGCGTGAGCTGCCTTTTTGCACCGCGGAAACTGCCAGGGCGGTAGCCCCTGCGGGGCAGGATAAACCCGGTGCTGACGCACCGGCTATACCCTTTCACCTGACCGCCTTCATCCCGTATTTCCATCAGCCACTGGCAGCTTTACGTTTCTGCTCTCCTGGTTAATTCTGCCACTGCCACTGCCACTGCCACTGCCACTGCCACTGCCACTGCCGGAACATGGCCCCCTTCGGCTCCCCGGCGTTGCCGGGTCGTCAGTCCCACTCCGCTAAGCGGCAAGCCGCTAAGCTCCGCCGAACCCCTGCGGGTTTCGGACATAGGGCCTGATGGCTGAGGTCAAGGGCTGCAACCGGCTGCCGCCGGTGCTTCAACCGGGCGCGCAGCGCCCTTTAATGGCGCCACGCCGTTCCGCCGTGCCGGAGGTGTTCATGCTCATTCAGCCCGGTGCGGCTGTTCTGTTCCGGTGGTTCCCCGCTAAGGGCTGGTCGTAGCACCGTCATCCGTTCGCCCGCAAGGGTCCGCTTCGCCGTTCCTCGCCCGTTCGCACTCGCCCAGGAGACGGCTCGCTTGCGCTGCGGCCTCCGGTGACGCCCCCGCGTTCGCCCGTCTGCCGTCGCTCCTTTGCCCTTTGCCGCGATGAACTCACCGAAACATGGTTAACAGCAACCGACAAAGGAGAACCAGCATGAACACCCACAACGTCAAAACCGCCGCTTCTGAATCTACCGAAACATCGTCATTAACAGAACAAGAAATCAGCTGTGAAGCTATCCGCCGTGCCTTACGTCGCAGTCTTTTTCAAACGGATCACCCGCAGCTCAATGTGGATACAGCTGTGTTATGTAGAGATTTTTGAATGAATCTGGAGTGCCTGATGGCGGCTACTTTTACGCGCCATGAAGCTGATTTTCATACGCGCAAGTACCGCTCTGGAATTGAGATGCTGTTTATCAACGCGCATGAAAAACTGCTGGTTACCGTTTTTGTATGTTCTTCAGCACAAAGCTCTGATCCGGAAACTTATGAAACCCGTATCGTGCATTCAGCAAATCCGATTAGTGAAGAAGAGTACCCGGAAAATACGGAGTACGAGACAACCAATGTCTATAAAGCCGCAGGGGATATGAATGCCGCAGCCCGTGAAAATTTCTGGTCTGAGCATGAAGAGTTAAGTAAGCATGCGCAGCAGAACCTGCCGATCGCTGATGAATACAGCCCATTCTGCCACTGGCATTTTTCACGCCTGAAAGGTTAATCATATACCCTGCAGTGCGCTGCAGGGGTAATGAGAGCTTTATATTTCACTTTTTTATCAAGCGACGAATGATTTATTCGTTTCATAACTGGCTCCGAATCTTTGAGAAGGATTAAATAATGGTCCGTTTTGCTTCCCGCTATGCCGCTCCGACCGCTATCCGTAAAAACAGCCCGCTGAATAACGACGAGCTGATGCGCATTGTTCCGAGCGCGTTTTCTGCAGAAAAGCATGATTCGCGCTCTGAGCGTTACACCTATATTCCGACAATTACGCTGCTTGATAAACTGCGTGATGAAGGGTTCGAACCTTTCTTTGCCAGCCAGTCCCGCGTCCGTGATCCTGAGCGCCGTGAATTTACCAAACACATGATCCGCCTGCGCCGTGGAAATAATAGCGGCGGCGAAGAGGTGCCGGAAATAGTATTACTGAACAGCCACGATGGCTCCAGCAGTTATAAGATGATCCCGGGAATTTTCCGGCAGGTCTGTACCAACGGCCTGGTGTGCTGGAAATCATTCGGTGAAATCAGTGTGCCACATAAAGGTGATATTGTGTCACAGGTTATTGAAGGCGCTTATGAGGTGCTGGGTGTGTTCGATAAGGTAGAAAGTAATATCGGCACCATGAAAGCGATTCAGGTTAACAGCGAAGAACGTCGCCTGCTGGGACAGCTGGCGCTGGAGTATAAGTATGACGGAAAAGAGCCGCCAGTAACCGCTGAGCGTATTATTCAGCCTCGCGCATGGTATGACAAAGGCACCGACCTGTGGACCGCGTTTAATATTGTGCAGGAAAACCTGATCAAGGGAGGAGTGCCTGGCAGAACGGCGAAAGGAAAAAGAACCACTACCAGACCAGTGACGGGTATTGACGGCGACATAAAACTGAATCAGGCGCTTTGGAAAATGGCAGAAGAGTTCGCGAAACTAAAATCGTAAAAATAACCCCGGCATGCCGGGGTTATTTTTTATCAGGCATCACGTCTGCTGTGAGGAAATTTTCCGGTGCGGGCGTTTTTTTATTTTTCTGCACCATTGCGGTGTAAACCTCATCCCGTGCAATCAGCACGCGGTAAATGCTTTTGATGATGGCTGCATATTCCCGACGCTGCTTGATCAATTTAGGGCTCGGGCCGGTATTGTACATCCCGACGCTGTCCCAGTTCCTGCCATACTGCCTGAAGTTTCGCGCCTCGATCCACGCACCCGTATATATGCAGATGCACGGATCTTTAAGCAGCCTTTCCCGTGTAATATCAAACTTTTTCAGCTGGTTAAAGTGAGAGCTGTTTATCTGCATATTGCAGACATCATGCGTGCCGCCGCTGCTTTTGGTATTCAGTGCGTTATTACGCATGCGTGATTCCTGAATGGAATGCGCCATCAGCAGACGCGGATCAATACCGAAATCCTGACCGGCTTTTGTGAAGCACATTTCCGGCGCAGCCTGCGCACTGAATACAGCAGCAAGAGCGAGAGCAGCCAATATTTTCATTCAAATAATCTCACGTACGTGCGCGTAATGCGCCAGGCAGGTTCGGGTGAAAAATACCCGCTCAGATCATAGCTTGCAAGATAATTCGTTACAGACGCGCACAATGCGCTGAAGACCACGTGACGAACATGGGGAGGGTTATAAAGAATTCAGGAAGATAAGGTTATTTATCAAGCCGCTCCTGAGGGGTAAGTTTTCATCACACCCTACGCAAGATAAAATCTTGCAGTTTAGTTGTTCAAAAACATATGCTTAGATTTAATTTTAGATGTTTTTTAAATGTATCATGAAAATTGTGTGTTAATTAACACACTTTGCAGTGCCGGATTGTGTGTGATTACGGTGCTGAATTGTGTGTTATTACAGTGCCTGATTGTGTGTCAATCCGGCACTGTAAACGGCACTGTAGTGTGTGCTGATTGTGGCTATATAATTAAATCATAGGATTATGAATTGTATGTCAGTACATAGTGCCGTATTAACACATATAAAAAAGGGCTGTAGTGCCGGATTGACACACATCAAAAGCCGCTACAGTGCCGGATTGACACACATGAACACAGCATATAGTGCCGGATTTACACATATCGAAGGCATCTGTAGTGCTGGATTAACACACATCTTTAGCATCCAGAATGCGCGAATTATGCTTGTAAATTGGTCACAGTTTTGAATACACACACTAAAGACAAGTGCAGAGTCTGATTAGCATGCCTCCCGAATTTATTGAACAGTGCTGGATTAACGCAAACGGAATCTGGAATAAATTATAAGGAATAAAATCGCTTCTCATGGCTAGATAATCAGGTGATCGCTGCGAGAAAGATAATTATAAATAAATTAAGGTGGGCGAGGTAGGTAAATTATGGCTTACGAGAAGTGCTGAGATGGTACGTACGGGCACTTACTTAAAAAGAAAAATGGTAAGGTGTTTTTGTAATTGGTTCAGATTAAACTGCAGAACGCTAAAAATCACGGCCAGGTTACATTCCCCTCAATGAAGAATGATTTGGTCAGTATCGATTTGTGGTTAAAAAGAATCGAAAAGAAAGTGAAAGCGTTGCTCTTTAATGGTGTATTTAAAAAATTTTATTTAAAGTTACCTGAAGGAATGAGGATTCAAGCGTAATGATTTTAGAAATGTATCTTAATATATATTGATCTTTCCCCATTTTTATGAATAAATTGTTACTACGTATCAGGCAAGAATGATTCCTGTAGGGGAAAGAAAAAGGAGTGTGCTTTATTTTTTTTAGGGGTTTTTAAGTCTAGTTTTTTAGTGGATACTTTATTTTTAAATTAATTTTTATGGGTGTTGTGATGATGAATATATGATATTTTTTGTTTCATGGTGTGCTCTGATAATTAAAAAATGCTTTCGAGTGGCTATTAAAAGTAGAGTGGTTCAAGCCTAACTCTAAGCTTGTTACAGTTTCAATTACCACTATTTCGTGAACTGAAAGGTGGGGTGATTTTTTATTAAATACAAAAATTTTATCATGTATTTTAAGCCATTAGAGATCTTTAACTAGCCTTAGTCTTACCTTGATTTTTCCTTAATCAATATGTCAGACGGCCTGCCATCACCGGCAGTGATGGCGTCACGGCAACAGTGTTCCGTCAGGTTCAGGAAGAACTAATACGGTCTCGATATGTTACGAAAGATACTAACTAGAGTATTCCATCCGCTGTATTGGTAAATGCTATCCGCGAGCTCGAATTGCAAACTCATATTATCCTGCCACCGAAGGTACGAGGCAGCGAACAGAAAAGGGAGCTGACTACCCCAGAAATGCCCCGTCACATTTAGACCGAACGTTAAAGATCAGCGCGGCTAAACTCATTGCGACCGCCTCATCTTCAGTCTGCCCCGCGCAGGCATATGAGATAAATCATGAAACAGACCCCTAAGATGGCCACCTTTGTGCTGGCTATTAGCACTTCGTTGTTTTCCGTACAGTCCGGTGCCGCTGGCACAGAAACCTTTACCCCGGAGCAGCAGGCCCGTATCGGCGAGATTGCGGCGGACTATCTGGTCGCACATCCGGACGTGCTCATTGATGTAAGCAAAAAGCTGCAGGCGCGGCAGCAGGCCCTGCAGCAACAGACTTACGTGCAGTCAGCGCTGAAAACACATCGGCTGCTGATGCAACTCGATGGCGTGCCCGTCAAAGGACCGGCTGACTCAAAGGTCATCGTGACTGAGTTCTTTGACTATGAATGTATTGCCTGCAGCATGATGGCGCCGGTGATGGAAAAGGTGATGGCTGCAAACACCGGTGTGCGCTTTGCATTCCGGGACTGGACCATTTTTGCCGCCCGCTTTCCGTAATCAGCATTTACAGAAAACATGGCGCAGATGCTTACATGACGTTCCACAACGGCATTTACCGTACCGGGCATAATGAAGGGAAACTGACAGCAGAAGACATTGAGAAAGCCGTTATTGCTGCCGGTGCAGGAAAGGCTTCAGACGATAGTAATGCTGCCTCCGACCCGATAATTGAGAACAATGCTGATCTGGCAGAGATGCTTTGCCTTACGGGGACGCCGGGCATTATCGTGATGCCGGCTGAAAACGCCACGCCGGATAACACCACTGTTATCCCGGGTGTGGTAAGCGAACAGGTTATGCAGCAGGCCATTGCCCGGGCAGAAAAAGGATAAAAAAACCGGCCTGAGTCATACAGGGCCGGTCACAGTATCCATAACGGAAAAGACCATCGGATGTACTTACAATCGCGCCGACAGTATCAGTGAGTATCGGCCATAGCGCCACAACCTTTACCCCAGGACGGCCACGCCGCTCAGGCTGTTCGTTCCTCGCGATTCTGCGGTACGCCTCAGCCAGGCCGCCCTGCCCATCGTATGGGAACGATCAGTAACTACAGAGGTCCCGGGATGAAAGTTTTGTTTTAAGAAAATTAAGGCCGAAGACTCGGCCTTAATAACACTTAACCGTTGCCGCCTGATATTCACCTCAGCCTCGTTTGCTGGAAAGAATGCACTTCACAGATTTCAAGGCTTATGCATCAGTTGAGGTAAGGTCTTAAAAACCTATGAGTATCAGACCACCCAATGAACAGCTGACAGTTGTTAAACACGCCATCTTCTCAACAGCAATACTACTTTGACGCCCTTGCACCGCTCATTCCCGGTGAGCCGTCGTGACCACCATTACTGCCTCCCTGTCCTCCCTGACCACCTAATCCGCCAGGTCCCGCGTTACCGCCATTTCCACCGTTACCGGAGCCGTCACCATTGCCGCCATTGCCCCCATTTCCACCATCCTGACCGCCATTGCCGCCATCTCCACCGTTTCCATCAGAACCGGCTCCAGCGTTGCCGCCATCACCGCCGTTCCCATTGCCGGAGCCGTCACCTCCATTCCCGCCATCTCCATCGTCTGCAATTGCATTAAAGCTGGCAGTGAAAGTTAGCGCCGGTAGAAGGAAAGAAGGCATACAGAAAGTAACACCTCGAATTGCTATGACTGCTATTACCATTGATGATCTTAAAAAAGTGCGTAAAGGAAAAGTTTGCATTTAAAATCTCCTTCATTTAATTCATCACTTTATTCAATCAGGCGTTTCCACCATCCCCGCCATCCCCGCCATCCCCGCCATCACCACCGCTCCCGCCAGGTGAATTATCACTGCCGCCATTACCACCATTTCCACCGTCAGCTCCATCTCCTCCGTGCCCATTGTTACCGCTATTGCCGCCATTGCCGCCATCACCGCCATTCCCACCAGGCGAATCAGCACTATTGCCATTTCCACCGTTGCCGCCGTTGCCACCGTTGCCGCCATCAGGCCCGCTTCCTCCGTTTCCTCCATTTCCTCCATTGCCCCCGGCAGAGCCACTCCCACCGTCTCCTCCATTCCCGCCATCAGCTATTGGATGAACCAGGTGTGAAAACGGCAAAACATTTTTTTCTTCATTACTTGCCCAGGCATTTGTCATTGAGTTGAAAGCCAGCATGGCAAACAGGCTCAATGTGAAAAACCTATTTATTCTGAAATTCATCCGTTAGCTCCATTAGCTCCTGGCGCACCGCTTCCGCCATTCGCGTTTCCGTTACTTGTATTGCCGCCATTACCGCCGTTGCCGCCATCGATACATGAACTTCCCGGTACACCTTTCCTCCCACTTTCGCCGTTAGCGTCACCATCCACCGTAGTACCGCCATTTTTTCCATTCAGATATGAGCAGTCATTATGTTTATGGTGATGTTTATTCGAGGCCTGAACGCCCAGCGAACTGACTGTCAGAATAGAAGCGATAATTGTGTTAATGACTAATAAATTAAGTTTCATGGTTATATCTCCATAATGAAAACGCGGAGAACAAAATTCACCGCGTATTAGGATTAAATAAAACTCTTATGCCCCGCCGTCGCCACCGCCGTTGTCGCTACCGTCACCATTTCCGGTTCCGTTATTATCACCACTGCCATTACCATTACTGCTGCCATTTCCACTATCGGCATTACCGCCATTACCACCATTACCACCATCCCCACCCGGAGCGCCTGGTGAATTGTCATTACCGCCATTACCGCCATTGCCACCGGCCGCACCTGGGGCACCATTGGCATCGCCGATTAAGACATAGGGATGCGCAGAGTCTTCTGATGTTAAAGGCACGCTATGCAAGGGAGCTGCGGCAGACAGACGAGCTGCGGTGACCAGTACAAATCCTAAAGCAAGAGTGATTTTGTTAAGTCTCATAATCCATCCTTAAAGTAATAAATACATGAGAAAAAAAACACATTGCTGATGACCCCGCCTGGGGGACACTCAAAGTTAATTAAAAAAAACAGGAAAAGAGAAGTAATGCAGGTGTAATCAGAAGTATCTGTGGATTAGCTGATGTGTAAAAACCTCCTATAGCATTCTCTTGTCTATTCAGTAGCATGCTGTATAAGTGCTTGTTTGTTTGGTTTTCTCATAAAGTGAGATCTGTATCACTGTCATATATTTTACAGGCTGACACTCATTACATTTTTATTAATCATTGAGATTTGTGAACAGCAAAAAAATGGGAAACCTTATCAGGAAAGTGCATTTTTGATGATAAATTGGATCAGGGGTCCCTCTTTTTCCATCAGTAAAGGTTGACGGTAAGTTCAAAAAATAGAAAGAAGGAAATGAGCATTTGCGCTAACAGTAATTATTTCTGAAATAACTCATTTTTTGTGGGCAGCCTTAACGAGGAGTGTGGGATCATAATCAACGACTTAACAACTTCGGCTGTTCGTTCCTCGCTACGCTGCGGTACGCCTCAACCAAAGAAGTTAAGTCGTTGCCTCGTTACTACTCTCATCCATGCTCATCAACCTGCCATCATCAGTGGTTGTCACAGCAATTCAGGTTCAAAAACCAGAATTCAGCTCCGCCATATATTTGATTTTTCTCAGGTGAACAGTGAAACACTTACATGGTATGAGAATTGATTTCATGATGTATTCCTGAGCGACCGATACTGATGGAGGTCATTCTGTACTGGATTTAACTGGCACAGATGGGTATCCTTTTCAGAATTCGCCGGGCGGCGATCCTTTTTAGATCCTTGTCAGATACTGTGGTGGTTGACGATGAGGATTTGCAGTAAACCTGTGGCCGGTCATGCGCGGCGCGGGAATGAACTAACCGGATAGGACGTATCCGCAAAAACGTCCAGGGTATGGAGTCCGCGTTTCATCGGGCTCTGAATGCAAAAACCCCCCGAAATCTGGTATCAACTTGGCGGAAGAGTCAGAAATCAGGGGGTCCAAAAGCAGGCGCTGCGCCTGTGAAGGATTATAACGCATGCTATTCATAAGACAACCCCTGTCCGCCATAAGTACGGGACAGGGTGAATGACCAGATTTTAATCGGGTTAGACCGCCCGACTTCAGAAAATGACAGACGTCGCCGCGGCGATCATGATGTCACCTGCAAATGCCCTGAACCCCGGTGGTTCGCGCCTGACGGCTATCGCCCGCTCCCGGGTGAGTTTGGCCACGCCATGCGTCGTCTGGTCGTCAAAGAAAAGACCAGCGGTAAGTGGACGCTGCGTTTCCGGCCGTCACTTCATCCTTACTTTACGCAGTACCGTAAAGCTGCAGGCCGCGATCGGCATTTCCGTCCGGAACGGCGTGCGCTTATCGATGCGTTATTCCCTCTGCTTGTTCAGCGTGCCGACATGGCCACCTGGGTTGTGACCGTCAATGTCAGCCGGCTGGCCAGCGAGCTCAGCCCGAAAGACAGTGAAGGCAACGTCATCCCCGAAACCCAGGTCGAACCCTGCCGGCTGTCGCGTCTGTTCCCGGAACTGGCACGGTTTGGCCTTATCGAAATGCCTGACCTGGAATGGGACCCGATTGAACAGTACTGGATGCCCCGGCATATCATTCTCACAGAGCGTTTCTGGCAGCTGTGCGGCGTTAACATGGATAAGCTGCTGCTGCAGCGAAATCAGCGCATTGAGGCCGAAGAGGAAGGTATTCTCGAACCCGGTACGCGTGACTCTGTCCGGGCCGCCCGCCAGCGCTGGTATGAAAAAGCCCGTATAGCGACGCTGCTGAGCCGGCGCGAGAAGGCCGTACGGGAGAAAAGGCGCAATAAGCTGGGCAAGCTGCCGCTCGATGAACGGCGCAGCACGATGGCCAGCTGGCTCATCCGCACACGGCCGAACCATGAACTGATCAACCTCGATGCTGACAGCTTCGATCGCCTCGTTTGGCAGCATCTTAACCAGCTGGAGCTGGGCCTCGGCTACGAGCCGGCACCTCCCGACGTCGTTCACTGACGTTTCCACGCACAATATTAACCGCCTTGACTGGCGGTAAAGTCGTTTGTGCCGCATACCTGCCGCCCTGTTTTCCTCCCTGCAGCCGCGTCATTTCCTCCTCTGAAACGACATAAATACCGCTTTTTCAGGGGCCGTCTTTTTTTACTCACATTTACCCGCAATCGGAAAGTTAACCTTACCTGCAAGTGAGTGTGAAGTTACCCGCAAGACATTCCTGACCTCTAGTCAGTAAAGAAATAATCAAAAAGAAAATAAGGTTTTCAGTCCGGCCATTCTGAGGATAGATATAGAGAAGGCCTTCGCTTGCAGCGGCCGCAAGCGACCGCGCCGCTTAGAATCTGAAGTAGCTCCCGCCTGCGGCGGGCATGGTAAAATCATTAGTTACAACACTCTTAATTGGGATATAAGAACACATCAGAGCAGGCCTGGAACCCCCAGCCCCTCTCAGCCGAAACCCGAGCCGTCCTGAAACTCCGAGTGCCCCTTAACAGGCCGCCCCCGCCCCGGCCCTTCGGGCCGGAACAGGAGTGGCTTTAATGGATGGTGTAACTAATCCTCTAAGTTTTACTGTTCATAGTGAACAGTAAAACCAAGACCCCGGAAATCACGCCCTGTACGTCGCTCTGCGCCGTCCAGCCCGCTCACCGGGGCTTCGGGATTAAATTAACGAATTTGTCGCTGTAAGGCCGTCTGGCTTAGCAGGAAGGGGGTGGGTAGCGCCATATATCAGGCCGTAACCGGCTGCGCCGGGCGTACGGCGCCATCTGACCACTGTACTCTGCCCGGACATCATCTGGCGCCTCCATGCCGCCAAGCGGCATACAGAAGCAGGTATGGAACTTAGTAAATGCCTTGAGATCTCGATATCACATCATTCCACTGCATATATCTGCTCTGCATCATTCCCGCGTAAGCTTGGTCCGTTGACGTTGTTCCCGCCGATTACAGGTCTTCTCAGTTTTGGATCCACCATTACAGAGCCCTCAGAATATGAGCGTACAAAGCCCAAAACCAGTTCAGTTGCCTACGCCCTCAAGCGTAAGTATTTGTGCGTTAATTATTTCACTGTATTTTTCAAGTGAACTTATCTTTTCTCGCAGAGAACTGACCTCAGCCTCATACCTTGAGGCCAGTGAGCAGTGTGTAGCAAATACATCGTAGTCCTGTTTTTCTTCACACTGTTTTTTATGCGACCCTGCATTCGCACTAATTTCACGTAACGATGCCTGGGCTTCATCTATCTTATGATTATTAGTCGTGAGTTTATCGCTCAGCTCTCTGATTTTGCTTTCTTTTAAGTCAACCTGACGCTGTCTGTCATCACTAACGAGCTCATTAATCGTATTCCTCAGGTTCTGGTTTTCTTTTAAAAGCTCCGTATATCGGTTTGTCAGCGTGTTCAGGCTTTCATTTAAAACGACAGACATTGCAGTGACTTTCTTTTCAACTTCATCGTCTCTGCTGGCCAATACCGCGTCATGCCGGGTCTGAAGCAACTCCAGATTTTTGTGCAAAAGCTGGTTCTCATGATTCAGTCTGTCAGATCGGACATTCATCGCGCTGATGACAGTTACGTTCAATGCTTCATAAGTAATACATACACCAAGAGTGAGGATTACCAGGCAAGAGGAGATAGGATGATCCTTAAGCCGCGCCGGAAGCCATTCATTGAGATTAAACATGCAGATTTTCTAATGATTAAAGAGCTGCCAAATCTAACAGATACTACTAACTGAAAAAACACCATCCATTAAAGTTAGCAGGCAATGAATGAGTTAACTTTTGCTGCTGCATGTGTTCCTTTCTTCGCAACTGAAGCCAGATCGAATAGCTGACTGTTGTCCAGAATTGAGTAACTTAAGGGGATCCGTTTCCTGAGATATAAGGAAGTGGTTGGGTAACACAATATGTCAGGCAATAACCGGCTGTGCAGCCCTACCGTTGCCATTTGATGATCGAACACTCTAAAACGTCATACGGTGCCTTCATGCCGCTACGCGCCATAAAGGGCACAATCTTTATTGGTTTGTCGGTCACTGAGTAAATTTACCTTACATGATTTATTGCGCAGATAAGCACGGTTAGAATAGCGAATGTGATCCATAAAGAGGACAGATTGCAGTGACGCTTACACAAAAATCCGGTCATCTGGCCTGGTGCGCTCTGGCAGCCCTTGCCCTTGCACGTAAGGACGGTAACGTTTGTTCCGCTGCTCAGGAAAATGTCTTTCTCACTCGATGGCTGGCGACCGCGCTGAAACAGCACCGCTTTTCCCGTGAGGTGGCACCCGATATTGAGTGGCTGCTGAAGCAGGGACGCCAGTACGGCCCCGGCGCAAAGCTAGCCGGTAAGCTGGACTACCTATGGCGTTCCTGCACAGGCGAGCTGTCCCGGCAGAATGACTTGTTCCGTCTGACATATGCCCTGGAGATGGCGAAAGATATGGGCTGGGCTTACCAGCTGTTCAGCGACCGGGAGTGGTCAGGAAGGCATGCCGCTGTCCTGAACGCTGGCGTAAACGGAATTTATCTGTCCCGGAGCAGCCTAGATGCTGCATTTGACGATGACGGCCAGCAGGTCGCACCGGTGATGGTGCGACTGACAGGGCGCGTGCAGGGGCTGGAAACGCTTCTTAACCGCTGTGGATGGCAGATAGCTATTGATGGGCCTTCCGGGCTTTATGTGCTGACGGCAAAAAATATGAACTAAAGATGAGGCAGTAAGACCCAGGGCGGATGTACCTGGCGGAGCAGCAGTGCGGCCGAAGAGGCCGCTAAATAAGTCAGTGGCGGATCTGCGCCAGGTCGTCTTCAGTCAGTCCGGTCATTTTCATGACGGTATTACGGTCAAGACCGTTCTGCAGCATGGTACGGGCAACTTCCAGCTTGCCTTCATTCCGGCCTTCCTGCCTGCCTAGCTGGATACCCTTCTGGATGCCATTCTGTTCGAGCTGTTGTGCGATGGTCATAAGTGCGTCTCCGTGTTGCGGCACACGCTGTGCCAGTTCGCGTACAAAGCCTTCGGCGTCGGCTGTTTCGCCTGCCTGTACAATATAGTGTACCAGCGATATCACCTGTGATGAAGACAGATAGCCAGCCAGCAGAATGGGCGCCAGCCGGTCAGTCAGTTCTGCCAAGTCCCGCTGATGAATATGTTTCTGCAGCAGGGTCAGGGCGGCCATGCTGCGATGGCCGGCGATTTCATCATCAGGAATAACGGTAACATCAACCAGCGGGAAAGCGCAGCTGTACAGTTTGCCTGCCAGCGCCGGATCATCAAACTCATTCAGCCACCGGGTGGAGTAAGGATACGGGCTGCGTTTACCCGTATAGAACAGCACGGGTATCACCAGTGGCAACTTCTTATGGCCCGCCTCAAGGTGGCGCTGCATGGCAGCCACCGCATAACGCATGAGGCGAAAGGCCATGTGTTTATCGGGTGAAGACTGGTGCTCAATGAGCACGTGGACATAACCCTCACCGGCTGTGGTTTTCAAACTGTAGAGCACGTCGCTAAAGTACTGCCTCAGGTCATCCTCGACGAACGAGCCGGATTCCAGCTTTAGCGTACTGAGGTCACAGATAGCACGCAGCTCTGCGGGCAAGTGGAGTTCCATGAAATCACGGGCGACATCCGGGTGGGTCAGAAACTGCCGGAACGTGGCATCGTGAGGAGTTGGTGTGCGGTTTTTCTTCTTCTTCATCAGTCCCGGCTCTGAAAAATAACCGCTGTATGTTACCACAGGCAGAAAACCGTCTGTATTGATGGCGAACAGATCTGCAATGCCTGCAGATAGCCGTTCGGATTATTTTTTAATTTTTTCGGATACACTGTTTCATCGTAGGAACTCTAATAATCAAAGCATAATCATTCTTCGACTAACTTCATAAAGCCAGATGAGTGATGGAATCATAAAACACCTTCAATACGGCTGGGAGATGTGGCTGCACCCACCACAATTTAACATAAATTACATTTCACGCACCTATCATCGGTAAAATCAGACAGTGTAATAAACTCGTAATTATCGACTGCCATTGATTCTCGTCATGTCATACGTCATATCGTCAGCTGAAGCCTGCAATGTAGAAGAGTCATTCTGTCAGCAGCACAGACAGGTTTCAGTCAGGAAAAAAGCAGTACTGGATCTCAGAAGCAGAGCGCTTATCAGCTAATCATCATCGCTTTCCATCAGGATGACCATTGCACCCCGGTGAGCTTCAACCATGCGGATGTAGCGCATGACAGTCTGAGTCTGCGTCCAGGTACCTTCCTGCATGATCTGCGCAATGGATATGCCTTTTCTGGCCATATCCTGTGCGGCGCCGACGCGAGCGCTGTGGCCGCTCCAGCTGGCATAGCGCCCTTTGTTCGTTTCAAGCGCCTCCGTTTTACCCGTAGCCTGCCGGGCACGACGATAAATATCTTCCAGGCAAGGTGCGCTCATGGGGACTTCCGACACCCGGGCGATACGGTTAGAACGATGGACAGGACAAAAGATAACAGCGTCAGGTTCGCCAGCCAGGCCCGCCGCGGTAATCCATTCGCTCAGCCGGCGGGAAGACTTCGCACTAAGGGCCTTCACAATGCCACCTGACTGCAGGATGGTTTTGGTCCAGCCAACGTCCAGAATGATACGCCCGTCTGCTGCATGGGAGATATCCCTGATCCGCAGACGGGAAAGCTCGCTCATGCGCAGAAGTGTACTGTAAGCAACGTGCATAAAGGCGAGGTCGCGCAGTTGCTGCAGACGCGGAGAATAACTCCATGCTGCATCAAGACGGTTCAGGTCCGGTCGGCAGAATGGAGCTGCCTGCCCAGTGCGCTCACCTGACATGACCGCGGTACGGTTTATCTTCTTCCTGGCGCGCACAACATCAGTCGCAACCGTTGGCGGTACCAGTCCGGCGTTACGGTGTAACATTGATATAAGCGCAGCGTGCACTGAGATGGTTGAAGTTGCCCGACCAATCGCCTGCAGGTGAAACAGGTAGTCCTGCATGTCATCCGGTGACATAGGCAGAAAGGTCCGGTTGTTTTTCTGCGACCAGCGCCAGCAGATCCGCATCACGCTCAGGAGCTGACGCCACGTGTTAGGCGAAAAGGCTTCGCGGTGCCGGACAAACCCGGCCAGCTTCGCAGTAAGATCGTCACCAGCGCTGCCGCTGAGGGTCACACCGGTAAAACCGGAGATATCGTTCATATTTGCTCAGTTTTCACCCATTAATCAGGAGGCAGCGCTACGTGAATTCTGACAAAGAAGCAGGGGCAGTGCCCGTCAGATTTTACGTAGCGCTGCCGGATTTTTAACCGTCTGTACACAGATGACCCTCCGCAGCACGCCGTCCGGTACTTCGTCTTTTTGTATAGTGGTCAGGGATCTCAGGATCCGGCCTCGATCCTTATGATAACGGGTTTCTTAGGCCGTGTCTGGCCTTATATAAACATAATTATATAAGGTTAGTATTCTGAGTAAGCACCCAGTCAGTAGATGAGTGCAAGAGCTTCCGGTTCATAAAATCTTAACTATATGAAGTTATGGATTTATATAAAGAGGCGATTTGCTTCTTTACCTGATAACCGAGAAAGATGATTCTCCCAAGCTAAATAAATAAAGAAATTGAGCCTGAATAATTGATTTAAAATTATCTTTCAATTAAATCTTGAAAATAAACCTCAACATCAAACTTATCGTCGCTTAACGCTTGCTCATAGCGGAACTCATCGCTTTTAGCATTAGAGTAGGCCTCATTATAGTAGTAATCAGTGGAGTTAATTTTTTCTTCAAGACGAAGTGCCGTTGAATCTAAAGAGCCTTTTAATAGATTTGATATGTTTCTCACTGAATCCAAATGCTCTTCTAATTGTGAATGTTGCATTTCTTCCAAAGCCTCATCCCTAACTGAGTTCAATACTGACTTTATAAAAATTTCCTCAGTATCTTTGGAAATATTAAACCCACCCATAAATAAAGATTCAATTAAAGAATCTAAGATATATGCTTCAAAGTCTGCCCTATCTGATTTTAAGATTTCGCAGACAGCTTTCTGGAATGAGATTTGAGATAATTCTAATATTGATTTGCTCCACCCACTATCATCTACTATCCACTTCCTAAGATTATAGATATCAAAAACTTTAAAATCACTACTAAATAGTATAGACAAAACTTCTAGCCATCCTTTTTGTGAAATAACGCTTTCCATAACTAAACTATTATATTCATCTTGCATTTTCAAGCTATTCTCAATTTTAAGCATTGTGATTAAAACAGATGCTTTTCGATCTTGGGAGGGCGACCAACACTTTTCAACATTTTTTGCATTATAAAATTGAACATTAATTACCGTGCCAGAGAATGACTCCTTAACTATTAAGAGTTTATTTCTTAGAGCCAATAATAATGAAGCCTTATTATTAGATGGAACGCCCTGTGATGAGGTGTAAATTTTATCGACTTGTTCGTATGTAATGCAGGAAGAGATTAAATCCGATAGTAGACTTGATTTATATATAACAGACTGAACAAACTCTTCCACAGAAGGGTTCTGAAATTTAATAATGAAGTAGTTTTTTTTAAAAGAACCTCCCCTTAGCCTTTCAGTTGAAACAAAATTTCCATCAAGCTGCTTTAATGCATCATTAAACATGTTTTTAAAGTCAAAATGGTCTGTAGGATTCACATAAGAAGCAACGGCACTTTCAAGATCATCAAGTTCCGACTGCCCATTAAAGGTCCATAAAACCAATAATAACTTTCTTGCAACAGGGCTGATTTCGCGTCTGAAAGGGTGCTCCCAAAGATTAGCAGGGTTGTCAAACTCTCGTTTAAAGAATTCAATAAACTCCTCATTATTCATGGCTTTGCTATTAGCATAGTCACTAACAATCTGAACAATCCGTGGATTGAAACCTTTATGATTTATTACATCTAAATAAGACTTGGTTTCAACAAGGCATTGAAGGCGCTCATTAGGCAGATTAGAAAAAAACAAATGATTGAATAATATACTTGCCCTTTCCCTTTTTGCATATATATTTAGTGATAATGAGTAGCGTAAGATTTCATCCGCTCTAGATTGAAAAGAACCATGAATTCTTTTTGCATCTTCCAGTATATACTCTCTAGTGGTTAATATTAACCTAATATTATTATTTCTAGAAACCAAATCTAATAGACTTAAAAGCGAACGATCTTCATTTTTCCCGAACTTATCTGCATTGAATTGCACCCTACCTAAGAAATCGTCATACAGGATAACTAGGCGTCTTTCACTTATGCCATCTGAATGAATTAACCCCCATATGTCGTCAATATTATTCATTATTGATATGGGTTCAAAACCATCTTCCATATAATGGCACATAATCATCTTTGCCAATGTGGTTTTTCCAATCCCTGGGTTTCCCACTATTAAAATGTGGTGTTTTTCAGACAATACTTCTAGAGCTTTATTAAAACCGGAGTGCATCACAAACTTACTTGCATCATTTTTAATTTCATCTATTGTAGCGGCCGTTTGTGATAAAACCTTTGCGTTTAAAATTCTTTCCAGTACCGCAGTGCTTGATATCCATAACTTAAAATGAGATCTTTCAATTTCAGGATAGTCCCTAAGCAACTTATTCAAATCTTCAGTTCCAAAAACATCTCCGTTAGATAAAATCCATGGAGCTAAATCGTCAACTATAGATTTTTTATTTTCAGCAGAAAGGGCAACACTTGTAGCGATTAAGTATCTTGAGGGGGACAATTTGATGATCTTAGACAACTCATTGTTTTTCAATTCTCTTTTTAGATCATTTATTTTATGAGGGGCATACCTTTTACATTGTATAATTATATCATTTTTTTCTTTGAGAGAAAGGGAATGACGCAGATCTATACCTTTGTCCTTTCCAGGTTTGAAAGACTCAAGTCTCATGTTTAAATATTTAGATAGAATATCGCAAACTAAAGATTCAAAATCTGAAGGGGATAGCATCATAAAATCATAGCTCATCTAGGTATCCTTCGATAAGTCAGTTATATTAAATTTAAGTAGCTATTTATAATTTAACATATTAATTATAAAAAAACACTATTAGTGTTAATAATTTATGACTTTCAAACACTAATTAAGAGAGTGCAAATGCCACTGCATTAACGGCCACGACTGATTATATTTGGCTTTAGTGACATGGCAGTGCTCATCGTAAATTAGACTCAGCTAGAAAGTGTGGAATAGCCATTGCTAACGATCGCAATATGAAGGTTGATGGAAAAGCTCAGGTGATAAATTAGGAATAGCTCCTTAGAGCCACTAATATTTCCGCAAAAAAGCTCTAAGGCGAAGCGAATCAAAGTTGTAATGAGTCCTGTCAAATTATTATGTAATATGCATTTCAGACAAGCATGGAGGCATTAATGCTTCTCTTCTATCTCCTTAAAACAGGTGCTGATCTTATGTCATCCATCTTGCCAGTGATGAATAATAGACTCGCGACGGCTACACATCAGTAGCGCATTTTGGAATTAAAAATTACCCCTATACATCACTTCTAAGGCACGTTGAGAAAAAGCCTTGAGTTCTACTGGCGAAATGACTTCCGAGGACGCAGCGGGGTTTGTATCGTGATGAAAACGACCTGCATAATTGTTGATTTCGTTAAGCTCCGGAACTAATGATTGTGCATGCAATAATGGATCATTTGAGTTTGCAAGAGCAATTTGCTGAACGATCTCGCCAAAAAGGCTTCCGGACGAAATCCGGCCAGGGAACCGACGATGTAAATATCCTTCAAGCATTGGCCTGATAGCGACCGCTGTATCGTGCACGTTATGGTGAGCCCCCTTAATGTAACCACTGACTAGGCGATGGTTTTTATAGTAGGGAGACTCGCACTCAAAGTCGATTTCCAGCCTGTCCAAGGCGCTGAAATCATCAACAGAATGTACGATCCGAAGTGCGGATAAATCCTGCGGTTGAGTTGCAGTCATTCTTAAGAATTCGTCGCGCATTGTGCGTATAAAATGGAGGTCATGCGCAAGAATGATTACCTGCCGACTATGAGCATAGATTTGCTTAATTATATTTATGGTGTGGTTACGGCGATGAATATCCAAGCTGCACATCGGATCATCAATCACAACAATTTTCTTGTTCAGATCGTTATCATGGAACAATACGGATATAAAGAATGCAAAGGCGAGCGTTCTTTTATCACCTTCACTTAAAGATGTGCGGAAGCTGGTGTCGTCACCCGTCAGAGAAATTTTTTCACCCCGCATTTCAATCACATATTCCGACTTAGGCTCACCGCCACCAGCATAGTTATAATTGATCTCTTTAATACTGAAACTTGCACCAAACTTAATTAAAAGATCGTTGATCGAAGCTTCATACCTGCCAAGCGTTGCGTCCATAATTTTGTTGAGTTCATCGCGACGCATTTCTTTTAACTGGGTAGCAATCGTTTCAGCAGCCTTCGACTTCACATATTCTGCAATAATTTCTTCAACTTCTGCAGACTGACGTAGGCGTGTTTTTTCATGCTGTGTAAGCATCGCACGCAATTCAACCTCATTTTTTGTGTCCAGTGTCTCTTTATAAGCTTCTATCATAATATTTGCAGACAACGCAGATATATTGAAGGCTTTTAGCTCCGTGTTTATCGCATCAATGGCGCCGGTAACTACATTCTCATAGTCACCGTCCGGACGGCAAAGCGGTGAACGTTCCTTAATAGCCGTTATACTGCCAAGTGAAGACTGCACTTCCTCAACAAGCGCTTTGATGCGCTTAATATCAGGAAGTGTGACCGATAAGGACAGGTAATCCTGCCAGTTGGTGGCAATGGTGGCAGCTTGTTGTATCTTGCTTTCGAGTAGCGCAACGTTAAATGTGCGGATGACTGACATCACATCGGTTTCAAGATCTGAAACTTGTTTAATGTGGGAGCGATATGCTTGGTTAAAATGTTCCTGATAATGTTGAATAAGCCCTATACCAGCTAGGCTTTGAGTACAAAATGGGCATAGATCATCTTTGATAAAATCAAGACCGCTGCTCACCCAGCGTGCGAATCCGTCGGTACTAATATGATTTATGTGCGAATTAACAGCTTCCTCTGCACCATTACCAAGGCTGTCGAATGTTCGTGATAAGGTTGTAAACACACTAGTGAAATTAGGGGTTAATAGGGGTATTTGCTGATAGCCTGCACGCTCACGTATTGAATCTATGCGTGCACATACATCCAATTCAGTTTGAACGCCCACGATGATTTGTTCAATATTTTCTACTGCTGCAAGCTTTATGTACTTAGCGAGCGTAATGTTACCCCGATAACCTGTCAGTTTATCGCTGGCGCTACGCGTTGCCCTTTTTGCCTCTTCTACCAGTTCTGAAGCCGTGCTAAAAGCGGTTTTAGCGGCAACTGCATCACTACCTAGCGCAAAACTCAATAGCCGTTTCCTGTGCCCGGCATTTATCTCTCCTCCGGAATAAACGTTACGATCGACAAAATCCAAGTCGAACACGTGCACATCAGCATACTTACCGTTCCAAGCTTCATTACTAAACACGGCACGATCCCCGTTCGAAAACTGGAGATTTATTTCCTGAGGCGTAGGCTGCCCTAAAGTCTTTCTGTACAAGACGATGTCCGGAGTGTTGTCAGTGTATGAGCGAAGAATTGATGCGAGCGTGGATTTACCCCGGCCATTGTCGGCGTAGATAAGTGTCATTTTTTTGAAATTTAGCGCGGCAGGACGAATATCCCGGAATAGCCCAACATTGACTATCTTATGAATACGTTCAAGCATGAAAATTCCTTTTCTTAAGCAGGTCGAAGAACTTTCAGATTAAAATAAGAAAACTCCTGAAACAAGCTTCTTTATGCTTAATTCTGCTTATTACCTAAATAGCATAAATGAGAACTAGTTCATATTACTTGAGGATGACCCATGCAAAATTGAGGCCTGACAGTTACTACACAACCAGAGTTATCTCATTGTGCGCTAAACTAGATAACGCCATTCCAGTTTGCCGTTTGTTAGAACAATCAACCAACCTGAAGCCAGTTATTTCTGATTATGCTTGGATCATACTCGAGTTTAGGGAAAGTTTGGTGCACACGAAAGTAAGCGGACAGTTAACTTAACATAATAAGTACTATACACATTTACACAAGAGTGTTCGCGCTTGACGTCACACGCCAGCTCGGCGTGCGGTTCTCAATGGATGAGGGTAAATCCTCGCGGCTTCTCCTGCCTGCGGTTCGCAATCCTGGTTAATCGCCGCCGACGCGTCCCCTGTAACACCGCATGGACACTACACGGCCTCTGTCCCGTACAAAAGAAAAATCGTTTCATCTGGCTAAGTACTTTTCGCAGACTGAACGCTTCACGGGGGCAAACATACCTGCCTGCCCTTTTTGTTAAGTCAGAAAGGAAGTAACGATGAACCATACTGCGCTCCGAACGGCTATTCTGGCACGCTGCCGGAATGAGCTTGAAACGCGATACGCCAAAAAATCTTTTCCAAGCTGGTTTCCGGACGCGCGACCACGCGATGACGTCATGCGGTACTTGAGGCAATGCGGCGCCACGGCATCATCTCCTGCCCCCACGGGAGCATCCAGGTCATGGGTGCCTTTTTGCTTAACGTATAGGGGGGCAGGCCACCATGCGTGATGATACCACGTCCGGGTGAACGGTGAGTTCAGGCTGCCGGTCCTTGATTGGTACTGCCGGGGAAAAGGTGGTACCTGACCAGCCTCACGCACATCACCACAATAACTCTGTCGACAGCGCGGCACATCACGGCGCGGCCGCACAGAATACGCGTCGGAAGACACGGCTGCCGGCAGGATGTTCTGGCGACCAGTATGGGAAACAGGTCATGTTTCAGTGAGGATGTTATGGGAAATACATCAAGTTGCCGGCGCTCAACAGTGGCCTAAAACCCCGCCCGGTAAGTATGTGGGAAAGACATCATGTTTATTCCGAGGCGTGCTGTGTGGGCAGCTGACTGTGGGAAATACATCAACTTTACCGCGCTGGAGGTGCGAATTCACGCTTTTGAGGGGTAGCCGGTATGGGAAACAGGTCAGATTGGTGCATGCGTCCGCGGGAAATACCTTCAGGAGTCAGCAACCTGTGGGAAAAAGGTCATGTTTGCTGGGGAAACATCAGGCCCGTATGGGAAACACATCAAGTTCAAAGCAGAGCCACTGTGGGAAACACATCAACTTCAGAACCCTATGGGAAAAAGGTCAACTTTTGCAATACCACACCCGTCAGCTGATGGCCAGCGGCTTATCCATTACGCTGAACAGCAGCCGGCCGTCGTCCTGAGTGCGATAGCTAACCCGTAAAGGCGTTTTTTCGTTGATTTTCTTGATAGCTGGCTCGAGGAAAGTTCGCTTCATCTCCGCTTTATTCGACCGCTGCGAGTCCGGGAGCATAAAACGTTCACAGAGCCACTCGTGATCCGTTATCCACGTGCCGGTGCTGCGGAACTGGCACAGGCTTTCGTAAAGGCGGATGACCTTCACGCTATTGAGCTGGCCACAATCATAAAGGGAATACGTGGTGAACTGAGAGGACAGACCCACCAAGAAAGGCATCACCTTGTAGTTAAACTCGATCTGCCATGAGCCCCTGCCACGCTTCATTCCCGCCTCTGAAAGCCACGGACGCGTAACCTGCTCAAACTCCCCGTCCCTTGGATAAAACGTCACGGTGGACTCACCCAGCGCCTTCACGCCGGCCTTCACATCCCGGCTGGCCACCGCGGTAGCCACGTTAAAATATCTGACATAGTCGGAGACGCTTACGCTGAATAGGGGCAATACATCAGACTCAAGGTCTTCAGAGGCCTCGCTGAAATAGGCCTGCATTAAGCACAGCCACAGTACACGCTTTGCCTGAAGAGGAAGGTAATAGGCTGCTTCTGTAAGTTCATTAGATTGCTTGATGCTTACCTTTTTTTTAAAACTTTTCAGCGAGATAGTGCTCATGCAAAGCCTTTGTGGGTAAAAAATAATTACCCATATTCGCATCAAGAGAGAAAATTGCAACTCCTGATCCAACACTTATCAACATGTGCATAAACAAATTTTCAACTTGATGTGTTTCCCACTGCTTGTTGATGCATTTCCCATCTAAATATGCTTCCAATCCCACGGAAAGTTGCGCAGCTCCCCATGCGGAGTTGTGCAGGATCCCATTACGGATCCGGTCCAGGCCACGAACAGCATGGCCTAGCAAGGCGCTAAAAAGCCTAAAAATCATAAAATACTAAAAATTCCTTTAAAACTTAGTCCTGTGGACAGCGTGCATAACCCCTTCATGCGGGTAAGAGCCGGGCGTAAGCAGAAAATGCAGATGCGGATGACGTTTCGCTTCCTCGGTCATTCGCGAGCAGGCTCGATCATGACCTGCGGCGAGCGCTAATGAATACGCAGTAAATCAATGCATCGCTGAAGCATATGGGTTCCGGATTTGTTATGTCGTTCACCAATCTCCTCTGGTTATCGTGGTTCCGAAAAAAGGCAGAACCGGAAACAGAGTTTAGTATTGATTCATATGTGTTTTTTTTTCATATTTCTGTAATGCAGGAGTTCGTACGTTCCGGATAACTCTGCAATCGCCATGATCCGGCAGCAGTTAGCGATTTTTTATATTTCAATTTTTATTATCATAAATCAATAGATTAATTGATAATTTCATTCTTCTTAAACATCTTTTGAATTTTTCGGAAGGCCTGAAAGCAATGACATAGGCTTAACTCATGTCGTCAGTCTGTGATCGTTACGTCCGGTACTGCTACTTAATGAAGTGGTATAATGGCAGGAGTGCGGCGTTTAGTTAAAAGTTCGGTTGAAAGAGGAAATGTTGTTTGTCTGCCTCAAGGGCCTGAGACGAGTAAATGAATACCCAACATAATTCCTGGGAAATACCGTTGTTATGTCATTCCTGGATACAAATGGAATAACTGATTTACTTATTGCTAAAGCGACCCTATCTTGATAACTGGCTGTCAAAACATCTTCCGGCAGTAAAAATAAAAGGTCACTCAGGTACACGCCATGCTGAACAAGCCGCCACTGAAGAGTCTGCTGTGTCTTCTTTCTTTAAGTTGCATACTGATAACAGCAATACTGCTTGTCACAATAACTGTCTTTGTGCTCAAAATTTTTACTGAAGAGCGAATCCTTGAATCCAACACTGCTTATGCCCGTAAACTGGCTGACAGTGCTGATAATTTATTCCGTACTGCGCAGCAGGAGTTGGCTTTCAGCTCTAGTCAAATCACCAGTTTCACGGATTCTCAGGCGTTGCGGTATGAAACCGACAGGCTGCGCCTGCAGTCAGACATGTTCGGTTCGGTGCTCGTTCTTTCTCCTGAGGGGCAGGTGATAATTACTTCACCCTTAAACTTTATTCCATCCGGCGCTTCGCTGAATGTTGCCCCTGAGCAGTTACAGGCCGTAAAAAAAGGCCCTTTCGTTTCGGAACCCCTCACGCCTTATACAGGAAATTACCTCGTATTTTTGTCAGCCCCTTTACATTCGTCCACGGGCAAATATCTGGGCTATCTGGCAGGCTCAATCTATCTGAAAAAAGAGAGTATGCTGAGCCGTCTTTTAAGTGAACATTTCTATGCTGATAAAACGGTCGTCAGTATTGTGTCAGACATCGGTGAAGTCGTTTATTCAACCGATGAATCGCTGACCGGGCAAACTCTCAACTTGAGTTCCGATCTCTCAGCGCAGCTTAAACGGCACAGATACGGGTCGCTAAAAACGACATTAAATCAGCAGCGCTGTCTGCTGGGGTATTCCGATGTTGTCAAAACAAACTGGCATGTCTTTGTCTGCGTTTCGCCGGACGTCACCAGCGATGTCCTTGACCATGTTGTCCGTGATGTCATTCTTTATGGGCTGGTGCTGGCACTTCTGCTGGTAAGCGCGAGCATGTATATCTCTGCCCGTATTTCACAGCCCCTTGAAAAGCTGGCCCATCTGACTGGCACTGGTACCACAGAGCGATTAACCGGAAAGATCGGAGAGGTAAAAACCTGGTACAGAGAAGCAGACAGGCTAAAAAAAGCATTTCTGATGTATACAAAGACCATCAACAAAACGTTTTCACTGTTACGCGATGAGGCGTTGACTGACCACCTGACGAAACTGCACAACCGACGTGGTTTTGAACAACTCACTGCCCATTTTGTTGGTCATCCGGGGCCCCACTGCGTTGCTGTTTTTGATATTGATCATTTTAAACATGTTAACGATCGTTACGGACATGACGTTGGTGACGAGGTACTGGTCGCCGTCTCCGGCTTTTTGAAAAAAGGATGCCGCACGCAGGATATTATCTGCCGGTTTGGTGGTGAAGAGTTTGTTATTTTTTTTCCATATACAACGCTGACTGAAGCTACGTCTGTCGCTGAGCGCATTCGTCAAACCATAGCCGGTATCCGGTTCCCCATAGCGGGCCACATCACAGTTTCAGCAGGCGTCTGCGGCCTTCAACACGATGATACAGATATGGAAAAAGCCCTGTCTGTAGCCGATCAACTTCTATACAGCGCAAAGCATGAAGGCCGGAACAGGGTGATGACTTCAGGAGTAGTTCAGTCACCCTGAACCGGATTTTAATGACGTATTCAGTTCTCAGAATTGTGCCGCAAAGGTGGGTTCGAGGAAGTGAAGGCCGTCAGCGAATGTTTTCGCAAACAAAAAGCGGACTGGTTGCAGAATAAAATAACCAGGCATTTTTGCCATAGGGTTTTATCTTCAGCAACATTGCCGCGTCACGGTTGATAAAAAATTCAGGCAACCACTTCTTCTGCTCGCTGACACTCATCGTCATTTGTGGCGAGTTCATGATCATCTCAGACCGAAAATAATAAAACTCTTTATTTTGTCTGTATGAAAATGAGATTGTCTTGTCCAGATAGGATTTAGTTTTATCACTGTTATAAACAATGCCTGACACTGAGAGAAACCCTTTTCCACCATCAAGGTCCTGCGAGATGCGCAGGTCAAGCCGCTCTCCATTCCAGAAATAAGAGACGCTGGCTTTACACGTGATGACGTGCCCCCCCTGACGTTTTACAGGACAAAAAAGATAGAACAAAAAAAACAGCGAAACCGGATAAATTATCTTATTCATCGTTGAAATTCTTCACATAGTAGAAAGAGCGGCAGTTTGCTCGAAGACTGCTATCAAGGGGATGCTGACATCTGAAATATGACAGTCTGTCAGCATTTTCATAAGCAGTAAGATAGACATAAGGTGCAGTTCTGCAATCTATTTTAAGCTGATCTACTTTTTTTAGAACATTTTCAGTGCTTAGTAATGCGTCCGATTTACTGAAAATTTTACAGCCTTTGTAATCTGTGCTGTAACTGAATAATACATTTTCATCATCCATGCCCGTTCTGAGAGAGAAAAAATAAACAATAACAAACAGCATAAGCGTGAATGAGATTATTGCCATAGGTTCTTTAAAGGATAAGGCCGACCAGAACCGGGTGCCTTTGATAAAAAAAGAATGTGTGAGTCGCTTCCTGGCGGAGTGTATAACATTGGGCTTTTCTTCAGATATTGTCTTCTTAAGAGGATTTTCTGTATTCACAAAGTTGCTGTTCTCATCGGACCTGACAGCCTGAACACTCTCTGCCTGCACCGGAACGGAAGCCGGAGCAGAAGTGATTTCTCTGGATATAGTCGTTTTAGGTGACAGAATAAACCCTTTCCTGGGCATAGTCCGGATAATATCCTCCTGGAGACCGGCTTTATTCAGCGCTCGCCTCAGAGCTGATATATTCTGATAGAGGGCCGTCGGCGCAGGCTCTGTTCCGAAACGACGCCATACAAAATCGTAAAATTGCTGATGTGTGATCAGCTGACCTGCGTTCTCAATCATCAGCTCCAGGCACAGTGATGCCGATGCACTGATAATCACAGGTCTTCCCCTGCCGGTTATTCTTTTTTTTTCCGGTTCGAAAATCAGAAACTCGTTGAGAGTGATTTTTCTGCTCAAGATATTCTCCAGTGACGCGAAAGAAAACCATAAACCCACAATAAATATAAGGGATAAAAATTCTTTAAGATATTTCTGTAAAAAGATGAGCATAATACTTAAAACTGTATGAATCAATTTAAATGATATGATTCATATTTTTTTCGATGTTAGACCACTCTCCTGTTATGTTTAAAAAAAAGAACATTAAAATATAACTCATTGATTTTTATTAAAAAAAACTAATAAAATAGAACTAATATAAGATAAAACATATTTAGAGATATTCAAAGGTGCTTTTTTACCCCTCAGTGTCTAACATGCCGGTGAAAATTTAATGTGCCGGTATGAAAGTGATACTTCGGTATTAACAGCAATGCAGGTAATTAAGCTGGCTGGTTATTCGGCTAAAACAGTAATCAGTTTTTTATGATCCTTAAAGGAGAAAAAATGTTTAAGAAAACTCTAGTCACGATGATTGTTGCTTTGACTGCAAGCAGTGCATTTGCAGCACAGCAAAACAGCATTCGTTTCAAAGGAAGTGTGTCGGCTCAGACATGTAATATCAGCGTCAATGACTCAACTTCTGCAGCGCCTGTTATCCTTCTGCAGGCCGCAAAAGTCAGTGACCTTACTGCGGCGGGTAATACTTCAACTCCCACAACTTTCAGCATGAAGCTGACAGGATGTGCGAATCCGGGAACCGCTGGGGAGGATATCAAAATCAACTTTGTATCTAATAATGTTGATGCTTCTGGCAACCTGAAAAATATTGCCACCACATCCCCTGCGACTAATGTGGCTATTCAGTTACTGGATCCAGACAGTCACGCCATCAATTTATCGTCTGGCCAGGCTACGTCAAAAGCGTTTTCACTGCTATCAGGTACTGACAGTGCAGAAGCACAGTTTACCGCGCAGTATATTGCCACTGGTGCGGCCACAGCCGGTAATGTCGAGGCATCAGTTCAGTACGCCATTAATTACCTTTAATTAAAGTGCCCCGCGAATATTCGCGGGGCCGGAAAACATCATGAAAATTATATCATTTATGAAGACGATGTTGCTTTCATTATTCTTTATCAGTGGGTTGTCGCAGGCTGCCGTTGTGCTGAATGCTTCGCGGATCGTCATGGAAGGCAGCATGGAGAAAACCGTTACATTCGATAATACCAGCGATAACCCTTTCATCGTACAGGTTGAATCCGATAATACCGGGGACCCTGATTTTATTGCCATGCCACCTGTATTTAAAATTAAAGAAAAAGGGGGGCAGACGGTAAAAATAAGACTGTTGCATTCATCTCTTCCAGAGGATAAAGAGTCACTTTTTTACCTTAATTTCACTCAGATCCCTGGTGCCAAAAAAAGTGAAAATGACGATAACCATTTAAACATTATCATCAAAAGCCGCTTGAAAATTATCTACAGACCTGAATCAGTTAATGCGTTTTCTGCAAAAGAAGAAAATAAAGTATCATACCATATTCAGAATGGAAGGTTATCCATCAGCAATCAGAGCCCGAATGTTCTTTCCATCAGAGATATCAACAATGGAAAACTGATAATTGCGAAAAATCTGACCCTGAAGCCTGGTGATTCTTTCTCTAAAGATATTAAAGGTGGTTCTGTCAGCGGTCCGCTTCATGCGGTAATGATCAATGATTACGGTACACCAGTAAATTTCCTGATCACCGATAAATAAACTAATGATTTCAGTGAAATGAATATTAAGATATTACTGTTTATTTTTTCTTTCTGCCCATTTCTTTTACATGCGGAAGAATACGAATTCAGCCCCGCCATGCTGAAAGCAAGTGGCCTGACGGGCGTTGCTGCTTTATCAGATGGAAATGCTTTTTATAAACCGGGAGAGTATGAGGTTTCTGTTTATGTGAATAACAAGCTGTACTCTAAAAGAACGCTACTTTTTAAAATGAAAGGTAAAAACTTAGTTCCGTTATTTACAGGCGATTTTATAAACGGCATGCCCCTGAAAAAAAAGCCTGAGGCTCTTGACGGGGATAAAAAATATTTCCTGGAATCAGTCCTGCCCCAGTCAAAAGTTGGGCTTAATCTCTCCTCTCTGAGGGTCGATATTGCCGTTCCACAGTCTTTGCTGGAAACACGACCGGATGACTATATTCCGGCGAGTGAGTTTGAGGCGGGCAGCAGCGTTTTATTCTCAAACTATACGGTAAACCAGTATGAGTCGCACAGCGCCTATGGAAGCGTGCTGAGCTCAACATACCTTGGACTCAACAGCGGCTTTAATGCAGGCAAGTGGCAGTTCCGGCAGCAGGGCAATTTCAGTCGTAACCGTTACGGTTCACGGTGGAATTCATCGCGCCTGTATGTGAGACGCGGTTTACCCGCGCTGAGAAGTGAACTGTCGCTCGGACAGCTCAGCTCGGGATCAGATACTTTCAGCGGGCTTAGTTTCACGGGATTAAGCCTGAAGACGGACAACCGCATGCTACCCCCCTCGCTTGTCGCCTACGCCCCCACTGTAAAAGGGACGGCGCGAACTAACGCGAAAGTCGAGGTTTTTCAGAAGAAAAACAAGATTTATGAGACGACTGTACCACCGGGCGCCTTTAGCATTGATGACCTTGCACCCGCATTCTACGGCGGTGACCTGAGTGTCAGGGTCACGGAAAGTGACGGCAGTACAACCGAATATTCAGTACCTTATTCTACGTTGCCGGGTTCGGTCCGCCCGGGTCGACTGGACTATGCATTTTCTGCCGGGGAAATTCGCGACTATTCCCGCGATAACCAGTTTTCTGAACTATCTGTTAATTACGGTGTTTCCAATACGACGACGGCCAACAGTGGGTTACGTATTGGTCGCGGTTACCAGGCTGTCAACGGTGGGGCCGTTTACTCATCATCGCTCGGAGCCTTCGGGAGCTCCGCAACCTGGTCAAATGCTAGGCTGAGAAATGGCAGTACCACGCAGGGATGGATGGTAAACACTCAGTACAGTAAGACGCTGGGGCCAACCGGAACCACGATCAGTTTTGCTGGCTACCGGTATTCCACGAAGGGGTACAGGGATCTCCAGGACATTGTCGCGCTGAATAATTACGACACCCCGCTGTCGTCGGTTGAGGGGGGGACGTTCATGCAAAAAAATCGCATTCAGGTGAACGTCAGTCAGCCGCTGGACGGGCTGGGGAGCATTTATGTTTCGGGTTCTTCACAGAATTACTATGACGGACGGAACAAAGACACGTCTTACCAGCTCGGATACACCACGGCGCTGCCCTACGGTATTCACATGGATTTCAGCATTTCCAGACAGTACCGCACCCGCGTATCAGATGCGCAAAGATGGGGGGCACGTGATAATGACCGTTACAAGGAGTATTCCAAAGATACCCAGTTTGCCCTTAACTTTTCCGTGCCTCTCGGACGGGATACTCGGAATACCACGCTCAGTACCTCATACATTAACAGCAACAATGAAGGCAGCTACCAGACATCGCTTTCTGGCAGCGCAGGCAGGAATAATAATACCCAGTGGGGCGTCAATTACAGTCGGGACAGAACGGGCAGTGGTACGGGTCTTAATCTGGCCACAGTTTTGCCAAAAGCCAACGTAAGCGGAACGGTCTCAAAATCCACGGGCAGCTGGCAGGCATCGGGTTCTGTCAGTGGCGCGGTCGCCGTTCACAGCGGCGGTATCACCCTGGGCCATACCGTAAGCGACACCTTTGCCATCGTAGAAGCCAAAGGAGCTGAGGGTGCGACGGTGCTGAACGGCCAGAATATTAAAATTGACAGTTCAGGTTACGCCATCGTTCCTTCGCTGATGCCGTACAGACGTAACAACGTCAACCTTGATGCACCGGAGGGGAAGTCCGCTGATGTGGATATTATCGACAGTCATCAAGTGGTTACCCCCTATGCAGGTTCAGTCAACCGGGTGGTCTTCAAAACCCGTCAGGGAATACCGGTCATGATGCAGCTGAAACGCCGGGATGGCAGCTACGTTCCCCTGGGAGCAGATATCTTTGATTCCAGTGGCAATAGTGTTGCAACGGTCAGTCAGGCGGGGAATACCTATCTGCGGCTGGAAAACCGTGAGGCGCTGAGCGCCCGCTGGGGCAGCGCACAGGATGAACAGTGTGTTATCCACTATGCGCCAGTGAATGCGACGCCCGTAAAGGCCCTCAATTATGTCACTGCACTCTGTGAATAAGGTCAGAACATGAAAAAGCATGTAACTATTTTTTCCTTGCTGATGGCGATGTTCTTTACATCATCAGCCCTGGCAAGATGTCAATCTGTCGAGCACGGCTCCCCGGGGGGGGATGCTCAGGGAGGTGTGCCTCTCAGCTACGGTACCATAAAACTTACCCCGGCAGAATTCATGCCAGCCGGCCTGATAGGCGTCACAAATGTGAGCGTGGGGCAGGCCCAGGCGTTTCAGGCAAGACAGGGGCCGGATACGTTGTTATATACCTGCGATCTTGCCGATGAGGGACAGACCTATGAGTATTTTGCCACCAACGGAGATAGTAACGTCGGCGGCAACATCAGCGCGGGTGACAGCGTCTATCAGACCTTTTTCCCCTTTATTGGCATAAAGCTCATCCGGGATACTGATGGAAAAGTATTTTCAAGGTACTGGCAGAGTTCGCCCATTCGAGGACACAGAGAAGGTAATAAACTTAACTTTTATGCCAGCGACTTCAGTAGCGTGACGGCAGAAATTTACCGTCTGCCTGCGACGCTCAGGGGCGGTGATCCGATCGCACACTGGGGATGTAACGGCCCCGCCGATGATACTGCCAATGGGATAGGCTACACGTGTTCCCAGCCAAATGGTTATACGGTTTTTGTCGGTCCCGGCTGGAATGACACCCGAAACATCAAGCCCGGCACCGACAGCAATACCAACTGGGATGGCTTCAGCGCCAGTAACTGGATTGGCTTTGGGATGCATTACGCTGCGGATAATTCCTTCACACAGACACAATGGGGATGCCGTGTTTTCAACTACACCAATCCTGTAACTCTTCCTCCGGTCACTCTCAGTGAACTGAAGGCTGGCGTAGAAAGAGGCGCTAACTTTAATGTCACTTACAGGTGTGGAGGAACAGCCATTGCTCAGCTTATTGACAGGTTCGCGGGGGCGGGAGCCGATAAAATATCGGTGGCATTCAGTACGAACCATCCCGTACCGGGTGGGGTTGATTGGTCGCGTTATACATTATCGGATAATGACGGGCTGGACGGCTATGCTTCTAATGTTGGCATCGGCTTATCTGTTGCGGGTAAGGAAGTCGGGTTTTTAACCAACGCATATAAGGATCTGGGAGTCGGATGGTTTTCTCCACTCGACGGGGTCGTCTCCCGTTCTAACAACGGCAATAATCAGGTAGATATTACGTCACAGTATTTCGCATTTTACGGCATCATTGACCCGTCTAAACCAGTCATACCCGGTCAGGTTGACGCGACAGCCTATATTAATGTGAGGTACTGGTGATGAGACACATGGTTCACCTTTTCAGTGTTGTCTTCATGTTTATTTCACTCGGGGTCCACGCAACGGTTGTTCCTTTGCAGGACAGGGTGCTGTTTAGCAGTACCGACAGCGACAGGCGCCTGCTCATCGTCAACAATGACGGACAAGCGCCGGTGCTTCTTCAGAGCTGGATTGATGACGGTGCTACAGGTGATATGAACAAAGAAAAAAACTATCCTTTTGTGGTCATTCCGGCGGTGGCCCGGATGGCACCGGGTAAGGTTTTAAACCTGAAGATACTGCCCACGGAAAAAATCAGTGAATTACCAACAGACCGTGAGTCCGTCTTCTGGATCAACCTCTATGAAATACCGGGCGTCAAGCAAACTAAGCAATCGCACCATATAAATAAAATAGAGGTCGGATTAAACTCGCAGCTGAAGATTATTTACCGGCCATTCAAAGAAGCCATGAATATTAACACTACTGGTGAATCCATAGGGTTACGTTTAACGGACGGAGGAAGAACACTGGAAATAACTAATCCTACACCGTATTACATTACGCCTGTTTCGGTAAAGGTAAATTCGCCTGACGCCGGGCAGCCAGTAACACTTGGCATGGATCGGTTGATTGCACCTTTCAGTCATAAGCGCTTTAAATTATCAGAAGCTGTAAACAGTAAAAAGACGCCTGTTGAATACACCATCGTTGATGATGTCGGAAAAAATGCCAGCTTTATAAAGGTGCTTAATTAAAATTTAAAAATAAATGTCTGCTTTCTGGCTGTCAACCTGCTCTGGCGCCGGGGCTCATATGATTATTTAATTAATTTAAAAATGGAGGATCCGTGACGTTTATGGATAACGCTCAGCGCTGTCTGTCATTCACAGAGAAGGAAGTTGCAGTGACCTGGTTCTTTATGACCGGCATGACAATGAAGGAGATTGCCGAATGGTCCGGGATACCCGAGAAATCAGTCAGCTATCACAAAAGGAGGGTAATGAAAAAAATTGGGGTGGTAAACAACAATGAATTTATTATCTGGTTTTTAGAAAACAGAAAGAATTATCAAGGGGGCCGCGCGGAATCCGGTATTCTGCGTCGCAGAACCCCTGCCTCCCGGAATTAACGGATAAAGGACTTCGCATGTCAGTTTACGGTAAAGGAATTAAATTAATCCTCACCTTCTGGTTCTGTTTCAGCGTACTTACAGGCTGCAGTACGCAAACATCTCAACGCGTCAGCATGAAGGATTATTTGCTGGACAAGACCCAATCCTCAGCAGCACAAAACGAACGGATACGTTTCCTGGTCTTTCATTACACGGCAGTCGACGAGGCCACCTCGCTGAAACTGCTTACCGGCGAGAACGTCAGCGCACACTATCTGATTTCAGATCAGACAGACAGCCGCACAGACAAACCTGTCGTCTACAGGCTGGTCAGTGAAAACAGGCGGGCCTGGCACGCCGGTGTAAGCAACTGGAACGGGCGGATCAACCTGAATGACTCCTCGGTGGGAATTGAAATCGTGAATCCCGGTTTCACGGAAGATATGCTGGGACAAAAGACCTGGTATCCTTACCGTGAGCAGCAGATTAGCGCCCTGACAGCCTTGGCCAAAGAGATCATCCGGCGCTATGGCATCACGCCGGATAACGTGCTCGGCCACAGTGACATCGCACCACTACGTAAACAGGATCCGGGCAGACTTTTCCCGTGGAAGGCGCTTGCGGCTCAGGGTGTGGGAGCCTGGCCTGAGCCACAACGTGTGCAAAAGTATCTGGCCGGACGGGCAATGAATGCCTCTGCGGATGTCCTGAGCGTCCAGACGTTGCTTAAGCGATACGGTTACGATCAGATCCCGCTCAGCGGCTTCCTGGATGAAGACACCCGAAAAACCATCAGCGCATTTCAGATGCATTTCAGGCCGGAAAACACTGACGGCACACCCGATGCAGAAACCGAGGCGATTGCACAGGCGCTCAATGAGCAGTACCGTGCTCCTTCTGTCTGAAAGGCAGAGTGTCAGCCAGCCGTTTTTCTTCCGGATCACGGGCAGCAGGATGCGCGCACTTCAGAGAAGCCTGACCGTCTTTCTGATGGTCAGTAACCAGCTGAAAGTAAAGGTCATCCACGGAAAATAATACTCCCGGTATCTGTGTGTTCTGTTCCCGGAATATGCTTCTGCGTTCCGTCTGGCTTAAAGATTAAAGATTAGGTAAGTGAGGTATGCTTACCTTTTTAAAAATGAAGGCTGGAATTACAGTTTGATATTAAATTCCTGTTATAGTGCTTGTGTTTTAATAATGATGCTGATTACATCGTAAAAAATCCAGTGCCGCAGATTTCGTTGTTATTTAAAATCACCGCTTTTATCTTCGTCTTATTTAGTCACGTAAATCAGCCGGTACTTACTGACTTTACTGACGTTCTCTCCCGACCAGGTAATGAGCGGCTCCAGAATTTTAATCAGTGAAGAGCCAGAATCCGTAATGCTGAAAACCATTTCTACGGGAACTTTTTCTCCATAGACGCTATGCATTACCATGCCATTCTCTTCAAGGTTCTTTAGAGTACGGGAAGGATTTTTGTGAGATACCGTCATTACATTTCAGTATCTGATTGAAACGGCCTGCTCCGGAACTGAGAATATATATTACTGCCAGATGAAATTTGTTAGAAAGTCTTTCAAGAAGCCTTTTCTGAGGTGTTTTATCATTGTTGTCTGAAAGATAGTTTTTTCGCGTGTTCGGGTTTCTTAATTGGTACTGAATTCCTTTCAGGTCTCTTCTTTACAGTATCAGGAAACGGGCGTTATACATATTTGAGATTATTACTGTCAGGGTTAGTAAAAAATATCACTCAGAAAAAAGGTTTTTTGAGCAGCCATAATTGTAACGGCTTCGGTATCACGTCAACAGTCATTTATGACGATAGAGAATGCACACTGGTTAGTGGCCGAACTGATTGAGCCCGACCGTAATATTATATTTATCTACATTAGTCATCTTCACCGCGATCATTATCTGGGTATGGAAGTGAACAAGCAGAAGTATCCTGACGCCAGAGTGATTGCTTATAAAAAAGTATCTTCAGGTATCATTGAGGTGTATGACTTCAAAATTCAGTACTGGGGAAACACGGTTCCTGGACATAACGGTGTGAATATTAAATTTTCTGTTGAAAAATGGACTTAAGATAAAATCCTGCTGGAAGGTGAAACAATTCAGATCCTCGGTTTTGTGGCCGGAGACTGTACTGACATTGCGCCCTTATGGATCCCGGCCAGCCGGACGCTGATTGCTTCTGATCTGGTATTCACCGACTGTCACGTATGGATTGCACACTCTTCCAGTGCAATGACACTCCATTCTTCTGCCATCAGTTATACGCGACAGTACATCAACGATTTTGTGAAGGAACTACGCCGCAGTGAGAACGCGCAGTAGCTGATGGATGAAATGGATCGTATTTATCCAGATTATCCGGTTCGTGTCTGCCTTGGATACAGTGCCGGGATCCTGAAAGACAGATATGTATGGCCGGGTGACTGGCCACTTTCCCTGAGAAATATGCCTTCAGGCTTCTGAAACGCGTGCCTGCCTCGCCGCGCCGGGCGTGGCATTACAGAATGGTGGAAAGCGGGTTGCCATGGCCAGTTCTTAGGTGGTGGTGCTTGTCAGACTCGCACGCGAGTAAGCCCAATCCGCAGAAGACAGTGCGGGACGGGCCCCTGTCCGGAACGGTGGAAGACGGGGGCCGCCTGTCATACCCAGTCTTCCAGTGTCAGACCCGGTACCCGCTCAAACTCCCCCGTATTATTCGTCACCAGCACGGCGCCGGCAGCGATGGCGTGCCCGGCGATCGCCGTGTCGTTCGGGCCTATCGGCGTCCCGGCCAGCCGCAGCGCGACCTTAATCTGCGTGGTCGCATCCACCGCGGCACGGTCCCAGGGCAGGACGGCATCCAGGCGGGCGCAGAACGCGTCAACCAGCTGTACGTGGCGGGGCGATGCCTTCGGGCCGGTGGCACCGAAGCGCATCTCGGCGTAGGTCACGGCCGAAACCACGATGCGGTGGCCGCGCAGCACCGCCTGCTCCAGACGCTCAATGACGGCGGTCGGCTGCTCGCGCATGATGAATGAGCAGATGTTCGTGTCGAGCATACAGATCTTATTCACAGGTCAAACCGTCCTTCGTCGGTGACAACATCCTCACGCTCCGCCATAAAGTCCGGATCGGCCTTTTCTAGGCTGGCGAACGACCCCCAAGTGGGCCGGACGGGACGCAGAATGATGCTGTCCCCTTCCCGGACGATCTCCAGCTCGCTCACCCCATCAAAATCCAGATCGCGGGGAAGACGAATGGCACGGTTGTTGCCGTTTTTAAATATCGATACGGTTCTCATGGTCTTTCTCCTGGCCGGCTGGCCGTTATATTCATACCTGTGCCAAGTATAGGCAGATGTTATGCATATGCATATCCTCGACATCTGCATATGTTAAGGATATGTGTGTGCATGCCATCTGCAGATGTCTGGTATTTAGATATGTAATGCATATGCTTTCTTATCTCCTTTTCTGCTGAGATCCGAAAAGAACAAGAACCGGATCTTTCCTCCCCGGCGGCAGTTTTCTGCGCAGGTAACTACATATAGTGGTTCAGTCAGCTGCAAAGCATACAAGATAGGGGGTAAAGGCGGCTGCGGGACCCGGCGCTGCCGGGCTTTTCCCCGCCCCGCCACCGTGCTACGCTTCCGGTTACTGTCTTATCGGGAAAAAGTCGGATCAAGCCTGTAAGTGCATGCGGTAATTGCACGACTAAAATATAATCACGCTTATGGTTTGGTCTGTAATTAATTTTCCGATTTTTATGCATTTATTTAATATGCGCGTGCTTACTGTTGCGGAAGAAAATTATCATGATGGTTATCACTGTAAGTAAAGGACCCTATTCTTTCAGAGAGGTTTTAGAAAAGCTGGTCACCGCTGGCCATACAGATTTATGGTTGTCTTCATCAACCGGTAAGGAAGGCGGCAACCTGTGGAACAAAGTTGCCGGCGGCCTCAGTCATGAAAGCGATTGGGTTCTGCCACTTATATTGAACCGCGACGGATTTATGGTTGCAGAACGATGCGGTGGAATCCTTGACTGGTATCTCTGTGGAAACTGGCAAAGTACGGCGATCAGAACGAGCAGCTGCCCCCCGGACGGATATTTGCTTAAAGTTGCGTTGCACAGCGTTAAAGAAAAAATCGTTCTCAGTGATGCGATAACGGTTCCAGAAGTGCCTGAAGTTCCTGTAATACAACGTCCGCGTCGGGGGCCTAGGCTGTGACAGTTCTCCTTAGCAGTGCAGTAGGACTGGCAAATCCGGTTACCGTGCAGGTCATTAATCAGGGACCTGGGATCTGGGGCAACGTAGCGACAGGTTTAATTACAGCCGCAGCTGCGATTGGGGCGGTGATGCTGACCCACCGTTTTACCCTGCTCCGCGAAAAGCAAGCGTTAGAGGAAAAGCGGCTGCGCGAACAGCACTTCATCGCCACTGAACTGGTTTTTGTGCTGGAGCGATTTGCGGAACAGTGCGCACGCGTTGCTATTGATGATGGCGAGCTTGTTCCGCCTGCTCCCGGCAAGCAATATGAAAGGAAACCAACGGTAAATGAGCCGCAGATCAATCTGGACGGTATAACCGGTGACTGGCGTATTTTAGACCCCCGGCTTATGTATCGCATCCGGGAGCTGCCTGTTCTTCATATCGAAGCTGTCAGGAAGATTAGCTATGCCCAAGAAGGTGATTCGCCACCTGACTACAGCTATTATTTTCGTGAGCGCCAATATCAGTATGCGCGGCTGGGACTAAAAGCAGCCATTCAGGCGAAACGCCTATGCAGACTTTCCAGATTGCCGGATACGCGCCTTAATGCCACTCAATGGTCAGCACAACCAGTTCTTTGGGAGGTATGGCGGATAGCAAGACATCGGATTGCAAAAGAGGCAATCGATAACCGAGATTTCAGTGATACAGAATTTGAGGATATGACACCTTGAGCAGCCTTATATCTTTTGCCTCACCAGTCATGCCTTCACAGCTGCCCGTGGCGATTGATTATCCGGCCGCTTTAGCACTCCGGCAGATGGCTGCACAGCACGACGAGTATCCCCAGTACCTGCTGGCTCCGGAGGTCAGTGCCCTGCTTCATTACGTGCCTGATCTGCACCGCAAGATGCTGTTTACAACACTCTGGAATACCGGCGCACGCATTAATGAAGCGCTGGCGCTGACTCGAGGGGATTTCATTCTTGCACCGCCCTACCCTTACGTGCAGCTGGCCACGCTCAAACAGCGCGGTGAGAAGGCCGCCCGTGGTCCGGGACGTGCTCGCGCCGGTATCGTGCCGCACCGTCTAGTGCCACTGTCCGATCCGCAGTATGTAGCTCAGCTGGAGATGATGGTCGCCACGCTGAAAATTCCGCTAGAGCGGCGTAACCCGGAAACCGGGCGAACCGAAAAGGTCAGACTCTGGACCGTCACCGACAGGACGGTGCGGACCTGGCTGAATGAGGCCGTCAACGCCGCTGCAGGTGACGGAGTCACGTTCTCAGTGCCGGTAACTCCGCATACCTTCCGCCACAGTTATGCCATGCACATGCTTTATGCGGGCATTCCGCTGAAGGCGCTGCAAAGCCTGATGGGGCACAAAAGCATGAAGTCTACAGAGGTCTACACGAAGGTGTTTGCCCTCGACGTGGCAGCCCGGCATCGGGTGCAGTTCCACATGCCCGGAACAGAAGCTGTTGCCATGCTAAAAAACAATTTTAATTAAATTATTATTTAAAAACTCATAAAAGTCTGTTGGTTATCCCTTTCCTCCCTCCAATCAAAACCAAGAACTGATGATGTAATTATATGATTATTAAATTACATAATCATATGATTTATTGATTTTGTAATCATTCGATCTTTCTCTTTTGGTCATATCCACGTATAGTGACAAGATTACAGGATTACAGGATTACAGGATTACAGGATTACAGGATTACAGGATTACAGGATTACAATTTTAAACCACAATTTTACTTTTGAAAGGTGTGTTCATGGCTAAAGTCATTTCTTTTTTAAACGGTAAGGGGGGAGTTGGTAAAACGACTACTTCAATAAATGTCGCTACAGCAATTGCAAAGAGAGGGGCCAAAGTTATAGTCGTTGATACAGATCCTCAGAGCAGCATCGGGAACTGGTACAACGAGGATAAGTGCCTCTTTGACGTAGCCGATGCTGGATCGGAAAAAGAAGTTTACTCAGTAAGGAAAACACTGAAATCATATGATTACATAATCATTGATGGCGCCGCTGCAATATCTGCTATCTCTGCTGCAGCAGTGATGGTTTCCGACGTGGTTTTAATCCCTGTAACACCTTCGCCACTAGATTTTGCTGCTTGTGGCGCCATCATCGCTGTGATTGAAGCTCGGCAGGAACTGCAGCCAATAAAGGCTAGATTTGTGATAACGAAAAAGGTGAATACTGCCAAAATGCTGGGCGTTCTTAAGGCATCCATTGAGGACACTGGAATTTCCGCGCTACGGACAGGAACTACACAAAGGCAGAGTTACATCAAAACAATGCTTGATGGCGGCACCGTTTTTGACACTGATGATTCAAATGCTAAAGGTGAAATCGACGTACTAACAAACGATATACTGGAGTTATGCAAATGAAGATGAAGCTCGGTGCAAGCAAAAGCACAATGCATGCTGTTGAAGCTATCCACAAGCCGGGATTACCGACTAAAAAACTCCAGATGAACATCCCTGAAGATCTACATAAATCTTTCAAGTTGGCTTGCCTGAAGCAGGATAGGGACATGACAGATGTGACAATTGAGCTTATCAGTGAATGGATGGAAAGACATCAGTAATCTCAAAATTATGTGATTATGTGATTATGTGATTATGTGATTATGTGATTATGTGATTATGTGATTATGTGGCTGCCTTTTGTTTCATGGACTTACGCGGGCTGATATATGAACAGATTAAAAATAATGCTTCCTGGGTTTCTAGGCTTTAAGCCAATGAATTCATTGAGCGATAAAGATAGAAAGAGCGCTGCTGAATGGGGCTTTCTGCTGAGCACGCTCTTTATCGTGCCGCTTTTTTTCATGCATGATGCCAGTGAACTAATCAAAATCGGCATGCAGCTACTGTGGGGGGGCTGCGTTTCGCGCGCAGCCTTTCTGGCAAACGGCGGCTGGAAGAAAAAGAGTTCTGAGAAATGAAGGATACCGGGAGCTTTAAGGAAATTCAGGAAATGCTGACGCAGATGCGCGGGCCGGGGATTGTCTTAAAAACGGTTAACCAGTCAGCCGGTATGTTTAAGGGACCCGTGCAAAGGCGCCGCCCGGCTTTTGATGAATGGCTTCATCAGCTTTCGCGCAAGGACAGGGTTCCGCGCGGACGATACTTCCGTGGAAAGCGTCCGGGCAAACCTCTGATCATTATGGATGAGTTCTGGCAGCAGTTTTCATAAGAAAGCAGGGCAACAGATATGCGTTTGTCAGCTGTGCCCTGCAGGTTCAGGTTACATCACGCGAGCCACAGGGATGTCACTCCATCGCGTGGTCCACGCAGGTGAAAGCATGTCCCGCTTCATTTTCCACTCCGTATTCACACCCTGACCGGCAAACCACACACTGCCAAGCCCGGACTGATTGATCCCGTCAAGAACCGTCATCAGCTGGGCACTGTTTGCACGTGGCTTATTCTCATCGAACAGATTCAGCTGACTGACGCCGTTAGGCGTAAAGTCATCGAGCATTATCCCGGCCTTCATGTAACGTCGCCCTTCAAGCCAGATGCGGTCGAGAGATCGAATGGCAACTTCAATCATGTCGCGTGTGTCCTGGGTAGGAATTGTGAGACTCTCACCGGCACTATTGCCATAAAATATCTCACCCTGCGCATGCGGCGAGGTGCGGATAAAGACGCTGATGCGCCGGCAGAACTGCCGCTCCTTTCTGAGTTTCTCCGCGGCCCGGGTTGCGTACTGACACAGCGCCTGCTGCATCTGCACCTTGTCCGTAATTCTTTCGCCAAAAGAGCGGCTGCAGACGATCTGCTGTTTCGCCGGTACGAACTCTCCGAGCGGGATACAGGATTCCCCGTTGAGCTCCCTTACAGTGCGCTCCAGCACCACGCTGAAGTTTTTACGGATAAGGGCAGGGTGGGCGCGCGACAGCTGCAGAGCGTTTTCAATGCCCATGACATTAAGACGCTTGCCGATGCGCCGGCCAACGCCCCAGATTTCTTCCACAGGCTGATTGGCCAGCAGGGTAGCGGTGCGCTTTGGATTGCCCGTCGTCAGCGCTAATACACCGCGGAACTGCGGCCACTCTTTGCTTGCCCACTGCGCCGATTTTGCCAGGGTTTTTGTCGGACCCATACCTACGCCGACAGTGAGGCCGGTCGTGGCCAGCACGTGCGCGCGCAGGCGCCGGCCAAAATGTTCAAAATCCTCGCAGAAATCAATGCCGGTCAGGTCCAGAAACATTTCGTCTATAGAATACTGCTCCACGCGGGGCGTTATCTCCTCCAGCGCGGTCATAACGCGCTGAGACATACTGTGATTTATGTGGAATGGAAAATCTACGGTGATAACTATTTTATGACTGACTGCTGGCAGGAAAAGAAACCGAGTCCGGAAAGCTCATCTGTACAAAATCAGGCCGGTTGAGATATGTTATTCCTGACTGCATCCCTGTTTACGGAGTACGCCATGCCGGAGTTCTGCTTTTTCAGGAAGGGTCAGCACATCGCTGCTCTGGAAAGATCGGATGCGGTAAAGTCTGCACAGCTCGCCGGAGATGGCTGGGAAAAACTGTTTGAAGAGGTGCGCGCCGCCGATGCTGAAAGCGCACTCGCGAGACTGGAAGAGATGAACAAGGAGGAGGTTATGGCCGAGCGGGCTTTCATAACGGGTTCTGTGTTCAGCGGCCTTCTGACAGCCATTCTCAAATAACTGCCTTCCGGGAGTTTACCTGATCCTACCAGCCTCATAAATCTGTCATCACATTGCAGTCATGCATGACGCACTGTTACTAAGAAAAAACATCCTCGATATAAGGGTGTGATGCGATAAACAGCGTTTTTTTGACGCGAATTTCACTGTCATTCTTACCTTTCCGGCCATTGCGGTCTGGTTTCGGGATTTCTTCAGCCAGGCGCCCGGCTGGCTGCCCTGGGTCCAAAGTACAACCGCAATTTTCAGCGGACTGAACAATAAACAACGTTCACCTTTTGCGGCAAACGCGCCAGCGTCTGCCTGATGCAGGTCGGGTGCCATGTTCAGCAGCGTCGGGCATATCACCACTATCCTTAAAAGTTCCGGAACCGGAGTCACATGTATCCGGCACCATTCCCTTGATTGTATTGGCAAGTCAGCTCTGGCTGTCGGTAATATAATAGGTCAGCGCATAGCTGCGGCTCTCCCGGATTCCGCCGCCTGCCAGCCCGCGTTTTACTGCCTCGCCGGCCTGGTAGACCGCCCGGGCCGCTTCGGAATCGGTAATTTTCCGCAATTCATCCTGCGAAAGCGTCGTGCATGATGCATAGACCCTGCGGAACATCGCATTATAATTTTCGCCATCTTCCAGAATCTGTCGCGCCTGGTCCGGCCTGAGGTAGTCTGCCTTTTCGTTAAATGCCGCTGCCGGATGCAGCATAAACTGAGCCATAGGCATTGAATAGCGCGCCGGTGAGGCGCAGTAAATCAGCGTGGCGGATGAGGCCGTCATGGATGCGTTAATCATATTAAGCTTCAGCGGACTTCTGCGCAGCGTTTCATAAGCCAGATATCCGGCATCCATATCGCCGCCGGGGCTGTTAATATACAGGTCAACATCCTTAACGTTACGGTAGTTTTCCCGAATCTCTGACACGGCAGACAGCAGCCAGGTCACTGTCTGGTTGTTTACCTGACCGCTGAAATACACCCCGGCTTCGTTCACCTGTCCGTTTCCCACGGTATCACTTTTGATAAACGTCACATTTGCCTGTGCGCCGGCTGATGCCAGCAGCACCGAAGCGGCCACAGATAGCTTTCTCATTTTACTGTTTTCCCTTTATGCTGAAAACGGGCCCGCTTACCGGCGCTCACTGTTATGTCCGTGCGCGGGTTCACTGCCCAGAACGATGGTACGCCCGGCCGACGCGATGGTGGACGGCCGGTGCGCAATGATGACGCTGGTTATGTTGAGCGAATTTATCGCCGCATTTATCAGCGCTTCATTCTGTTCATCAAGATGGCTGGTTGCCTCGTCCATAAACAGAATGCCCGGTCGCCGGTAAAGCGCACGCGCAATGAATATGCGCTGTCGCTGACCACCTGACAGCCCCTCACCCAGCTCGCCGGTCAGGGTGTCGTAACCCACAGGCAGGGCCATAATGTCATCGTGAATATGGGCAAGCCGGGCGCAGGCATGAAGCCAGTCTTCGTCAGGATCCTCACTGAAGCCGGTAATGTTTTCACGCAGCGAACCGGCAAACAGGCGGTCTTCCTGCAGAATACAGGCCACAGCGCGGCGATAGTTGTCGGGGCCTGCAAGATGAATGTCCCGCCCTCCGGCAAGCACACAACCTTCCCCGGGCGGCATGAGGCCACACAACACCTTCATCAGCGTGGTTTTTCCGCACCCTGAGGGGCCGGTAATAGCCACGCTTTCCCCGGCGGCAATCGTCAGGTCAAGCCCCTGAAAAACAGCAGGTGACTGCTCGTCATGGCGAAACATCAATCCTTTTGCTTCCAGGCCGATAGCCCTGCCTGCAGGCCAGAGTGTCGCATCCTGAATGTCAGGTTCTGGTTGTGTGTGTGTGATATCCGCGATCCGCTCTCCATGCAGGGAGAGCATGCCAAGCCTCAGGAACATATCGGTCAGCGACAGGGCGCGGGCGGTGAATATTTCCCGGAAAATACCAAAGGCGACAAACGCTCCGAGCGAAAGATGATGGTTCATGACGGCCCCGATGCCGAGCCACAGGATGACCACGTTGTCCAGTGCGGCCATAAGGCCGCCTGCAGTGGTGAAGAGAATATCAAACCGCCGCCGGTTCACGGCAGCATTTGCCGCGTCAACCTGTAACGTCAGCCAGTTACGCCTGCGCTGTCCTGCCAGCCCCTGAGCCCGAAGCGTAGCAATACCCCACAGCGACTCAGTAAAATGAGAGATGGCGGCCGCATTTTTAATCAGCTGCTCCTCTGTCAGCTGGCGGTAGCGGGGGAAAGTTACGAGCCGTATCAGCACGGAAGCCAGCACAAAACCCACGACTGTGGCGCAGAGCAGCGCCCCCCCGTAGACGGCCAGCAGTGCCAGTGAACCTGACAGCATGATACCGTCAATAAGGCAGCCGGTAATATCGTGCACAAAGGTATCACGCAGTATGTCCAGCGAGCCGAAGCGGGACTGAATATCGCCCGTGCGCCGCCTGGAGAACCATGTAAGTGGCAGACCAAAAAGATGTCCGAGCAGTCCCTCCTTCCACTGAACGTCGGTCAGAGTATCTGTTACCATAATCGTCCATGCCCGGATGAGGTTCAGCCCCGTCTGCAGCAGAATAAGCGCACCCAACGACAGACTGACCAGCTCCAGTAGCCCGTGGTCAGAGGCAGGTACCACGTTATCCAGCGCCACCTGCGTTCCTACCGGCAGCAGCAGACTGATGCTTTCAATCATTGCTGACAGGCAGAATATTCTGGCTAGTGCCGTGCCGAAGCCGCGAGTGGCACGCATGAGTCCGGCCGGCTGAACGCGGGCCTTCTTTTTATGCGGACGGAAGTCGCGCGCGGGCCATAATTCAAGCGCCGCGCCAGTGAAGCTTTCTGACAAGACCCGCAGGTTTACTACCCGGCGGCCACGGGCCGGATCGTGTATTATCGCACCGTCGCTGCGGATACCGACCAGCACGACGAAATGGCTGAAATTCCAGTGCAGAATGCAGGGGAGGCGAAGAGTCCGCAGCTCCTCCAGCTCCAGCGACAGCGCCCGTCCCGCCAGGCCTATCCCACCGGCGAGCGCATGCAGCGAGCTCAGCGTGGCTCCGCGCGACGAATGGGCACCACGGCTGCGCAGGGTAAATAAGTCCATGTGGCAGCCGTACCATCCGGCCACCATAGCGATACAGGCAAGGCCGCATTCGGCTACCTCGGTCTGCAGAATAAGCGGCACCCGACGCCGTATGGAGAAATTCAGCCGGCGTCGCAGTCCGTTCAGATTATTGTCCATGCACCGCCCCCTGCGTGCTGTCACGCATTTCATAAAGAGGTGCAAGCACCCACTGCCACAGCCTGCGCTTTTCCAGAAACAGAGTGCATTCTGCCCGGAGTCCGTTACCGGGACGAAGACGGCGGCCCTGCCAGGAAAAATGTGCCACATCAGGCGTTACGGTCAGCCGGTACCAGGTGCCGGCAGCACCGGCAGGCGGAGCTGAGGACCAGGCCGCTCTTTCCTGCGGCGTGGCCGGCGCAGTAGCAATCTGAGTTATACGTCCCGGAAACTGGCCAAATCTTTCCGTCGGAAAAGCGTTGTAGCGAATACTGACGGGAGCACCGGGCCGGATAAAGGGCACGGCATTATCCGGGACCCACATAACCAGCTCCCAGCGTACGGCACCTTCAGGGATGATAAGCGCAAGCGCATCGCCGGCGCTGACTGCCTGCCCGGATGATGGCCCCGAGGTATCTATGCGGCCACTCACCGGTGAAGTGACGACCAGCGCACCGGCCGCGTCGTCTGCGGAATCCTGGCGGATGAGCTCGCTGCGCTGCATTTCCAGGCGGAAAATATCGTTGTCAAAGTCGGCGCCACGGGTGTGGATTTCTCCCTCCAGAGCCAGCACCTGCAGGGCATTCTGCTGACGCTGTGTGCTGAGGGTCAGTAAATCGTTCTGCTGCTGATAGTAGAGGGACGCCTGTTGCGAGAGCTGGTCGCGGTTAATCAGGCCCTGCCGCTGGAAACGACGATAGCTGTCCATATTCTGCTTCATTTCCTGTAATCCCCGGGTCGCCTGGTTCAGCACGTCAGTCGAATGGGCCAGCGCTGCCGCATAACTGCCTTTCTGCTGTACCAGCATGTCCAGGGTTACGCGCCGGTTTTCCCGCAACCGGCTGATGATCTCATTCACACTCTTTATCTGGGCCTGAGTATTAAGTCGCTGCTGCAGGCTGACCACACCTGAGCGGGCCGTATGGCTGACATCAATTTCGTACAGAGGTTGGCCCTTGCTGATCTGGCTGCCGGCGCTGACCCGCCTGCTGATGATGAATCCCTGACCGGGCGAAACGATTCTGACGGGGCCGGGCAGGGATACCAGCTCACCGCTGACGACCACCCGCCGCGTATAGCTGCCGAGGCAGAGAAAAAGCGCCAGCAGGACGAAAAAGAGGATCGTAAGCATGAGGTGGACCCACAGTGGAAGCCCGCGGGCCATAATCGGCCTGCCTGCCCAGCTATGGGAACGATGGCTGAGCGCTGCCTGCCGATATAAGGAATTCATTATTATCCTGAGGGAGTGGCCGGTAAATCCGGGACAGAAAAAGGCGGCTCAGGTGGCCGCCGGAAAAAGTTATCGCGTGGATTAGTGTTTACCACCCCGGTCATTGCTGTTTCTGCCACTGCCGGATTTATTGCTTCCCCCCTTACCGGAATTGCCCGCGCGGCTTCCGTCAGGGGCGTTTAAACCGCAGTCGGCATGCACACTCATTGAGGTCGACGATCCACCGTGACCATCCCGTGATGAAGAATACGATGCTCCGACTGAGCAACTGCCAATTGAAAAACCACCCGCAACAGCATTCATTTCATGTGCTGATAACTCACGCATTGTCTTCACTCCTGTTTACAGTAACTGGCAAATATAACGTGCTTATTTCTCATTGAGCTAACCCAGTGAGAGGCTGAAATGGAATAGAAAATGTTCTCTATTCCAAATTTTTCTAAATCTTCTGGTGTGTAGGAAAACCACTTTTCCGGAAAATTAATGAGATAGTCATCCTGAAGCTGCGGGCAGAATGGCAGCCTGGGGTTGATGTTTAATTTTTGATAAAAATCCTTTTCCCTTCTTTTTATTCTTATGAATGCCGGAAGCCTGATAAAATCGTTCCGCGACATCTTTTTATCATCAGACGTTATCTGCAACTGCCCGGCAGGGCTGTTAGCGCTGCCATGCCACAGCAGATAAGAGTTTTCGCCTAACAGTTTTTTATGGCCTGCCGGGAAAATATAATTGGCACATGCTGAAGCACACACAGTACGTACGATAATATTTATTTTTCTTTCATGAATAATTTCTGCGATATCAATAGCGGAATCAACATCACCACCCATGCTGTTAACTGAAAAGTTTTTAATCTCAGTATGGCGCAGCAGTCCGACCAGTTTTTCCTCAGATTGCCGGGTGATAAGGCCGTCAAATAAAATGGTATCGCCTTTTATTATGACAGTGGCATTATTTCCGAACGGCCTTGCATCAGGAATATCTATCCCGGCTCGGGCATCACTGAAAAAGGATGTCAGGGTTATAAAAAAAACTATGCAGATGAAATTAATTCTGAACATTTAAATTCCATTTAACAGTCAGGTTAAAGAAGGTCAGAGGCTGATAATCTCAGCCGGATTTAACTCCTGCTCTATGTAAATTTACCCCCTTGAAAAGGTTATTTTAAGTCAAGATGTATTACTATATATTTCATTTGCGTTAAGTCTTCCAGTCGGGCTGATGAAAAAAATGTTTTTAGCCACGTTTTTCTGATGGATAAAGAGTTTTACAACACGTAATGCCAGCCTGATTGATTAGTCATTGTTCAGGAAATATGAAAGACATAAGACGGCCCTACGTGAAAAAAATGGTTGTTTTTTAATACCCGGGCGGGCTTTGTTGAGAATTTTAGATTCAGAATGACCTGCTTTCCCACCAAGACAAGCCGCTACAGGAACCTTCTCTTTTGGCACATAGCGGACCGACCGTTTTATCCTCAGGGTTTAGCGTTTAATCGTTTGAGAGCCTGTTCTATTTTTTCAGCATCCAGCTCAACAATGGCTCTCTCATCGGGGGTAAGTGGAACTTCTTCAAGGTAACGTCTGACAGAGGCTTTGCTTTCCAGTATCAGCCCGCGCGCGCTGTCCTTCAGCAGGTTAAAATCACAGCCAACGCAGGCCATCCGATGCTGACAGCTGCTCCAGAACGGATTTGTGCAGTAGGAATCGCCCAAATCATAGTAGGTCGCGGGGCCGGTCAGGCTGGCGGCTTCGGGATCGTGATCAATCAGTACGCTGATCATGTGAGCGACCCTGTCTGCTTTAACGAACGAGGCGGCCATCTGCGTCGGGCGAATACGCAGATAATGCATGGTGGACTGAGGCGTTGAATGGCCTGTCCACTGCATCAGTTCATACAGCGACATCCCCTGCGGTACACTCGCCAGCGCGGTCACTGCTGAGGCCCGCCCCCGGTGGCTGGTTATTGTGCCACCGCTGTCTTCTGTGGGTACGCCGGCCCGTGCGCAGAGCATCGGTATCAGCGTGCGGTTCATGATAGAGCTGCCGGCGGGCTTCCCCCGGTACTGAAACAGAAGCCGGACTTTCTCACCGGTCCGTTCATCAGTCAGCATTGCCTGTTCTGCCGGACGTTCGGCCAGCCAGATGTCGACATATTTCTTCACCACTGCCGCCACCGGTTTAACAAAGGCTTTTGAGGTTTTTCCGGCAGGGATATGCAGGTAACACAGGGTTCCGGCCGGGATGACGTTGCCGTCATCTTTCACGATATCGTCCGCCTGCGGCGCGATGCACCCGGTCGTCAGGCGGAGCAGTTCGCTCTTTCTTACCCCCGCATGGGTCCAGATGACGGCCATCGCCTGCAGCATGGCCAGCGGATAATGTATTTCAGTGAGCAGATCTTCCTGACGCAGATTGAGGCTGGCCCAGATGAGCTTCAGCCAGACCGGATCGTCAATCACACGGGGATTAACGCCGCAGCGGAACAGCGGCGTATCCGGTGTGGAAAGATGACGGGCAGGGCTGAAGCGCAGGCGCCCCCAGCCCCAGTTTTCATAATCGATCATAAAACGGCGCAGCGAATAGATAAAATTTGCCCTGGAATGCGGCATCATGGGATCGCCGGATCGCACCGATTGGCGGGTGCCTCGTTCCGTGCCCAGCTGCAGCTCGTCCACGTTCATCCGGCCAACCGCCGCGATGAAGCTGGCGCAGGTTTCCATCGTCCAGTCCGCCGGTTCCCGTACCGTCGAATTCTCCTTTTTCAGCCAGAGGCCGCAGCGCAGAATAAAACTGTACTGACTTTCGCGGGTGCGCGGCCTGAGCACCGACGTTTCCCGCCAGCGCCGGCACCAGTGCACCCAGGCCGGATCGATCCCTTTCACCGGCTTTTCATACCACTTCGTGTAGTTTCGCATTCTCATCGGGGCGCTGAAAATGCCCAGCGCGGCAAGTGCGTGTGAAACGCGGCCGACGTAACGGGATATCCCCTTGTCTGTCCCGATCTGGGCGCGCCAGAGGAGTTCAGGCGTAAACGTCTCCAGCCGCGGATCCCGGTTCATGATCATCAGCGTGGCCAGTATGCCTGAGACATGGTTTTTCTGGCTGGCCGGAGCATAACCCAGCGACGTCAGCGTATCCGTCAGCCGGTCCAGCTCCTGGTAATAAAAAGCCTGACCGAAGATGGCAGAAGCATAGAGCGCGGGTTTGCGGATATCAGGCAGGCTGAGCGGGTCATACAAATCCACCAGATGCCAGGCAAAAGCGGCCATTAACGGACGGCCCTCCCTGACTTCCCGGCTGAGCGTCTGCCAGCGTTCCTGCGGCCAGCACCAGCAGGGCATTCCGGTTGCATGCATTTCGCGCAGCAACCTTGCTATCACCAGCCCGGCGATTTTGCTGCCGCATCCGCTTCCGGCAGCAATATCCGTCAGTGGCCTGATGAGGTCCGGCGCAGGCTTCATCCGTAACATACCGGACCGGCTGTGGGAGCTGGCCAGCGCCGTTCGTTCAGAGGAGGCCAGCGACCTCTCAAGCCGGTATTCAGTCATGTCGAACGGACGCCAGCTGCTTTCAATCGGTGTGTGTGGGCTCATGCTATTTCTCCGCGCTGAAAATGAGGTTCGCCATTCTGATATCTGCCGTTTCAATCGCGCCCGCCATCCTGGCAGCAAGATCGCGGCCCGACAGGTGGATATAAATCTGGGTAGTGGCCAGGTCGCGGTGTCCCGCATAGGTCGCCAGTTCGTGCAGCTTCCAGCCCGCGCGGGCCAGATGTGTGAGGCGAAGGTGGCGGAAAGTGTGCGTTGATATATCCGGTATCCCTGAAATCAGTGCCCATTTCCGTACCGTTTTGCTCCAGGTCCAGAATGTGAGCGGCACATCTCGATTACGATCGGAGTCAGAACGAAACAGGGCACCGCTGGTGATTCCTGCCCGCTTCATCTGTATAAGGTGGGCCGCCAGCACGGGCGAAACGGCCGAACTGTAACAGACGATGCGTTCACGCCGACTCTTCGTGGTTTCAGCCCGGATGCGGATAAGCCGGTGTGCAAAGTCGAGGTCTTCGATACTCAGGGAGGTAATTTCAGATCGCCGCAGCGCACCGTAATAGGTCAATGCCAGCATCAGGCGGTCACGAAGCGAGGATGAGGCTGCATGAAAAAGAAAAGACTGCCACTGTGCATCGTCGGGGATCTGTGGCAGCTTCACGACGCGGGGAATCAGGCCCCTGCCGACATTCAGCATGCCGGGCGTGCCGGAGCGGGGCAGCGGATTAACCGTGCAGAGGTCCAGATACATCAGAAAGTCATACCAGAGACGGATAGCGGACAGGCGCAACTGGAGCGTGGCGCTGGCCGCAGAAGAAGGCGTGCCGGGCAGCTGAGGGCTGATGTAGGCGGCCAGGTCTTCAAAACGGGCCTTTTCAGGTTCCACTCCGTTCTGGCTGCAGAACGCAAAATAATGGCGTAGGGCACTGCGGTAGGCTGTGAGCGTGGCCTGCGCCCGGCCCAGATCGGATAACAATTTCAGCCATCGTTCTGCCAGTAACAGAGCATGTTCATTGGGTGGAATCAGCATCGTGTTCTCCTCTGACAGCAATATCGCTGCTCAAAGTTTACTCACTCAATGTTGCATTCCACATAACTTACTAGAGCGCGTAGTTCGAACTAAAGACATGTACGCGTTCGGCAAAATCCTGGTTTTTTATCTGGAACCACGGAGCACCCATCTTTATGCCCAGTTTTTTTGCACCGGCGCTGCGTGCAATGACACAGCCGTCGTTGTTCGAAAGGACCACAACAGGCTTACCGCGCAGATCAGGGCGAAACAAAGCTTCGCAGCTGGCATAGAATGAATTGACATCGGCCAGGCCAAACATGGGCATGATCACCTCCGGCGCGCGCGGGTGCTGTTGAAAAACCAGGTAACAACACCGAGCAGCTGCAGTTCATCAGGATAGATTACCGGATAGGCCGGATTCATCGGCAGCAATGCCAGTGTGGGCTGCAGCTGCAGGCGCTTAACCGTGAACTCACCATTAACCTCGGCAATCACAATATCGCCGTGAGATGCCTGTTCAGCCCGGTCGACGACCATAACATCACCATCACAGAGGCCAAGATCCCGCATGCTGTTCCCGCTGGCACGGACGAAAAAAGTTGAGGCACGCCGGCGAATACAGAGTTCATTGAGATCGAGCTCTTTCTCAACGTAATCCTGAGCGGGAGAGGGAAAACCTGCGGCACAGGGATCAGCATACAGAGGTACTGGTACGCGGGGTGTGAAAATTGGTGGCCAGAGTAGTGTCAGGCCAGCGGCATAACTGGCCGTGTTCATGACCAGATATCCTGGATATGCTGCAGCATGACTGCAGAAGTGCTGATAAAATTGCGCATAAAATTCCTCCTGTTATTTTACTGTTTATATGTACAGTATTATTGAGGCGGAATTATCTGGCAAGAGGGAGTCGCGTGGAGAAGTGTAAAAGCAAAGCCATCTGTCTGACTAAAGGGGATATTTATACAGATGCCGTAAGGTTGCGCCACTGTCTGAGATCAGAGTCGGATATATAAGAGGGTGCCTGCGGCTATAGATTTGTGAACCGGCCCTCATGAAGTTTTGCTTTTATCATATTGCAGAATAAATGTACCGGGCGTAATCAATCCATGTCGACATCAGTGATATGACGCTTCCTCATCACGGCTGTTCGTTCCTCGCTATGCTGCGGTACGCCTCAGCCGTGTCTGCGGCGAGCGTTACAATTGTATATTCAGGGAAGAGAATTTTAGCTCCTGTATTCTTTAATTATCCTGTTCATTCAGCAATCAAACTTTATTGCCCTGAACTACATTAACCCGGATGGCAGTCTCCCGATAAGAGATGAATTTAAGCTGTCGTTACGCTATTGCCCTGTTCAGTTTTTCTTCATTCAGACACCTACTGCTGATGCTGCATGGATAGTGAAATATACTGTAGGCAACAATAAAAAATACGTATGCATAATGAATACGCAGATCCCATGAGATTCACCATACAAGGCTGAAAAGCTGGTCAGAACGGAGTATTGCAATGGCCTTTCAGAGCCCCGCTCAGAACTACACTGAAACGCGCCTGAACCTGGGCGATCTGGTATATCTTTCTCCTTACTCAACCTATCTGATGCGCAGTGAATCCGACTGTGCCGGCGCCGGAATTGTTAAAGGCTCTGTGCTGGCCATTGATCGCGCGCTGAAGCCGGTACATGGCCAGATTATCGTTGCAGAGTTTGACGGTGAGCTGACGCTGAGGCGGCTGCTGCTTAACCCGGTTCCTGCCCTGCAGGCGCTGGACGCCGACGAGACTGTCGTGCTGCTCGATGTAAACCAGCCCCTTCCCGTGTGGGGTGTGGTGGCCTATGCCCTGACCGATGTGGCTGGTATCGGCTTTAACGGGCCAGCTGGAGAATAAGCATGTTTGCACTGGCCGATGCCAATAACTTCTATGCCTCCTGCGAAACCGTGTTCAGGCCCGATCTGCGTGGTAAACCGATTGTCGTCGTTTCAAACAACGACGGCTGCGTGATCGCACGTTCGGCGGAGGCAAAGCGCCTGGGGATAAAGATGGCGGCACCGCTGTTTCTGAATCAGCGTTTTTTCAGAGAGAACGGCGTGCATGTCTTCAGTTCCAATTACGAGCTCTAGTAAGTTAAGTGGAATGCAACACTGACTGGGTAAACTTTGAGCAGCAATGCTGTTGTCAGAGATAAACACCATGATGATTCCACCTAATGAGGACGTTCTGGTACTGGCGGAGCGCTGGCTGAAACTGCTGTCCGACCTGGGACGGGCTGAGGCCACACTCTCCGCCTACCGCAGTGCCCTCAGCCATTATTTTGCGTTCTGCAGCCAGAACAGCATTGAACCTGAAAAGGCCCGGTTTGAAGACTTGGCCGCCTACATTAGCCCTCAGTTACCCGGCATGCCTTTTCCCGCAGCCAGCGCCACGCTCCAGTTGCGCCTTTCTGTGATCCGTCTCTGGTATGACTTTCTGATTTATCAGGATATATGCAGTCTCAATCCGCTACCCCGTGCGGGTTTACCCGGCGTCATTTATACCGGGCGGGGGCTGGTCCCGCGTATCACCCGCTTACCCGTAATACCTGATGATGAGCAATGGCGGAAATTTCTTAAACATGTTTCAACTGCCTCCCTGCGTGACCGGCTGATGCTCGCGCTTGCCTATTTTGGTGCACTCCGCCGTGCAGAGGTGACAGCCCTGGCGCTTGAGGATATCGACCCTGCGCATCGCCTGATCCGTATCCGCCCGGAAACAACGAAAAGCAGGCGGGAAAGAATTATTTGTTATGGTCCGGACGTGACGCCGGTACTGGCAAACCATTTTCGGCAGCTGAAGCAGGCTGGCTGGACACAGGGTGCGCTGTTCCGTTCATTTTCTGATCGTAATTACGGCACACCCCTTTCTGTGTGGAACTGGAGTAAAACCGTACGCAGATGGGCTCTGGATACCGGGCTTCCACAGATTACAACACATACCTTCCGCCATCTTCGTCTGACCCATCTGGCGCGGGCCGGCTGGAAACTGCATGAGCTGGCGACTTATGCAGGACACAGGGATCTGCGCACCACACAAATTTATATCCATCTGTCAGGTTACGATCTGGCTGGCCGGATAGCCGCAGCCGTGGCTGAAACCGACAGGAAAGTCGCCGGACTTATTTTTCAGGAGCCTTACTGATGAATGAAAAAACGGCCCGAGTCACTTATGTGCCTTTTAAACGCACAGATTATCAGCTGAGAGATGCGTTAAGTCCTGAGGAAAGAGACGCAATAAGTACAGGCTACCGGCGGTCAGCTGCGCTCGACCAGCCAGGTTCTCTGCCGTTTTTGCTGTTGCCTCTGCAGGACATTGCCTCACGCAGCAGTATCAGTGCCAGACTTGTCAGAATTACCATACTTACAGTGCTTGCAGAAACACACCGGGCGGGTCAGCCCTGCTGGCTGTGGTCGCAGGAAAGGTGGTTAACGCTCTGTCAGCAACACAGTTCCGGCAGGCCTTTGCTTGCTGCTTTTGCCTTTCATCTCGGCCCGTTTCCCTCTCCGTTAAGCCTGCCGGTGCATGGCGCACCTTCGCTGTACGCCAGTGCCATCTATGGCCGGATTTTTGTCAGCCATGAACTTAACCGGCTGACAGACGTTCTGATCTCACTGGGATATGTCGGGCAGAATCAGAAACACAATCTGTCGGGTATGCTGGGTGTTCTGATGCTGATGAATAATGATCCGCAACTTGAAAATTTTACGACAGAACTGCTGTGGCGGGGGCAGAACTGTCACGACCGGGGGATCGCAAGAGTTACAGGAAAAATATCCTATGCACTTGCTGCTATGGGGATTATAAAAAGCCCCCTGAGAATGCGTAATTATAAAGAGTGGCATGAAAAGCCAACAGAAGGTATCGCGCCTGACTGGGCCCGGTGGTGCCGGAAGTGGCGGGAAACGTCGGTACTCCGCCCCCGCTCCAGAGAAACTCAGTACAGTTTCATTCTCCGCTGCGGCCTGTGGCTTGCCCGGGAAAAGCCGGAAATATGCGAACCGTCTGACTGGACAATGGAAACCTGCGCCAGCTTTATTGCAATGGTTGGCAGACTGAAAGTGGACGAGCTGTCACTGGACACAAATAAAGGGGGCAGGCGTTCAAACCGCTCAGGAAAGCCCCTGATGCCGCATTCCCGCAGCCGGTTTGTTTATGCAGTTCGCCGTTTTATGCTTGATTATGAAAGCTGGGGCTGGGGGAAATTAAAATTCAGTCCGGCACGTCATTTGTCCACGCCTGACACACCGCTGTTTCGTCAGGGCGTGAATCCCCGCGTCATTGATGATCCGGTCTGGCTGAAACTGGTCTGGGCAAGCCTGAATCTGCGTAAAGAAGATCTGCTGAGCGAAATTCATTATCCCCTGTCTATGCTTCAGGCTATGGCGGTTATCTGGACACATGCAGGGCTGCGACAGAACGAGCTAATGCGTCTGACAATGAACTGTATTACTCCACAGGCGGATGACATTCTGCAGGAAAACGGTGGTGCTATCCCGGCGGGCACTTTGTGCTATCTCAGCGTGCCGGCCAGCAAAACCTCTAAAGCTTTTGTTAAGCCGGTCTCGGCTGTAGTGAAAAAATATGTAGATATCTGGCTCAGTGAGCGTCCTCAGGAGCAGGCAGCACTTACGGATGAACGCACCGGCGAAAAAGTTCGTTTCCTGTTTCAGAATCGGGGTAAACCGGTGGGCAGGGACATCATAAATCTCACTGTTATTCCGGTTCTCTGCGCCAGAGCAGGAGTGCCTGCAGAAGATTCACGCGGTCCCATTACAAGCCACCGAGGCCGTGCTTCTGCCGTTACAGCACTGGCCAGTGTTACCGGGGGCATGTCTTTACATGAGCTGATGCAGTGGTCAGGTCACTCATCCGCACAGTCGACAATGCATTATATCCGCATCCGTCCGACTCAGCTGGCAGCTTCGTTCGTAAAAGCAGACAGGGTCGCTCATATGATCAGCGTGCTGATTGACCACGATCCGGAAGCCGCGAGTCTGACCGGACCCGCAACGTACTATGATCTGGGTGACTCATACTGCACGAACCCCTTCTGGAGCAGTTGTCAGCACCGGATGGCCTGCATCGGTTGCGATTTTAACCTGCTCAAGCAGAGTGCGCGCGGACTGATACTGGAAAGCAAAGCCTCTGTCAGACGTTACCTTGAGGAAATTCCGCTCACACCCGATGAGAGAGCCATCGTGGAACAGGACGCAGAGAAAATTGAACAGGCTCTTAAAAGGTTGTCCCTTAAACCCGAAGTGTAAAACCGTCCGCTTTGTGCCAGAAGCGGACGTTTACAACCAGCCCAAGGCTATCTCGTGCTAATAGCAAGTTTAGCCGCGAAGCATAAAAATAAGCCCCCTGTTGCTCTGTCCATCACCCGGACAACGCGACTTTTCTTCAATACGGCTGACGCAAAATGCGTGGATAAAATGAGAGTGACTGACCATATAGTCCCGATCGCTACGTGGATGCTGACCAGGATAAAAGTCCATATTAAAGGTGAGTGACCGGCAGGTATGAACTGCGGCAAAAAAGAGACATAGAAAATGCCCATTTTAGGATTGAGCACATTTCCCAGCATTCCTCTGATAAACCAGCTCCCCTGAGAAACGTTGTTGTCATCACCATCACTGAAAGAAGATCGAGGACGTATCAGCAGTTGTAAGCCCAGCCAGCTCAGGTAGACCGCGCCACAAACTTTGAGCACAGTGTAAGCCATCTCTGAAACCGCCAGAAGAGCACCAAGACCTAACGCGACCAGCCCGCCCCATATAAAACAGCCAGCATCAATGCCAAGCGCAGCGTGAAAAGCCTTTTTGCCGCCCTCAGCACAAGCGGTGCGCAGAATAAGTGCCGTATCGAGGCCGGGAGTCAGGGTAAGTAACAGTGCTGCGAGAGAGAATGCGAAGAGGGAATCGTTAACAGTCATTTTCTTTATCCGAAAGAGCAGATGTTAATCATTTAGCTCTTTACAATCAATCCATCAAATATTGCTTTTTAAAGGTCCGCAATTCACTCATAGCGGACCTTCGATTCGGTAAGAACGTCCGCTTCGTGCCAGTAGCGGACGTTGCCGCTATGTTACGTTTAGCTGTAGGGGGCTGACATAAAAAAGCCGCCAGAGGCGGCCCTTTGGGAAAGGTATTCAGCAGTACCGCTATTCAACCTCTGAGATTTCGTACTCTCGGGTGATCGTACTGGTTTCTCTCCCCCAGACTGAAGCTCTGGTTCTTTTCTGATGAGCATCAAATGTAGCCTGGTTTGTAAAAAGCTCTTCGACTTTCCAGATCAGAGGATCCGCCGTTTCCGTGACCTCAAATGACACGCATCCTATTTCTTCCGTTGTCAGTTCCTTATGTTTAGGAAGGTACTGACGAACAAGCTCCGCCTCATCTGCATTTTTGCACACCAAACGGCCTATAAGTTTAATCATCATTTTCCCTTTATTTTATAAATACTTACCTGCTTACCCCAATGATAAACCTGCACTAAATAGTCGGGGTAAAAAAATCGTTAATTACCCATAGCGCCACGTAACCGTGTTTTATTCTTCACCACTGGGGCGTTACAGAAACGTTATGATAAATACACCGTAGAGGCCAGATACATTCGGGAAATGCTTCCGAAGATTAGTTATTTTAAAATCATCCGTTGAATAAGGGAGTTAACTCATGACATTAAGCATACGAGAAGCGGATCTGACTGATTTAGTACTGTTGAATGAACTTGGCTACAACATCTATCGCTCTCATTTCAGCCATATGTGGATCTCAGAATCCGAAATGAACGGATTTTTGGATGCTGAGTACTCATACCCTACGCTTGAAAAAAGTCTGCAAGATCCCGGTACATCTTGGTATCTGGCAGAAGCTAACTATCCTATCGGGTTTGCAAAAGTTACATGGGAAAGCGTTATTCCGGAAACTTCCATTTCAGGTGTCTTGCTTAACAAGCTGTATCTGAACCCCACAGAGACGGGTAAGAACTACGGAAAGATGATGTTTGAAAAATTTGTAGTGCTTGCGCAGAGTCTTGGAAAAAAGTACCTGTGGTTAGAAGTTCTTGAGCAGAACGAGCGGGCGTACCGATTCTATGAAAAACAGGGGATGCTGCACATCAAAGACACAGTCCTCAGAACAGCTTCACAACAGAGTACGCTGAAGGTAATGGGAATGATTATCTGAGTTCGTAGCCGCACTGTTGTGTTAAAAGAGAGTATCGGGCAGTTATGCCTGAAACCTGACGGAGCAGAAATGAGAACGCAAAAACGATGCATGGGTTATGTGGCCATCGTGGTCGACGACTATGACCGCGCAATTGAGTACTACACCGACAAGCTGGGCTTTACGCTGGTAGAAGACACGCCGCAACCGGGTAAGCGCTGGGTTGTTGTGACGCCGAATCCGGAAAGCGACTGTAATCTTCTCCTGGCCCGTGCTTCAAACGAGCGGCAGGAAGGCTTTATCGGCAACCAGTGCGGCGGGCGGGTATTCCTGTTCCTGCAGACTGACGACTTCTGGCGCGACTATAACGCCATGAAGGCGAAGGGCGTCCACTTCTGCCAGGAGCCGCGAGAGGAGGAGTACGGGATGGTCGTTGTGTTTGAGGACATCTACGGCAACCGTTGGGATCTTTACCAGAACAAGCAAAATTAAACCTCTGAGGGTCAGGTTACCAATGCGTAATCGGCCCCAATACCAGGTCCGCTTTTCGCTCATAGCGGACCTTAAAGCACCAATGATTTCTGTAGATTTTCCATTCCACATAAACGGCGATATGTCGGCACGCATGATGGCCATATTGGGCGAAATGGCCGCAGGACAGGAGGTTTACTCCATTGACGAGTCGTTTCTGGACGTCACCGGCATAGGCAACCTGATTCCACTGGAGACGTTCGGACATCAGATGCGCGATCGTATTCGGGCGGAAACCGGGCTGATTATCGGCGTGGGATTCGGGCCGACGAAGACGCTGGCCAAATTGGCCAATCATGCGGCAAAGAAGTGGACGCAGACCGGTGGCGTCGTGGATTTGTCCAGCAAAATCCGGCAGCGTAAACTACTGCACCTGACCGACGTCGGGGATATCTGGGGTATTGGCCCGCGCATTACCAAACGCATGCACCAGCTGGGTATTACAACGGCACTGCAGCTGGCTGACAGCAACATCAGCATGATACGGAAAAACTTCGACGTTATTATTGAGCGCACTACTCGCGAGCTTAATGGTGATTCCTGTATTGCACTGGAAGATGCCCCGCCACCAAAGCAGCACATTTTAAACTCGCGATCTTTTGGCGAAAGAGTCACAAAACTTGAAGACATGCAGCAGGCAATCGTGCTTTATGCCACACGTGCTGCGGAAAAGCTCAGGGAGCAGAACTCACGCTGCCGGCATATTAGTGTCTCCATCGCCACTGCCCGTCACGGTAATGAACCGCAATATTCGAATACCGCCTCTCGCATTTGTGATTATCCGACGAACGATACCCGCGACATCATTGAGTCAGCGCTTCGCGGCCTCAACACCATCTGGCGGGAAGGCTATCGGTACGCTAAAGCGGGCGTCATGCTGGGAGATTTTTATCAGTCAGGTGTTGCGCAGTTTGACATGTTCAGTGAGCAGCAGCCGCGGGCGAACGCAGACGCGCTAATGGCAGCACTGGACTGTATTAATCGATCCGGGAAAGGAAAAGTATTTTTCGCGGGTCAGGGAGATCGCGATAGTTCATGGCAGATGAAACGTGAAATGCTGTCTCCGCGTTATACAACGAGACTAAAAGATATCCCCGGAATAAAGTAACGGTAAATAATAAAGAGAGAATAATATACTGTGAATAGACGTTAAGTATTGTATTTTTGGTATGGAAGTGCAGGTTCTTTAGATATTCATGTTGTTCGGTGTATCAAGTCAGTCTCTAGATGCCCAGCACCAGAATCATGCAGATTTTAACCTGTTTGAATCATCTTTTTTCTAAACAAGATTGTTCAGGATGTTTAAGTTATCATGTTGTATGTTAAGGGGTTTTTGTGCATAACTGGAAGTGAATATAACCGGATGGTATAGTTTGCAAACGATATATATATTGTTTGATGCTTCTCGAAAACTAAGGGTTTGATATGAGCTTATTGAAGTTTGTGAAAAGGTTTTTCTTCAAAAAAAACAAAGGCATTTCAAATGGGGTTATTGATAAAAATATCCCGGTCGTTTTTATTGATAGGTATGAAACCAGAGTAATACCTGATATACCTAGTTATATTTTCGAAGAGAGTGAGTTACTTATATCAAAACTGGAAAAGAGTAAAGATGACCCGTTTTTGAGCCTGCGACTTATTTATGATTTCCTTGATGTTTTTAGCAAGTTTGCCTCCACATTTACAGTATGTAGCAAAGGCTGTAGCTCATGCTGCAAAATTGGTGTTAATGTTACAGCGCTTGAGGCTAAATATATTGAGAATTGTACTGGCCATAAAGTGAACATAAATAAGAAAAGAAAAGCAAAAACCAACAAAAGCTGTCCCTTCCTGATTTCCAATAATTGTTCTATTTACGAATACAGGCCATTTAATTGCAGAACATTTTTCACCGCGGATGATCCAAAGTATTGCAAAACACCTAATGAGCCGCATCAGGTGTATGGAAGGAATGGCGGCGAGAAAATTCCTGTGGTTCATCAATACAGGAAGTACGTTGACAGGCTGAATAAGAAAAATGTAGGCGATATTAGAACGTTTTTTTGAACGTGATGACATTTAATGTTGATTTATGACAGTAATGAAGCGTGCTACGTTAGTAAAATTACCCTTATTCATGACTTTGCGATAGCGTCTGTAATGCGATATTTCGCTTTTGAAGCATGAACAGTTCGCCATTTTTGAGCGTGGACTCAGTCGCCAGGAGGTTCACCCTATCTCATATTTTCTCACGATGTCGACCTGACCGACAGTTAACGCTTCCTCGCCACGGCAGTTTGTTCCTCTCGCTGCTGCGTGTTCAATCTGAACGAATAGAGAGTCCGCTTTGTGCCAAAAATGGACAACAGCGGTCGTAAAACGGTACTTGTTTTTCTGAAACTTGCCCCAACATCCAGCCTTCCGATTAATCTTTCATGCAGGCACAGCAATGACAGAACAGTACAAAATGCAAAGAACGCAGCGCGTATCTTTCACAAAAGCAGAGGCCGAAATCATCGATCAAGGCAGAGAAATTGCCAGTGAGTTCACATCTGAGCCGGTTTCGGTTAATAAATTCGTCCGCAAAAGTGCGGAATTGCGTGCAAAAAAAATTAACGAGGGTCATGTAAATGACTAAAAAATTTCAGAAAACCATCCCCGACCACGAATACAAAATTGGACTTGGGGTTAATCAGGCTGAAAGAATTGGCAAAGCTGCCAATGAAGTAAATGAAACACCGCGCGATTTTCTTAAAAAGAGCGCTTTAGATAGCGCACACAAACTGATCAATTCAGTCTACGGTAATGATAAGTAAGATCACATTGGCAATGTATCTTGCAAAACCGCCGCGAGGCGGTTTTTTTACGCCCTTTTCCGGGCATTTGGTTAAACCTCAATTCTGCCGAATCCGGCCTGCTGCACGGTGCACTACTTTATCCAGTGCCTTTCCTAGCTGGCAAACCTATTAGATATAGTCGTCAGTGGGGCAGCTCCGTGGCAGGCTGCGCCGTACGATAAAATCCTCTACGGAGGGGGTTTGACCGAATACGATTTGCTGTCAGCGGATTTTTTCTTCTTTTTTATAGACTGCACTATGGCCAGGTGATTTCAAAAAATGTCATTCTTATTTTAAGCCCATGTCTGCTTTTCGCTCATAGCGGAGGTTCATTACCTGCAACCACCGCGCGGCTTTTAACCCCCTTCCCAAGTTGACATCAAACACAACTGCTCACCCGTTCCCCGCCGTGCGCGGGACGTTCAGTCCGCTCCGGCGGCGCGTGCGGCTTCCGGTACGCCCGTCATCTGTGACCGTAGCGACTGCCGGTGGGAAGATTACCGACCCTGACCGGCGGCCTCTCTTCAATAAGGGATAAGGAAGTCGCTTCGCTCCGCTTCTTTTGCCGCTTCCCGCCCTGCGGCCTGAAACCTGCAGGGATAATGTGCCGTGCCCTCACGGTAGCCGGGCCGCTCGCATTCAAGGGAAGCTTCGCCGTCCTGCTCACCCGTTCCCCGCCGTGCGCGGGACATTCAGTCCGCTCCGGCGGCGCGTGCGGCTTGCGCGTCCGCCCCTGCCTGCTCCGCTTTACGCCCGTCTTTGTGGTGGTCACGGCACCACAGGGGTGCCCCCTGACACTGAGGAGCATAACTATGTCCCGATTCATGCGTGGCGACAGCGTAGAGATCATGGCCGGCTTTCCGGACGACAGCATCGACTTCATTCTGACCGATCCACCATACCTCGTTGGCTTTAAGGACCGCTCCGGCCGCTCAATCGCTAATGATGTGAGCGACGATTGGGTGCTGCCGGCCAGCCGTGAAATGTACCGCGTGCTCAAAAACAACAGCCTGGCGGTGAGTTTTTACGGCTGGAACCGCGTGGACGTCTTCATGCAGGCATGGAAATCGGCGGGCTTTCGTGTCGTCGGGCACCTTGTATTCACCAAAACCTACGCATCGAAATCGGCATTTGTCGGGTATCAGCATGAAAGCGCCTACCTGCTGGCCAAAGGGCGCCCACCGCTGCCGGCGAAACCCTTACCTGATGTGATGCCCTAGCAGTATACGGGCAACCGGCACCACCCGACCGAAAAGCCGGTGAGCGTGTTACAGCCGCTGATCGAAACCTTCACGAAGCGCGGCGATCTCGTTTTAGACCCGTTTGCAGGCTCCGGCTCTACCTGCGTCGCTGCGGACCAGTGCGGCCGCCGCTGGATCGGTATCGAACTGCTGGAGCAGTACCACACGGTCGGCCTGCGCCGCCTGGGTGAGCTGCGCGCCGCCCGTGCCGCATAACGTATTTTCCGTAACCAGACTATAAGGACAACACCATGACAGACCAGATATTGACGACCGAAAACACGCAGCTTACCGACGACATTAACGACCTAGAAGAATCGCTTTACGAGTTTCACCTGCGTTTACGGGATATGACTAAGCGGCATCTGTTCCGCGGCGCGGCGCCGGCACAGAAAATGGCCGGAATGCTGATCGAGCAGATCGATACCGAACTTGTGGCGCTGTACAGGCGCGCTGCCGAGATGCGCGGGCACCTGAAATAACAGATGAGGCGGTCATTTTGTGACCGCCTGCTGTCTGTGCGCGGATACTGCCGCTGCTGCGCTTTTGTCCACAGGGTTATAGCCAGGGTATGCACCCGGGCTGTGGACAGAATGAAATAAGGAAGTTGCTGCGCGCCGCTATATTCCGCCTTGCGGCGGGATAGGGCAGAAAACCGGGTCCGTGCGGACTGCGGCCGGTGCCGTGACTTCACTTTAGCCCGGCCGCTCGTGTTCAAGAGATCGCTTCGCTCGCCATCCTTGTATGTTTAAAGCAGAACCGAGATGGGACTAAACTTATCCTGTGTTTTTAATGATGCTGCAGCGCGATCGACATCCAGGGATTAACAAGCCCGCGGGTGAGCACTATGCGCAGCATCATTTTCAGCTATAGCCCGAACAATTGCCTGGTGCGTCAGAAGCCCGTATCTGCAAGGCAGGGAGAACTGAAATGATCGATAAAACAACTGTTGGTATTGACGTATCAAAGTTCGCTTTAGATGTCTTTATTGATACCAGCGAGCGACAGATACATCTGGAGAATTCCGCCTCCGGCATCATACAGCTGCTGAAGGAGCTGGAAGGTCTTCATATATCGGGGGTTATTATGGAAGCTACAAGCCGGTATCACTCTCTTGCTGAATCAATGCTGATTTCAGCGGATCTGCCTGTTGCTATCATTAATCCGCGACAGATAAAGAATTTTGCCAGGGCAATGGGTAAGGTGGCAAAAAGCGATTCTATCGATGCCAGGATAATCTGTGAATATGGTCGTCGTATGAAACCGGAGTTCCGACCAGCCAGGGACAAAGAGCTTCAGGATCTGGCACTGCTTCTTACCCGGCGGCGTCAGCTGGTACAGAATCGCGTCATGGAAACTAACAGACTGCAGGAAAAAAACGGGATATATATTGAGACGGGGATTGCGGAGCACATCGCCTGGCTTAACTCACAGATTGATACTCTGGACCAGGAAATAAAATACCAGCTTAATCAGAATACTGCGCTATCTTCAAAGCGAAAAATGCTTGAAAAGGTTAAGGGCATTGGGCCAGTAACTCAGGCGGCGATCCTGAGCCAGCTTCCTGAGCTGGGAGCGCTGACTCGCAGGCAGATTTCGGCGCTGGTTGGTGTATGCCCGTATGACAGGGACAGCGGGCAGCTTCGTGGTAAAAGGGCTATCTGGGGAGGCAGGGCTGGCCTGCGGGCAACACTCTATATGGCGATGCTTTCCGCGGTTCGATATAACCCTCAGATTAAAGACTTCTATACATCCCTCATTGCACGTGGAAAAGTAAAAAAAGTCGCGATCAC
>Ga0308172_1000273_pt1 | contig 83373 bp, 75 predicted proteins | sample PhyGR2_FD_202134 | JGI IMG/M metagenome (GOLD analysis project Ga0308172, IMG submission 202134) | Phyllosphere microbial communities from UC Gill Tract Community Farm, Albany, California, United States - DLSLSG.R2 | ecosystem: Host-associated > Plants > Phyllosphere > Unclassified | place: USA... | reverse complement strand
GTCGGCTTCATCTCCGAGCCGCCCCCCGGCGGCAACCCCCGCGCCTGATCGGCCGGGCGGACAGAATAGGAGTTAGCACGCCATGGCAATGAGCGCCGGATCCGATGATGGCGAGCCGATGATGGACATGAACACGACGCCGTTGATCGACGTCATGCTCGTGCTCCTCATCATGTTCATCATCACCATCCCGATCCAGACTCACGCGGTGAAGGTCGACCTGCCGGTCAACTCGAAGAACAACACGCCCGTCGTGAACAGCGAGAAGAACAAGGTCGGCATCGACGCCGCCGGTACGGTGACCTGGAACGGCACGCCGGTCGACGAGGTGACGCTGCGTCAGTATCTCGACCAGACGGCCGCCATGAACCCTGAGCCGGAACTGCACTTCCAGCCGGCCCCCGACGCCAAATATGTCAAGGTCGACGAGATCCTGGCAGTGATCAAGCGTTCGGCGGTCAGCAAGCTCGGCTTCATCGGCAACGAGCAGTATCGCAACGACTTCTGATCGACGCGATTCCGTTCGTGACGGACCAGGGCGGCCTCTTCGGAGGCCGCCTTTTTTATGCCTGGGGGACAGGGGTTGAGAGGCGGGGCGTGAGCGTGGCCGAGTACGGAGGGCGTCGCGCTGGTGCCGGAGACCGGCGGGGGCAACGGGCCCCATGATCACTATTGGCTATCCTGCGATGATCGGCCTTAGGCGAACGGGGCCATCACCTGTTGTCTTCGGAAAGAATTTCCCCCGACGCGTCGGAAATCCGGTGTCGCCCGACCATCGGCAACGCCTTCGGCCCTTGCGGGGGTTTCACAAAAATGACAACATGCCGTCATAAAAGTGAAACATGGAGAAGGGCGATGCGTGGCATGTCTTTGGCTCTGATCGTGGCGGCGGCAGGTATGGCAGCCCCGGCCATCGCCCAGGATCGCTGGCCGCAACGGACCGGCTATCAGGAGATCGCAGCCGGGAAGCTGGTCGCGGCGGAGCGGACCCTGCTTCAGGAGCGCCGGGCCAGCCCCGACAGCCCGGAACTCATGCTCAACCTCGCTGCGGTCTATGCCCAAACCGGGCGCGCCTCCGAGGCGCGATCGCTCTATGCGGCGGTCCTGCAGGAAAAGCCGATTGCCATGGACATGCCTTCGGGCGCGGTGATTTCCTCGCACCGCGTCGCGGAGACGGGCCTTCGCCAACTGAACCGGACATTCGCTTCGCGCTGAGGCGAGAAGGGGCTGGTCGGGTTCGAATCTGCCTTGATGTCGCACGCCCGGAGAGACGATCGTAGGAGGTTTGAGGGCCATGCCTGAACCCGGCCGTCGACCTCATTCGGGTCGAACGGGGCGGGGCAGTATCTCCGGTAGTGGGTTGGCGCGCCCTGTCGCCTCGCGCCCGGATATATCCGACAGCGATGTCTAGGGCCGATCGCCATTCAGCGATGCCTTTCTGTCCCTCGCCCCTCGCAGAGGGGAGAGGGTTGCGCAGACTTGGTCTTTGCGAGAGCAAAGGCTTAGTCGGAGCTGGGTGAGGGGTGGGCGCTCGCGAAGCGAGCGCGCGAGCCTTTGGGCTCGCTAAACCCCTCACCCAAGCTGCGCTAGCCAGCAGGCTGGCAAGCTTCGCTAACCCTCTCCCCTGTCCAGGGGAGAGGGAAGAAGAGGCGATCCCAGATGTTGATCGGCCTAAGTATTGCTGGATAGGCGGCGTCCGCCATCATCCCTGCGAATTGCGCCGTCGTCTTGCCCTTGGCGGGGTTGCTCCGCCAGAGTCGGCCCGTTGCCTAAGGGGGCATACCACCCCGGCGGAGTCCGGGGTGCAGTCAGGCTATGATTAGGCCGATGGCCAGACGGAGAATCTCCCAGCCAACAATCCGTAGCCGGGGCTCGCGATCCGGTCTTTCGACAGGGGAGCGCGTTATGCGTCGCCATAAGGCTCCGGTTCGCACGCGACGCAGGGTGGTCGGCACGGAAGAGGCTTGTCTGCTGCCACCGACCGTGATCGAACAGCGGAATGTGCAATCTTTACAGCATCAAGGTGGACCCCCGAACCTATTTCGACGCGCTGGGCGCGGCGGACGACGCGGCCAATGGGCTGGCGGTGGAGAAGGATTACGCCGCTCCCGGCAAACCCGCTTATGTCGTCCGAGTGGAGAAGGGCCAGCGGGTGCTGAGCACGATGCGCTGGGGTTTCCCGACCCGCAAGCCGCGCAAGCGGCCCGCGCGCGAGGGGGAGTTGCCCTTCCTCTACGACTGGTGGACCAATGCCCGCAACATGCAGAGCGGCATGTGGAAGCCTTGGCTGACGAACGCCCAACACCGATGCCTGGTGCCCTTCACCCGTTTCTCCGAGCCCAAGGCTGCCGCCGATCGCCAGGGTCCAGGCGACATCCATTGGTGGTTCACGGTCGAGGATCAGGCGGTGCCGTGCTTCGCCGGGCTGTGGAAGCTCGACCGGGATCATGACCGGGTCTATGCCTTTTGCACGACCGAGCCCAATCCGCTGGTCGCGCCCAAGCATCCCAAGGCGATGCCGGTCATCCTGTCGGCCGACGATCAGGAACGCTGGCTGACCGCGCCGGTCGAGGAGGCTCTGGCCATGCTGACCGCCTATCCCTCGCAATTGATGCGGGTCGCCTGACCATGGCCCGCAACCGCTATTATGACGGTCCGCCGAGCGACCATTTCGACGGCACGCGCTTCTTCAATCCGGGCCAGGCGAGCACCGATCGCGGACTGCGCGCGATCCTGCGCTGGAAGCTGGCGGGCGCTGCGGCCAAATGGCCGGTGACGGTGCCGGTCACCCCGGCGATGCCACGGCCGCGCGTCGATGGCCTGTCCGTCACCATGGTCGGCCATGCCGCGATGCTGGTCCAGGCGGCGGGGGTGAACATTCTCACCGATCCGGTCTGGTCCGAGCGTGCCAGCCCCTTCCGCCACGTGGGGCCCAAGCGTGTCACCGCGCCGGGAATCCCGTTCGAGGCCCTCCCGCCGATTGATGTCGTGCTGCTGAGCCATGCCCATTACGACCATCTCGACATCGCGACGCTGCGTCGCCTTCACGCCGTGTATGATCCGCTGATGGCGATGCCGCTGGGCAATGATGCGGTCGTCCGCGCCGGGGTGCCGGGCGCGCGGTGCGTGACCGGCGACTGGTGGGATCGGATCGACCTCGGCAACGGCGTCGCGACGACGCTGACGCCCGCCAACCACTGGTCCAATCGCTGGCCGAGCGACACGCGGATGACATTGTGGAGCGGCCATTATCTGGAGACGCGCGCGGGCACGATCTGGTTCGTGGGCGACACCGGCTATGGCGACGGGGCCATCTTCCGCCAGGTGGGCGAGCGGCTGGGACCGCCCGACGTCGCCCTCATCCCGATCGGCGCCTATGAGCCGCGATGGTTCATGGCCGCGCAGCATGTCGACCCGGCCGACGCGGTGCGGATCTTCACCGATGTCGGCGCGGGGCGGGCGCTCGGCATCCATTGGGGCACGTTCCAGCTCACCGACGAAGCCCGCGATGCGCCGGTCGAGGAGCTGGCGGCGGCCCTCGACGCCGCGCGTATCCCGCGCGATCGCTTCGTCGCGGCCGAGCCGGGCGGCGTCTATCATTTCGGCCGGGCATTGGAGACATCGCGCTGAACCAACATGAGCCCCTTCCCCGGAGGGGAGGGGCAATCTCGTGTCAGCGCAGGATGATGTCGGCGCCGTGCTTGTGCTCGCGAATCTCCGCCTCGGTCAGCCCGTTGATCTCGTGCGGGAAGATCAGCCAGTCATTGGTCTGATGGACGAAGAAATCGGGCTTCAGGTCGGTGACGTTGCGCGAGGGTTTGTAATAGACGGTCGCGACCTTCACCTCGTCCGGGATGTTGTTCCGGCACCGCTCCTTCAGTTCCTTCAGGACCGCGCGGATCGAGCGCCCCGAATCGAACACGTCGTCGATCAGCAGCAGTCGATCCTCGGGGTTGAGCACATCGACCAGATAGCCAAGGCCATAGATGCGGACCTGCGGGTCCTGCTGGTCGATTCCCGTGTAGGAGGTGGTGCGGATCGCGATGTGATCGCTCTGGACGCCGCGATATTCGAGCAGTTCCTGGACGGCGATGCCCACCGGCGCGCCGCCGCGCCAGATGCCGACGATATGCGTCGGGCGAAATCCGGAGTCGAACACCAGATTGGCCAGGCGGAACGAGTCCTCCAGCAGGCGATCGGCGGACAGATAGACTTTGGTGACCACGAAACTTCCATCATCCTTGTTGGGCCGACCGGGTCTATTCCTGCCCGAAGTCGGCGCTCGTCTTCTACCCCCTGGCGTCGCCAGGGCAACCGTCGCCGCTTATCCAGAACCCTGCGCGAAAGTGTCGAGCCGCGCGAGATGCGCCGCGATCGCGGCATCGTCCAGAAACGATCCGAGGAAACTGTTGCGCGCCAGCGTCACCAGATCGGCGCGGGACAGGTTCCGGGCTCGGGCGACCGCCTTGTAATTGTCGCCGACATAGCCGCCGAAATAGGCGGGGTCATCCGAATTGATCGTCGCCCGCAGGCCCAGGCGCAGCATCCGGTCGATGGGATGGTCCGCCATGTCCTTGACCACGCACAGCTTGTGATTGGACAGCGGGCAGACGGTCAGCGTCATCGCCTCCCGCGCGAGGCGGGCGGTCAATAGCGGGTCCTCCAGCGCGCGATTGCCATGGTCGAGCCGGTCGATCCCGAGCAGATCGAGCGCCTCATGGACATAGGCGGGCGGCCCTTCCTCCCCGGCATGCGCCACGCGCTTGAGGCCCGCATCCCCGGCGGCGGCGAACACGCGGGCGAATTTGGATGGCGGATGGCCGACCTCCGACGAATCGAGCCCGACGCCATCGATGCGGTCGAGCCATTTCCCGGCCCGGTCGAATGTCGCGAAGGCGGCGTCCTCGTCCAGATGGCGCAGGAAGCACAGGATCAGCTTCGACGTCAGGCCATGGCGCTCCTTCGCCGCGGCCATCCCGGCCAGCAGCCCCTCCATCACCACGTCGAACGGGATGCCGCGATCGGTATGCGTCTGCGGATCGAAGAAGATTTCGGCATGGACCACGCCATCGGCCGCCGCGCGGTCGAAATAGGCGACCGCCAGATCGTGAAAATCCTCCGCCGTCCGCAGCACGTCGGCGCCCGCATAATAGATGTCGAGGAAATCCTGCAGATTGGAAAAGGCATAGGCCGCCCGAACCTCCTCCACCGAACGGAACGGGATGGAAACCCGGTTGCGGCGGGCGAGGTCGAACATCAGCTCGGGTTCGAGGCTGCCCTCGATATGCAGATGCAGTTCGGCCTTGGGCAGCGCGGTGATGAAGTCGTCGTCGGTCATGCGGGCAGGCTCCATCGGCCGGAATTGGCGGGCGCGGGGGTCATCATGCGCAATCGTGCACACAGGCGATAGCCCGGACGCGCGATTTCCGAGGCCGTTCGTGAGGAAGCGGCATGGCGGGCCGGGAGCGATGCCTTTTCTCGATCGCTCCGTTCCAGAATCGGCGCTGGTGGCGGCCGCTTCGATATCGATACGATGACCGTCATCACCTCATGGACAGACGGAGATCCAAGCCCATGCAATCGGCGACACGGAAGTTGCCCCTGGCAGGCCAGGACATGTCCGATCCGTCCGTCGCGCCCGCGATCGACCGGGCCGGGGACGGCGTCGACGCGGTGCTGCCCGCGCGGCGGCTGGTTCCGCTGGCCTGTCAGCATGTGCTGGTCATGTATGCCGGGGCGGTGGCGGTGCCGCTGGTCGTCGGCCGCGCGCTGGGCCTGCCCCCTGCGGAGTTGGGCATGCTGATCAGCGCCGATCTGGTTGCCTGCGGGTTCGCCACGCTGATCCAGACGCTGGGCCTGCCGCTGGTGGGGATCCGTCTGCCGATCGTGATGGGCGTGACCTTCGCCTCGATCAGCCCGATGCTGGCGATGATCGCCACCGGCAAGGCCGATGGCACGCCGCCCGCCATGGTCTTGCAGGGCATTTACGGCGCGGTGATCGTCGCCGGGCTGTTCGGTTTCCTGATCGCGCCGTTCGTCGGCCGGGTGTCGCGGCTGTTCCCGCCCGCCGTGACCGGAACGGTGATCCTGTCGATCGGGCTCAGCCTGATGCGGGTCGGCATCAACTGGACGGCGGGCGGGCAGCCGACCGATCCCGGATATGGCGCACCGGCGCATCTGCTGCTGGCGCTGCTGACGCTGGCCATCGTGCTCTGCCTGATGCGCTTCGGTCGTGGCCTGTTGCGAAGCGGCGCGGTGCTGGCGGGGACGGTGGTCGGTACGATCATCGCGGGCGCGACCGGCCAGGTCGATCTGACCCAGGTTCGCGAGGCGCCGTGGTTCGCGTTGGTGCGCCCCTTTCAGTTCGGCCTGCCGACCTTCGACCTGCCCGCGTCGATCGCGATGTGCCTGGTCATGATGACGGTGATGATCGAATCCTTCGGCATGTTCATGGCGGCGGGGCAGATGGTCGGTCGGCCGATCGACCGGCGCCAGATGGTGCGGGGGCTGCGCGGCGATGCGGCCGGTACGCTGCTGGGCGGCATCTTCAACACCTTTCCCTATACCTCCTTCGCGCAGAATATCGGGTTGCTGAGCATCACCGGCGTCCGTTCGCGCTTCGTATGCGCGGGGGCGGGGGTGATCCTGTTGACGCTGGGCGTCTGTCCGAAGCTGGCGGCGCTGGTCGCGGCGGTGCCCTTGCCGGTGCTGGGCGGGGCGGCGCTGGTCATGTTCGGGATGATCGCCGCGACGGGCATCCGCATCCTGGGATCGGTCGAGCTGACCTTCGAGCGGCTGGTGACGATCGCGGTGTCGATCGCCGTCGGGCTGATCCCGGTCCTGTCCGACCGCTTCTTCCAGGCGATGCCGACCGCGCTCGCCCCGCTGCTGCATTCGGGGATCGTGCTGGCATCGATCAGCGCGGTCGGGCTGAACGCCTTTTTCGGCAACCGGACGAGCGGCGACGACGCGGTGGCCTGACCGCGCCGCGCCAGGGCGGCGGCGCATCAGCGCGGCGGGGTCGCGGCGTAGCGATCCCAATGGGACAGCAATTCCTCCACCACCCGGTTGCCGACCCGGTAGAGGCTCTCGACCGACGCGTTCAGCCCGGCATAGCCCTCATTCTCGCGCAGCAGATAGTCGGCGGCGGTCACCCCCGGCGGCGGCATGGTATAGTTGCTGCCCGTGCGCAGGACGAGGACGCGGTCCTTGTCGACCCGGCCGATCTTCGAGAGATAGGCGATCGCCTGGAGCGTACCGGTTTCCTCCATCGCGCTGGTGACGAAATTGCCCTTGCCCTGCGTGAAGTACCGGGTGTGATCATTGGCCCAGCGATTGAGCAGCGCGCCGTGCCAGAAGGTCATCGCCGAAAACTGGTCGCCGATCAGGACGAAGGGCGGCTTTTGCGCATTGGGATGGTCGGTATAGCGGGCGCGTTCGCGGGCGATCCCCGGATCGTCGGGCAGCGGCACGTCGCGCGTCAGCCGATAGGCCCATTCGGTCAGGCCGGGGTTCAGCGCGAACACCTCTCCGCCATCGGGCCGGGGCGGGGCGGGATCGTTGGGGCCCTTGCGGTCGATCGGGAAATAGCCGCTCTTCCAGTCGGCGGGTATCTCGCGCGCGTCGATCTCATGCGCCAGATCGCCGTCGACGCTGTAGCGCGCCCAGGCCGCCGAGCCGATCGAGGCGTCCTCGGGATCGATCCCCGCGATCCCGGCAACCAGCCAATAGGCGCGTGACAGGTCCAGCCGCGTGTCGAGGCCCAGCGCGGTGATCGCGGCGGCGGAGCGGACCGAGCCGACGCCGGTGACGACCCCCAATATCTGCGTGTCGGGATTGTAATAGAGGTCGTGATAGCCGTGCGGGAAGGGGATGCGCTGGCGCAGATCGCGCCGCGTCTTCCACAGCTGGAACTCGCCCGCGACATCGCCTTCGTCCTTGCCGATCTCGAACATGGTGACGACCACCATCCGCACCGGCAGGGGGCGGGGGCAGGGGGCGGCGATGGCGCAAAGCGACGGCGGCGTGGCGGGTTGCGGGGCAGGTTGTGGGGCGGGTTGCGGGGCGGGGGCCATGGCGGCGAGCAGCAGCCCGGTGACGAGAGGGTTCATGATCGATACTCCGGCGGGACGGGGAGGCGAACGGGCGGCTCGCATCCCCGTCCGCTCATTCAGAATTTATAGACGGCGGAGGCCAGGAAGCTGCGCGGACGCTCGGGCAGGACGATGGTGCTGCCGAACAATTCGGTGAAGTTGGCGCGGAAATAGCGCGCATTGGTCGCGTTCTTGACGACCAGGCGGAACAGCCAGGGGCCGGTCTGATACGAAGTCGACAGATCGACCAGCGTATAGCCGGGCAGCCGCACCGCCTGCGACTGGCCCGAAAAGACCGAGTCGACCTTCACCACACTGCCGCTGACCGACAGGCCGTTGTCGAAGCCATAGGTCGCGGTGGCGGAATAGAGGTTGGCGGGAATGCCCGCGCGCCGCGCCTGATTGCGGTTGGTGATCGGCACCAGGCCGATTGGCTGGCCGCCCAGATACAGCGTCGGGTTGGTGACGTTGACCAGATCCTCGATGCCGAAGAAGCTGAAGAGCGAACCCGCTTGCAGGCCGGTCAGGTTGACGACCTCGGTATGGGTATAGGCGCCGGTCACGAGCAGGTGGCGATCCACCGCCCAGCGGGCTTCGGCCTCGACCCCCTTGGTCTCGACCGCCTGGTTGACGGTGATCGACTGGATGTTGAAGTCGGTCCGGTTCTGTTTGTAGACCGAGAGCGCCGCATAGAGCCGCTCGTTCAGCCAGCTTCCCTTGATGCCGCCTTCGTACAGGCGAGAGGTCGACATGAAGCCCGATGCCACCGCCTCGGGCAGCACCTCGGCGCCCTGGCCGACGACGATGGTCGCCTGCTGCGAAGCGGTCGCATAGGGGATCAGGCCGAAGGGCAGCTTGTACGACGCGCTGGCGGTCCACGACCAGCCATCGTCGCTGCCCTTGGCCGAAACGCGGGTCGGCACCCGGTCCATGACGGTCGGATCATAGCGCGACGTCGCGTCCACCTTGTCGTACCGCCCGCCCAGCAGCAGATCGAGCCCGAAGTCGAAATCCAGGTCGACCAGCGCGGCCAGGCCAAAGTCGGTGGTGTGGCCGAAGACCCGGTCGGTATAGCCGCAATTGCACTCGTTCGCGAGCAGGCGGTTCGACGCGGGCGTATAGCTTTGCGTCAGGTCGACACGGTGGAAATATTCGTAATCGAAATCGTCGCCATAATCGAAATTGACATAGCGTACCGACGGCGAGAACTGGCCGGAGAATTTGCCGATGTCCGTCTTGATCGACTTGGCGATGACGATCTTGTCCTCGATCACATAGGATTTGACGCGCTGCGAGAAGCCGTAATCATTGTTGTTGATATTCTGGGTATGGTCGAAGAAGAGCTGGTTCTTGACGGTCAGGTCGCTCGGCCCATCGAAGGTGATGTCGTAATAGAGCGTGGTCTGCTTGTTCTCCAGCTTGTCGTTCGGCCCGGTCAGCACGTTGCGGCGGCTGAGCGTCGTCGTGCCGGTGTTGACCAGGTTCAGCTGCGGATAGGTCTGGGTGAAACAGGCATTGGTGAAGCCGGTGGCGAACGGGCTGAACGTGCTGTTGGGGCAGGTGGAATTGCCGAAGATCGACAGGCCGCCGGGGATGGATGCGTTGATCTCGCCCTGGGAGATCTGGCCGTCGCCATTGGTGTCGAGCGGCTTTGCCGTGCCGGTGATATAGGTGCCGTTGTCGACGAGCTTCTGCGTCAGGCGGTTCCAGCCGCCATTCTGCTGGCCCTTGAAGTTCTGATACTGGCCGCCGAACTCGATCTTGATCCGGTCGGTCAGCTGATGGTCGAACGCGCCTTGCAGGATGGTCTGCCGGGTCGACATGTTGCGGTAATAGCTGCCCGAATCCTCGACCTCGGCATAGAGGCTATAGCCCAGATCGGCGCCCGCCAGGTGGAGCGGCCCGCGCACCTCGGCGCGCAGGTTGTTGCGGTCCCAGCTGCCGCCCGTATAGCTCACCTCGCCGGTCGGACCGCTCAGCAGCGCGCCGCCCGCGACCCGCGCCGATTTGGGCACGAAGTTCAGATAGCCGCCCGTCTTGGACGGGCCATAGATGGGCGAGGCGGGGCCGCGCACGATATCGATCCGGTCGGCCGCCGCGATCGGCGTCGGATAATTGCCCGCATTGTCGAGCCGGCGGACGCCGCGAAAATAGGTCTCGCCCGGCGTGCCGCGAATGTCGAGCGCGCCGCCCACCCCGAAAAAGGAGTTGGTGAAGGTGCCGGGCGATTGCGCGACCAGATCATAGATGTCGGTGATGCCGAACCGCTCGATCTGTTCGTCGCTGATCGTCGAGGCGGAGCGCGGCGTTTCGACCAGCGTCTTGTCGAATCCGAAGACCGAGCCGACATCCTTGACCGGCAGCGCGTCGAGCGATCCGGTGACGACGATCTCCGCTCCGTCCTGCGCGGCGGGCTGGGGCGCGGCGGCGGGTGTTGTCGCCTGCTGCGCGAAGGCGGGCGTGGTCATCGCCGTTCCGCAAAGCAGGGACAGGAGCAGTGCGATCCCGGTGCGGCGCATCGGCCTGGGGTCGTGCGAAATGGTCGATAGCGAGCAAGCAAGCGTCATCAGTGTCAGCCCCCCATGTGACGCCCGGCCCATTCCCCTGGACCGGTCCGTCGCTGTTTGTCCCTGATCTCTCCCCCGTGATCGCGGCGGCGTCTGGCCATCGTCGTCACGCCGGTCCGTATTGCGCGGCAATCGCACGGTGGCCGCGTCATGATACCGACCCGGCAGTTGACCTACGGGGCGGGATCATTGCATTCAAACGCAATGATGACGACGATCCGTTGCATAAATTAGAGCATGCCAGCCCTATCGCGCTTCATCCGATATTTCATGGCGGTCGGACGGCTGGGCTCGATCCGGCGCGCCGCCGACGAGCTGGCCGTCTCGGCCTCGGCGATCGACCGGCAGATCCTGAATGCCGAGGCGCGGTTGGGGGTGCAGCTGTTCGAACGGCTGTCCACCGGCCTGCGGCTGACGGCGGCGGGCGAGGTGATGATGGCGGCGGGCGGACGCTGGCAGAAGCAGCTCGGGGACACGCTGGCCCAGATCGAGGATTTGCGCGGGCTGAAGCGCGGCCATGTCGACATCGCGGTCATCGACGCGCTGTCCAAGGGCTATATGCCCGCCGCGATCCATGCGATCCAGCAAAGCCATCCCGGCATCACCATGGGGGTGCATGTGCTGGGCAACGAGCAGGTGCGGCGCGCGATCGCCGCCAATGACGTCGATTTCGGCATCCTGTTCGACCCGCAATCCTATCAGGATTTGACGGTCCGCGCCTTTGTCGACGTGGTGCTGGGCATCGTCTCGCCGCCGGGGCATCGGCTGGCGGGGCAGTCGGAGATTCGCTTTTCCGATTGCGACGGCGAATCGGTGATCCTCCCGGCCGCACCGCTGGCCGTGCACCAGCAGGTCGCGGTGCTGGAAGCGACGTCGGGCGTCACGCTCCACCGGCGCGTGACGTCGGACAATATCCAGATGATCGCCTCGCTGATCGAGCAGGGCGACAGCGTCGGCATCCTGACCTCGCTGGACGTATCGACCGAGGTGCGCACCGGATCGCTGGCGTTCACGCGCATCGCGGACAAGGTGCTGCGCCCGATGACGCTGGCCCTGTGCACCGCGACCGCGCGCACGCCCTCCTATGCCGCCGCGATGGTGCTGCGCGAGATCGAGGCGGGCTTCACCCAGTTCGCCTATCAGCCCCCCGTGGCCTGAGGCCGGGTCGGACGGGCCAGCAGCCGCAGCATCAGCGCCTCCAGCCGGGCGGGATCGATGGCGCGGATCACCTCCGCGCGCTGTTCGCCGATCCCCGGCTGATAGCCCGGGCTCCACGACAGCATATCGCCGTAACCCGGCCCGAACTGCGTATCGTAATCGACAAAGGCGGTGTCGCGCGTGGTGACGATCTTGGGCTCGAGCCAGACCGCGGCGGCGATCTCGTCCCACATTGGAAAGCCGGGTTCGAGCGACCCGATCCAGCCTGCCATGGCGGGCGACGTCACCGCGCGCAGCCGCGCGATCAGCCCGGGCGTCAGCTCGGTCGCGGTGGACGGGTCGGCGGGGACGACGGTGATGTGCCGCCACGGGCTGCGCGACACGATGCTCGCCGCCTCGGGATCGAAGCGCGCGTTGAACTCGCGGCGCGGCGAATGGACGAATTCGCGCGCGAACTGGCTGGCCGACACGCCGTCCCTTACCTGACGGGGATTGAGGCTGCCGCCCATATAGACCAACTCCTTGGCCAGACCGGCAAAGGCGGGGTCGAGCCGCTGCGCCAGCGCCAGATTGGTCAGCGGCCCCATCGCGATGATCGTCACCTGTCCGGGATGTTCGTGCACCATCCGGAGCAGGAAATTGGCGGCGATCTCGGGTGAGGGGCGGGTGGTCGGATTGCCGCCGGGCAGCGCGACCGGATCGTCGGCGTGGTGATAGGGCGGGGTGCTCTGTTTCGTCGGCTCGACCCATTGGCGCATCCAGGCGCCCTTCCAGGTCAGCTTGCCGTATAGCGCCTCCCAGCGTTCGGTCAGCACCTCAGAATTGACCAGCGGATAGGTCGCACCCTGTGCGACGGGCACGCTCCGCCCCATCCGCTCGACGCCCTTGAGCGCCAGGGCGGTGGCGCGGTTGACCCAGACATTGCCGGTCACGGTGGTGATGCCCAGCACCTCGACATCGGGCGCGTCGAGCAGCATGACATGGCCCAGGCCGAAGCCTTCGTCATCGATGACGACCAGGCGGCGGTTCTCCTGCGCCTGCGCGGGCATCGTCGCCGCGAGCAGTGCCATCACACATCCAAGAAGCTGCAACCCCAGCTTGCGCATCAGCCGATCCCCCGATCCCAGGCGCATTCGCCCATCACATAGGTACGCCGCACGGTGCGGTCGTCGCCCAGCACCTGCATCGCGAACAGCCGCGCGGCCAGGTCCGCGCCTGCGGTCCGCCGCGCGAGGAGTGGCGTGGCGGCTTCGTCCAGCACGACGAAATCGGCCTCCTGTCCGGGCAGCAGCGCCCCGACCCGGTCGCCGATGTTGAGCAGCGCCGCGCTGCCCGCCGTGGCGAGATAGAGCGCGCGGAACGGATCGAGCCGCAACTCGCGCGCGAGCGCCGCCTGATAGGCGACCCCTGCGGTGTGGAGCATCGAGAAGGACGTGCCCGCGCCGATATCGCTGCCCAGGCCCAGCCGCAGCCGGTGCGCGTCCGCCTGTCCGAAATCGAAGAAGCCCGACCCCAGGAAGAGATTGGAGGTCGGACAGACCGCGATTCCCGCCCCGGCCTCGGCCAGCCGCGCGCAGCTCCGGTCGGTCAGGTGGATGCCATGCGCGAACACCGATCGCGGGCCGACCAGCCCGAACCGGTCATAGACGTCGAGATAGTCGTGCGCGTGCGGGAAACGGTTCGCGACGGCGGCGCATTCGTGGCGGTTCTCGGCCAGATGGGTGTGCAGCAGCACATCGGGGTTCGCGTCCAGCAGCGCGGCGGCCTGCACGAGCTGTTCGTCGGACGAGGTCAGCACGAAACGCGGCGTCACCGCATAGCCCAGCCGCCCACGCCCGCGCCATCGCTTGATCAGCGCCTCGCTATCGGCGCGGGCGGTCTCGGGCGTGTCGCGCAGGCCGTCTGGGCCCAGGTCCATCAGCACCTTGCCCGACAGGATCCGCATCCGCCGGTCGAGCGCCGCCTGGAACAGCGCGTCGACCGATCCGGGGTGGACGGTCGGGAAGACCAGCGCGCTGGTCGTGCCGTGGCGGAGCAGTTCGGTCAGGAAGGCATCGGCGACGGCGGCGGCATGGGCGGGATCGGCAAAGGCTTTTTCGGCCGGGAAGATATGGCGTTCCAGCCAGTCGAGCAGCTGTTCGCCATGCGAGGCGATGCGGTCCATCTGGGGATAATGGACATGCGCATCGACAAAGCCGGGGACGACGATGCCGGGCAGCCGCTCGACGGCGACGCCGTCGAACTGCGGCGCCAGGGTCGCATAATCGCCGCGCGCCACGACCAGCCCGTCCTCGACCGCCAGCAGCCCGTCGGGCTCATGCCGGATCGCGGCCGGATCGTCGCGGGGATCGGCACCGATCGACAGCAATTCGGCGCGGAAAAGGCGTAGGGTCATGGTCACTCGGCGATAGCGGGGTGGGGGGCGGGCTCGCGGCCCAGCGCGAGAAGCTGTGCCAGGACCGACAGCGCGATCACGTCGGGTTCCTTGCCGGTGATCGCCGCCAGCCCGATCGGGCAGGTCAGCCGGGCGCGGGCTTCGTCCGGCACGTCGTCGCGGGTCAGCCGGGCGAGGAAGCGGGCGCGCTTGGTCGCCGATCCGATCAGCCCGACAAAGGCCAGCGGCGGGCGCGTCAAGGCGGCGCGGGTCAGCTGGTAATCGAGCCCATGGTCATGGGTCAGGATCAGCACCGCCGCCTCGGCGGGGGCGTCGGCCAGACAGGCAGGCAGGCGATCCTCGTCGACGATCGTCACGCCCTTCAGCTCCTGCATCGCCGCGCGGCTGTCGAACCAGGCGAGCCGCAGCGGCAGCCCGACCGCCTGACGCGCGATGGCCTGGCCGACATGACCCGCACCGAACAGATAGAGCGGCCGATGCCACTGGCCGAGCCGCTCGGCCCAGCATGCGCCCGCGCCGGGGCGTTCGCCGCGCGAGGGTAAAGCGACGATTGCCGCCGCCGGATCGACGGTGCGCGTGATGCCCGACGGGTGCAGCATGGTGGTCAGCGTCGCGCCGAGGGTCGCCGTCTCGATCCAGCCCAGCGCATCGGGGTCGATCCGCTCGATCAGCAGCCGGACGCGCCCGCCGCAACATTGGCCGAGCAGCGGCCCGAGCGGATAATCCTGTATCCGCCAGGTGCCGGGTGGGTGGGCCAGGATCGCGCGGGCCTGTTCGATCGCCTGATGCTCCAGCGCGCCGCCGCCGATCGTGTCGAACGCGGCGGCGTCCGTCACCACCATCCGGGTGCCCGCTCCGCGCGGGGCGGACCCCTCGGTCGCCAGCACCGTGACCAGCGCGATGCGCTCGCCCGGCGTGGCGTCGCGCAGCCTGGTCATCCACAGGGCGTTCATGCGCGGTGGGCGGCGATCGCGCGCAGGATCGCCTCGGGCGTGGCGGGCGCGTTCAGCGGCGGAAAGCCGCGCCGTTCGGGCGCGGTGGCGGCCACCGCCTCGCCCAGCGCGGACAGCACGCACTGGGCCAGCATGAACGGCGGCTCGCCGACCGCCTTCGAGCGGTTGATCGTCGGCTCGACATTCTCCCCGTCCCACAGCGCGACCCGGAAACGATGCGGGCGGTCGGCGGCGGTCGGGATCTTGTAGGTGGCGGGCGAATGGGTGAGCAACCGGCCATCCTCGGCGAAGACCAGTTCCTCGGTGGTCAGCCAGCCCTGGCCCTGGAGGAACCCGCCCTCGATCTGGCCGAGGTCGATCGCCGGATTGAGCGACCGGCCGACATCGTGGAGGATATCGACCGCCAGGACGCGGTGTTCGCCGGTCAGCGTGTCCACCACCACCTCCGCGCACGCCGCACCATAGGCGAAATAGTAAAAGGGGCGCCCGCGATGCGCCGCACGATCATAGGCGATGTCCGGCGTCGCGTAGAATCCGGTCGAGGACAGCGACACCCGCGCCAGATGCGCCTTGCGGCACAGCGTGTCGAAGGGGATCGTCTCCGCCCCCGCGACCACCCCGGCCGGGGTGAAGCGCACCGCCTCCACCGCACAACCGCCGATCGACGCCGCCACGCCCGCCAGCCGCTCGCGAATGGTACGCGCCGCCTCGAACGCCGCCATGCCGTTCAAATCGGCCCCCGACGAGGCAGCGGTGGCGGAGGTGTTGGGCACCTTGTCGGTGCGCGTCGCGGTTATGCGCACCTTTGTCACCGGCACGGCGAAGACGTCCGCCACGACCTGCGCGACCTTGATGTACAGGCCCTGGCCCATTTCGGTGCCGCCATGGTTCAGCTGGATGCTGCCATCGGCATAGACATGCACCAGCGCGCCCGCCTGGTTGAGATGGGTGGTGGTGAAGCTGATCCCGAACTTCACGGGGGTCAGCGCGATGCCTTTCTTGAGGATGGTGTGGCGGGCGTTGAATTCGCGGATAGCGGCGCGGCGCGCGTCATAGTTGCTGTCGCCGCGCAACCGGGCGATCAGCGCGGGCGCGATATTGTCGGCGATCGTCATGCCATAGGGCGTCACGTCGCGCCCCGGCCCGTAGAGATTGGCGATGCGCACCTCGAGCGGATCGCGGCCGAGCGCGGCGGCGACCGCATCGATCACCCGCTCGATCGCCAGCATGCCTTGCGGCCCGCCGAAACCGCGAAAGGCGGTGGCGGAGACGGTATGGGTCTTCAGCCGTTCTGAGACGATCTCGATCGCGGGCAGCCAATAGCAATTGTCCGCATGGAACATCGCACGGTCGTTGATCGCGGGCGACAGGTCGACCGTCGCCCCGCACCGCGATGCCAGCCGCAGCACCAGTCCGACGATCCGGCCCTCGTCGTCGAAACCGACGTCATAGCCGACCTCGAAATCGTGACGCTTGCCGGTCAGCACCATGTCGTCGTCGCGGTCGCAGCAGAATTTGGCGGGGCGACCCGTCTTGGCGGCGACCAGAGCGGCGGCGGCGGCGAAGGGGGCCGCCTGCGTCTCCTTGCCGCCGAACGCACCGCCCATGCGACGCACCTCGACCGTGACGTCCGCCGACGTCACGCCCAGCAGGTCGGCGACCAGATGCTGGACCTCGCTGGGATGCTGGGTCGAGCTGGTGATATGGATCTGCCCGTCCTCGCCGGGACGCGCGAGCGCGACCTGCCCCTCCAGATAGAAATGGTCCTGCCCGCCCATCGCGAACCCGCCGGACCGGCGATGCGGGGCGGTGTCGAGCGCGGCGGCGGCATCGCCCCGCGCCATGCGCTGGGTCGGCTCGATCAGCGAGGCGGCGGCGCGGGCGTCGGCGATCGACAGCAGCGCGGGGCGGGGGGCATAGGCAATCTGCCCAAGCCGCGCCGCCCGCCGCGCCGCGCCCCGGCTGGTCGCCGCGACCAGAAAGACCGGCTGGCCGCGATACAGGACTTCCCCGTCCGCGAGCAGCCGGTCGTCATGCGCGACCGGGCTGACGTCATTATGCCCCGGAATGTCGGCCGCGGTGAAGACCGCCACCACCCCCGGTGCGGCGCGCACCGCCGACAGGTCGAGCGCGACGATTTCGGCATGCGTCTCGCTCGACTGGCCGAAGGCGAGGTGGAGCAGGTCGGCGGGTTCGGGCTCGTCACCGACATAGCGCGCCGCGCCGGTGACATGCAGGACCGCGCTGTCATGCGGCAGCGAGGGCTTGAGGATCGGCTCGGCGGCGGGGGGCGTAACGGGATCGGCCATCAGACCGCCTCCCGGACCGAAACCGGCTCGCCCTGTTCGCGGTGCCACAGCCGCCACAGCAGATTGCTCGCCGCTTCGTGGCGATAGGCCGCGCTGCCGCGCACATCGGTCAGCGGCGCGAAATCCTTGCGCAGCGCGGCGACGGCGCGGGCGATCGTCGCTTGCGAAAAGGATGCGCTGGCCAGCGCCGCCTCGCAGGCCGGGGCACGGCGCGGCGTCGCCGCCATTCCGCCGAACGCGACCCGCGCCTCGGCGATGACGCCGTCGCGCAGCGTCAGCGCGAAGGCGCCGCACACGGCGGATATGTCGCTGTCGAAGCGGCGCGACAGCTTGGCGATATGGATGATCGCATCGGGGGCGGGGCGGGGGATATGGATGCGCTCGATAAACTCGCCGGGCGCCCGGTCCTGGCGGCCATAGCCGAGGAAATAATCCTCCAGGGCCAGGGTCCGCCGCCGATCGCCGCGACGCAGCGTCAGCGACGCGCCCAGCGCGATCAGCGCGGGCGGTCCGTCGCCGATCGGCGAGCCATTGGCGATGTTGCCGCCGATCGTGCCCGCATTGCGGACCTGTAACCCGCCGATCCGCCGCACCAGCTCGCCCAGATCGGGATGCAGCCGCCCGAGCGCGTCATGCGCCTCGGCATAACGCACCGCCGCGCCCAGCGTGACCCCGGCTGCGTCCTCCATGATGGTGCGCAGTTCGGGCACGTCGCCGATGAAGACCGGCGTGTCGATGTCGCGCAGTCCCTTCGTCACCCATAGTCCGACATCGGTGGCCCCGGCGATCAGCCGCGCATCGGGATGGTCGAGCAGCAGCGCGGCGAGCTCGTCGGCCGATCGCGGTGCGAACCAGTTCGTTTCGGTCGGCTCTGAGGTCGTCCGAAGATCGCGCAGCGTAGCGGCCAGTCGTACATCGTCGCGATCGATCCGGGGTGCGTCCTCGGCGGCGGCGAGGATCGGGCCATAGCCGGTGCACCGGCACAGATTCCCGGCGATCACGTCGGCGACCGGCAGCGCGTGCCCCGCCGCGCCCACCGCGCGGCCATAGAGCGACATGACGAAGCCCGGCGTGCAGAAGCCGCATTGCGAACTGCCGTTGCGCGCCATGCACGACTGGAGCGGGGGCAGCGTCTCGCCGCGCGACAGGCTTTCGACGGTCAGCACCGCCTTGCCGTCGATCATCGGCAGGAACAGGATGCAGGCATTGACCGCGCGCCACGCAATGCCTTCTCCGGCAAGCTCGCCGACCAAGACGGTGCAGGCGCCGCAATCCCCCTCGGCGCAACCCTCCTTGGTGCCGGTGCGGCGCAGACGATAGCGGAGATGGTCGAGCAGCGTCGCGGTGGGCTCCGCGTCGGCGACCTCCACCACGGCATCGTCGAGAAGGAAGCGGATCGTCATCGCCTCACGCTGCTCCCATCCAGACGAAGCGCGCGACGAACAGGGCGGCGAGCAGGAACAGGAACCAGTCGGCCCGCGTCGCCTGTCCGCGCGCCGCCTTCAATATGGCGTGCGCGGTGATGCCGAAGGCCAGGCCGTTGGCGATCGAGAAGGTCAGCGGGATCATCGCGACGGTCAGGAAAGCCGGGATCGCCGCCAGCGGATCGTCCCATTTCACCTCGGCCAGCGGCAACAGCATCAGCCCGCCGACGACGATCAGCGCGGGCGCGGTGGCGGCCAGCGGCACCAGCTGCGCATAGGGCGCGACGAACATCATCAGCAGGAACAACAGGCCGGTGACGATGGCGGTCAGCCCAGTGCGCCCGCCCGCCTGCACCCCCGCCGCGCTTTCGACATAGCTGGTGACGGTGCTGGTGCCCGCCACCGCGCCGACCATGGTCGCCACTGCATCGGTCAGGAGGATGCGGTTCAGGCCGGGAATACGACCCGCCGCGTCGATCAGCCCGGCGCGCTTGGTCACCGCGACCAGCGTGCCGATATTGTCGAACAGGTCGACGAACAGGAACACGAACAATATCTCGAACAGGCCCAGCCCGTGCCGCCCGCCCGCCCCGAACACGCCGGGCAGGTCGATGCGGAACGCGGTCTCGGTCAGCATGGTCAGGCTATAGGGCTCGGGCTTCACCGTGACCTGGCCGGTCATCCAGGCGACGGCGGTGGTGACGACGATCCCGATCAGCATCGCGCCGCGCACGTTCCAGATGCTCAGCATCGCGATCAGCAACAGCCCCAGCAGCGCGAGCGCCGCGCCCGGCTGGGTCAACGGGCCCAGCGTCACCAGCGTCGCGGGGCTGGCGACGACGATCCCGGCATTCCTCAGCCCGATGAAGCCGATGAACAGCCCGATCCCGCCCGCCACCGCCGCGAACAGATGCGACGGAATGACCGAGACGATCAGCTGTCGCACCCCGGTCAGCGTCAGGATCAGGAAGCAGACGCCCGAGATCAGCACGCACCCCAGCGCGACCGGCCAGGGGATGCCCATCTGCTGGACGACGGTGAAACTGAAATAGGCGTTCAGGCCCATGCCCGGCGCCAGTGCCAGCGGCACATTGGCGACCATTCCCATCAGGATCGAGGCGAAGGCGGCGGCGAAGCAGGTGGCGGCGGCGACCGCCGCGACCGGCATCCCCGCCTGTCCCAGGATCGCGGGGTTCACCAGCACGATATAGGCCATGGTCAGGAACGTGGTGGTCCCCGCCAGCACCTCCGTCCGCAGCGAAGTGCCGCGCTCGCGCAACAGGAAACGGCGTTCCAGCGCGGTCGATGCCGGTCCTTCCGTCGCTGCCCTATCTGTCATTGCGTCCCCCGATATCCGCCTCACGGGCGTCATGCCACTCACTGCCCGACCGATCTACATCAATGAACGGGATAGATCGTTGCAAAAATGAGCGCACCCCTTGGTACGCCCCGCGCGCGGTTTAAGGCAACGCGACGTGCCGGATATTGCGATGGGCGGAGCGGAATCCGCCCCCTAGACAGGCGGGCATCATCAAGGGGGATAGCGAATGAACGCCCGTTGCAATGACGGTCGCAGGGGCAGGCGCGGGCGCGCCGGTGCGACCTGCGCGATGCTGGTGCTGGCGGCGGCGATGCTCGGCGGGGCGGCCGCGCCGACATCGCCCGAGGCGCGGACCGCCGCCTATCTGGACAGTATCGCGGACAGCCCACCACGGCTGCGCATGTTCCTGCAAGTCATGCCCAAGGGCGGCGACCTGCACAATCACGCGGGCGGCGCGGTCTATGCCGAGGATATGCTGCAATGGGCGGCGGCGGAGGGACTGTGCCTGTCGACCGATCCCGTCGGCGTGGCGCCCGCACCCTGCGACGCGCCCGGCCGGGTCGCCGCGGCCGATCTGGTCCGCAACTACCCGCACTATGCCGCCTTTGTCGACGCCTTTTCCACGCGCGGCTTCGAAGCCGGGACCGGCGATCCGCGCATATCCGGCTATGACCGATTCTTCGCGACCTTCGGGGCCTTCGGGCCGATCGCCGCACGGCATGGCGGCAAGGTGCTCGCCCTGGCGCGCCAGCAGGCCGCCGCCGATGGTGTGTCCTATGCCGAGTTGAGCACCGGTTCGGCCGCGACACAGCCCTTGCTGGCCAAGGTCGGGGATGGCGATGTGGGCGATCTGGCCGCGCTCTATGCCAGGATCGCGCCCGAGCTGCCCCGCGCGGTGCAGGCGACGCGGGCGGAATATGACGCCTATGAGGCGGAGATGGCATCGATCGACGGTTGCGCCACGGCCAACCCGAAGCCCTCCTGCGCGACGGAAATCCGCTATCAATATGCCGCCATCCGCACCCGGCCGCCGGTGCAGGTCTTCGCCGAACTTGCGCTGGGATTTGCGCTGGCGCAGGGCGATCCGCGCTTCGTGGCGGTCAATATCGTCGCGCCCGAACATGATCCGGTCGCGCTGCGCGACTATGCGGTGCACATGCGGATGCTGCGCTTCCTGAAGGCGCGCTATCCCGCCGTTCCGCTGTCGCTGCACGCGGGCGAACTGACCTTGGGGCTGGTCCCCCCGCGCGACCTGGCCTTTCATATCCGGGACGCGGTGGAGGTCGCGGGGGCGCGCCGGATCGGCCATGGTGTCGACATTGCCTATGAAACCGATGCCCGCACCTTGCTCGCCCGCATGGCGCGCGACCGGGTGGCGGTGGAGATCAACCTGACCAGCAACGCGGTGATCCTGGGCGTGAAGGGGCGCGACCATCCGCTGTCGCTCTATCGCCAGGCGGGCGTGCCGGTGGTCCTGTCGACCGATGACGAGGGCGTCTCGCGCAGCGACATGACCAACGAATATCTTCGCGGAGTGACCGAGCAGAAGCTGCGCTACCCCGACCTCAAGCAGATGGCGCGCGACTCGCTGCACTATTCCTTCCTGCCGGGAGACAGCCTGTGGCGCGACCGCGCGGGCGGGGCCCGTGTCGCGGCCTGCGATCGCCTCGATACCCCCGCGTGCCGCGCCTTTACCGCGACCCATGCCAAGGCGCGGCTGGAGGCACGGCTCGAACGCGATTTCGACAGGTTCGAGCGGCAGAGCTTCGACTGACCAGCCCAAAGGGTGAGCGAAAAATGCGCGCGCTCGAGGCGGAATATTGCGCTTCTGCCGCCCCATTTGTCGACGCTAACACAGCCCTCGAAAGCGGGCGGCGCCGCGCGACATCATCCGGCGGACGGTTGAGGAACGGCGCCCGGCCCATGCGAAATCAGGTGCGGGGGCAAATGATGAACTGGACGAAATGGTCGCTGCTGCTGTCCTGCGCGACGCTGCTGACCGATCCGTGCGCGGCGCAGGTCGCCACGCCGGCGACGCCGGCGGATGCGGTGCAGGAGGAATATCTGCCCGACATCGTCGTCACCGCCGAAAAGCGCGAGGCGGGGTTGCAGCAGGTGCCGCAGGCGATCACCGCGCTGACCGGCGATGCGCTGGTCGCGAACAACATCAACAGCTTCCAGGACCTGAGCGCGCTGGCCCCCGGCCTGACCGTCGGCAATGCCGAGGGGGAGCGCACCACGCTGTCCATTCGCGGCGTCGGGCAGGAGGCGAACCAGAATGACGTCGCCGCGCCGTCCGTCTCCTATCACCAGGACGGCGTCTATATCGTGTCGCCCTTCGCGCTGGGCGGCAACTTCCTGGATGTGGGGCGGGTCGAGGTGCTGCGCGGGCCGCAGGGGACGCTGTTCGGCCAGAACTCGACCGGCGGGGCGATCAATCTGGTCACGGTCGCGCCCGCGCTCGACCGGACCGAGGGCTATGTCGATGCGGCCTATGGATCGTTCGACTATCGCAACCTGCGATCGGCGGTGAACCTGCCCATCGGATCGACGATGGCGGTGCGCGCGGCGGGAAGCTGGCTGAAGCAGGACGGCACCACGACGAACATCCGGCTGGGGCAGAAGCTGGACCAGCGCAACGACGCGGCCTGGCGGTTCCAGCTGCTGTGGAAACCCGCCGACAATTTCCATATCGACCTGACCGCGCAGCAATTCCGCAGCGACACCAACGGGCCCGCGCGCTTCGGCCTGCTCGATCCCACCCCGCGCCGCGACGCGGACGGCCACCGGCAACTGGCGCAGGACTCGCCGTCGCACCTGTTCCTGCGCTCGCAACTGTACAGCCTGGTCGCGACCTGGGACCTGCCGGGCTTCACCGTCAAATATCTGGGCAGCCACCAGCGCGAGGATGTCCGCAAATATCGCGACAACGACTTTTCCGACGTGGCGCTGGTGGGGCCGCTGGCCGTCGAGCGCAGCTTCTATGAGCGGCAGGACCAGGCGCATCGCTCCTATACCTCCGAACTGAACCTCGTGTCGCGCACGCCCCTGTTCGGCAGCGTCGACTGGGTGCTCGGCGCCTTCTGGTTCCAGCAGAAGATCGAGGCGCATTCGTTCGAGCGGGTGGATCGCAACCGCAACGGGGTGCTCGATCCGTTCAACGCGGTCGCCAATAACGGCCTGCCGCCCGCCGGGGACATCGGTTTCCAGAGCGATTTCTTCCCCGAGCGCCGCTCCTTCTCCTTTTACGGACAGGCGACCTGGCATGCGACCGACCGGCTGCGGATGACCGGCGGGCTGCGCTATACCGACGACCGGGCGACCAACCGCAACTATAACTTCTTCACCCTGTCGACCGGCCGACCGACCGCGCTCATTACGTCGCAGGGGGCGGCGGTGACGGGGCGCGCGGCGGTGGAGTTCGACCTGGGCCGCAATCGCATGGCCTATGCCTCCTATACGCGCGGGTTCAAGCCGGGCGGCAACAACCTGACCTATGGCATTGCCGATGTGGCCGAGGATCTGGTGTTCCGCACCTTCCGCCCGGAACGCATCGACGCCTATGAGCTGGGGTTGAAGGCCGACTTCCTCGACGGACGGCTGCGCACCAATCTGGCCGGGTTCGGCTATGACTATGTCGACCTGCAATATATGACCAGCGACCCGCGCAACCGGTCGAGCGGCGTGGCCAATATCCCGCGCAGCCGCATCCTGGGCGCGGAAGCCGAAGTGACCTTCGCACCCAGCCGCGACCTGCGGTTCAACACCGGCCTGACCCTGCTCGACAGCAAGGTCAGCGGCCATGCCCGCGCGCTGGACAGCGTGAATGCGACCGCGGCGGAGCGCAATCTGGTCGTCAACCAGCGGCTCAGCATCTTCGCGCCTGCCGTGACGCTGGCCCGTGCGGCGGTCATCGGCGATCTGTACGGCAACCAACTCGCCAAGACGCCCGCGTTCAGCGCCACGGCGGGCGTGAACTGGGACCATCAGTTCGGCGACGGGCTGCGCGGCTATGCCTCGGGGTTGTTCATCCGGCGCGGCGCGATGCAGGCGCGCGTGTTCAACAATCCCGCGATCGACCGCATCCCCGGTTACAACCAGGTCAACCTGACCGGCGGCGTCCGGTTCGGCGGCGGCTGGGATGTCAGCCTGAGCGCGCAGAACCTGTTCGACACCGACGGCATCAGCACGCGCTTCACCGACGTATTCGGCGTCAACGCCACCTTCGACCAGCTGATCCCGCCGCGCACCGTCATCGGTCGCGTGCGGTACAGCTTCTGACCGCGCGCCGAGCGATGGAGAGACGATAGCATGACGCAGCCGACGGAAGCCGAACGCAACGCCGCCATGCTTCAGGCCGAACGCCTGTGGCTGGCCCTTCCGGCAGCGGCGCTGGACGGCGTCGTCGCCAACCAGCAACTGCTGGCGCGGCATCATGCCGTCGTGCGCGAAGCTCTGGCGGAGGACGCGGAATGAGCGCGGTACCCGAAACCGCCTGCGCCATCGCCGCCCAGGTTCGCGAGGGAAGGCTATCGGCCCGGCAGGTCGCGACCGACACGCTCGACCGCATCGCGCGGCACGATGACCTGAACGCAGCCACCCGGTTGCTGCGGGAGAGGGCGCTGGCCGATGCGGCGCGGGTCGACGCGGCGGTCGCCGCCGGGCGCGACCCCGGTCCGCTCGCAGGCGTGCCCTTTGCGGTCAAGGACCTGTTCGACGTCGCCGGGGAGACGACCACCGCCGGTGCCCGGCAACGCGCGCACGCCCCGGCGGCGGCGCGTGATGCCGAGGTCGTCGCGCGGCTCTGCGCGGCGGGAGCGGTGCTGGTCGCGACGGCCAATATGGACGAGTTCGCCTATGGCTTCTCGACCGAGAACGCCCATTACGGCACCACCCGCAACCCGCACGATCCCGATCGGCTGGCGGGTGGCTCGTCGGGCGGGTCGGCGGCGCTGGTCGGTGCGGGGTTGGTCCCGCTGGCGCTGGGATCGGATACCAACGGATCGATCCGCGTGCCCGCCAGCCTGTGTGGGATATTCGGGTTGCGACCGAGCTTCGGCGCCTTGTCGGTCGAGGGCGTCTATCCCTTTGTCGAGCGGCTCGACACGGTCGGGTGCTTCGCCCGCTCGCCCGAGGATATGGCGCTGGCCCATGCGGTGATGCTTGGCGAAGCGTTGCCGCGGTTCGAGGGCGGGCCGGTGCGTGTCGCGGCGCTGGGCGGATGGTTCGCCGGGCGAGCCGATGCCGCCGTCCTTGCCGGGATCGATCGGATCGCCGCGCATCTGGAGGCGGGGCCGCCGGTCGTGCTGCGCTCCGCCGCCGCCGCGCGGTCCGCCGGTTTCCTGCTAACCGGGGCCGAGGGTGGCCATCGCCATTTGCCCGCGCTGCGCCGCGACGCGATGGCGTTCGATCCGGCCACGCGCGACCGGCTGATCGCGGGCGCGCTCCAGCCGATCGCCGCCGTCCGCGATGCCGAGGCGGTCGCGGCGCGCTTCGTGGCCGAGGTCGCCGACGCGCTGGCCGGGCATGATCTGCTGCTGGCCCCCGCGACGCCGATGCCCGCGCCCCGGATCGATGCGACGACGATCGTCATTGACGGCCAGACGCTGTCCGCGCGCGCCGATCTGGGCCTGCATACCCAGCCGCTGAGCCTGGCGGGGGTGCCGATCCTCTCGGTGCCGCTGGCCCAGGCCGAGGGGGTGCTGCCGATCGGCGTGCAACTGATCGCCGCGCCGGGGCGTGAGGCGCTGTTGTTCGAGACGGCGGCGGCGCTGGTCGCGGCGGGGCTGGTGGCCTGTCCGCCCGTTCCTCGTCTGGCGGAGGCGGCATGATGCGCGCGACCCCCCGTTCCCTGCGCGGCATGGTCAGCGCCCCGCACCATCTGGCGGCCCAGGCCGGACGCGACGTGCTGGCCGAGGGCGGCAGCGCAGTCGAGGCGGCGGTGGCGACGGCCGCCTGCCTCGCCGTCGTCTATCCGCATATGACCGGGATCGGCGGCGACGGCTTCTGGCTGGTCGCCGAGCCGGACGGCCGGACCTGGGCGATCGACGGCTGCGGCGCGGCGGCGATGGCGGCGGACCGCGCGCTGTACCGCGACCATGCGACCATTCCGTGGCGCGGACCCTTGGCGGCGAATACGGTGGCGGGGACCGTCGCGGGGTGGCAGGCGGCCTTGGCGCGGAGCGGCGCGACCCTGCCGCTCGACCGATTGCTGCGCGATGCCATCCACCATGCCCGGAGTGGCGTGGTCGTCACGGCGGGCGGAGCGCAGGTCGCCGCCTCCGCGTCGCCCGCACTACGCGATCTGCCCGGCGCCTATGCGTCCGTCTTCGAGCCGGAAGGCCGTCCGCTGGTCGAGGGGGACCTGCTCCGCCAGCCCGCGCTGGCGGCGACGCTGGAGCGATTGGCGGGGGAGGGGCTGGACGGCTTTTATCGCGGCGCGCTGGCACAGCTAATCGCCGACGACCTCGCCCAGCTGGGCAGTCCGCTTGCGGCGGCCGACCTATCCGCCTTCGACGCGCGCAATGTTGCACCGCTGGAGGTGGCGATCACCGGCGCGCGGCTATTCAACCTGCCGCCGCCGACGCAAGGGGTGGCATCGCTGCTGATCCTGGCGCTGTTCGACCGGCTGCGCGCAGGTGAGGCCGATGGGTTCGACCATGTCCACCGGCTGGTCGAGGCGACGAAGCAGGCGTTCCGCTGGCGCGACGCGCATGTCGGCGATCCGGCGACGATGACGCAGGATGCGCAGGCGCTGTTGCGCGATGCCGCCGCGCTGGACCGCATGGCCGGGGCGATCGCCCCCGACCGCGCCGCGCCATGGCCGCATCCCCCAGCGCTGGGCGATACCACCTGGTTCGGCGCGGCCGATGCGCGCGGCCAGGTCGTCAGCTGTATCCAGAGCACCTATTTCGAATTCGGATCGGGCCTCGTCCTGCCCCGGACCGGCATCGTGTGGCAGAACCGGGGATGCTCCTTCGCGCTCGACGGTGACGGCCCCAACCGGCTGCGACCCGGTGCGCGGCCCTTCCACACGCTGAACCCGGCGCTGGCGCGGTTCGACGATGGCCGGGTCATGGCGTACGGCACGATGGGCGGCGAGGGACAGCCGCAGACCCAGGCGGCGATCTTTACTCGCCACGCGCTGTTCGGCCAGCCTTTGCAGGTGGCGGTGGACGCCCCGCGCTGGCTGCTCGGGCGGACCTGGGGCGACCAGAGCACCACGCTGAAGATCGAGGCGGGGTTCGATCCGGCCTTGTACGACCAACTGGCGGCGGCGGGCCATGCGGTCGAACGCGTGCCCGGCCGGTCGTCGATGATGGGCCATGCCGGGGCGATCCTGCGCCATCCCGGCGGGATGATCGAGGGCGCGGCCGATCCGCGCAGCGACGGGATGGTGGCGACATGGTGACGACGAGCGCATCCGGCGCGCGCGCGGTGGCGCGCTGTCTCGAGCTGTCGCGGGCGCCCTATAGCGACCGGGCGGACCGGCTGTTTCGCGGCTGGCTGACGCCTGCCTATCGCGCGACGATCGAACGCGTCGGGGCATGGATGGAGGCGGCGGGCATGATGGTCCGCCGTGATGCCGCCGTCAATCTGATCGGCCGCTATGACGGCACGCGCCCGGACGCGCCCGCGCTGGTGATCGGCAGCCATCTCGACAGCGTGCGCGATGCGGGGGCCTATGACGGGCCGCTGGGCGTGATGCTGGGCATCGAATGCGTCGCCGCGCTTCATGCCGAGGGGCGCAGGCTGCCCTTCGCGATCGAGGTGATCGGCTTTGGCGACGAAGAGGGATCGCGCTTTCCCGCCGCGATGCTGGGCAGCCGCGCGGTGGCGGGCACGCTGACGCCCGACGCGGCCGATATGGCCGATGCGGCGGGGATCAGCGTCGATACCGCGCTGCGTGGGTTCGGCAGCGAAGCGGCTGCGCTGGCGACCGCACGTCGCGCGCCGGGCTCGATGCACGCCTATCTGGAAGCGCATATCGAACAGGGACCGGTGCTGGAGGCGGAGGGGCTGGCGCTGGGGGTCGTGACCGGCATCGCCGCGCAACTCCGCCTCGAGGTGACGGTGAACGGCGTGGCGGGCCATGCCGGAACCGTCACCATGCCCCTGCGCCGCGACGCGCTGGCCGCTGCCGCGCGGATGGTGTCGGCGGTCGAGGACATCGCGGTCGCCGCCGCCTCCGATCTGGTCGCGACGGTCGGCCGGATCGAGGTCGCGCCGGGGGCGGCGAACGTGATTGCGGGCGAGGTGTGCTTCACCGTTGATATTCGTGCGGGCGCGACCGACCGCCGTGACCGCGCCGCCGCCGCGATCGGCGCGGCCATGGAGGCCATCGCGCGCGATCGGGGCGTGACCCTCACCGTCGCGACGGTCCACGACCTGCCGCCATGCCCGTGCGATCCGGGGCTGATGGATCTGCTCGATGCGGCGGTCGTCGCCACCGGGCAGGCTTCGCGTCGGCTGATGTCGGGTGCGGGGCATGACGCGATGGCGATGGTCGCGCTGGGGCCGGTCGCGATGCTGTTCCTGCGCTGTGCCGGGGGGATCAGCCACAACCCGGCGGAACATGTCGACCCGGCCGATGCCGATGCCGCCTTTGCCGCGATGCGCGGCTTTATCGACCGATTGGGAGGAGATTATCGTGACGCCTGACCTTTTCGGCGAGATCGATCCGCCGCAGCGGCTGCTGATGGGGCCGGGGCCGGTCAACGCCCATCCGCGCGTGCTGCGCGCGATGAGTGCGGACCTGCTTGGCCAGTTCGATCCGGAAATGACCGGCTATATGAACCAGGTCATGGCGCTGTACCGGCCGGTGTTCGGGACCGAGAACCACTGGACCTTCCTGATCGACGGCACCGCGCGCGCGGCGATCGAAGCGTCTTTGGTCTCGCTGCTCGCACCGGGGGACCGGTTGCTGGTCGTCGATTTCGGCCGCTTCGGGCTGTTGTTGCAGGAGATTGGCGAGCGGATCGGCGCGCAGGTCGAACGGCTGTCGGTCCCCTGGGGGCAGACCGTGCCGCTCGACGCCATCGCGGACGCGATCGAGCGGACCGCGCCGATGGTCGTCGCCTGCGTCCATGGCGACACCTCGACCACCATGGCGCAGCCGCTCGACGGGGTGGGGGCGCTGGCACAAGCGGCGGGCGCGTATCTCTATGTCGATGCGACCGCGACGATCGGCGGGATGGCGATCGCCACCGACCGCTGGGGCGCGGACATCGTCACCGGCGGCTTGCAGAAATGCCTGGGCGGCCCGTCGGGATCGGCCCCGATCACCATCTCGCCCCGCGCTGCCGAGCGCATCCTGGGGCGTCGTCATGTCGAAAAGGGCATTCGCCGCGACGATTTGGTCGATGCGGGCGGGGTGCGGATCGGCACCAACTATTTCGACCTCGCCATGATCATGGACTATTGGTCGGAGAAGCGGCTGAACCACCATACCGAAGCGACGACGATGCTCTACGGCGCGCGCGAATGCGCCCGCGTGGCGCTGGGCGAGGGGCTGGAGGCGCGGTTCGCGCGCCATGCGGCGGCGGGCCGGGCGGTGGTGGCCGGGGCCCGCGCGCTGGGGCTGGAGGTGTTCGGCGACGATCGCTTCCGCATGACCAATGTAACCGGCATCCATATCCCGCCCGGCGTCGACGGCGAGCGGGTGCGCGCCCGGATGCGCGAGGATTTCGAGATCGAGATCGGCACCGCCTTCGGCCCGCTCCAGGGCAAGGTCTGGCGGATCGGCGCGATGGGCTACAATGCCATGAAGCATAAGGTGCTGCTGACGCTCGCCGCGCTGGAGGCGGTGTTGCGGGCAGAGGGGATGACATTGCCCTCCGGCGCCGGGGTCGATGCCGCGCTCGAAAGCTATGCCGCATGACCGCGCCGCGCGATCTGGTCGGCTATGGCGCGTCGCCGCCCGATCCCCGCTGGCCCGGCGGCGCGCGCGTCGCGGTGCAGTTCGTCGTCAATGTCGAGGAAGGCGCGGAGAACAGCGTCCTGAACGGCGATGCCGGGTCGGAGGCGTTCCTGTCCGAGATGGTCGGCGCGGCCAGCCATCCCGCGCGCGCCATGGCGATGGAAAGCCTGTACGAATATGGCGCGCGCGCCGGTTTCTGGCGGCTGCACCGGCTGTTCGCCGAGCGACAGGTGCCGGTGACGGCCTTCGCCGTCGCCACCGCCATGGCCGCCAATCCGGCGACGGTCGATGCGATGCTGGCCGCCGACTGGGAAATCGCCAGCCACGGCTATCGCTGGATCGACTATCAATATGTCCCGCCCGAGGTGGAGCGCGCGCATATCGCCGAGGCGATCGCGCTGCACACCCGCCTGACCGGCACGCGCCCGCTGGGCTGGTATCAGGGGCGGACCTCGCCCGCGACCGCCGCGCTGGTCGCGGGCGAGGGCGGGTTCGTCTATGACGCCGACAGCTATGCGGACGACCTGCCCTATTGGGATCGTCGCCATGCCGAGGCGAATGGCGGGCGGGCGCAGCTGATCGTGCCCTATACGCTCGACGCCAATGACATGAAGTTCGTCGCCTATAACGGCTTTGCCGATGGCGAACCCTTTTTCCGCTATCTGCGCGACACCTTCGAGCAGTTGCGCGCCGAGGGCGGGCGGATGATGTCGGTGGGCTTGCATGGGCGTATCGTCGGACGGCCCGGCCGCGCGGCGGCGCTGGCCCGCTTCGTCGATCATGTGATCGCCAGCGGCGACGCGTGGATCGCGCGCCGCATCGATATCGCGCGACACTGGCAACAGGTGCACCCGGCATGACGCCCGAGATGATGATCGACGATCCGCAGGTGGTGGCTGAGGTCATGGCCGCCTTCACCGCTTATGAAGCCGCGCTGATGGCCGATGACGTGCCCGCGATGGACCGGCTGTTCCACGATCATCCGACCACGATCCGCTATGGCGTGGGCGAGGTGCTGTATGGCGCGGAGGCCATTCGCGCCTTTCGCCAGGGGCGGGGCGGTTCGCCGCAACGTCGGCTCGGAACGGTCGCCATCCACAGCTTCGGCCGCGACCATGCGACCGCCAATGCCGAATTCTTCCGCGAAGGCGATGCCCGGCGCGGGCGGCAGAGCCAGACCTGGGTGCGCTTTCCCGATGGGTGGAAGGTCGTCGCCGCGCATGTCTCGATCGAGGGGACGGGATCATGACCAATAGCGATTTCAATGCCATGTCGAGCGAGGCCTTCGTCGCGCGCTATGCGAGCGTGGTCGAGCATTCGCCCTGGGTGGTCGAACGCGCGGCGGAGCGGCGGCCCTTTGCCGATCTGGCGGAGGGGATCGTGGCGGTGCTCGCCGACGCCACGCCCGAGGAGCGGCTGTCGGTGATCCGCGCCCATCCCGAACTGGCGGGGCGCGCGGCGATCGCGGGCACGCTGACTGAGGAGTCGCGCAGCGAGCAGGCCTCGGCCGGGCTGGACCGCATGACCCGGCAAGAGTTCGAGCGCTTCCATGCGCTGAACGCCGCCTATGGCGAGCGGTTCGGCTTTCCCTTCGTCATCTGTGTCCGGCGGACCGACCGGGCGGGCATATTGCGCGCCATGGCCGAGCGGCTGGCCAACGACCGCGAGGCCGAGGTCGAAACCGCGCTGACCGAGATCGGCCATATCGTCCGCCTGCGACTGGAGACCCTGGCATGACCCCACCCATCGGCCTGGCCGCCTTGGCCCAGCAGGTCGCGACCGATCTCGAACGCCTGGCGCATGGCGGCCCCGCCTGGACGGTGCCGCAGCCCATGGCGGAGGGCCATGTCCATGACGTCATCATCGTCGGCGGCGGGCAGAGCGGGCTGGGCGCTGCGTTCGGGCTGTTGCGCGAGCGCGTGTCGGACATCCTCGTCCTCGACGAAAACCCGGCGGGCTATGAGGGGCCGTGGGACACCTATGCGCGGATGATGACGCTGCGCACGCCCAAGCACCTGACCGCGATCGACCTGGGGATTCCCTCGCTGACCTTCCGCGCTTTCTGGGAGGCACAGCATGGCGCGGAAGGATGGGAGGCGCTGGACAAGATCCCGCGCCGCGACTGGATGGCCTATCTGCGCTGGTATCGCGCCGTGCTGAACCTGCCGGTGCGCAACGAGGCGCGGGTGACGCTGATCGAGCCGCTGGGCGGGCGGTTCCGCGTCCACCTCGCCGACGGTGCGCCGCTGCTCGCGCGCAAGGTCGTGCTGGCGACCGGCATCCAGGGGGGCGGCAACTGGCACGTGCCCGAATTGGTGCGCGATCGGCTGCCCGCGACCCGCTATGCCCATACCTCGGCGGCGATCGATTATGCGAGGCTGGCCGGAAAGCGCATCGCGTTGCTGGGGGCGGGGGCCTCGGCGTTCGACAATGCCCATGCCGCGCTGTCCGCCGGGGTGGCCGAGGCGCATGTCTTCGTCCGCCGCCCGGAACTGCCGCGTGTCAATCCGATCCGGCATATGGAGCGCAGCGGGATCATCGGCCGCTTCCCCGCGCTCGACGATGCCGCCAAATACCGGATGATGGTCGCCTTTTTCGACCGCAGCCAGCCGCCGACCAACGACACGTTCGACCGCGCGTCGGCGCTGCCCGGCTTTCACCTGCATCTCGGCACGCCGTGGCTGGACGTGGCGGACACCGGCGATGCGGTCGCGGTCACCACCCCGCGCGGGACCGAGGTGTTCGACTTCCTCGTCCTGTCGACCGGGCTGGTCACCGATCCGGCGCTGCGCCCCGAACTGGCGCTAGTCGCGGACGGCATCGCGCGCTGGTCCGACCGCTATCGCCCGGCGGAGGCGTCCCATCCGCTGATCGATGCGCATCCCTATCTGGGGCCGCAATTCCAGCTATTGCCGCGCACGCCCGACAATGCAGCGGCGCTGCACGGGCTGTTCGCGTTCAACTATTCGGGACTCATCAGCCTCGGCCTGTCGGCGTCGGCACTGTCGGGACTGCGCCACGCCTTGCCCCGGCTGGTGGCGGGGGTGGCCGACCAGCTGTTCCTCGACGACCGCGATGCGATGATCGCCGCCTATCTCGACTATGACGAGCCCGAATTCATCGGGGCATGGCCGCGCACGGGGGCGGTGGCATGACCGCGACCTTGTCCACCCATGTCCTCGACACCGCGCATGGCCGGCCGGCGGCGGGCATCGCCGTCACGCTGCTCGACGGCGACGGAATGCGGTTGTTCGATGGCGTGACCAATGCCGATGGGCGCTGTCCCGCGCTGGCCGCCGTGCCGGTCTCGCCGGGCCGTCATGCACTGTGCTTCGCGGTCGCCGACTATTTCCGTGCCGCCGGAGTGGAACTGCCCGATCCGCCCTTTCTCGACCGGGTGACGATCGATTTCGGCATCGCGCCGGACGGGGGCCATTATCACGTGCCGCTGCTCGTCTCGCCCTACAGCTATTCCACCTATCGGGGCAGTTGATCCCGTTCCTTCCCGCCGGAGTGCCCCGATGATCCGTCGCCTGCTGGCCACGATCGAGCCCTATATCCTGATGCTGCTGGCGACCGTGCTGATCGCCACGCTGCTGCCGCCGCGCGGTGTCGGCGTGCGCGTCTTCGACCTTGCGGCCGATACCGCGATCGTCGCGCTGTTCTTCGTCCATGGCGCGAAACTGTCGCGCAGCGCCCTGCTGGCGGGGGCGCGGCACTGGCGGTTGCATGCGGCGATCCTGGCGACCAGCTTCGTGCTGTTCCCGCTGCTGGGGCTCGCCATCGCGGGCAGCGGCCTGCCGTCGCCCAGCCTCGCCACCGGCCTGTTGTTCCTGACCCTGTTGCCCTCGACCGTGCAATCCTCGATCGCCTTCACCGCGATCGCGCGCGGCAATGTCGCCGCGGCGGTGTGCAGTGCCTCGCTGTCCAACCTGCTGGGCATCGCCGTCACGCCCGCGCTGGCCGCCCTGCTGCTTCCGGGCACCGGGGGCGTCGAGCTGTCGTTCGACAGCGTGCGGGCGATCGTGCTGCAATTGCTGGTGCCGTTCGCGGCGGGGCATATGCTGCGCCCCTGGATCGGCGCGTGGATCGCGGCGCGCAAGCGGCTGGTCACGACGCTCGATCGCGGATCGATCCTGCTGGTCGTCTATACCGCTTTCGGTGCGGCGGTCACCCAGGGGCTGTGGTCGCAGGTCGGCGCGCTGGAGCTGGCGGAACTTGTCGGATGGTGCGCGCTGCTGCTGACGGTGGTGCTGGTGCTGACCGGCGTAATGGCGCGGGCGATGAAGCTGGTACCCGAGGATGCGGTCGTGATGCGCTTCTGCGGGTCGAAGAAGAGCCTGGCGACGGGCGTGCCGATGGCGGGCGTGCTGTTCCCGCCCGCGCAGGTCGGCGTCGTCCTGCTGCCGGTCATGGTGTTCCACCAGTTGCAGCTGATCGCCTGCGCCTTCCTCGCGCGGCGGCTGGCGGACGCGGTGGAGGCGGAGCCCGCTATGCCGCGCGCGGTGGCGTCGGGATAGGTCGGCTATTCGCCCAGCCGGGCGAATTCCTCCTTCAACATGTCGACAAAGGTGCTGAGATAGATGGGCAGCACCCGGCCGCGTTGAAGCAGCATCGACACGCTGGCCGGGCGGACGATCCCGTCGGCCAGCGGAACCCAGCAGAGTTCGCCCGCCGCCAGTTCGCGCTCCAGCCCGATGCGCGACAGAAAGGCGATGCCGACCCCGGCGCGCACCAGATTCTTGAGCGTATCGATCCGCTCGACCGTGGCGACCCGCTTGAGCGGCACGTCGCTCATGTCGAACAGATCGTGCAGCACGCTCTGCTTGAGCCAGTCGTCATGCGGCGTCACCACCGCATGGGGAACGCAGTCGGACAAGGTCACCCGGTCGAGCAGGGAAAGGGGATGGCCCGGCGGGGTGATGACGCCGATCGGCGTCTGGACATGCGCCACCGTCGCGGTGCGCGCGGTGCCCGTCAGGTCGAAGGCGCAGATGACATCCGCCTCCTTGGACAGCAATTCCGCCTTCACCCGGTGATTGTCGCCCGCCAGCAGCGAGAATTCGATCAGCGGGAAGCGTTCCTTGTAGCGGACGATGGTGCGCGGCACGAGGTCGTCGGCCAGGCTCTCGGCGGCTGCGATCCGGATATGGCCGCGCTCCCCGCCGCGCAGCCGCAGCATCTCGTGGCGCAGCGCGACGCTCTCGCGCTTCCACCGCCGGATATAGGCCAGCAACGCCTCGCCCGCTGCGGTGGGTCGTATCCCGCGCGGCATGCGGACGAACAGCTGCACGTCCAGCTCCTCTTCGAGCTGCAACAGCTGCCGGTTGACCGCCGAGGATGCGATGTTGAGCGATTCCGCCGCCTTGCGGATCGAGCCGTGGCGGATCGCCTGATCGAAATAGATCAACCCGGTCTTGATGAGGGCCATCATCGTCCTCGTGTCGCCATCCGGGCCGGAACCGACGGTCGAGGCCCGCGAGCTTTGGGAGCGTTACGGTTGCCCGGTCACAGCCGGGGCAGGGTGACGCCGCGCTGGCCCATATATTTGCCCGCGCGGTCGGCATAGCTGGTTTCGCAGGGCTCGTTGCCCTTCAGGAACAGGAACTGGCAGGCGCCTTCATTGGCATAGATTTTCGCGGGCAGCGGCGTGGTGTTGGAAAATTCCAGCGTCACATGCCCCTCCCAACCCGGCTCCAGCGGCGTGACGTTCACGATGATCCCGCAGCGCGCATAGGTCGACTTGCCCAGGCAGATGACCAGCACGTCGCGCGGCACCCGGAAATATTCGACGGTCCGCGCCAGCGCGAAGCTGTTGGGCGGGATGATGCACACATCGGTCTTGCGATCGACGAAGCTGTTCGACGCGAAGTCCTTGGGATCGACGACCGCGCTGTCGACATTGGTGAAGATCTTGAATTCGTCCGCCACCCGCGCGTCATAGCCATAGGAGGACAGGCCATAGCTGATACAGCCGTCGCGGCGCTGGTTCTCGACAAAGGGCTCGATCATCCCTTGGGTCTGCGCGGCTTCGCGAATCCAGCGGTCGGACAGGATCGACATCTTCATTCCCCTTAAGCGTTGCCGCTCATTGCCGGATCGCCCGGACAGGGCAAGCGCCGAAACGCAAAATGGGACTTGCGGTTGACGTTGCGTCAAGCGGTAGGCTGCCCCGCATGACGAAGATGCTGGATATTGCCGAGATCGCGAAGGCCACGGGGCTCAGCAGCCGGGCGTTGCGCTTTTACGAGGCGCGGGGGCTGATCCGGCCGCTGCGCAGCGAGGGCGGGCGGCGCATCTTCGGTGCAGGGGAACTCGAGCGGCTAAACGCGATCGTGGCGCTGAAACGGGCCGGGTTCACGCTGGCGGCGATCGGGCGGATGCTCGACCGGCCCGATGCGCGGCTGGGACCGATGGTCGCGGCGCAACTGGCGGTGGTCGAGTCGCAAGCCGCTATGCTGGCCGATACGGCGACCCTGCTTCATTCCATCCAGTCCCGCATCGATGCCGGCGAGCGCATCGACGTCGCGACGCTCTGCTCGCTGATTCGAAAGGGAAACAGCATGACGACGACCCAATGGAAGGCCGTGGTCGACCAGCATTTCACCAAGGAGGAACAGGCCCATTGGGCCGAGCGGATGACCACGCTCGCCCCCGATTTCGATCAGGACGCCTATCAGGCGCAATGGGCCGATCTGGGCCAGCGGATCGCCGCCGCATTGCCGCTCGATCCCGGTTCGGAGGCGGCGCAGGCTTTTGTGCGCGAATGGTTCGCGCTGCTGGCGCCGTTCCGCGCGGTGGCCTCGCCGGAGATGTGGGCGGGCGCGACGCGGCTGCATCAGAACCGGGCGGCGTGGGACGGGCAGGCCGATCCGGGCTTTTCGGCCGATGTGTGGCAGTTCATCCAGGCGGCCGCCGCCGCGATGCGGGTGCGGGGAGAAGAGCCGGGCAACTGAGGCGAAGTGTTCGCGCGGAGGCGAAGAGAGGGGGCATCCGCTCATGGCGATAAGGCAGGCAGGGCTGGAACGTCTTCTCTGCGCCTCTGCGCGAACACATCTTCGTGTCTTCGCGGCGTCGCGCGAAATTCAGCCGATCCCCAGATCCGCCGGACCAAAGGCATCCGGCAGCAATTCGGACAGCCGATAGCTGCGCATCGCATCGCCTTCCGCCGCGCCGCAATGCACGGGCAGGTCGCGGCCGCCCATCTGGGCGGCCTCGTTGATGACCTGCCGACACCGGCCGCAGGGGCCGACCGGGGCGGTGCCGGTGGGCACGCCGTTCGCGTCCATCGCGCCGCCGATCACACCGACCGCGACGATCTCGCGCAGCCGTCCGGCGGCCGAGGCGGTGGCGATCGCGACCGTCTCGGCGCAGAGCGACAGGCCATAGCTGGCGTTCTCGAAGTTCGCGCCGGTGATGACCGACCCGTCCTCCATCAACAAGGCGGCGCCTACCGCAAACCGGCTATAGGGCGCATGGGCGTGGCGCGCGGCGGCGCGGGCGGCGGCGATCAGGCGCGCGGCGGTCGGATCGATCTGGCTCATGGTGTGACGACGTCCCAGTTGACGGGGCCTTCCACCCCCTCGACCCGGCGGAAATCGCTCGCGCGCCACATCCGCCAGGGGCGGGCGGCATAATCGGGTTTGAACATATTGCCGACCGCCCAGATCGGGCGGTCGAACGCGGTCGTGATGCTGTATTCGGACTCGAACGGCTTGGCGACGCGCAGCATCACGGGCTTGCGCGTATGCGTCTCGACCATCGTCACGAACCGGGTCAGGTCGGCGACCAGCGTCGCGCGATCGGGCCGCGCGGTGCAATCGTCGTGAAAGGACAGGTCGATCGCGGCGGGCAGCGCATCCCCGGCGCGCGGCACGAAGATGTTGAAGGCATCCGCCTGCGCCGCGGCGGGCTGGCATAGCGAATAGATATGGATCGCCCCGCGCCGCAGCCCGGCCTCGGGCAGCGCGGCCCAGTTCGCCTCGAACGCGGGATCGCGGCGGTCTGCGCCCGAGGTGGCGACGATATAGGCGAAGTCGGCGCCGCCCGCGCGCAGCGTCCGCCACTCCACCGGCGGCGGATTTTCGGTCAGGTCGATGCCCTGCAACGCATAATGGTCGGCCGAGGGGCGCCAATGCGTCGCCCAATGCCAGCCGCCCATGCCCGCCGCACCGAGCGCGAGCAGCCCGGCACCGATTTTCCAGAGAATCGCCATCAGTTGCGGATATGCAGGACGCACAGCAGTGTGAAGAGGCGACGTGCGGTATCGAAGTCCACCTCGATCTTGCCGGTCAGCCTGTCCTTCAGCATTTCGGCGGCATCGTTATGGATGCCGCGCCGGGCCATATCGATCGTCTCGATCTGTTGCGGCGTGGCGGCGCGGATCGCCTGGTAATAGCTGTCGCAGATCGCGAAATAGTCCTTGATCGGCCGCCGGAACCGGCCGAGCGCCAGCACCAGCGTCTCGATATGCGTGCCGTCCTCGCGGTACATATGGATGCCCAGGCGACCTTCCTCGGACTCCAGCTTGATCCGATAGGGCCCGGCATAGCCATCCGCCTGCGGCCGTTGCGGCGCGAAATAATTGTCCTCGATCAGGTCGAAGATCGCGATCCGCCGCTCCTGCTCGACATCGGCCGACCGCCAGCCGAGGCTGCGTTCGTCGAGATCGATGGATATGATCCGCGGATCGGCCATCCGGCAGGGATAGTCGCGAAGCGCGTGCGCCGCAAATCCCCCGCTGATCGACGCAATGCGTTTTCATCCGGCGCCACTCCGCGCTAACGCCGAAGAGATGGCCACCCTCGCATTTCCGAACACCGCTGCCGCCGCCGAGCCGCAGCAGCTCCCCCGCAATATCGAGGCGGAGGCCGCGCTGCTGGGCGCGATGATGATCGACAACCGGCTGGCCGACGATCTGGTCGACCGGCTGGACCCGGACCATTTCTTCGAGCCGGTCCATGGCCGCGTCTTCGCCGCGATCAAGAATCTGCGCGCCACCGACATGCTGGCAACCCCCGTCACGCTGCGCCCGATGTTCGAGGCGGACGAGGGCATGAAGGCGCTGGGCGGCCCGGCCTATCTGGCGCAGCTGACCGGATCGGGCGCGGGCCTGATCGGCGCGCGGCAGTTCGCGACGCAGATCTACGACCTGGCCATGCTGCGGGCGCTGGTGACGGTGGGGCGGACGCTGGTCGACCGGGCGATGGATACCTCGGAAGAGGTGAACCCTCGCGCGCAGATCGAGCTGGCCGAGAACGAGCTGTTCAAGGTCGCGGCGGACGGCGGCTCGGAAAATGCGGTGAAGAGCTTTGCCCAGGCCACCACCATGGCGGTCAAGAATGCCGAGCGCGCGCTGAACTCCGGCGGCCATGTCTCGGGCATCACCACGGGTCTTGACTCGGTCAATGCCAAGATCGGCGGTATGCACCGGTCCGACTTGATGATCCTGGCGGGCCGTCCGGGCATGGGCAAGACCTCGCTCGCGACCAACATCGCGTTCAACGCCGCGCGGCGGTGGATGCGCGACATGCAGGACGGCATCCCGCCGTCCGAGTCGGTCGGCGCCAAGGTTGCCTTCTTCAGCCTCGAAATGTCCGCCGACCAGCTGGCGACGCGTATCCTGGCCGAACAGTCGGGGATCAGCTCCGAGGCGCTGCGTATGGGCAAGATCAGCCGCAACGAGTTCGCGCAGCTGGCCGCCGCCGCCGCCGAGCTGGAGCAGCTGCCGCTGTTCATCGACGATACCGGCGGCCTGTCCATCTCGGCGCTGCACACCCGCGTCCGGCGGTTGCAGCGGCGGCATAATAACGAGATCGGGCTGGTGGTGGTCGACTATCTCCAGCTGCTGACCGGCTCGGGCAAGTCGTCGGAGGGCAACCGCGTGCAGGAAATCTCGGAGATTTCGCGCGGGCTCAAGACGCTGGCCAAGGACATGAACGTGCCGGTGCTGGCCCTGTCGCAGCTGTCCCGCGCGGTCGAGCAGCGCGAGGACAAGCGGCCGATGCTGTCCGACCTTCGCGAATCGGGCTCGATCGAGCAGGACGCCGACATGGTCTGGTTCGTGTTCCGCGAAGACTATTACATGATGCAGCGCGAGCCCAAGCGCCCGATGGAAGGCGATGACGGCAAGGTCTTCGAGGACCATGCGAAATGGGCGACCGAGGTGGAGCGGGTCTACGGCCTGGCCGAACTGATCGTCGCGAAACAGCGTCACGGTGCGACCGGCAAGGTGGTGATGAAGTTCGACCCGACGATCACGCGGTTTACCGACTTCGCGGGGTATTGATTCCCACCTCCGTTCAGCCTGAGCAAAGTCGAAGGCCACGCAAAGCGCTGGCCGCATGGTCCGGGGCGTGCACTTCGACTTCGCTCAGTGCGAACGGAGGTGGGAATGCTTTCGCGTAACACCGGCGGAGGTAGGAGTGGCCAAGGGATCGAAGTCCCTCAGGCCGACCGAGCGGCCTCCACCGGCCGGTGTATCCCGCATTCCACCTTGTCGAACCCGCGCCATCTCCCCGCACGCGGGTCTTCGCCGGGCTTGACCTTGCTGGTGCAGGGCGCGCAGCCGATCGATAGATAGCCCTGTGCCTCCAGCGGATGGCGCGGCAGGTCGTGTTCGGCGAAATAGCCGTCCAGCGCCGCCTTGTCCCAATCCGCCAGCGGGTTCAGCTTCAACCGGCCATCCTCGACCTCGAACCGGGGCAGGGCGCGGCGGGTGCCCGCCTGGAAGCCCTTGCGACCCGAAATCCAGGCCTCGAACGGGGCGAGGCCACGCGCCAGTGGCTCGACCTTGCGCAGGTCGCAGCAGCCGTCGGGGTCATAGCCATGGCGGATGCCCTCGGGGTCCTTCGCGGCCAGCAGCGCCGGGTCGGGCTGGATGACGCGCACATCGAGCAGGCCCAGCCGCGTGACCAGCGTGTCGCGATACGCCAGCGTCTCGGGAAACATCTTCAGCGTGTCGGTGAAGACCACCGGCGTCGCGGGATTGGCCTGCGCCACCATGTGCAGCAGCACGGCGGACTCGGTGCCGAAGGACGACACCGCCGCGATCTGTCCGCGCAACTCGCCGGTCAGCAGGGTGCGCAGCATCTCGGGCGCGGCCACGCCCGCGAAGCGCGCTTCATAAGCCGCAGCGTCCTCCGCCGTGTAAGTCGGCCGAACGTCGATCCGGTCGAGCGCCCGCTCAGCCATGGCGCCGCTTCCACACCGGCACGCGGGCATCGGCGGCCTTCTGATAGGGTTGCGGATAGAGGTTCAGCAGCTTGGTCAGCGTCGCCGCGTCGACCGGCTTTTCGGGCGCGAAGCTGTCGAAGCCGCAGCGGCGCATATGCGGGATCTGGTCGACCAGCACGTCGCCCGCCGCGCGGAGTTCGCCCTCGAACCCCGCCTCGCGCAGGATCCGCGCCGCCGAATAGCCGCGCCCGTCGCGGAAGGTCGGGAAGCTGATCTCGACCAACGCGATCTGGCCCAGATGCGGGAGGAGCGCGCGGGCATCGTCGCCCGCCTCCAGCCGGACGGCGGTGGCGTTGGTCTGGCCCAGGAACGCATCCAGCGTCACCGCCGGTTCGTCATGCACCACATCGTCGCGAAAGCGCAGCAGCGTCTCGCCCGCATCGGTGTTCACGGTGATCGGATCAACCATAAATGGCTTCCTTGAACGGCTGCATGCCGACGCGGCGATAGGTGTCGAGGAAGCGTTCACCGCCCTCGCGAAGCTGGACGTAACGGTCGGTCACGCGCTCGATCGCGTCGACCACGCCGTCCTCGTCGAAACCGGGGCCGGTGATCTTGCCGAGCGACACGTCCTCCGCGCCCGACCCGCCGAGCAGCAGCTGGTAGTTTTCGGTGCCCTTCTTGTCGACGCCCAGGATGCCGATATGCCCGGCATGATGGTGGCCGCAGGCGTTGATGCAGCCCGAAATCTTCAGCTTCAACTCGCCCAGCTCGCGCTGTCGCCCGGCGAAACGTTCGCCGATCTTCTGCGCCAGCGGGATCGAGCGGGCATTGGCCAGGCTGCAATAATCCAGGCCGGGGCAGGCGATGATGTCCGAAATCAGGTCGAGATTGGCCTCGGCCAGCCCGGCATCGCGAAGCGCGGTCCAGATGGCGTGGAGGTCGGCCTTGCGGACATGCGGCAAGACGATGTTCTGGGCATGGGTGACGCGCAGTTCGTCATGGCCGTAACGCTCGGCGAGGTCGGCCATCAGGTCGATCTGGTCGGCGGAGGCGTCGCCGGGGATGCCGCCGATCGGCTTCAGGCTGATCGTGACGATGGCATGGCCGGGCTGCTTGTGGCGTGCGACATTCTGGTCGAGCCAGACCGCGAAGTCGGGATCGGACCGGTCCACGCTATCGGGCGCGTCGCTGGCAAAGTCCGGTCCGGCGAACATGGCGGTGATGCGCTCCAGCTCGGCGACCGGCGGGTCGATGCCCAGCTCGCGGATCGCGGCGAACTCCGCCTCCACCTGATCGCGATAGGCGTCGACGCCGATTTCGTGCAGCAGGATCTTGATCCGCGCCTTGTAGATATTGTCGCGACGGCCATAGCGGTTATAGACCCGCAGGCACGCCTCGAGATAGCTCATCAGATGGTCGGCGGTGATGAAGTCCTTCACCTCATGCGCGATCATCGGAGTGCGGCCCATGCCGCCGCCGACGAAGATCTTCGCGCCCAGCACCCCGTCGCGTTCCAGCAGCTGGATGCCGATATCGTGCAGCCGCATCGCCGCGCGATCCTCGTCCGCGGCGATCACCGCGATCTTGAACTTGCGCGGGAGATAGGTGAATTCGGGGTGGAAGGTCGACCATTGCCGCAACAATTCGGCCCAGGGGCGCGGATCGGTGACTTCATCGGCGGCCGCGCCCGCGAACTGGTCGGACGAGATGTTGCGGATACAGTTGCCCGAGGTCTGGATGGCATGCATCTGCACGGTCGCCAGCTCGGCCAGGATGTCGGGCGCGTCGGCCAGCTTGATCCAGTTATACTGGATGTTCTGGCGCGTGGTGAAATGGCCGTAGCCGCGATCATATTTGCGCGCGATATGGCCCAGCATCCGCATCTGGCGGCTGTCCAGCGTGCCATAGGGCACCGCGACGCGCAGCATATAGGCGTGAAGCTGAAGATAGAGCCCGTTCATCAGCCGCAGCGGCTTGAACTGATCCTCGGTCAGCGCGCCCGACAGGCGGCGTTCCACCTGGTCGCGAAACTCCTCGACACGGGCATCGACGATGCTCTGGTCATATTCGTCGTAAACGTACATCGCGTCTCTCTCAGATCACCCAGGCGCCGGCATCGGCATCGGCGGGCTTCAGCGTCAGGTCGGGGCGCACCGTGGGGCCGAGCGCGCGGATACGGTCCTTGATATGCGCGGGGCGGGGGCCTTGCCCGGTCGCCTCGGCGTCGATCAGATAGGGGACGTTGACCCGGCGCGCGCCTTCCTCGGCGCGTAAGGTCGCCTCGCCGGATGCGCCGACATCGACCGCATCCTCGATATGGCGCGACCAGTCGCGCCCCGTCCACCAGACGACATCGCCGGTCGCCAGATCATTGCCCGTCAACAGCTTCATGCGTTCATCCCTTCCGCCACGCGGGCCCAACGCGCCAGCTTGTCCTCGGCATCCGACAATTCCACCACCTCGCCCACGACGATGATCGCCGGGCTCTGCACCTTTTCGCGTTCGACCATCGGGCCGAGATCGGCGAGCAGGGTGCGGATGGCGCGGTGGCCCTCCAGCGTGCCGCGCTCCAGCACCGCGACCGGCATGTCGGGGGCGACGCCGTCCGCCATCAGCTTGTCGGCGATGCCGTTGGCGGTCGCGACGCCCATATAGATGACGAGCGTGCGGCCCTGGCCCGCCAGCCCCGACCAGTCCTGATCGGTCAGCCCCTTGCATTGCCCCGCGACGAAGGACACCGCCGAGGCATGGTCGCGGTGCGTCAGCGGCAGCATCGCCTCCGCCGCGCAGCCGAGCGCGGCCGAGACACCGGGGATCACCTCGACGCGCAGGCCGGCGGCGCGGACCGCCTCCACCTCTTCGCCGCCGCGCCCGAAGATGAAGGGGTCGCCGCCCTTCAGCCGGACGACGATCGCGCCGGTCTTCACATGCGCGACGATCAGCGCGTTGATCGCGTCCTGCGACAGGGTGTGCCGCGCGCGCCGCTTGGCCACCGAAATGCGCTGTGCCGTGCCGGGCGCGATGTCGAGCACGCGCGGATCGATCAGCCCGTCATGCACGACGACATCGGCCTGTTTCAGCGCCTCGACCGCGCGAACCGTCAGCAGGCCCGGATCGCCGGGGCCTGCACCGACAAGGATCACGCGTCCACGCGCGGCGGGATCGAGGAGACTAGCCATGATGCCCATGTGCGCCCGCTCCGCGCCTGCCACAACCGAGCGATGCTTGGGACAGGGGTAGATCAGCTTGGGTGCCGCCGGGGAAGGGACAGGGACGATAGTATATTATATTTGTGATTCGCATTTGGATGTGCTTTGATGAACGAAAGTAGAAGAAGCTGATGGGGGGCGTAGCAATGAAGACATCATATTGCTCCAAAATGGGGATTGGCGCATCCTTGATTGCGCTGGCGTGGACGGGGGTTGCGTCGGCACAAACGACTCCGGCGGGTGACGATGACAAGGCGAAGACCGAAGCCTCCGTCGTCACGGGTGTGGCGGCATCGACCGACAGGATCGACGCCAAGCAGGAAAAGGTCGATCCCGGCGACGTGATCGTCACGGGCACGCGCATCGTGCGGCCGAACATGGAAAGCAATGCGCCGATCACCACGATCGACGCCACCTATCTGAAGGAGCGGGGGCTCGCCCGCGTCGAGGACGCGCTGGCGCAACTGCCGCAGGTCACGCCGATGCTGGGACTTCAGGGCCAGAGCTGGGACTCCGGCGCGGCGCCGGTCGGCCTGCGCAGTCTGGGGGCGGGTCGTACCCTGACGCTGCTCAACGGGCAGCGGATGGACAATGACGTCAATATCGTCCCCGGCGCGCTGATCGAGCGGATCGACATCATGACCGGCGGCGCATCGGCGGTCTATGGTTCGGACGCGATCGCGGGTGTCGTCAACTTCATCGTGAAGCGCAAGTTCAACGGCATCGCCTTCGATGGCGAGGTCAGCGGCTTCAACCACAACAACAACAATCCGCTGCTGGCCAAGGTGGCGCAGGAAGCGGGCTACACCTATCCGCGTGGCAGCTATCTGGGCGGCGGCAATTACTATGCGTCGCTGGCGGCCGGGCATTCGTTCCTGGGCGACAAGGTCAATCTCAGCGCCTTCGCGACCTACAAGCGCGCCGACCCGATCCAGTACCGCAATCTGGACACGACCAACTGTCCGCTGCTGATGTTCGACCCGAACAAGGTGGAGGCAGGCAACACCAAATGGACGTGCAACGGCACGACCTACAATCCGTACAGCTATTTCGGGATCAACAACCAGGACCTCACCAACGCACGCGATGGTTCGCGCAGCTTCCGCCCCTATGACGTGCAGGACGAGCAGCGCATCCAGCGTGTCGACGCGGTCCAGCGTCGCAACGAGCAGGTCAATGTCGGCGGCTTCCTGACCGCCGACCTGCCGGCGGGCATGCGGCTGAACGGCAGCTTCCTGTACAGCAGCATCGTCGAGCGTGGCGCGCTTTCGATCGATGGCGGCATCTGGACGCCCAGCGCCCGCGTCAACTGCGACAATCCCTTCCTGGGGCAGCAGCAGGCCCAGATGATCTGCGGCGCGGCGGCGGGCACGACGGCGCTCAGCGATCCGATTGCGGTGTCGCTGTTCCGGCCGGGCATGATCCAGAACTTCCGCAACACCACGGCCGATTGGCGCGGATCGTTGAACCTGTCGGGCACGATCGTCGACAAGATCCGCTTCGAGCTCAGCTATCAGCAGACCCGCAACATCATGCGGGGCTATGCGGACCATCTGCCGGCAGCGGACCAGGAAACCCGTATGGGGCGCGGTCTTCAGGTCCGTAACGTCAACGGCGTTCCGACCTGTCTGTCCAAAATCGACGGAAGCGATCCGACCTGCCAGCCGGTCGATGCCTTCTCGGTCAACTCGCCGGTCAGCGACACGGTCTATAATTATCTGACCACCGATGGCAGCCGCCGCCAGCAGAACGATCTGCAGGTCATCAACGCCATCGTGTCGGGTACGCTGGAGGATTACGGGATCAAAAGCCCGTTTGCCGAAAGCGGCGTCGGCTTTGCGGTCACCGGCGAATATCGCAAATATCGCAACCAGTCGAAGGGGATGGGCGCCTGGTCGACCTTCACGACGTTTGACGGCCGGACCAGCGTGAAGGAACTGGGCGGCGAAATCGATATCCCGCTGATCGAGAACAAGCCCTTCTTCAAGGAACTTAGCGTCAATGGCGGCTATCGGATTTCCGATTACGACGTCTATCAGTCGCTGGTGCATAGCTGGAAGGCGGAGGCGAGCTGGGCCCCCGTGGACGGCATCCGCTTCCGGGGCAGCTATAACCGCGCGGTGCGGGTCGGCGTGCTCCCGCGGCTGGAAGGCGAGAACCGCTATCCCAACACGCTGATGCTCGACCTGTGTGCTCCGCCCCGTGCGTCCAGCGGCGCCAACACTGTTCAGCGTTACACCTTCGATCAATGCTCGATCGGCATGACGCGAGCACAATATGACGCGCTGACCAGCTATACGGGATGCAATTCACAGGGCTATTGCCCGACGACTCTGATCAATGGCGGCAATCCCGAGCTGCAACCCGAACGTTCGCGCAGCAAGACGCTGGGCGTGGTGCTGCAACCGCGCGGCATCCCCGGTCTGTCCGCCACCGTCGACTGGTATGACATCGATATCCGTGGCGCCTTCGAATGGACGCGGATCGGTATGGCTTTCGACCAGTGTTACAACAACAAGGTCGAGTTCTTCTGTCAGTTCTACAAGCGTGACCCGCAGTCCGGACAGTTGCTCGTCGCCGATGCGCGGTACAACAACTCCGGCTATACCAAGACGCGGGGTATCGACTTCGGGGCCAACTATGCGCTCGATCCGAAGCGTCTGGGGATTGCCGACGACATCGGCACCTTTGGCGTGAACTTCAACGGAACGCTGACCACCAAATACGAGCGGCAGTTCGCACCGGGCAACACACCCTGGTCGTGCCTGGGCTATTTCGGCTTCGCCTGCGGCGATCCGATGCCGCGTTGGCGCCATGTAGCCGGAGTGAATTGGCAGTTGCCATGGATCAAGGGCGGCGTCGGGTTCACCTGGCGCTATACCGGCCCGACCGACAATTCCAAGCTGTCGAGCAATTCCATCCTGAAGGCGGCGGCGGGTGAGACCTATCCGCTGGTCCAGCGGATTCCGGCCTATAGCTATTTCGACTTCAACACCAATGTCACGCTGGTGAAGGGGATCGACGTGCGCTTCAACGTCCAGAACATCTTCGATAAGGATCCGCCGCTGATCGGCGATGCCGCGACGGCTTGGAGCGGATCGTACTTCAACACCTTCCCGGCCTATTATACGGTACGGGGACGGACCCTGCGGGTCGGCATTTCCGCCCGCTTCTGATCGGGGATGGCCCGGAACCCTGGTTCCGGGCCATTTTCCTGTTCAGCGAAGACCGACCGGGATCGCGGCGGCGATATGGTCGGTCTCGGCGCTGGCGACCGGATAGGCGCAATAGTCGGCGGCGTAATAGGCGCTGGGGCGGTGATTGCCCGACCAGCCGATGCCCCCGAACGGCGCGCTCGACGCCGCGCCGTTGGTCGGGCGGTTCCAGTTGACGATCCCGGCGCGGATGCCGGTCCAGAATTGTTCGTACCGCTCGCGCGAGGGCGAAATCAGCGAGGCGGACAGGCCGTAGCGGGTGGCGTTGGCCTGTTCGATCGCCTGCCCGAAATCCCGCGCGCGCGAAACCTGCAGCACCGGGCCGAACAGCTCGTCATCGGGCCGCTCCGTCGCATCGGTCACGTCGAGGATCGCGGGGCTCAGCAGCGGCAGGCCGGGGGTAAGACGCGCCAGCGGGCGGACGACCGCCGCGCCGCTCGCGATCAGCTCGTCGGCCCGTCCGAGAAGATGATCGGCCGCCGCATTGTCGATCACCGGCCCCATGAAGGGTGCCGGGTCATCATGCGGCGCGCCGACGATCAGCCGGTCGGTCAGCCGGGTCAGCGCCGCCATCACCGGATCGTACAGCCGATCCTCGACGATCAGCCGCCGCCCCGCCGTGCAGCGCTGTCCGGCGGTGGTGAAGGCGGACTGGACGATCAGCGCGGCGGCGGCATCCGGGTCGGGATCGTCCCAGACAAGGATCGGGTTGTTGCCGCCCATCTCCAGCGCGAGGATCTTTTCCGGCCGCTCGGCGAACTGGCGGTTGAGCGCGATGCCGGTGCGCGCCGATCCGGTGAAGAGCAGCCCGTCGATACCCTCATGCCCCGCCAGCGCCCGCCCCTGGTCGGGTCCGCCGACCAGCAGCCGCACGACCCCGTCCGGCACCCCCGCCGCATGATAGCATTCGACCAGGAACGCCCCCGTCGCGGGCGTCTTTTCGGAGGGTTTGAACACCACCGCATTCCCGGCGAGGAGCGCGGGCACGATATGGCCATTGGGCAGGTGCGCCGGAAAATTATACGGCCCGAGCACCGCCAGCACCCCGTGCGGCCGGTGGCGCAGCGCCATGCGCCCGCCGCCCGGCTGGTCGGTGAAGCGCTCGCCCGCACGCTCGGCCTGCGCGGTGATCGAGATGGCGACCTTGGCGACCACGGTGTCGACCTCGGTCGCGGCCTCCCACAGCGGCTTGCCGGTCTCGCGCGCGATCAGCTCGGCAAAGGATGCGGCGCGCTCCCGCACCAGCTCGGCAAAGCGGCGGAGCGTGGCGATCCGCTCCGCCAGCGGGGTGACCGCCCAGCCCGGCCATCCCGCGCGCGCGGCGGCGACTTCGTGCGTGGCATCCCCGATCGGCAGTTGGGCGATCAGCGCGCCGGTGGCGGGCTCATGGGTCGACAGGAACTGGGTCATGGCGGCGAGGCTAGGCCGTGGCAGGACCCCCGGCAAGCGCCGCGCCCATCGCGCGAATCCGCTCCACCTTGTCGTAGAGCGGCGTCCAGTCGTCCCGCTCGGCAATGGGCGCCCAGATCGCCTCGACCTCGTCGATCAGCATCGATTCGGGCGAGCCCTGCCAATAGGCGTGATCGCGGGCGCGTCGCGGCGCATAGGGCTCGATCAGGTCGCGGAGCGCGTCCCATGTCTCGTCATAATGATCGGGCACCGACCCGCTGAACAGGTCGAAATAGGTCCGGTCGATCGAGGCCTGGCTGGTGCGCAGCGCGCGCTCGAACGTCTGGACCAGCGCGCGGTCCTCGGTGGCCTCGCGCGGGGTGACGCCCAGCCGCCAGAGGATCGCCGCGACGATCGCCGTCTGATAGGTGGTGGCAAAGCCGTCGAGCGCCGCGATCAGCGGCTCGCTCTCGGCGATCAGGCGCAGGCTGGAGGCGAGCTGCATCACGTCCCACTGGATCGCCTCGGGCTGACGGCCCAGCGCATAGAGGCCGCTCTGGTCGAAATAGGCGGCGGTGAATTCGGGGTCCCAGGCGGGGGCGAACCGCCATGGGCCATAGTCGAAGCTCTCGCCCGTGACGTTGATATTGTCCGAATTGAGCACGCCATGGACGAATCCGGCGGCCATGTAGCGCGCCGCCAGGGTCGCGGTCCGCTCCGCCACCAGCGTCAGCAGCCGGACGGGGTCGTCCGAATCCTCGCCATAGAGGTGACGCAGGGCATAGGCGACCAGCCGCTTCATCCCCGCCTCGTCGCGCTCGAAGGCGAGCCGCTGGAAACTGCCGATGCGGATATGGCCATGGCTCATCCGCACCATCACCGCCGAGCGGGTGGGGGAGGGCTCGTCGCCCCGGTGCAGCGCCTCGCCGGTCTCGATCAGCGACAGCGTGCGCGAGGTGGGGACGTTCAGCGCCTCCAGCATCTCGGTCGCCAGGATTTCGCGCACCCCGCCCTTCAGCGTCAGGCGACCGTCGCCGAACCGGCTGTAGGGCGTCTGCCCCGACCCCTTGGTGCCGAGTTCGAGCAGCCGGCCATCGGTCGCGGTCATCTGCGCGAAGGTGAAGCCGCGCCCGTCGCCCAGGTCGGAATTATACTGGCGGAACTGGTGCCCGTGATAACGCAGCGCGACCGGGCCGGGCAGCGTGTCGGGCAGCGGCTGGAACCGGCCGAGATGCGCGATCCATTCGTCGTCGGTCAGCGTGTCCAGCCCGATCTCCGCCGCCGCCCTGTCGTTGCGGAAGCGCAGGATGGTCTGCGGAAAGTCGGCGGGCGCCACCGGATCGGCGAGGATGTCGGCGATCCCGGTCAGGGCGCGGGCGGGGCGATAGGCTTGCGGGGAAACGGGCATGCCGCGATATGGAGGCGGCACCGGAGGACCTTCAAGCATGACGGCCTATGAGAATCGTTATTGGTGGTCGAAAGACGGGCTGCGGCTCCACGCACGGGACTATCCGGGGTCGGACGCGCTGCCCCCCGTCATCTGCCTGCCCGGCCTGACCCGCAACGCGCGCGATTTCGAAGGGCTGGCCGAGGCGCTGGCGGGCCGCGCGCGGGTGATCGCGGTCAGTTTCCGGGGGCGGGGCGAGAGCGCCTATGCCAAGGACCCGATGAGCTATGTGCCGCTCACCTATGTCCAGGATGTCGAGGCGATGCTGGACGAACTGGGCATCGGCCGGTTCGTCGCGGTCGGCACCTCGCTGGGTGGGATCGTGACCATGGTGCTGGCGGCGACCGCGCGCGGGCGGCTGGCGGGCGCGGTGCTCAACGATATCGGGCCGGAGATCGAGGCGGCGGGACTGGCGCGCATTCGCGGCTATGTCGGCAGGGGGCAGAGCTTCCCGACCTGGCTCCACGCCGCGCGCTGCGTCCAGGAAACCAATGAGGACATCTATCCCGGCTGGGGCGTCGAGGACTGGCTGGCCATGGCCAAGCGCACCCACCGCCTGACCAGTGCGGGGCGGATCGTCCTCGATTATGACCTGAAGATCGCCGAGCCGTTCCGCGTGCCCAATACCGAGGGCGGACCCGATATGTGGGCCGCGCTCGACGCGTTGAACGGCGTGCCGACGCTGGTCGTGCGCGGCGAGCGGTCGGACATATTGGGCGCGGGCGTGGCGGAGCGCATGGCCGCGCGCCTGTCACCGTCCGAGCTGGTGACGGTGCCGGGCGTCGGCCACACGCCGCTGCTGACCGAGCCGGAGGCGTTGGCGGGGATCGGCCGGTTGCTCGACCGGGTGGCGGGTTAGGGGGATCGCCTTCAAAAACCCAGCAGCACCATCCCGGCGAAGGCCGGGATCCAGTTGGTAAGCGCTGCTGATCCGATCCCGTCGTGCCGCAACGGGACCCCGGCGTTCGCCGGGGTGGTGCACGGTCGGGGCAGGGACTGACGATCGCGACGACGCTTGGTTGTTCGGGAAAAGACGAGTGCGGGGCGGCGCGAGTGGTTTTCAACTTTCCCCATGCCCGCTAATCCGGCGGGCATGGCCCGTCCGCTCCACATCCTCCACCTTCATTCCTCCTTCTCGCTGGGCGGCAAGGAGGCGCGGGCGGTCGCGCTGATGAATGCGTTCGGCGATGCCGCGAAGCACACCATCGTCTCGGGGCTGCCCGACGAACTGGGCGCGCGCGATGCGATCGCCAAGGGGATCCGCTACGAGATCGCGCAGGATGCGCCGCCGCTGACCGGCAAGCCCTCGGTCAAGCGTTACGAGGCGATCGCCGCCTATATGCGCCGCTTCGATCTGGTGCTGACCTATAATTGGGGGGCGATCGACGGGGTGATGGCGCGCCGCGTCTATGCCAAGGGCGCGCCGCCGCTGGTCCATCACGAGGACGGGTTCAACGCCGACGAGGCGCGCGGGCTGAAGCTGGAGCGCAACATCTATCGCCGCATCGCCCTGTCGGCGGCGGATGCGCTGGCGGTGCCCAGCCATGTGCTGGAGGGGATTGCGCGCACCACCTGGAAACAGCCCGCCGAGCGGGTGCATCGCATCCCCAACGGCATCAACACCGCGCTCTATGCCCGCGACCCCGAGCCCAAGGCGATCCCCGGCTTCGTCCGCCAGCCCAAGGAGGTGGTGATCGGCGCGCTGGCGGGCCTGCGCGTCGTCAAGAACCTGCCGATGCTGGTCCGCGCGATGGGCGGCATCGCCGGGCGCTTCCGTCTGGTGATCGTCGGCGAGGGACCGGAGCGCGCGACCATCCAGCAGGCCGCCGCTGCGATGGGCATCGCCGACCGGCTGGTCATGCCGGGCTTTCTCGACCGCCCCTATCGCTTCATACGGCATTTCGACATCGTCGCCTTGTCCTCGCTGTCCGAACAGGCGCCGATCTCGGTGCTGGAGGGGATGGCGGCGGGCCTGCCCATCGCCTCGCTGCCGGTCGGCGACGTGGCGTCGATGGTGTCGGAGGCCAATCAGCCGTTCATTACCGACCATCCCAACGAGGTGCGCCTGCGCGACGTGATCCAGGCGCTGATCCTCAATCCCGATCACCGCGCGGCGGCGGGCGCGGCCAACCAGGCGCGGGCGCGGGCCGAATTCGACGAAAGCCTGATGGTCGCGCGCTACAAGGCCCTGTACGAAAAGGTGCTGGGCCGACCGGGCGTGCTCGGCTGATCCGCCATGGAGCGTCGTACCGGGGCGTGTCGTTAATTCCCGCTCGCTAAGCGATCCTAACACGCTATATGAGGCCCTTTCGGACAGACAAGGTAACGACGTGTTCAAAGGCTTGAGCCCCATCCTGTACAACGGCCGCGAGGTATGGCCGCTGATCGAAGGCGGGAAGGGCGTCGCCGCCACCAACCACGCCTCGGCGGGGGCCTGGGCTGCGGCTGGCGGCGTCGGCACCGTCTCGGCGGTGAATGCCGACAGCTATGATGCCGACGGCAAGATCATTCCCCAGATCTACCGCGCGCTGACCCGGCGCGAGCGGCATGAGGAGCTGATCGAATATGCCATCGAGGGTGCGGTCCAGCAGGTGAAGCGCGCCTGGGACATTGCCGGTGGCAAGGGCGCGATCAACATCAACGTGCTGTGGGAAATGGGCGGCGCGCAGCGGGTGCTGGAAGGCGTGCTGGCGCGCACCAAGGGCCTGGTCGCGGGCGTCACCTGCGGCGCCGGTATGCCCTACAAGCTGTCCGAGATCGCGGCGCATCACCAGGTCAGCTATCTGCCGATCGTCTCCTCGGGCCGCGCCTTCCGCGCGCTGTGGAAGCGGGCCTATTCCAAGGCGTCGGAGTGGCTGGCGGCGGTGGTCTATGAGGATCCCTGGCTCGCCGGTGGCCATAACGGCCTGTCCAACGCCGAAGACCCGTTGCAGCCCCAGGACCCCTATCCGCGCGTGAAGGCGCTGCGCGATACGATGCGCGAGGGCGGGATCTCGGACGAGGTGCCGATCGTGATGGCGGGCGGCGTCTGGTACCTGCGCGACTGGAACGACTGGATCGACAATCCCGAGCTGGGCAAGATCGCCTTCCAGTTCGGCACGCGGCCCTTGCTGACCCAGGAAAGCCCGATCCCCGAGGAGTGGAAGCAGCGGCTGATGACGATCGAGCAGGGCGATGTCCTTCTCCACCGTTTCTCGCCGACCGGCTTTTATTCCAGCGCGGTGCGCAATCCCTTCCTGCGCAACCTGGAGGCGCGCTCGGACCGGCAGATCGCCTTCTCGACCCAGGAAGCGGGCGATCATGTCTTCCAGCTCGACGTGGGCGTGAAGGGCAAGAATTTCTGGGTGACCAAGGGCGACCTGCTGCGCGCGCGCGAGTGGTTCGGCAGCGGCTTCACCATGGCGCTGAAGACCCCCGACAACACGCTGGTCTTCGTGACCCCGGAGGAGGCCAAGGAGATCCGCAAGGATCAGGCCGACTGCATGGGCTGCCTGTCGCAATGCCTGTTCTCCAGCTGGGCCGACAGCGAGACCAACTCGACCGGCCGCCTGGCCGACCCGCGCAGCTTCTGCATCCAGAAGACGCTGCAGGAGATCGCGCATGGCGGTGATGTCGAGCAGAACCTGATGTTCGCCGGGCACGCGGCCTATAATTTCAAGCGCGACCCCTTCTATTCCAACGGATTCGTGCCGACCGTGAAGCAGCTGGTCGACCGCATCCTGACCGGCGACTGATCGCCGCCATGACGCCGGAGCTTCGCGCGACATTGCAGGGTGTCGCGCGGGCGATGGCGGTGTTTCCCGAAGGCTGGTGGATCATCGGCAGCGCGGCGGTCCTGCTGCACGGGGTCGAAGCCGGGCGGGTGAACGACATCGATCTGCTGATCGATATGTCGCTGGCCGAAGCGGTGCTGGAGCGGCTGGGCATCACGCCGCTGACTCTGCCGCCCGATCCACGGTTTCGTTCAGCCGTTTTCGCACGATCGGAGGCCTGGCCCGTTCCGGTCGAGGTGATGGCGGGATTTCAGGTCAATACCGGGGGGCGCTGGCGGCGGGTGGAGCCGCTTTCCCGGCATCGGGTGCCGGTCGACGATACCATGCTGTTCGTACCCGACCGGGGCGAACTTCTGTCGCTGTTCCATCTCTTCGGGCGGTCCAAGGACGCCCCGCGCATCGCGGCGCTGGAGCGGGCGGGAGCCAGGCCGAGCGCGGCCTCTCCCGCCCGATAGGGTCAGTCGGCGACGGTGCCGACCACCGCGCCCGCCGTGCCGCCGACGGCCGCGCCCTTTTCCACGCTACCCCCGGTCGCCGCCGCGACCCCTGCGCCCCCGGCACCGCCGATTGCGGCGCCCTTCAGCGTCGAACAGGCCGACATGGAGAAGGCGGTCGCGGCAAGGGTCAGGCCAATAGCCAGCTTTTTCATGGGGGTAGCTCCTGTTGTGATGACAGGAGGGGAATGCGGCGGCCCGATGACGGTTCCGCGCCGCAACATTTTGATATGGATGGCAAGAGGCTGGCACCGCCGGTCCGAATGGGTGCGAGTGAAGGACATGAGCCGCATCGGAGCAATCGAGTCCGGGGAGGCTCGCCGGGATCGAACAGATCGGTGCGATATGCCGTCATGCCTTTCCTTCCCTCGCCCCTCGCAGAGGGGAGAGGGTTGCGCAGACTTGGCCTTTGCGAGAGCAAAGGCTTAGTCGGAGCTGGATGAGGGGTGAGCGCGCAGCGCGCGAGCCTTTGGGCTCGCTCGACCCCTCACCCAAGCTGCGCTGGCAAGCTCCGCTATCCCTCCCTGTCCAGGGGAGAGGGGGGAGGCCCGAAGCCTACAGCCACCCCTCCAGCACCTGATCGGGCGGGCGGTGGCCATCGGCCCAGCTGCGGATATTGGCGATGACCCGATCGCCCGATGCCATGCGGCCCTCCAACGTGGCCGAGCCCATATGCGGGGTCAGCACGACATTGGGCAATGCCAGCAGCCGTGGGTCGATCTCGGGCTCGTGCCGCCACACGTCCAGCCCCGCGCCCGCCAGCCGCCCGGCCTCCAGCGCGTCGACCAGCGCGTCCTCGTCGACGATGCCGCCCCGGCTGGCGTTGATGAGATAGACATGGCTGCGCATCAGGCCGATCCGGCGGCGGTCGATCAGGTCGTGGCTGTCGGCGTTGAGCGGCGTATGGATCGACACGATGTCGACCGCGCCCAGCATCGTGTCGAGGTCGCCATACCAGCTCGCGCCCAGCTCCGCCTCGATGCTGGCGGGCAGGCGGCGGCGGTTGTGATAGTGGATCGACAGGCCGAAGGCCCGCGCGCGTCGCGCGACCGCCTGTCCGATCCGGCCCATGCCGACGATGCCCAGCGCCTTGCCGCCGATCCGGTGGCCCAGCATCCCGCCGGGGCTCCAGCCCTTCCACGCGCCCGAGCGGACCAGCTTTTCCCCTTCGGGCAGGCGACGCGGCACCGACAGGATCAGCGCCATCGTCATGTCGGCCGTATCCTCGGTCAGGACGCCCGGCGTGTTGGTGACGATGATGCCGCGCGCGCGGGCGGCCTTCAGGTCGATATGGTTCACGCCTGCGCCGAAATTGGCGATCAGCTTCAATCGGGGCCCGGCGCGCGCGATGAGGTCGGCATCGATCGCGTCGGTGACGGTCGGGACCAGCACGTCGCAATCCGCCACCGCCTCGGTCAGTTGCGCGCGGTCCCACTTCTCGTCGCTGCGGTTGAGGCGCGTGTCGAACAGCGCGGCCATCCGATCCATGATCGGATCGGGCAGTTCGCGGGTGACGACCACCCTGGGGTTCAGGCAGCGGCGCGGATCGACCATGGCCAAGGGATTGGGCCAAGCCCGCCGGTCCGTCAACCGGCGATCCCGCGCCAGCCGTCCCTCGCCACCCGTGCGAACAAGGTTGAAGCGGCCCCCCGCCTCGGCGTAGAGCCGGGGACGGGGGCGAATTGAAGGAATTATGATGCGCAGGTCCATGTTCGGACTGGCTTTGATGGCGGTGTTCCTGTCCGCCGGACCGATCGCCCCGGCGGCAATCGCCGCGCCCGAAAAGCGCGCCATGCCCTATTATGGCTCGATCGGCGCGTCGCTGGCGCGGATGCGGACCGGCCCGGCGCGCGCCTATCCCGCCAGCTGGACCTATCGCCGCTCCGATTTGCCGGTGAAGGTCGTCGCCGCGTTCAAGGAATGGCGCAAGGTGCAGGACCCCGACGGCACCGAGGGATGGATGCTGGCGGTCCTGCTGCGCAACACCCGCACCGCGATCGTGCGCGGCGCCGAACCGCTGCCGATGCGATCGGCCCCCAATGAGACCGCCAAGACGCTGTGGCGCGCCGCGCCGGGCGTGGTCGGGCGGATCAGCGAATGCAATGGCGGCTGGTGTCGGCTGGATGTGAAGGGGCAGGCGGGGTTCGTGCCGGTCGGGTCGATCTGGGGCGTCGAGCCGGGGGAAGTCGTTCCTTAGGGGGGGCGGTCTCTGCGAGGCACCTTGCCCTCCCCCGGCCCCTCCCGCCTGCGGGAGGGGAGAAGAAGGGGGGCGGGTGATCGGGGCGATCTGGCCCTGCCGATGCACCAGGCACGCCCCTCCCGCAAGCGGGAGGGGATGGGGGAGGGCAGGCCGCGAGCGATGATCTCGGTAGGATTCCGGTCCCGCTTAGCGATCGACCCCGGATCGCCTACATCAACTCCACCGCCATCGCGGTCGCCTCGCCACCGCCGATGCACAATGACGCGACACCTCGCCGCGCGCCCTGGGTTTCCAGCGCCGAGAGCAGCGTCGCCAGCACCCGCGCGCCGCTGGCGCCGATCGGATGGCCCAGCGCACAGGCGCCGCCATGGATGTTCAGCCGGTCGTGCGACAATCCCATGTCGTGCATGGCGATCATCGCGACGGCGGCAAAGGCTTCGTTGACCTCGTAGAGATCGGCATCGCCCGTCGACCAGCCCGCCCGCTCCAGCACCTTGCGCATCGCAAAGACCGGCGCGGTGGTGAAGCGGGCGGGGGCATGGGCATGGGCGGCCTGCGCCACGACCCGCGCGATCGGGGTCAGGCCCAGCCGCTCCGCGACGCTCGCCCGCGTCATGACCAGCGCCGCCGCACCGTCCGAGATGGACGAGGCATTGGCCGCCGTGATCGTCCCGTCCTTGGAGAAAGCGGGCTTGAGCGTCGGGATCTTGGCGGCATCGCCCTTGGCGGGCTGTTCGTCGCGCGCGACCTGTTCCTCGCCCTTGCGGGTCTTGACCGTGACCGGCACGATCTCGCGGTCGAACGCGCCCGAGGCCTGCGCCGCCTTGGCACGTTCCAGCGAGGCGATGGCGAAATCATCCTGCGCCGCCCGCGTGAACTGATAATCCTGTGCGGCCTCCTCGGCGAAATGCCCCATCAGCCGCCCGCGCTCATAGGCGTCCTCCAGCCCGTCGAGGAACATATGGTCGTAGAGCGTGTCATGCCCGATCCGCGCGCCGCCGCGATGCTTGTGGCTGAGATAGGGCGCGTTCGTCATGCTCTCCATGCCGCCCGCGACGATCAGATCGGCCGAGCCCGCCGCCAGCGCCTCGGCCGCCATGATCGCGGCTTGCATCCCCGATCCGCACATCTTGTTGACCATCGTCGCCTCGACCTGCTCGCCCAGCCCGGCGAAGATCGCCGCCTGCCGCGCGGGCGCCTGGCCGAGCCCGGCGGGGAGGACGCAGCCCATATGGATTCGCTCGATCGCCGAGGGATCGACGCCGGCACGCTCGACCGCGCCCTTGACGGCGGCGGCGCCCAGTTGCGTCGCGGACAGGCCCGACAGGCTGCCCTGGAACGACCCCATGGGGGTGCGGGCATAGGACAGGATGACGATGGGATCCGTCATGGCGGCATGCTCTCCGTGATCTGTGTTTTGCCGCGGCCTTACGCCTTTTGCCCGTGGCGTGCAAAGGGGCGGGCGGTTAGGGGCGGGCGTATGACGTTCGGGGCAGCATCGGGGCTTTGGGCCGGTATCTATGGGCTGGCGGGGGCGATCGCCGGGTCGTTTGTCGCGGCGCTGGTGCTGCGCTGGCTGGACGACCGGTCGGTGCTGCGCGGGCGATCGGCCTGTGACGGGTGCGGCGCTTCGCTGCGTCCTTGGGAACTGGTGCCGATCCTGAGCGCGCTGGCACTGCGCGGACGCTGCGCCCGGTGTGGGACGCGGATCGATCCGGTCCATTTCCGGATCGAATTGCTGGCCGCGCTGATCGGTGCCTCGGCGGGATGGGTCGCCGGGCCGGATGGCTGGACCGGCGCACTGTTCGGTTGGTCGCTGCTGGCGCTGGGCGCGCTCGATGCGATGGCGCTGTGGCTGCCTGACCGGTTGACCGCCTGGCTGGCGGGGACGGGGCTGCTGACCGGCGCGCTGGGGTTCGCGCCCTCGCTGGGGGACCGGATCGTCGGCGGGTTGGCGGGGTTCGGGACGCTCTGGGCCATCGCCGCCTCGTATCGCCGCTGGCGGGGGCGTGAGGGGATGGGGGGCGGCGACCCCAAGCTGATGGGCGCGATCGGTCTGTGGCTCGGCTGGCGGATGCTGCCCGCCGTGCTGCTGGCGGCGTGCGTGATCGGGCTGGGTCATGTCGCGTTTCGCCGCCTGTCGGGCAACCGGATCGCCGGGGACGATATGGTGCCGCTGGGGCTGTTGCTGGCCATCGCCGCTTACCCGAGCTGGCTGTTGATGATAGCATCGGCGCCATGATGTCGCCGCTCCTCGCCTTGGCGCTGATCCAAGCGCCGCCTGCCGCCCCGCCGGTGCTCGGCACCCTGCCGCGCCAGCAACTGCCCGAACGGGGATGCGCCGCCTATCTGTGGACGGTGCAGGATCAGCGGCTGGTCGCCATGGCGGAGCCCGCCCGGCTGCGCATCCTGGTCGACGGGGCGGTCCGCGACCTGCCCGCCGCCGAGGGAAGCGGGGCGGGGACGCTGGGGTTCGCCGACAGCACCCGCTTTGCCGGGGGCGGATGGAGCGCCACCCTGTCGATGACCATCGCGCAGCGCGAAACGCTTCAGGACGGGGCGATCGTCTCCGACGCGACGCTGCGGATCGGGCGCGACGGACAGGATGAGATCGCGGTGCCGGTCGGCGGGCTGGTGGGATGTGCGCCCGCCGCGCGGTGAGAAGTGAACTGTAGGGGGAACTCCAACTGACCTTCCGGCGTTGACGGAATAGTGGGGGATCGATCCGAATGACGGAAGGCCCTGTCGGATAAAGGGGCTTTGAACGGCGTGGCGGGACGGATCGGCAGACATACCTGGCTTGCGTTCGCGCTGATCGCTCCACCGCTTTCCCTTCCCGCCCAGGCGCAATTGTCCAAGCCCGGCACCGCGCCCGCCCAGGGCCCCAGCCTGTCCGACGCACAGCGCCAGGGTGACGACAATGCGACCGCCGGCGATCCGCAGGGCAATGCCCCGATCGTCCCCGATGCCGAGTTCAACGCCGCGCTGCCCCCCTTGAGCGGCGACATCAATGCGCCGCTGGAATCCATGTCCTCGATGACCAAGGGCCAGCCCCAGGTCGAGGCGATCCCCGTGCCGCAGACCGCGCCGCCGCTGCCTGCTGCGCAGTCGGCGCAACCGCTCGCCACCGGCGACACCATCGGCCCGATCGCGCCCGAGGATTCGCAGCTGGCGCAACCGCTGACCCCGCTGACCGGCTTCGACTCCACTCCGCTCCAGACCGCCGCCGATATCAAGGGGACGCGCGCCCCCGAAATCCGGTACGACATGGACGTGCGCGGGCTGGCCGAGCTGAAGCTGGAGGACGAGTTCCGGGGCCTGTCGGCGCTGCGCGAAGGCAAGGGCAAGGCGGCGAACGCGACCCAGGTCGCCGCCCGCGCGCGTGAGGACGAACAGCTGGCGATCCGGCTGATGAAGTCGCTCGGCTATTATGACGCGACCGCCGTCTCGACGCTGCAACGCGAAGGGGCGGGCGATGGCGAGGGAGAGGCGCAGGCGGGCCGGTTGAAGGTCGTGCTGACCGCGACGCCGGGGCGGCTCTATCGCCTGTCGTCGATCACGGTGAAGGCCGATCCCACGGTGCCGCCCGACCTGATCCGGTCCAACCTGCCGCTCAAGGTCGGCGAGCCGATCGAGGCGGCGCGTATCCAGGGCGCGGAGGCCAATGTCAGCCTGGTCCTGCCGCAGCGCGGCTATCCTTTCGTCAAGGTCGGCGACCGCGACATATTGCTGGAGGATCAGGGCCCCGAGCCGGTGGGCGCCTATACGCTGCCGGTCGATACGGGGCCGCGATCCGCGTTCGGCAAGCTGACCACGGTCGGCGACCGGGTGTTCGATCTCGACCATCTGAACGTCTTCCCGCGCTTCGACGAAGGCCAGCTTTACGATTCGCGGCTGACCGACGATCTGCGCAACGCGCTGGTCGCGACGGGGCTGTTCAACGGCATCGCGGTCGAGCCCAAGCGGACCGGGCGGATGAACCCCGACGGGACCGAGCAGATCGACCTGCAGGTCACCCAGACCAAGGGCCCCGCGCGCACCCTGTCGGGCGAGGGCGGCTATTCGACCGGGCAGGGCGTCCGGTTGCAGGGCAGCTTCACCAACCGCAACGCCTTCAAGCCCGAGGGGGCGATCATCGCCTCGGTCATCGCGGGCACGCAGGAACAGGGGCTGAGCGGCACCTTCCGCCGTTCCAATGCCGGGCGGCGCGACCGGACCTTCCAGGTCATCGGATCGGCCAGCCACCAGAATTACGACGCCTTCGACGCGTTCATCGGCACGGTGGCGTTCCGCTGGAGCTACGACTCGACGCCGATCTGGCAGAAGAAGTTCACCTATGCCTTTGGTGGCGAGCTGACCGGCACCAACGAAAGCGTCTATGACTTCGCCCGCGGCGAGCGGCGGCGCGCGACCTATGGCATCGCGGCCATCCCGGCGCAGGCGGTGTTCGACCAGTCCAACGACCTGCTCAACCCGACGCGCGGCTATCGCCTGAAACTGAACCTCAGCCCCGAAACCTCGGTGCGCGGCGCGGTGCGGCCCTATGTCCGGACGATGGTCGAGGGGACCTTCTACTATCCCTTCAACGACAGCCTGGTGCTGGCGGGACGGGCGCGGGCGGGCGCGATCTTCGGGATCGAGCGCGACGATCTGGCCCCGTCGCGGCGCTATTATGGCGGCGGCGGCGGTTCGGTGCGCGGCTATGGCTTCCAGCGGCTCGGGCCGTTCGATCCGCAGGGCAATCCGGTCGGCGGGCGCAGCCTGAACGAATTCTCGCTGGAGGCGCGCTATCGCTTCGGCAATTTCGGCATCGTGCCGTTCGTCGATGCGGGCAACAGTTATGAAAGCACCTTGCCGACGGGCAAGGACCTGCGCTTCGGCGCGGGCATAGGCGGGCGCTTCTATACCAATTTCGGGCCGTTGCGTGTCGATGTCGCGACCCCGCTGAACCCGCGTCCGGGCGACGGCAAGGTCGCACTGTATATCTCGATCGGACAGGCCTTCTGATGGCGGACGAACAGACCATGGTGCCTGAGCCCGCGACCCAAACCGTCGTCGTGCGCCGCCCGCTCTGGCAGCGTGTGCTGAAATGGATCGGCTTCACGATCCTGGGCCTGATCCTGCTGGTCGGGGCGATCCTGCTGGGCATCAACACCGATCCCGGCCGTCGTTTCGTCGCGGACCAGCTGGGTGGCTATACCACCGCCTCGGGCCTGAACATCCGGGTCGGACGGATCGAGGGTTCGCTCTACGGCCGGATGAACCTGATCGACCTGCGGGTCAGCGATCCCAAGGGCGTGTTCCTGTCCAGCCCCAAGCTGGCGGTCGACTGGCGTCCGTTCGCCTATACGCGCAACCATGTCGATGTCCGCTCGCTGAGCGCCGATCTGGTCACGCTGGCGCGCAAGCCCGAGCTGAAGCCGACGCCCAGCGACCCCAATGCGCCGCTGCTCCCCGATCTCGACATCGATGTGAACCGCCTGACTATCAAGCGCTTCGTTCTGGGTGCGCCGGTGACCGGGCAGCGTCATATCCTGGCGATCGACGGCAAGGTGCATATCGCCGACCGCCGCGCGCAGGTGACGGCCAGCGCCGATGCGCTGCGCGGACCCGGCATTGCGGGCGGCGACCGGCTGCGGCTGGTGCTCGACGCGGTGCCCGATGCCGACCGGCTGGCGGTCGACGTCAAGCTGACTGCGCCGACCGGCGGCGTGGTCGCGTCGATGGCGGGGCTGAAGGCGCCGCTGACGCTGTCGGTTGACGGGCGTGGCGGCTGGAAGGCCTGGCAGGGCCGCGCCATCGCGACGTTGGGCGGCGGCGAGCTGGCCAATCTGAACGCCACCGCGCGCGACGGGCATATCGAGGTGCGCGGCGTGACGCGGCCCGGCCTGTATCTGGAAGGGCCGGTCGAACGGCTGACCGCGCCTGCGCTTCAGGTCGCGATCGACACCACGCTGAACGAACGCCGCGCCGACACGCGGATGAAGCTGCGCTCCTCGGCGCTGCTGGTCGATGCGGGCGGTCTGCTCGATCTGGCGAACAGCCAGTTCGGCAATTTCGCGGTCGACGCCAAGCTGCTGACGCCGGGAGCCATCGCACCCAACCTGACGGGGCGCGACGTGCTGGCGCGCGTGGTGCTGAACGGCGCGTTCGCGACGCCGACGGTGGATTACAAGATCCGCGCGGCGGCGCTCGGTTTCGGCGAGACCTCGGTCCAGAACCTCTATGCCGAGGGGCTGGCCAAGGTGAATGCCGACCGCATCCTGGTGCCGGTCAAGGCGCGGGCGAAGCGGATCGCGGGGCTGAACGCGGCGGTCGGCGGGCTGACCAACAATGTCGCGATCGAGGGCGATTTCGCGATCGCCATGCCCAACATCCTGTCGGACAATCTGCGCATCCGCTCCGACAATATCGACGCGACGGCGGTGGTCGTCGCGAACCTTTCGACCGGGCGCTATACCGGCGCGCTGAAGGGCCGGGTGAACAATTACCGGGTCGAGAGCATCGGGATCATCAACCTGACCACCGACGCCAATCTGGTGGCGACACCCGGCGGGTTCGGGATGAAGGGCCGCGTGGTCGCGCGCACCTCGCAGATCTTCAACGAGGGCGCGCGCAACTTCCTGGGCGGCAATGCCGTCGTCCGTGCCGATGTCGAGTATAGCCCGCAGGGGATCGTGACCTTCAGCCGCCTGAGGCTGGCCGCGCCGCAGTTCCGCGTGACGCGAGGCAGCGGGCGCTACAATCCCGCAAACGGCGCGCTGGCGGTGGAGGCGGATGCCTATTCCAACCAATATGGCCCGCTGACCGCACGCGTGTCGGGGTCGCAGACCAATCCGGTCATCGTGCTGCGCGCGGCCCGGCCGGGCGTCGGCGTGGGGCTGGCCAATCTCCAGGCGCGGATCGTCGGGCGGAACGGCGCCTATGCGGTCAACGCCAGCGGTGACACCAATTACGGCCCCTTCACCGCCAATGTGCTGGTCAGCACCGGGCGACAGCTGGCGATCGATATTCGCAGCCTGGTCTTCGCCGGGATCAACGCCACCGGCCGCGTCGTCCAGACGGCGGCGGGACCGTTCGCGGGCGCGTTGCAGTTCGCCGGGCAGGGGATCAGCGGGCGCGTCCAGCTGGCCGATCAGGGCGGCAACCAGCGCGCCGACATCGCCGCGCGCGCCTATAACGCCCGCGTGCCGGGCATGGTCGACTTCACCATCGGCCGCGCCATCGTCAACGCCAGCATCGTCATGCTGCCCAAGGCACCGCAGATCGTCGCCGACGCGCAGCTGGCCGACACCCGTTATGGCGAGGTCGTCATCCAGTCGGCCCGCGCCAAGGTGAACTACACCGGCGGGCGCGGTACGGCGCAGGCGGTGCTGACCGGATCGTCGAGCATTCCGTTCAACGTCGCGCTCAATGCGCGGCTGGCGCCCAACGACTATCTGGTGGCGGCCAAGGGGCAGGCCAACGGCATCGGCTTCCGGACCACCAATCCCGCGCGCATCCGGCAGGAGCAGGGGGCTTGGCGCCTGGCGCCGACCCGGATCAATTTCGATCAGGGATCGGTGCTGATGGCGGGTTCCTATGGCAAGGGGCTGAACGTCCAGACGCGGCTGGACAAGCTCCAGCTTTCGATCCTTGACGCCTTCATCCCCAATCTGGGCATTTCGGGTCAGGCGAGCGGCGCGCTGGATTTCACCCAGGCGCAGGGCAGCAGCTTCCCCGCGGCCGAGGCGCGGCTGACCATCAACAACTTCCGGCGCACTGGCCTGTCGGCGGTGTCGGAGGCGGTGGACATCGTCTTTGCCGGACGGCTCGTGTCCGATGGCGGCGAGGCGCGCGCGCTGATCCGGCGCGGGCAGATGGTCGTCGGCCGGATGGTCGCGAACCTGCGTCCGCTGCCGCCGGGCAATGGCGGCTGGGTCAACCGGCTGATGCAGGCGCCGCTGTCCGGTGGCCTGCGCTATAACGGCCCGTCCTCGGTGCTGTTCTCCTTCGCGGCGCTGCCCAACCAGCAGTTGAGCGGACCGATCGCGATCGCCGCCGATTTCGGCGGGCGCGTGTCCGCGCCGCAGCTCAACGGCCTGATCCGCGCCGACAACCTGACCTATGACAATGAGGCGTACGGCACGCGGCTGAACAACATGCAGCTGGCGGGACGCTTCAACAACGACCGGCTGGAGATCACCCGGATGCAGGCCAAGGCGGGTGAGGGCAGCATCCAGGCGCAGGGCACGATCGGGCTGGCGGCGGACAGCGGCTATCCCATCGATCTGCGCGCCAGGTTGGACAATGCGCGGCTGGCCGACAGCGATGCGCTGGCCGCGACGACCAGCGGCACGATCCGGCTGACCCATGGCCGCGACGGCGGACTGATCCAGGGCGATCTGACCGTGCCCAATGCGCGCTATCAGATCATCCGCCAGGGCCAGGCCGAGGTGCCCGAGCTGACGGGCGTGCGCCGTCGCAGCGAGATCCGCACCCCGCGCCCGACCGACCGGCCCGCGCCCACCCCGCCGCCGGGGCTGTTCCGCCTCGACCTGCGGGTCCATGCCGACAACCAGCTGTTCGTCTCGGGCATGGGGTTGGAATCGGAATGGGAGATGGACCTGCGCATCGGCGGCACCAGCGCGGCGCCGACGATCAATGGCGGGCTCGACCTGGTGCGCGGCACGTACAGCTTCGCCGGCAAGCGGTTCGAGGTGAATCGCGGCACGATCCGCTTCCGCGGCGGCGCGCTGACCGATCCGGACATCAATATCCAGGCGACGACGACCACCGACGGCATCACCGCAGTCATCAACGTCACCGGCACCGGCCAGCGTCCGCAGATCAGCTTCACCTCGACGCCGACCCTGCCGCAGGACGAGGTGCTCAGCCGGTTGCTGTTCGGCACCAACCCCGAGAATCTGTCCGCGACCGAGGCGATCCAGCTGGCCGCCGCGCTCAACTCGCTGCGCGGATCGGGCGGCGGCGGGCTCAATCCGCTGGGCAAGCTGCGCTCGGCGGTCGGCTTCGACCGCCTGCGTGTCCTGGGCGCCGACGAGGCGACCGGCCGGGGGACCAGCCTGGCGGCGGGCAAATATCTGACCGACAATATCTATGTGGAGATCGTGACCGATGCGCGCGGCTTCACCGCCACCCAGTTGCAGATCGCGCTGACCCGCACGCTCAGCCTGTTGACCCAGACCGGCTCGTTCGGCGGATCGGCGGCCAGCCTGCGCTATTCGCGGGATTTCTGATCGATGGCGAAACCCCGCCGGGCGGTCCCGGCGGGGTTTCATCGAAGTGAAACATCCGGCAGGATGGGGCCATGACCCCGGACCGCCTTGCCGCCGATGCGACCGCCATCCTCGCCGATCTGATCGCGATCGACACCACCTCGCGCGATTCTAATCTGGACCTGATCGCCTATGTCGAGCGGCATCTGGCGGGGTTCGGGGCGACCGGGCGGCGGGTCTTCAACGACGAGGGGACCAAGGCCAATCTCTATGCCAGCATCGGCCCGGCGGAGCCCGGCGGCGTCGTCCTGTCGGGGCATAGCGATGTGGTGCCGGTCGACGGCCAGCCCTGGACCAGCGACCCGTGGCGGCTGACCCGGCGCGGCGACCGGCTGTTCGGGCGTGGCACCTGCGACATGAAGGGATTTCTGGCGCTGTCGCTGGCGATCGCGCCGCATGTCGCCAAGGGGCGGATGGTCCGCCCGCTGCACCTGGCGATTTCCTATGACGAGGAGGTCGGCTGCCTCGGCGCGCCGTCGATGATCGCCGAGATCGCGCGCGAGCTTCCCGCGCCGGCGGCCGTGGTGGTGGGCGAGCCGACCGACATGGTGGTGGTCAGCGGTCACAAGGGCATCGCGACCTGGACCGTGACCGTCACCGGGCATGAGGCGCATTCCAGCCTGATCCATTTGGGCGCGTCGGCCAATATGGTCGCGGTGCGGCTGATGCAGGAGCTGGCCGATCTGGCCGACCGGCTGGCGGGCGAGGGCGATCCACACGGCCCCTTCTGTCCGCACCATGCCACGCTGACCATCGGACAGATGGCGGGCGGCACGGCGGTCAACATCCTGGCGCGCGAATGCCGGTTCGCCTTCGATCTGCGGACGCTGCCGGGGCAGGAGCCGGAGGCGTTGCTCGCGCCCTTCTTCGCGGCCTGCGCCGATGCCGATGCCGCGCTTCGCGCCAGGTTTCCCGAGGCCGGGGTGCGTGTCGAGCGGCGCTCGCGCACGCCGTCCTTCGCGCCCGAGGCGGACGGAGCGGCCGAACGGCTGGCGCGGCGATGGGCGGGGGACAATGGTCCGGCCCGTGCGGTGCCCTATGCCGCGGAGGCGGGGCAGTTTCAGGGGGCGGGATTTTCGACCGTGATCTGCGGACCGGGATCGATCGCGCAGGCGCATCAGCCGGACGAATATATCGAGGTCGCGCAGATGGAGCGCGGGGCCGCCTTCATGCTGCGGCTGGCGGACGATCTGCTCGGCTAGACCGGCCGATATGCGCCCTGAAGCGAGCGGATGCCGCGCATCCGACCCGCTTCAGGGGCGGATATGATTACCAGGGGCGAATCTGTTCGCCGTAGATCAGCGCGAGAATGAAGTTCAGCATGGGTACCTCCCTGAGAGCGCCCCTTTTGTTGGCGCGACGTCATGGTTAATACGCTGTTAACCATGACGCAATGGCATTGCGACGAATTGCCAAGCGATTGAGATCCCCACGCAAAGGCGGTTAACACCTTGTTTAAGGATCGCCCCTAGACCCAGGGTCGTGAGTAAAGGATTGTCCCGAACCCCACCCGGTGACGCTATGTGCCTCACCCCCGACGGCCATCCGGCGGACGATCGCGATTCGCCCTGGCAGTTCCTGGTCCTGATCGGCCTGAGCAACTTCAACGCGCTGCGCCGTCGCCTGGGACGCGCGGGAAGCGCCACGCTGATCGAGGCGATCGCGGACCGGATCGCCCGGTGCATTCCCGATGCCGTCGCCCGCCCGTCCGGCCCCTCGCAGGTCGAGGTCATGCTTCACGCCCCCGCTCGCATCGGGTTGGATGCCTATCTGGCGACCTTGAGCGAGGTGCTGGTCCACCCCTTTGCGCTGGGCGACGCGTCCTGCCGCATCAAGCCCATGCTGGGCGTCGCGGCCGCGCGGATGCCGCATGACGACGATATCCGCCTGCTGGAAGAGGCCGAACAGGCGCTCGCCGAATCGCAGGTCGAGGGGCGGACCGTCATCCGCGACATGGCGACGCGGACCGACCGACTCGACCGGCTCACGCTGGCGCAGGAACTGGGCGAGGCGATCGAGCAGGATGCGCTGTTCATCGAGTATCAGCCCAAGGTCCATGTCCGCCAGCAACGCGTGTCGAGCCTGGAGGCGCTGCTGCGCTGGCGTCACGGCACGCACGGCCTGATCTCGCCGGTCGAGTTCATTCCGGTGGCCGAGGAGTCGCGGATCATCGCGCCGCTGACCCTGTGGGTGCTGCGCCGGGTCATCGCCGACCAGCGGCGTCTGGCGACGCTGGGCCATGCGCAGCGCATCTTCATCAACATCTCGGGCATGTTGCTGGGCGACCAGGATTTCGTGCGCGAAGCCTGTGCGATCGTCATCGACAGCGGCGCCAGCATCGGGTTCGAGATCACCGAAACCTCGGTCATCCGCGATCCCGACAGCGCGATCGCCAATCTCCGCGCGTTCGCCGCCATGGGCATCGCGGTCGCGATCGACGATTATGGCGCGGGCCTGTCCTCGCTATCCTATCTCAAGCAGCTGCCGGCCTGCGAGCTGAAGATCGACAAGCTGTTCATCACCCAGCTGACCAGTTCGCACCGCGATCCGCTGATCGTCCGCTCGACCATCGACCTGGCGCATGCGTTGGAGATGGAGGTGGTCGCCGAAGGGGTGGAGACGCCCGCGACGCTCGCGCTGCTCAGCGTGATGGGCTGCGACATGGTGCAGGGTTATCTGATGAGCCGCCCGATCGCGCTCGACGCGCTGATCCCGTTCCTCGACGCCCAGGCGCATCAGGCGACGGTGGCGCCGTCGCCGCCCATGCCCTTTGCCCGGCTCGCTACCCGTGCGCGTGCTTAGGGTCCTGCTGGTCGCCGCGGCCCTTCTGGTGGCGGTGGTAGAGGCGAAGGGGCAGGGGGCGGCGGTCACGCCATGGCCGCCGGGCTTCGCCCATGCGATCGACGCGGCCAGGGCCGAGATGTTGCGCGACCCGGACCAGGCCATGGACCAGGCCGAGCGCGCGCGGGACCAGGCGCAGGCCATGGCGCAGGGCGATCGCCGCCTGCTCGCGCTGGCGACGGCGGACTGGCTGCGCGGCGAAAGCATGATCCGGCTGGGGCGCGGCCAGGATGCCTATCCGATCATCGCGCGCGCGCTGACGACCGCGCGGCGGCTGGCGCCGCGATCCGACCTGTTCGGCAATCTCCTTTTGTCCAGGGGCGGGCTGGACCGCGACCGGGGCGATATCGCCGACGCGCTCAAAGCCTATCAGGTCGCGCACCGGGTCTTCCAATATCTGGACGACACGCGCGGACAAGCCCGCGCGCTCGTCCAGATTGCAGGCCTGTACAGCGACGGCAAGGACCTGACCTCGGCGCTGCGCTATCTGGAGCAGGCGCGGACCGCCTATCGCGGCGACGATGCGCTGCGGCTGGCGATCCTCAACAACCGCGCGCTGACGCTGGTCGAGCTGACGCGGTTCGACGATGCGCTGGCGCAGTTGCGCGAGGCACGCCGTCTGGCCGAGGCGATGCACAGCCCCGGCCTCCAGGCGCTGATCTGGCGCAACATCGCCCGCGCCCGGCTGGAGGCGGGGCGGATCGCCGAGGGGCAGGCGGCGCTCGCCAGCGCGGTCAGGGCCGATCCGCAGGCCGGCGAGGAGGATCGTCGCGCGCTGGACAGCATCGCGGCGCAGGCGGCGTTCCAACGCGGCGATCTGGCGGGGGCGACCCGGCTGATCGACCGGAGCTTTGCGGGTGTCGATCCGAGCGGGACGCCGATGACGCAGCGCGACGCGCATCAGAGCGCCTATCGCATCTATGCCGCCGCCGGGCGGACCGCCGATGCGCTGCGTCATCTCCAGGCGCTCAAACGCATCGATGACGAGGCGACGCGGCTGGCGACCTCGACCAGCCTGGCGCTGATGGGGGCGCGGTTCGACTTCGCCAATCAGGAACTGCGGATCGCGCGGATGAAGGCCGCCGACCTGCAACGCAACATCGCCTTCGAGCGGGAGCAGTTGCGGACCGAGCGGCTGATCCTGATCGGGTCGGTCGCCGGGATCGTCGTCGTGCTTGCGCTGCTCGGCATCTGGCTGGTCACGCTGGGGCGCAGCCGCAACCGTATCCGCGCGGCGCATGGCGACCTGGCGATCACCAACGACCGGCTGGAAAAGGCGCTGGCGGTCAAGACCGAGTTCCTGGCGACCACCAGCCATGAGATCCGCACGCCGCTGAACGGCATATTGGGGATGACGCAGGTCATGCTGGCCGACCGGGCGCTGGCGCGCGAGCAGCGCGAGCGGGTCGAGGTGATGCATGGCGCCGGGCTGACCATGCGCGCGCTGGTCGACGACCTGCTGGATGTCGCCAAGATCGAACATGGCGGCCTGACGCTGGAAAAGGCGCCGTTCGATCTGGTCGCGACGATCCGCGACGCTTCGCGACTATGGGAGGATCAGGCGGCGGCCAAGGGGCTGGGCTTCGCGCTCGACTTGGCGGACTGTCCGCACAGGGTGGAGGGGGACTCGGCGCGGATTCGCCAGATCGTCTTCAACCTCCTGTCCAACGCGCTGAAGTTCACCCCCTCCGGCCGCGTCGACCTGACGGCGCGGCGCAGCGGGCAGGGTGTCGAGGTGCAGGTCCGCGATACCGGCATTGGCATCGCCGCGGACACGCTGGAGGATATATTCGAGGCGTTTCGCCAGGCCGATGCCAGCACGACGCGCCAGTTCGGCGGCACCGGGCTGGGGCTCGCCATTTGTCGGCGGCTGGCGCGCGCGATGGGTGGCGACGTGACCGTCGAGAGCGAGCTGGGGCGCGGCACCCGCTTCACCCTGACCCTGCCGCTGACCGAACTGGCGGCGGTGCCGCAGGAGGAGGGCGAACGCCCGCATCTGCTGCTCGTCGACCGCAACCCCATTCGCCGCGCCATGTTGGCCAAGCTGTCCGCGTCGCAGGCCGCCATCGTCTTTGCTACCGACGTCGCGGAGGCGGTGGTCCGGCTGGGGGAGGGGGGCATCACCCATGTCCTGATCGACGACAGCGCGATCGACAGGGACGGCGTGGCCGCCGCGATCGCCGCGATCCGGGGCGCTGCTCCGGCGCACCTCCCGCTTCATCTCTTGTGGCCGAAAACGGAGTCGTTGGCTGGGAACGATTTTACCGAACGCGACTTAATCAGGGTTATCGCCAAACCGATCTCCGGGGGAGAGGTGATGCGCATGTTGTTCGGCACCTCATCGCAAACCGCTCCGTCGCCTCTTGTAACGCAAGCGGCATGATCGTTAGGGCGGACCCCATGACCTTGAGCATCAACGCATTCGGGCTCGACGTGGCAAAAGGACGCGGATGAACGTTCTTTTCATCGAGGATGACCGCATGAACCGCCGGGTCGTGCGCGACATGCTGGACGTCGCGGGCGCAACCATGGCCGAGGCCGAGAGCGCGGAAATCGGCCTGGAGATGATCGACCGCGATACCTATCACATGATCCTGATCGATCTGCGGATGCCCGGCATGGACGGCATCACCGCGATCCGCCACATCCGCGCGCGCGGCGACGACAAGGCGGAACTGCCGATCATCGTCGTCACCGCCGACAGCGGCGTCGACCTGCGCGAACGTTGCATGACGGCGGGCGCGGACGATGTGATCGTCAAGCCCGTCGCGATGGACCAATTATTCGAGGCGATCGGCCGCATCCTGGCTGGGGATCGCGGCGGGGCCATGATTTCCTAAGGCGGATCGACATTCAACGATGCCTTTCCTTCCCTCGCCCCTCGCAGAGGGGGGAGGGGAAGAAAATGTCGATCCGACCTGGCTTATTCGGCCGGGGGCTTGGCCTTCAGCGCGTCGGCCAGCGAAGCGGTCGCGCTGCCCCGCTTGGCGGGTACGGGCTGCGACGGATCGGGAGCCCAGCCGGTCAGGAAGATCAGGCTGAACTGCTCGCTGGTCCGGCCGTCCGCGTCGGCCATGTCGGCAAAGGCGGCGGCGGCGGAGGCCAGGGCGGTTCGCCCGATCGGCCGCCGTTCGGCCAGCAGGTTGCTTGCCGCCATGCCGCGCAGATCGCCCAGCAGCCGCCCGAAATCGCGGTAGCGCACCTCCAGCGTCTCGATATCCGCGACCGGCAAGGTGAAGCCGGCGCGCATCAGCAGATCGCCCGCCGAGCGGACATCGACCTGCGGGTGAAGCCGCGCCACCGGCCGCTCCGCCTCCGCCACGCGCAGCGCCGCGCGAAGCCGGGGCAGCGAGCCGCCGCCGACAAAGGCCCCCAGGAACAGCCCGTCGGGGCGCAGCACTCGCCGGATCAGCGTCAGCACGCCGGGCAGGTCGTCGATCTGGTCGAGCACGCCCGCGCTGACCACCAGGTCGAAGCTGCGATCGGCGAAGGGCAGCCGATCCTCGTCCGCCTGCACGCCGCCCGCCGCGCGGGCAAAGGCGAAACCGGGGTCCAGCCGCGCCACCTGCGCGCCCGGCGGAACGGGAAAGCCCCCGTCGAAACAGCCCAAGTCCAGAACGTCGCGGAACGGCCGCGTCACCGCATCCAGCCGCTCCGCCAGCCCGTCGAGCATCGCGGCGCGCAGAAAGTCGTGCGCGGCATAATCGGGCTGGGCGCGGTCGCGGCGGTGACGGCGGGCGCTACGGTCGAAGATGGTGGTGGGGGTCACGGTCGCGCTTGTGCGCGCTCAACCGATCGGGGACAAGTCGGATCATGGGGCGGGGGACATGACGCGGCCGGGATTTGCGGCGGGGCGGGCGGCGTACAGGCTGGTCGGCTCGCTGATCCGCGGCGTCGCCGATTGGGCCTTGCCGCCGCGCTGTCCCGGCTGCGGCGAGCCGGTCGAGGCGGATCATCGCTTCTGCGCGGGCTGCTGGGGGCAGTTGCGCTTTCTGGATGACATGGGATGCGCGAGTTGCGGGCTGCCTATCGTTCCGGAAGCGGGGCGGGGCGCGCGCTGTGCGACATGCCTGGCCTCGCCGCCGGTCCATGCGGGAATTCATGCGGCGGTCGCCTATGGCCCGATCGCCCGCGAATTGCCGATCCGGCTGAAGCATGGTGGGCGGATCGGCGTGGCCGAGACGATGGCCGGGCCGATGGCGCGGCGGATGCCGGAAGGCGCTGAGCTGCTGGTGCCGGTGCCGCTGCATCGCTGGCGGCTGTGGCGGCGCGGCTTCAACCAGGCGGTGTTGATCGGCGCCAGCCTGTCGCGGCGGACGGGCGTGCCGATGCTGCGCGACGGGCTGGTGCGGGTCAGGGCGACCCCGTTGCTGCGCGGCCTGTCGCCCCGGCAGCGGCGGGCGGCGATGACCTCGGCCTTTCGCGTGCCCGATCCGGCGCGGATCGCGGGGCGGCGGGTGGTGCTGGTCGACGATGTCTATACCACCGGCGCGACGACGGGGGCGTGCGTCCGCGCGCTGCTGGCGGCGGGGGCCGCTTCGGTGGCGATCCTGTGCTGGGCGCGGGTGGTCGAGGGGGCGGACGATTGACAATAGGGCCTGCGCGCCACACCTGAGGGGGATGGCAAAGGTCGAAATCTACACCAAGGCGTTCTGCCCCTATTGCACCCGGGCCAAGGCGCTGCTCGCCTCCAAGGGCGTCGAGCCCCAGGAATATGACATCACCATGGGCGGGCCGCAGCGCGCCGAGATGATCGAGCGCGCAGGGGGGCGGACCACCGTGCCGCAGGTCTTCATCGACGGCCAGCATATCGGCGGATCGGACGATCTGGCCGCGCTCGACAAGCGGGGAGGGCTCGACCCGCTGCTGTCGGCATGACCGACATCGCCGTCCTGCAGATGACGGCGGGGATCGACCCCGCCGCCAATGCGGCCGTGCTGGAACAAGCGATCGCCGAGGCGGCGGCGCGCGGCTGTACCATGCTGTTCACCCCCGAAATGTCCGGGCTGATCGACCGCGACCGTGCGCGGGCGGCCGGGCATCTGGTGGTCGAGGCGGACGATCCGGTGCTGGCGCGTGTCCGGGCGGCGGCGGCGGCGCAGGGGCTTTGGGTCCATCTGGGTTCGCTGGCGGTGCGCGGAGCGGACGGGCGGCTCGCCAATCGCGGCTATGTCATCGACGATGCGGGCGCGATCCGGGCCCGCTATGACAAGATGCACCTGTTCGACGTCGATCTGCCCAGCGGCGAGAGCTGGCGTGAATCCGCCTCCTACGCCCCCGGCGAGCAGGCGGTGGTGGTCGACACGCCGGTCGGGCGGCTGGGCCTCGCCATCTGCTACGACCTGCGCTTCCCCGCGCTGTTCGCCGCGCTGACCGAGGCGGGGGCGACGATCCTGTCGGTGCCCGCCGCCTTCACCCGGCCGACCGGCGCGGCGCACTGGCATGTGCTGTTGCGCGCGCGGGCGATCGAGGCGGGCGTGCATCTGGTCGCCGCCGCGCAGACCGGCGAGCATCAGGATGGCCGCGCGACCTATGGCCATTCGCTGGTCGTCGGGCCTTGGGGCGAGGTGCTGCTCGACATGGGCGAGGCGGCGGGGCTGGGCGTGGCCGCGATCGACCCCGCGCAGGTGGAGGCGGTGCGCGAGCGGCTGCCCGCCATCCACCATCGTCGCGCCATTCCGCCGGTGGCCCAGGCATGATCGTCTTCGATCTGCGTTGCGGCCAGGCGCATGTGTTCGAGGCGTGGTTCGCCTCGTCCGGCGCCTATGCCGAACAGCGCGAGAGCGGGCGGATCGCATGTCCGATATGCGGCGACCGCGACATCGAAAAGGCGGTGATGGCGCCGCAGATCGCGGCCAAGGGCAATAGCCGCCCCGACGCCCCGTCGCCCGAGGCGATCAAGGCCGCGCTCCGGCATCTGGCCGGAGAACAGGCCAGGATGCTGGAGAAATCGACCTGGGTCGGCACCGCCTTTGCCGACCGGGCCCGTGCGATGCATGACGGCGAGGCGCCCGTTACCCAGATCCATGGCCAGGCCAGCCTCGCCGAGGCCAAGGCGCTGGTCGAGGAGGGCGTGCCCGTCGCGCCCTTGCCCTTCCCGGTGGTGCCGCCCAAGCTGACCAACTGACCGGCGCGCATGGGGCGCGGCAAACGCTCTGGACCGGACCCCGCGTCCCCTGTATCACCGCGCCCGCATGGGGCCCCGTAGCTCAGCAGGATAGAGCATCAGATTCCTAATCTGAGGGCCACTGGTTCGAATCCAGTCGGGGTCACCATGTCATATTTTCCAAGGCTTTAGCGGTCTATGCTGAGCATGGAAAAAGAGCCGCAACCGGGGGCTGCGGCTCCGCTGTCCGGCCAGGCGACCGGCTTATTTCTGCTTCTTGGCCTTCTTGGCATAATGATGGTGTGCCAGCGCGCAGCCCGCCGCTGCCCCGGCGACGCCATGCCCCTTTCCGACCATATGGCCTGCGACACCGCCCGCCACCGCGCCGCGGATACAGCCCTTGGCATAGACTGGGCTGGCGAGCAGCGTGGCACCGGCAAGGGCGATTAGAGCGATCCGCATGACATCCTCCTGGGTTATTCGATCGCCTTCCAAGTATCGGGACCGATCGCCTGTTCCATGACAAATATGTCAGGGCGACGCCGGGGACATGGCGGGGAACATCGCGGCGGCTTGATCGATCGGGGATCGGTGGAGAATGGACCCGATATGACCGAACCCTTGAACGCGGCCGCCCATGTCATTCAACTGGCGCTGACGCCGATCTTTCTGCTGACCGCCGTGGGATCGTTGCTCAACGTGTTCGCCACCAGGCTGGGGCGGATCAGCGACCGGATCCAGGCGCTCAAGCGCGACGGACGGGCGAAGAGTTTCGAGATGCGCCGGTTGCGCCTGCGCTCGAAGATCCTCGACATCGCGGTGACGATGACGGCGGCGGCCGGTGCGATGACCTGTTGCTCGGCGATCACGCTGTTCCTGGGAACGTTGCGCGAATCGGGCCATGCCTCCCTGCTGTTCTTCTTCTTCGGCGGCGGCCTGCTGTTCGCGGTGGCGGGGCTGGCCTGTTTCGTCGGCGAGATCACGATCGCCGGACGCGCCCTGCGCGACGAGAACGACGGCCAGTGACCGGCGCTCGGGAGTGCCGCGCGAGCGGTCACGCCGTGCGCCCGATCGCCTCGCCCGCACGGATCGCCTGTCCCTCCGTCAGCGTATCGATCAATCGCATGCCCCGAGGCAGGAACAGGATGATGGTCGAGCCATGCTCGAACCAGCCCATTTCCTCGCCCTTGCCGATCCGCGCGGTGCAGGCGCGGCGGCCGGGGCCATGCTCGCGCAGGGTGCGTTCGGTGTCGAGGCAATGGAGCCGAATGCTCGCCACCAGGATCGCCGCGACCGGCACGATCAGCAGCGGCTGGCCCGACACCAGGGTCCGCGCCTCGATCACCGCGCGTTCGTTGCGACAGAAGAGCCGCTCGACCCGCCGGAGCGCGATCGGATTGACGTTCCAGCAATCGCCCGAGAGATAGGTCACGCCCTCGACCGCAATGTCGGTCGGCGCGTGGAAACGGTGGTACATGCCCGCCGTCAGCCGCAGCGTCACGAACGATCCGTTGCGGAACCGCTCGACCAGTTCGGGGTCGGGGATCAGGTCGCCCAGCCGATAGGGAAAGCCCTTTACCTGATAGAGTCGATCGTCCGCGATTTCGCCATGCGCGCCGACCAGCGCGTCGCAGGGGGATGCGATCGTGTCGGGATCGCCGTCGAACGGGCGGGCGCCGTCGCGCAAGGGACGGACGAAGCCGTCGCGCAACGACCGGAACCGCGTCGTCCGCGCGTCCGACAGGTCGACGCCCGCGAAGAATTTCCACAGGGCCAGGCAGGGCCGGGCGATCAGCGGATGCTCGATCCGTGCGATCCGACCGACCAGCTTGGTCGCGAACCGGCGCGGCAGGCGGTTGGTGACGAGGAAATTGATGTCCTCGTTCAGAAAGAACCGCATGATGGGTCCGCGCATTGTCATGCCTCCGTCATGGGCACGCGGTCAAAGGCCGCATGAACCCGATTCTCACTGGCCTGATGGCCGTCTCCGCCGGTGCGGTCGCCCTGACGAAAGGGCATCGCCGCCTGACCCTGTCGCGCGCCAAGCATCCCGGACTGGGCGGCCATGTCCGCATGGCCAAGCGGATCGCGGGGCAGATCCCGTTCTACAGCTATGGCGAGGATCGCTTCTTCCGGGTCGATGGCGCCCCCGACGTGGTGGCCGGGCAGCGGCGCGCAGGCTTCGAGCGGCTGGGCGCCTTGTTCGCGCAACGTTATGCGCAGACGCTGGCGCTGACCCGCGAGACGCGGTCCGGCCTGTCCGACCTGCAATTCACCGGCGCGTACCGCGTGCCGTTCCAGTTTCGCGAGAAGGTCCGCACGACGCTGGCGACCGGGGCCTTCTACCAGCGGTCGGAGGGGCCGATCCTGGTCGATCTGGACGGCAACAGGCTGATCGACCTGACCGGCTCCTACGGGGTCAATCTGTTCGGCAACGACTTCTACAAACGGACCATGGCGGAAGGGGCGGCGACCGTCGCCGATCTGGGCGGGGTGCTGGGGTCGTTCCACCCGGTCGTCGCCGACAATGTCCGTCGGCTGACAACCCTGACGGGGATGGACGAGGTGTCCTTCCACATGTCCGGCACCGAGGCGGTGATGCAGGCGGTGCGGCTGGCGCGCTATCACACCCGCCGTCTGCGCCTGGTGCGGTTCGCCGGGGCCTATCATGGCTGGTGGGGCGATGTGCAGCCTGGCATCGGCAACCCCGTGCCCGCAGACCGTACGCTGACGCTGGCCGATATGTCCGAGCGGACGCTGAAGGTTCTCGCCACGCGCAAGGACATTGCCTGCGTGCTGGTCAATCCGCTCCAGGCGATGCACCCCAATGGCTCGGCGCCGTCCGACGGGCAGCTGGTCGATGGCGGGCGCAAGGCGGGGGCGGATATGGCCGCCTATCGCGACTGGTTGCACCGGCTGGCGGATGTGTGCCGGGCGAACGGCATCGTCCTGATCTTCGACGAGGTGTTCATGGGCTTCCGCCTGGCGAAAGGCGGGATGCCCGAATATTTCGGGGTGAAGCCCGACCTGATCACCTATGGCAAGACGCTGGGCGGCGGGTTGCCGGTCGGCGTGCTGTGCGGCCCGGCGCATCTGATGAAGCGGTGGCGCGAGGATCGGCCGGTCGACATCTGCTTCGCGCGCGGCACGTTCAATTCGCATCCCATGGTGATGGGGGCGATGAACGCATTTCTGCGGCGGCTGGAAACGCCCGAGGTGGCCGCGCTCTATGACGGGCTGGACGAGCGGTGGAATGCGCGGGCCGCGATGTTCAACGCAGCGATGGCGGCGGCGGGGCTGCCCCTGTCGGTCGCGCATGTCCAGACGATCTGGACCATCCTCTATTCGGTCGCTTCGCCCTATAACTGGATGCTGCAATATTATCTCCGGGCGGAAGGACTGGCGTTGAGCTGGGTCGGGACCGGGCGGCTGATCTTCAGCCTCGACATCGACGACACCCTGTTCGCCGAGATTTGCGACCGCTTCGTTGCAGCGGGACAACAGATGCGTGACGATGGCTGGTGGTGGACCTCGCCCGATGCGCCGAAGGAATTGAAGGCGGCGAACAAGGCGATCCGGCGGCGGATCCTAAAGGAGTCGCTGGCGGTACGGTTGGGGCGAGGGAGGTAAAGCCCCCCATTTCTTAAGCCCCTCCCGCAGGCGGGAGGGGAGCGGCCAGACGAGAGGTCGAAGCATAAAAGGGTCGGCGGTCCTTCTCGAACCGCCGCCCTGTCCGTCAAACCACCGGCAGACCTTACGCCGCCTTCAGATCCTCGAAATCATCGACATCGTGATGATCCATCCGCTCGCCCTTCATCAGGCGGCGGGGGGCGCTTTTGTACATCTTGAAGTCGTTGAACGGGTCGGTGACGATCTTGGTCGCCCAGACGAGGCCGGTTTCCAGGTCGCGCTTCGCCCAGAGCTGAAGGACGCGCACCGCGATCGCGCTGACGCCCAGGCCCAGCCAGCCGATGCCGACATGGCGCAGATAGCCCATGAAGCCGTCCGGATAGTCGAGCGTCCCGAACAAGGTCGGCTGGACCAGCAGCACCAGCGGGATCGCGCCCCAGATGCCCATCAGCACATATTTGCGGACGAGGTTGTAGCCGACCTTGATCTCTTCCTTATGCTCGTGCGTCGCCTTGTTCACATGGTCATAGCCCTTGGGCTCGAAGAAGAAGTGCCCGGCCTGGCGGCTGGTCATCGCCACGCCCCAGGCGAGCAGGCTGGCGACCGCCGGATCGATGAACAGCAGCACATAGGCCGTCAGGAAGGTGCAGGCACTGACGAAGTGCAGGCTCTGATTGACCAGGCTGTGATGATAATAGCGATGATCGTCCCACCGCTGTTCGGCGAGCTGCGCGCGAAAACCAGTCATTGGACATGTCCTTGGGCGGAAGGCTGGCGCTTGGCGAAGCGGACCAGCGAGAAATGGCCGAGCGGGGGCAGGGGGCGGCTTTCGACCAGTTCGACATCGCCGCGCGTCGCCGCCCAGTCGGTATAGCGTTCGAACGGGAAGTCGGTGCGGAAGCCCAACCGGCTGGTGATCGGCATCAGCGTCTTTTCGATCGTGCCGCGAAGCCCGTCGCCCGCGCCCACCCGCGTCGTGATGACGATCTCGCCACCGGGGCGGCAGATGCGCGCGAACTCGTCCAGCGCCTTTTCGGGGTTGGGCACGGCGGTGATGACATATTGCGCGACGACCACGTCGAAGCTGGCGTCGGCGAACTGCAGCGCCTCGGCATCGCCGTAAGCGATCTGCTCGACATGGCTCAGCCCGCCGCGCGCCACCCGTTCGCGCGCCTTGTCGAGCATCGGCTCGGACAGGTCGACGCCGACGATGCGGTTGTCGCGCGAATATTGGGGCAGCGATATGCCGGTGCCCACGCCCACCTCGATGATCCGGCCGCCGATGCGTTCGGCCGCGACGATCGCGGCGGAGCGGCCCTTTTTGAACACGGGGCCGAAGACCAGATCATAGACAGGCGACCAGCGATCATAGGCCTTGGTGACGCTGGCGGTACTCATCTGCGTTGCCATCGAAGGGGCATCCCGTTGAACGACGATGCGGCCCCTGTTCGCAGCAGGCGGTGACAATTTGACGACAAGTCTCGAGTCTTTTGCGACGATTTCGCAGATCGGAAACCGAAGTGTCACATGGGTGGAATGAATATGTCGTAATGCGGTGCTAGAGGTTATTCTGAGATATGCTGTTCCCAGCGATGTTCATCGCCGGGCAATGCTTTGTCTGTCGGCGGCAGGTCTTCGTCATCGGGGAAATATCTGTCGGCTTGGGCGGCGAATCGTCTGGGTCACGCGGCCCGGCGGGTGGGGCGGGCGGACTGTGCCCAGGCTGCGGCGTGCAGGGCGCTGCCATGGTCGAACCGGCCGACCGTATCGGCCATGCCCGTCGCTTCCTGCGCGAGTTCGCGCGCGGCGGCGGTCGCTTCCTCGACCATCGCGGCATTTTGCTGGGTCATCGAATCCATGTCGTTGATCGCGAGGTTGATCTGCGAGAAGCCGGTCGCCTGTTGCTGCGCCGAATTGGCGATGTCGGCGATCAGCCCGCTCATCTCGCGGACCTGCGCGGCGATCCGGTCGAGCGCGGTCCCGGCGGCATGGACATGCTCGACGCCCGCGCGGACCTGTTCGGCGGAGGCGCCGATGCGGCTCTTGACGTCCTTGGCGGCGTCGGCGGAGCGCTGCGCCAGCGCGCGCACCTCGCTGGCGACGACGGCAAAGCCCTTGCCCGCGTCACCGGCGCGCGCCGCCTCGACCCCCGCATTCAGCGCGAGGAGATTGGTCTGGAAGGCGATGCCGTCGATGACCGCGATGATCTCCGAAATCTCGGTGGAGGTCCGCTCGATTCCGCCCATCGCATCGATCGCGCGGCGGACGACGGCGCTGCTCTCGGCGGCGTTGGTCTGGGCCGCCGTGGCGACGTCGGCGGCGCGGGCGCCGCTGACCGCCGATTGCTGCGCGGTCGTGTTGATCTGATGCACGGCGGCGGCGGTTTCCTCGATCGAGGCGGCCTGCTGCTCGGTGCGCATCGACAGGTCGTCGGCCGCCTTGCGGATCTCCCCCGCCCCGGCGAGCACGCGCTGCGAGGCGGCATCGATATCGCCGATCGACCGGCGCAGCATCGCGGCGGTGTCGTTGAAGCTGTTGCGCAGCGCTTCATAGTCGCTGCGAAAGGGGGTATCGATGCTGTAGGTCAGATCGCCCGAGGAAATGGTGGCGAGGCCGGTGCGCAGCGCATCGACGACCTGGCTGGTCTCGTCGAGATCCTGGATGATGACCAGCAGGTCGTCGGGCTTCACCACCGGCGCGGGCAGCAGCATGACCATGAAGCGGCGAAGCTGGCCGTTCGGGCTGGTGTTCATCCACTCGAAACGGGCCAAGCCGTCGCGTAGCGCCTGTTGGACGCGTTCCTGGATATGGACCGCGGTCGGCCGCCCGTCGCCCTGGGTGGGGGCGGAGAAGACCAGCGGGTCCTGGCCGATCACGTCGGCGCGGGGACGCTCATAGATGCGCTCGGCGGCGGCATTGCAGGCGATGAAGCGACCTTCGGACAGCAGCATGATGGCATCGGGGGATCGATCGAACAGGGCGATGGCGACGCGATCGTTCAAATTCGTCTTTTCGCGATGAAACCACTTCATCCTGTCGCCTTCCATCCTATCCTGACGGTCGGCTTAGGATGATTCGCTTAACATAGCTTTAGGAACACAGGGATTTTTCCGGCGGGCCCGCAGGGGCTTTTCCCGCCGGAGGGCAGGGGATAAGCCGTCGCCTCCTCTTGTCCGGACTGTCGCCCATGCGTCGCGTGCCTGCCCTGATCCTTTGTCCGCTGGCGCTGGTCGCCTGCCAGCCGTCCGGCTCCGACGGCCGCACCGATGCGGTGGATGCGGCGGAAAGCCGGGAGCGCGCGCGCCAGGAAAAGGCGGCGCGCGAGATGGTCGCGCAGACCGAGGATCAGGTGCGGGTCAAGATGCTGGAACAGCGGATCGCGACGCTGGAGGCGCAGGTGGCGGCGTTGCAGGGGGATCGCAAGCTGCTGGATGCGCAACTGGTCGAGCAGCGGCTGAACCAGATCGAACTGGAGCGTGTCGGGGCGGAGGCGGCGCCGGGCAATGGGCCCGCACCGACGGCGGCACTCGCATCGCCGTCCGCAAGGGGAGCGGCCAGAGCCGCCGGATCGGCCGTGTCCCGGCCCGCGGCACCCCGGCCTACGCCGTCTGCGACACCGCCCGCGCGCAAGCCGCTGGTCCTCGACCTGCGATAGCTGGCACGCGGGCGGCGCGAGGGGGATTCCCCGGCGCGGTGGCCGGGGGCCCGGATAAGAAGTTTACTTCTTCAGGTGCGCCGAGATGAACTTGTTCATCTCGAACATGGTGCACTTGTCCTTGCCGAACACCTTCTTCAGCTTGTCGTCGGCCAGGATTTCCCGCTTGTTCTCGGGATTCTGCAGGTTGTTGGCCTTGATGTAATCCCACACCTTGCTGATGACCTGGCTGCGCGGCAGCTTATCGTTGCCGACGATCGCGCCCAGTTCCTCGGACGGCTGGACCGGCGCGTGGATGCCGGTGCCCGTGGTTGCGGTGGCCATGATATTCCTTCCCTTAATCCTTCAGCATCCCAGCCGCTTGGCGGGACGCGCGTGAATCACGCCTTCTTCAGCGCGTCCGCCTTGTGCGCCGCCTTTCCGCCATTGTCACTCTCTACTATGTATTGCGGCTCGTCCTTCGATGCGCGGACGGTGTGACCCTTGATCGTCGTATCGCTGGTCTGCTTCTTCACGACCTTGCCCTCGGCGGTGCCGCCATGGCTGTTCCACTCGACATGGTCGCCCTTCTTGAATTCGGTCATCGTCGCTCTCCCGGTTTGTGCAGGCCCATCAATCCGCCGGGGCGTTCGTTGGTTGCACATGCGGGCGCATCGGGGCATCAGGACGCCATCTGAGGAGACTGGAATTCATGAAGACCCGCGCCGCCGTCGCCTTCGAAGCGAAGAAGCCGCTCGAAATCGTCGAACTCGATCTGGAAGGACCCAAGGCCGGAGAGGTCCTGGTCGAGATCATGGCGACCGGCATCTGCCACACCGA
>Ga0308172_1000271_pt1 | contig 83937 bp, 86 predicted proteins | sample PhyGR2_FD_202134 | JGI IMG/M metagenome (GOLD analysis project Ga0308172, IMG submission 202134) | Phyllosphere microbial communities from UC Gill Tract Community Farm, Albany, California, United States - DLSLSG.R2 | ecosystem: Host-associated > Plants > Phyllosphere > Unclassified | place: USA... | reverse complement strand
TGGCGCCCGCTGAGACGGGATGGGCTATTATTCTCCTGTGTCGCACAAGGGAAATTGGCAGAGTGGTTGAATGCACCGGTCTTGAAAACCGGCGGACGTTAATAGCGTCTCCAGGGTTCGAATCCCTGGTTTCCCGCCAAGATTCAAACGAAAGCCCCGCGAATGCGGGGCTTTTGTGTTTTTGGGGGTTGGGTAGATAACGCCGGTTTTGGATAGGCGTTCCGAAACTTTCGGGCAGGGGTTCCGAAACTTTGTCTATTTTGATGGTTTAGCAGTGGCGCCAATCCTCCTGTAAACCCGTTTGGTGATCTCCTGTTTGCTATGTCCCAGCAGTAGGCTTGCGTCGCCAATATCGATGATTTCCGATGCCGCCTTGGGTCGGATGTCACGAAACTGAAACCCTCCAATCTTTGCTGCGAGCATAGGGTCGCCCTGATCCAGCGCTTTTTGCTGCGCCTTCTCCCTTGCCTTGTCCCAGCGCAGGCGCAACATGCCTTTCGTCATCCTTTTTCCGTACTGGTTGATTAGTAGGTACTTGGAGGGGTGGTGTGCATTTCTTTCGGTTATCTCTCTAACCAATTTCCCGAGACTGTTTTCTTCGGATTCTGTCCGCATCAGAATTCTGAGTTTCTGCCCGGTTTTACCCTGGGTGACCAGGAAATAATCACCCTCAGTATCGTCGCTACGCATGATGATCACATCGGCAGGTCTCTGGCCGGTCAGGTAGGCCAGGTCCATGGCTTCCTTGAGTTCCGGGCCCGCCATACCGTAGACGGCGTCCCAAACCACCGCATTGGCGTAGTAGTCGCGTGGCACCTCCTTATTCTTCCTGACGCCTTGGCAAGGATTCTCCCGCTCAGTGAGGCCCCACTCGCGTGCCATATTGAACACGTGAGACAGAAGGGCAATTTCCCGGTTGGCCCTAACCTTGGCCGTGCGTGCATCGCGATACCCGGCGATATTTGCCGGCGTGATTGAATCGATGGGAGCCCCATCGAATGTGGGGCGTAGCTGTTTTAGTTCGGCCAGATTGTCTTTTTGGGTACGCTCTCCTTTTTTCGGAATGACGTCGCGGGCGTACCGATCAAAGATCCCCTTCATCATCGTCAGGTCTGCGGGTTTTTCCTTAGCCTCAAGCTCTGCCCACTTCAATCTCGCTTTACTCAGATCTCCACCTAGCGGGATCTCCTTTCCTGTCGAGTCTTTGTAGTAGTAGCCGACCCACACTTTGCCATTCTTGCGAGGGCGTTTGCGCCGCACCATTCCAGGCGGCAAGTCCCTGTTTTCTGTGTTTCTAGGTCGCATCTCAGTTCACCCTGGAGAAGTCAGGCGTCCAAACGGGTCGCGCCGGCGGCGGGCTTTGTTCAATGAGTGCTGTATTGGTCATGCCAAGCTTCATGCGAGCGTACATGCGCCCAACCAGCGGACGACCCCCACGACTCTCGACAAATACCCAATTGCGGTCAGTTAGCCACTTCCGTTGATGGGCTCGCTGCTTATAGCCAGTAAGGTCGGCCAGTTCATCGTCCGAGAAGATTTCAGCCTCTATGGCTTTGGGAAGTGAACGGTGCGTATACCCCACGACAGGCTGCGCGAGCGGGCGTTCCTGAGCGTTTAGCGTTGCATCAGCGAGCGCTGCCCCGCGCAGCTTTTCGTGGGGTATAAGTGCCTCGGCAGTGGCGCTGAGAGGAGCAATAATGCCTGCTGCTGCGCAGCAGAGACTGTTTGTTTCTAGCGTGTCGCCACCATTTGCAGTGCGGAGCAAAGCGGACAAGGCGCTGGTGTTGTTCTGTTGGTTCTTCATGCCGCTTTCCTCAGGTGTTCGATAGCGAGTTGGTCCATCAGGCGCTGGTGGTAGGTGTTGCGGGCTTCTGCGGCAGACCATGGACGGATGGTTTCAACCATGGGTTCGATGCCGACCAAACAATCCCAGATAGCCGGATCGGGTGGCATGAGCTCGCGACGTTCGGTAGCCAGCGCTATCAGGTCGGCCTTGTGGACGCAGGCGGGGAGTTCCGGTGCTATGTCGAACCGATCACAGACGCGCCACCAGATACAGTCCTCAAAGTGCTCATAGGCACTGATCCATTGCTTGAGTGGCCGCGTCATGTCGCCCAGGTACGCCTCGGGTGCGTCATGAAGTAAGGCCGCGAGTTTGTGTTCTTCCGGCACCAGCTCGGCGACGATGCAGCTGTGCTGGGCCACGCTGTAGAACTCGCGGGTGTGACCGTTGAAGCGGCACAGGTGGGCCAGTGCGTGCGAGATGTCCCGTGGGTCGATCATGTCGGCGTCGGGTTCTAGCAGATCGAAGTGTTTGCCTGAATGGGTCAGGATCCAGTTCATGCTGCGTCTCCCAACTCGAATGGGTCCAGCATGGCAGCCATGTTCAGTGCCTTGTCACGTAAGGCAAGTGCTTGAGTCGCTTGGCTGTCAGATCTCACCGCTCGGAAGGTGTCGGCCGCGAGCTTTAGCTTTTCGGCAATGGCTAACAGGGTGAGGCGATCCAGTGGCTGATGGTCCAATATCAGCTGCAGGCGCCGACAACGCTCGGAGATCTGCTCCAGAGCGGTAGAGCCCGCTGACTCCCCCTCGTCCATGCCTTCAATAAATCCTTGTGCGTGTCCTTCGTTGTAGCCCTGAGCCAGACCATCCGTTAAGCCGCCTCTGTAGCCGATCCAATAAAGGATCGCGAGCGCGATAACGATGGTGATCAGTGCGCAGATTTGAATTACGGTCATGTGGTGTGCTCCTGGTGGTTGTTGGCTGGTGGTGGCAGCCGTTGGTGTTACTGCTCTGGCTCGGTTGAATCAGTTTGTGGTCGCGGCATGTCCTCATCCGCCCTGTAAGCGCGGATATCAATCAGTGCCGCGACATGCTTGATGTGGGCATACCTCAACGCCTTGACGCTGTGATCCAGGGTGGTCACCGGCAGTTGAATACGGCCGCTGTTGATCGCCTCAGTAAAAGTCTTTTCGTTGAGGTTCTTGAAGTAATGCACGCGCAGCTTTTCCAGGGGGATAAGCACGTCGCCGAAGAGTCGGTGCAGCATCTCGACGGTTGCGCTATCCGGCGCGGGTTGCAGCCGTAGCGGTGTTTGACTGTTGTTGCTCATGGGCAGCGGCCTCCTTGCGTTTTAGTCGTGAGGGGTGATTCCAAGCATTTAGGCAGTGGCGTTTGGTCAGCTCCCGCAGATGCTCCGGCACTTCGAGGAGCGCGGCATTGCGCTCCTCGCGTGTGTGCATGGCGACGATCTGGCGGGCGTACTCCCTAGGCCACGTCACGGTTGTCTGCCGGGATGGCTGGCAGTTCGAGGCCCAGCTGACTTGCCAGCCAAGGCATGCCGGCTTGCCGGACCTTCGTCGACTGGCTGTATTGCATTCCTGCCGTCTCGTGGTACCAGTTGCCGTTCTTGACCCGCAGGTATTCCCGGTCACGTACAGGGAACGCCGGGAGGTTGCGGTCAGTGAGCAAGCCCTTGTCACGCATCAGCGCGATCAGTTTGGGGCGGGTGAGGCCGAAGTACTTGGCGGCCTTTTCCAGGCTACGTTCCATCGCGACCTCTTAGGCTGCATGCGCGGCGGGAGTCGCCACGGCTGCCAGGTGAGAGATGGATTCGGCCACCATGGAGTAGATCTCCACGTCACTGCCGCACACCGTGAAGCACTTGCTGAATGGCTTCTTGACGCCGATGCTCATGATGGTTGTGATGCCCGTGCGGGTTTTGTTGCGATGGATTGCCAGGTTGATAGGTTGCTCAAAACCCATATCGAGGCTGAGCGCGCCGCCGGTTTGCACCAGGTCGAACACACGCTGCTTGTGTTCAATTTCGAAGACGCCGTAGCGGCGGTCTGCGTGTGGCACAGACGACGGATCGCTTGCACTGGCTGGCCCGTTGACGATCTCCTCAATGAAGTCCGCAAGCTTAAGGTGCATCTTTTTGCTGTTGGTCAGGGTCAGCGTGTGGCGTTCGCAGCCCAACTCAATAGTGAAGTGCGTGTCGGCTTTGCGGCGCTCGACTTTCAGGCGGAAGGCTAGGGCCTCACGCTGAACTTCGGCACGCAGCAGGTGGTTGAAGGTTTCGGTTAGGTTTACCTGGGCCTTGAGCAGGGTCAGGGTACGGTTGTCGAGTTTGTACTTGCTCATGCCGCGTGCCCTCCGCCGCTTGGATCGAACGGGCAGGGCGCGGTGCGTTCTTTCGGCTTAGGTTTGGACGCGATGAATGTGCAGCCGAGGTCTTGCGCCAGGCGGCGGATTTCAAAGATGCGGGAGGGGTTAGCAGCGGCCGGGTGGATGTGCAGGGTAGCTGTGGTGTGCATGGTGTTGCCTCGCTCTGTGGTGGAAGAGTGAAGCAAATATCAACCAATGGTTGTTTTTAGTCAACAACCTTCGGTTGATTTTTTTTAGAAGAAATGTGAGCCATAAAATTTTGCACAAAATAACGGCAGTCATGGTGCATCTTGACTAGTGGCATTATGATAGGAAGGCTACGCTTTACCTAAAAATTTGCTAAGAGAAAAGGATCTTCATGATTAATAGTTGCGAGTTTCGGGGCGAATATTTACAGTTCCATACAGGCAGAGTAAGTAGTTACGAAAACATATTTACTATAGTTGTCGGTCGGAACGGGGCAGGTAAAAGTCTGTTGTTGCGTCAGTTGATAAGTTCATTTGTTTCTGTTTCTGAATCTTCACAGGATAGACCATTATTTAAACGTGAATGGGCAGAGGATTCGGCTTCTGTTCTATATACCTTACCCCCGACTAAAATTATTGCTTCCTCCACTAGCCCTTTCGATAAATTTCCCTTTGACAGAAAGGGGGAATTTGCAAATATTTATGAATATGTTGGGCTTAAAGGTCTTTCTAGTCATAATCTCAGTCTGGGGTACATGTCGAGGATTATTAGCAAGTTGCTGCGCTCTTTGAATGAAGATGTTAATAAGCTAAGGGCAATTATAAAAGTTTTTTCTTATATGGGTTATCACGAATTCATGCAGGTGAGGATGGCTATGGATCCGTCGCCTAAAGGAATGCATGAAATCTTACATTCTGACGATCCTAAAGGAGCGCTGTTAGAGTTTTTACATGTTCGATATCGGAAAGGTGCGCCGTTTAATCAGAAGTTTAATTATGAGGAGATTTATAGTCGTACAGACGAAATTCTTAACGCCTTCCATTATTTTTCAATTGCTAATATGAAGCCGCGACTTGATGTTGTTATTAATGAATATGGAGTGTTTGAAATTAATGCTGGAGGGCCCATTGATGAGCGATTTTTATGTCTGTTGGATTTGGGGTTTATCAAGCTTCGAGATATTACGCTGCAAAAACTTGGTGTGAGTCGTCCCATTAGAATAAATGATGCGAGTTCTGGTGAGCAATGTGTTTTATTAGCGCTTCTAGGTATTGCAAGTCATATTGAAGATGGCGCTTTAGTGTGTATTGATGAGCCAGAGGTTTGCTTGCACCCAGAGTGGCAAGAGAAATTCATTGGTCTGCTCATAGAATCATTCAGTGAGTTTAAATGCTGTCATTTTGTTGTCGCTACGCATTCACCGCAGATAGTATCGAATTTGAGTAACAGGAACTGTTATGTACTTGATATTCAAAAGGGAGAAACTATTGAGGCGAGCGTTTTAAATAATCGATCTGCTGATTTTCAACTGGCTAGCGTTTTTGGTGCTCCGGGCTATAAGAACGAATATCTTACGCGTGAGCTTATAAGCGCCTTAGGCACGCTAAGTGGTGGATTTGATCTCAGTAATGAGCGTATGGATGTATTATCAAGGATTATCGGGTTAAGGGAGTTTTTGCGAGCTGGCGATCCTGTAATAAAGTTGATTGATCTGCTAAGTGATGCTCTTAGTGAGGTCCAGTAATGAGTTTGATTAAGTCTCAGTTCAAAATCAATAAGCCTTACGTTTACTCCGCTAATCACTTGACCTTGGTTGAGGAGTTTAAGAAGAAGTCGCGAGAGGATCAAAACGGTTTTTGGGAAAGTACCAATGAAGGCGTCTGGAAGGTAATCAAAAAGGATCTAAAAGATCATTATATTGCAGCGCAGGACTATCAATGTGCTTTTTGTTTGCAGAAAAATGTAGTTGAGCATAATGGGGTCTGGGATGCTGAGCATATTATACCTAAAGCTACGCATCCTCATTTCATGTTTGAAAGTCAGAACATTTGTGTTGTATGTAAAGACTGCAATGGCGCTAAATTAGATAAGCCTGTAACTAAGGCTAAAGTGAAAGATGTGTTCTCGGTATCATCCGATGACTATTTGATCTGTCACCCTCATTTTGATGAGTACTCATTGCATGTCAATGTCATAAGTGTGGCGGGGGTGTACTTGCCAAAAACAATCAAAGGGCAAAGGCTAATAGAAACTTGTGGATTGTTACGGTTTCTTTATAAATATTCTAATCATGATTGTGCTAGTGAGGAAATAAAAGCTAGAACAGTTGAGTTAAATAATCAATTGCTTGAGGCTTCGAATGAGTTGGAGCTGATTTTCGTTTATGATTGTTTGGAGGATTTGGCAAAAGAGGGGAAGAGGCTTTTAAGGGAGAAAAGAATGGGTGCTCTAAGGGCATGATTTAATCGTAGATTATTCAGGTATAAAAGAGCCCACAACTTTTCCACAGATATGTGTTTCTTCCGTAATGTCAATGATTGGATATTGCGGATTGATGGGTCTTAAGAAGTGCCGGCCTGCATCCTCAGCCAAAACTTTAAATGTAGCTTCATTCGTGCGCGGGACTCTGGCGATGACTCGGTCACCTATCTTGGTTTCAGCTTCTGGATCTACAAAAATAATGCATCCTGTGGGATAGCTTCGACCTGGACCAGGATTTGTCATGGAGTCGCCAAGTACTCTCAGAGCGTAACCGCTCTCACTGATAGGTACAGGGCAGGAAAGCCAAGACTCTCCATCATGCAGCTCAAAGTTCGACTCGCACCACGCTCCAGCCTGCACCCAAGAAATCAAAGGGACTTTCCCGAAACGCTGGGTTACCTCTCTAACGTTACTCTCATTCGTTGGGTTTAACTGGCGGACGTTGCTTTCTCCAGTTTGCTGCTTAGGCAGTACGCCATACTCCAGCCACTCCCTTCGCACCTTCAGCCATGAACACAGCACAACCATGCTGTCTGCCTCAGGAATGGATTCACCATTTAGCCACTTACTGATGGCTTGAGTGCTTTTTTCAGCCCCAACCTTCACCAAATGCTTATGAATATCCACCCCACGTCCCCGGGTGCGTACACCGGCATCGTCGAGTGCTTCGTGTAGGCGCGCCGTGAAAGCTGCCCGTAGCTCATTCTTATCAACCATGAGTTGATACTCTCACAGGGGTTGCGCAATAGTCAGTTGATGTTAATATCAACCGCGAGTTGATAAATGGAGGTTGCCATGTTGGACCCCGCAGATTTTCCGAACGCCATTGCGTTCGCATTTGAAGCAGTAGGCGGCATCGGAGCCGCCGCCAAGGTATGTGACAGGAGTTACCAAGCACTCAATAAATGGCGCTTGGCTGCCAGCCTTCCACGCACCGATTACACCGGTGAAACCCACTACGCAAAACTTTTAGCGACTGCTGCGGAGCAAAAAGGCAACGCGTTTGACGCTGCCTGGTTGCTCAACGCGTCAGCCCCGCAAAAAGCTGCAGCGTAGATAGAAAAAAGGCGACCCAAGGGCCGCCTAGTTCCTCCCGGCACACACCACCACAGTGCTGTCGGGTCGCGACGAAGGTAGGAGGGCACACCACATGCAAACCACCTCCCTTTATCGCGATGCCAAGACACGGATGTCTTGGGTTGCTGCCTTTTCCACCACAGATTAGGCAGCTGTTGCGCCAGAGGTGAGCAACGGATTGTTCGCCTCGGCACGGTGCCGGTTTCGATCCCTAGATCTAGCCGGCGTTTGGGCCCTTTCAAGCCACGCGGCAAATGTATCACCACTACACGTCGCGGGGCACTGGCAACTTAGTAGGATTAATGCCATGAGCCGAGTAGCTTTAAGCTGTGTTGATCGAGCGCAAAAGGAAATACTGACGCTCGAATTAGCCCTGTACCACGCCGCACGGGACTATCCCGGCGGTGCCGCAGCAATCGCCGCCACCACCGGCCGCAATGCCACCACGCTGCAGCACAAGTTGTCTCCCACCCATCCCTCGCACACCGTCAACATTCAGGAGTTCGGCGAGATCCTCGAACTGACCAAGGACCGCCGCATTCTCGATGCGGTGCACGCTCTTGTCGGCGACACGATCTGGCAGGAATTGGCTGAGGCGTACACCAACGACATGCCTGAGACCCTGACCACGGGTATCGCCATGTTTTTCCGGCAGGTCGCCGATTTGTCCGAAACCTGGGCCAAGCACATTGGCGACGGCAAGGTCGATGACAGTGAGCTGGCTGAGATACGCCAGTTGGTGTTTCGAGGCATTCAGGGGTTGTTGGGCATGTACAACCGCGCCCGCTATGTCAATCAGACGACTTCTGGGGTGGAACGTGGCTGATATCGCTGACTTCGCAAATGACCTGGTGCAAAAGCGCATTGATCAGGCCGTCGCTGCACGCCTGGCGCTGATGTCCAACACGGCTCAACATTCGCTGATGTTCTGTGACGAATGCGATGGCCCTATCCCCGAGGCTCGTCGTTTGGCACAGCCCGGTTGCACGCTCTGCATTGAGTGCAAGACCGTCGATGATCAGAGGGCTGCCCGTTATGCTCGATGATGTGATCAATCAGTTCGCGGACTATGGTCTAGAGCCCGCTCAACCCTTGGTATTCGGCAAACTCACCCGCTGCAAAACCACCCAGGACAAAGGCAAGGAAAAAAACGGCTGGTACGTCATCCATGAACACCGCACCGAAAAAAACGAGACGCTGATCTTCGGCAGCTTCGGTGACTGGCGTTCTGGCGATACCCAAAAGATCAAGGTCAAGCCCGGACGCATGAGCCCAGAGGAGCGCGAAGTCATGCGCGCTCGCCAGGAAGATGCCAAGCGTAAGGCTGCCGAGATCGCAGCCAACGCATCACGCCGAGCGGCCAACCGTGCTGCCGGCCTGTTCAAGCGCATGCCCGAAAAGGGCAAGAGCGCCTATCTGGATCGAAAGCAGATCGTTGGCTTCAAAGTTCGCTATGCGCCACGTACTGGCGCATTTTTGGTGCCCATGTGTAACGTCCGCGATCAGATCGTCGGCCTGCAGGTGATCTTCCCGGCCAAGCAAGAAGACACCGGTCGGGATAAGCAGTACTGGCCGCCCGGTATGTCAAAAGAGGGGGCTTTCCACCTGATCGGTCCCCACCCCGAGCCCGGCGAACCGGTGCTGGTGTGTGAGGGCTACGCCACGGGCGCAAGCCTGCACATGGCGACTTCGCTCACTGTCGCCATCGCCTTCGACGCGGGCAACCTGCTGCCTGTCTCCAAGGCCATGCGCGAGCGTTTTCCCGGCTGTCCGCTGATCATATGTCGCGATGACGACTGGAAAACCAAGCGCCCCAACGGTGATCCTTGGAACCCAGGCGAAGAGAAGGCCAACAACGCCGCGCTGGTTGTCGGCGGTCAAGTCGTCGCCCCGGTGTTCTCCGGCGAGCGCGAGATCAAGTGGACCGACTTTAACGACCTGCACGTAGCCGAAGGGCTGGAGTCAGTTCGCCGCCAGGTGCTTGCGGTGGTCAAGCCTCCTGCAGCGGGTGGCTGGAAGGACCAACTGGCCCGCACCGAAAACGGCTCCCTGATTGCGCACATGCAAAACGTCGAGCTGATCCTGGGCAATGACGAACGCTGGGCCGGTGTCATCGGTTACAGCGTATTCAGCTCCAAGATCGTCAAGCTGCGGTCTGCTCCTTTCGGCGGTGGTGCCGGTGACTGGGCTGACATTGACGACATGCGAGTAATGAAGTGGCTCGCGCAGCAGTACAACCTGCGGGTCAAAGCCTCTCATGTGATCGAGGCGGTCAGCGTGGTTGCCCACGACCACGCCTTCCACCCAGTGCGCGAGTATCTGGAGAAGCTGGAATGGGATCGCGTGCCACGCATTGAAACCTGGCTGACCGACGTGCTGGGCGTCCAGGCCAGTGAGTACTCGGCCAAGGTTGGTAAGCGCTGGCTTATCTCGGCTGTCGCCCGTGTGATGCGTCCGGGCTGCAAGGCCGACTCCGTGATGATCCTCGAAGGCGGGCAGGGCGCCGGTAAGTCCACGGCCATGGGCGTGCTCGGTGGCGAGTGGTTCATGGACACGCCCTTTGCCCTGGGCGATAAGGACAGCTTCCAGGCGATTCGCGGCAAGTGGATCGTCGAGCTGGGCGAGCTGGACAGCTTCAACAAGGCTGAAAGCACCAAGGCCAAACAGTTCTTCTCAGCGTCCACCGACACATACCGCGAGAGCTACGGCCGCAGAACGAATGACGTGCCACGCCAGTGTGTTTTCGTGGGCACCACCAACCAAGAGGAGTACCTCAAGGACGCCACGGGTAACCGTCGTTACTGGCCGGTGTTCTGCAACAAGGTCGATCTGGAGCAACTGCGCGAGATCCGCGACCAGCTGTGGGCCGAGGCGCTGTTCTGCTTTGAAGCGGGCGATATCTGGTGGGTGAACAAGGACGAATCCAAGATGTTCGCCGAGGCTCAAGACGAGCGCTTTGTGGTGGATGAATGGGAAGGGCCGATCCTGGCCTGGATGGAAGAATCGCAGATCGGGGAGACCGCTACCGGCAACGAGATCCTGACCCAGGCGCTGAAGCTGGACTTCGGCCATTGGGGCAAGCCCGAGCAGATGCGGGTTGGGGCGATCATGCACCGGCTGGGCTGGCGCAAGCGGCGTATGCCCGCACTGCCAAAAAGCGGCGTGCGGCCATGGGCCTATGAAAAGCCTGCGGGCTGGGGGCGAGCGTCTGCGTTGCAGCAGGCGGTGATCGAGGAGCCTTGCTTCGATGATTAAGCGAATCGACGAGATGCTCAAACTCTGGGCGCAGGATCTGCATTCGCCTGTGCCGGACGGTGCTGGCGGGCCGAGTGGCGGCAACATGATCGCCATGCTGATGGAGTGCAAAGGTGAGTTGATACGCGGCACGCGGGGTAGTCGGGTGCTGCTGGATGAATCGGCCGACATAGAGCTGATCGTCAGGAAACACCTGCCGCCTCGTCTTGCCCTGGTCGTATGGGAGCACTACTGCAACCACGAAAGCTTCCTCTCGCAGAAGCTGTTGCACTGCGCCTGCAGTTCGAGGACCTATTACATGCGGTTGCATGACGCGCATGTGTTCATCCAGGGGATGCTGATGGGGAAAGCTGCATGACTCTCTGCGTCACTCCTTGTGCCACTGTCCTACTGTCCCACCTTGTCCGACTCGCATTTAGCGCAGTTGGACAGGTGCAGGCCTCGCCGTTACTGGGCTGTCCTACTGTCCAACCTTCACCCGCCCCACGCACACATGAGCATAGCGGGGACGTAGTCGCGCCCATGGCGCGCACGCGTGTTTTTAGCTTTCTCTCTATACACAAGAGAAAAGTAAAAAAGGTAGGACAGTAGGGCAGAGCCCCGAATTCAGGGGCCTGTAGCTGTCCTACTTCGATTCAGAATAGTGGGACAGGCAAGACAGGGCACCAGAAGCGATAGCCGATTGAGTGCGTTGTACCTGCGTTACACCTGCGTCATACCTGTATTGCACCCGTATTGCGCCATGGCATTAAAACCCGCTTGCTGCCAGTAAAATCCACCTGTAAAAAGTACCCATCTTCGATAGGTGCGACCGCAAGCAGCGGGACACACCACCACACTGAACCCGGCCATTGCGCCGGGTTTTTGCGTTCATGGGGTAGGGCGATGACGAACGAGCAGCAAGCGCTTATTGATATGCCGATCTGGATGGTGATCGTGCTGTCCCTGGTCGGCGGCATATCCGGCGAGGCATGGCGGGCCGATAAAGCGGGGGTAAGCGGCTGGTCCTTGATACGCCGCTTGCTCCTTCGGTCCGGGGCCTGCGTGGTCTGCGGGCTTTCCACCATGATGTTGCTGCACGCTTCGGGCATGTCGGTCCTGGCGGCAGGGAGCATTGGATGCCTCACCGCGATGGCCGGCGCCGATGTCGCCATCGGGCTGTATGAACGCTGGGCCGCCAAGCGGTTGGGCGTGTGCGATGTGCCGCCCTCGGGCAGCGGTCAGGCATGATGCGCTGGAGGCCACGTAATACGTGGTCTGTAGCGAGCCGCATCAAAATGGTGCGCCGAAAGTCGCCGGGGACCCTGGCGGCATTCGAGGGACACGGGGCATGAAACCCGCGGGAAAGCGTTAGCGGCAGGGCTGCCAGCTTACTGAAATTCAATCCATTGAAATTGAAAGGTTTCCATTGAAAAGCCGTTGAAAAGGAGGGCTTATGACGGATCCACTGTTCCTGTCTAAAAGCGCTTTCGCGGTTCGCATCGGCAGGACGCCGAGCTACATCACCTGGCTGAAAGACAACAACCGCCTGGTGCTTTCGCCGGATGGCAAGAAGGTCGACGTGCTGGCAACCGAAGCGCTCATCCTCGAAACCGCCGACCCCAGCAAGGCCGCTGTCGCAGCTCGACACCAACAAGACCGGCTCCAGCGTGACGTTTACAGCCAACTGTCCCCCATGGTCGAGCCGACTAACACGGCTGCGCCGCCGCAGCCTGCTGGCGCGAAGAGCGGGCAACCCGACTTCCAGAAAGCTCGCGCACACCGCGAGTACTACCTGGCTCAGTTGGCCGAAGCCGAGTTTCACAAGGTGCAGGGCTCGCTAGTGGACATGAAGGCAGTCACCACCGGGGCCTACAACGCCGGACGCATGCTGCGCGATCAACTGCTCAGCATGCCCCCGCAACTGGCCCCTGAACTGGCGGCGATGTCCGACCCTTGGGAAATTGAGCAGCACCTGACCAAGGCGCTACGGCTGTCCCTGGAAGAGGCCGAGCGCATGTCTTCGGCCGACCTTGAACGCGATCTGATCACTACGAGTTAACCCATGCAAACGGAAAAACCTGACGGCGCTGAGGTGTACCGTGAGGCGTATTTCCGTGGGCTGCGTCCAGACCCCAGCCTCTGGGTGGACGAGTGGGCCGACGAGTACATGCGCATTCCGCGTGATACCGGCGCCGCCGAGCCAGGGAAATATCGCACCGTGCGAACGCCCTACGCACGCGAGCCGATGCGGTGCCTGTCACCGGCTCACCCGTGCAAGCGCGTGGTGACCATGGTCGCCTCGCAGTTGATGAAAACCCAGATCGCCTTGAACTGGATCGGCGCGCTGATCCACATGGTGCCGTCGAACATTCTCACGCTGCTGCCCAGCCTGGGCTTGGCAAAGCGGGTGTCGTCGCGGATCGGCAAGACCATCAAGGCCACCCCGGTGCTGCGCGAGCGTGTGGCAGCGAGCCGCTCGCGGGACTCACGCAACACCATGGACACCAAGGAGTTTGAGGGTGGCTCGCTGTACGTCACCACCGCCGGCTCTGCGGCCAACTTGGCCGAGCTGTCGGCGCGTTACGTGTACGGCGATGAGATCGACCGCTGGGAAGTCGACGTAGGCGAAGAGGGTGACCCCATCGAACTGGCAGAAACGCGGGGCAGTACCTTCGGCCGCAATGCCAAGTTCTACTTCTCCAGTTCGCCGACGATCAAGGGCGCCTCGCGTATCGACGATCTGTTCGAGGGTAGCGACCAGCGTTACTACTACGTGCCGTGCCCTACCTGCGGGCACATGCAAACCCTGGAATGGGAGCGGCTGCATTACTCACAGGACTTCAGCGTGGTGCATTACGAGTGCGCCGCGCCTGACTGCGACGTCCTGATCGAGGAGCATCACAAGGGCGACATGCTCGCCCGTGGTGAGTGGCGTGCCCATGCCAAGGGCGATGGCGAAACGGTCGGCTTCCACCTCAACGCACTGTATTCACCGTTGGGTTGGACGGGCTGGAAGTCGCTGGCGAAGCAATTCGAGAAGGCGAAAAAGGCCCAAGCCAAAGGCGATCTTGAACCCATGCAGGTGTTCTACAACACCCGTCTGGCTAAGGTGTGGGACAGCGCGCAAGAGCAGACCAAGGCATCGGTACTGATCGAGCGGGCACGCCGGGAAGGGTTCTCCCTCGGTGCGATGCCCGCTGCCGTGATGATGATCACGGGCGCTGTCGACGTGCAGGCTGATCGCCTGGAGTTCATGGCAATGGGCTGGGGCGTCGGTATGGAACGCTGGGTCATTGACCACCGGGTGATCGCGGGCGACCCGTCGGACGAACGCACTTGGGCGGTACTGGATGAACTGCTGAAAGAGCGGTACCGGCATCCGTGTGGCGTCGGCCTGGGCATTCTCGCGGTCGCCGTCGACTCCGGCGGCCACCACACCGACGAGGTCTACCAGTTCTGCCGCGTGCGGCGCTGGCGCAACATCTTCGCGATCAAGGGCGCGAGCAAGCCCGGTAAGCCGGTGATCGCTCAACGGCCGTCCATGGTTGATGTGACCTGGAAGGGCCAGACCGAACGCGGCGGCGCCGAGCTGTGGTTTGTCGGTACCGACACCGCAAAAGACTGGATCTACAACCGTTACCCGTTCGAGTCCGGCCCAGGTGCGCTGCATTTTGCCAACGACCTACCGGACGAGTTCTTCGCCCAGTGCGTGGCCGAGCGCAAGGTCGCCAAGTACGTGCGCGGCCACAAGCGTATCGAGTGGATCAAGGGCAAGGCCGAGCGCAACGAAGCCCTCGACCTGATGGTGTATTGCCTCGCGATGGCGCATTACCTCGGCATCAACCGGTATCAGGAACACGACTGGGACCGGGTACGGAACTCGCTGGCACAGGCCGGTTTGTTCGATGAAAAGGTGGTCGCTGCTGAGCGTGTAACGGTTGTCCCACAGGCTACCGCGACACCGCAAGTTGCGCCGCAACCCGTTGCCCCGGTCGCCCAACCGCGACCCGCTGCACCCCCACAACGCCGCAGTTCCACTAGCGGTTACCTGAAGAGACGCTGATATGTCGTTTACTCCGAAGCACCTCGAAGCCATCGAGCGCGCCATCGCACGCGGTGAAAAGACCGTGCGCTACAGCGACCGAACGGTTGAATACCGCTCCATCGACGAACTGCTTAAGGCCCGCGATGAGATCCGCACGTCGCTGACCAACGCCACCGGGCCGCGCTCTCGCGTGGTTCGGCTCATGCATGGAGGCAAAGGACTCTAATGGCCCGACATTATCCGACGCTAACCCGTAATGGATTCTTGCTGCCGTCGAACATCAAGGCCAGTTACGAAGGCGCCGGAGAGGGCCGTCGTTCGGCCAGTTGGGAAGCCACCGACAACGGCATCAACAGCATCAACACCCCGGCCCTGCGCAACCTGCGGGCTCGCTCGCGGGCGTCAGTGCGTAACGACCCATACGCGTTCAACGTCATCGACAAGCGCGTCAGCAACCTGATCGGCACCGGCATCACGCCCAGGCCGACCACGGATGACGCTGCACTGCGCAAACTCAAGCAGCAGCTGTGGGACGACTGGGTGGATGAAGCGGATGCCGACGAACTGACCGACTTCTACGGCATGCAGGCCCTGGTGGCGCGCACCGTGGAAACCGCTGGTGAATGCTTTGTGCGCTTGCGGCCGCGCAGTCCGAGCGAAGGTTTAGCGGTGCCGCTGCAGTTGCAGGCTCTGGCGCCTGAATTTGTCCCTCACGACAAATTTGAGACGGCCAAAAATGGCAACGTCATTCGCGCCGGGATCGAGTTCAACCCGGCCGGCAAGCGCGTAGCTTACTGGATGTACTTGTCGCACCCACGCGATTCATCGTCGTTGAACGCCGGTTATAACCAGTTGGTGCGGGTTCCAGCGACGCAGGTGCTGCACATCTTCGAACCCATGGAGCCAGGGCAACTGCGCGGCGTACCGCGTCTGGCACCGGTATTGAAACGCCTGCGCAGCCTGGACAACTACGACGACGCGGTGCTGTTCCGCCAGGAGGTGGCAAACCTGTTTGCTGGCTTCATCAAGCGCCCTGCGCCGGACAGCGGGCACCAACCGCGTGACCCGGTAACGGGGCAACTGCTGACCACCGACCGCGACGGCTTCACACCGATGGTGGCTCTGGAGCCCGGCACCATGCAGGAGCTGGGGCCAGGTGAAGAGGTGGAGTTCTCCAAGCCACCGGATGCTGGCAACAACTACCCGGACTTCATGCGTCAGCAGCTGATGGCTGCGGCGGCGGGTTCGGGCACGCCGTACGAGATCCTTACCGGTGATATGCGAGAGGTCAACGACCGGGCGCTGCGGGTGGTGCTCAACGAGTTTCGGCGACGTCTGGAGCAGCTGCAATTCGGCGTGTATGTGCATCAGCTATGTCGCCCGGTGCGTGCCGCCTGGATGGACATGGCGGTGCTGTCCGGCGCCCTGGTGCTGGAGGATTACGCGCAACGTCGGCGCGAATACCTGCGCACACGTTGGGTGCCGCAAGGCTGGGCCTACATTCAGCCGGTGCAGGACGTCCAGGCGCGGCGGATGGAAGTGCAGGCGGGCTTCGGTTCACGCAGCGAGATGTGTCTGCGCAACGGCTACGACGCGGAAACCATCGACGCGGAAAACGCTGCCGATCTCGCCAGGTCCACGGATCTGGGCCTCAACTACACCACGCTTGATGCCATCGAGCCGACAGATGACAAGGAACAACCATGAGTAAAAAAGCGATCCCGCGCATTTATGACAAGGCTGGCAAGCAGGTAAAAGTCGCGGATAAGAGTTGGTACACCCTCCAGGCCAGCGGTGAAGCCGAGCTGCAAACCATTGAGGTATTTGTATACGGCGAGATCGGCACCTGGGGTGTCAGCGCGAATCAGTTTGTCCAAGACCTGCGCGCCATGGACGACGGCGCGTCACCAGTGATTGTTGCGTTCAACAGCATCGGTGGCGACTTGTTCGACGGCCTGGCGATCCACAACGCGCTGTCGCGCTTAGGCGAGCGCTGTACCGGGCGTATTGATGCGTTGGCGGCCAGTGCGGCGAGTGTCGCGGTGTGCGGCGCTCATCGCGTTGTGATTGCGGCCAATGCAATGCTGATGATTCACAACCCCTACACCTTTAGCGGTGGTGATGCCGAAGACTTCCGCCGCGTTGCTGATGTGCTGGACCAGACCCTGGAAGCGATCATCGCGGCCTACAAGTCCAAAGCACCGGACATTGACGAGGCCGAGCTGCGGCGCATGGTCAACGCCGAGACTTGGCTGACTGCCAATGAGGCGGTGGCGCTGGGCCTGGCAGATGAGGTGGGCGACGGCCTCAAGGTCAAAGCCTGTCTCGGCCAGGGCAGTGTGTTGCAGCGCTTCCAGCATGCCCCGGCTGAATTGCTCGCCCAGTTGGATGAAGAGCCAGATGTCGAACCGCCTGAACCGGTCGACCCACCGGAACCGGCGCCCGTATTGGACGCTGCTGGACTGGCACTGATGGTCACCAAGGGTTGCGCGGCGGCCGGCATCAGTAACCTGGTGGAGCCGCTGCTCGCCACCACCAGGCTGGAAAGCGAAGCGGTAGTTACGGCAGCACTGACCAACGCGAAAACGCTGCATGGTCTGTGTGTCGCCGCACGATTGCCGGAACTGACCGCTGAGTTTATCTCGGCGGGTCTGGATGAAAGCGCAGTTCGTGCTCGGCTGTTCGACAAGCTGGTCAGCAGCGGCGGTGGCTTTGAGATCAACAACAGCCTGCCGCTGGACAACGACCCGGAACCCACCATTAAGGCCAAACAGGTCGACACCCAATCAATCTGGGCTACCCGTCAGGCGGCACAGAACGGAACCTCGAAAGGAGCAAGAGCATGAAAATCGAATCGATGCACGCGGGCGAGTTCCTGCTGTCCGAAGGCGCTGGCAACATTTCCCGCGAAGCGATCAACGTCGCCGCCGGCCCAGCCCTGGAGCCGGGCCAGATCCTCGGCCTAGTCACCGCCACCAACGAGTTTGCCCCGTACCTGGCTACGGCCGAGGACGGTACCGAAAACGCCGTCGCGATTCTGTATGGGCCGCTGGGCGAGTCCGATGTGGCCCGGCGCGGTCGTGCCATTGTGCGCCTGGCCGAGGTCAGCGAAGCGCACCTAACCGGCCTCGACCCCGCCGCTGAAAAGGCCCTGGCCGCCCATTTCGTGATCGTCCGCTAAGGCGTTTACCTCGTTTATCCATCCCGCCGAGTGCGGGATTTTTCGTTTCTGGAGAGTACCCCATGGCCGATATCGCCATTTTTGAAGACGATGCATTCAGCGTCTCCTCGCTGACCGCTGCAATCAATGAACAGGAATACCTGCCGGGCCGTATCAGCAGCCTTGGTCTTTTCCGCGAAGAGGGCATCAGCACGTTGACCGTGCAGATCGAGAAAGACGGCGACACCCTGGCCCTGGTGCCATCGGGCGAGCGCGGCACCTCGGGCCTGGTGGTTGGCGGGACCAAGCGCACGTTGATCCCTTTCAACACCGTGCATCTCCCTGAGCGCTTCACCATCAAGGCTGATGAGATCCAGGGCATCCGCGCCTTCGGTACCCGCAGCGAATTGCAGGCCGTGCAGGATGTGGTCAACAAGCGCCTGGCAAAGGCCCGACGACAGCTGGATGCCACCCACGAATTCCAGCGCATGGGCGCGTTGAACGGGCAGGTGCTGGACGCCGATGGCAAGACGGTTCTGTTGGATATTTATAAATCCTTCGGCGTGAATCGCCAGAAGCTGCCGATGGGCTTGAACAGTCCAGATACCGAGCTGCGGGTCAAATGCGGCGAAGCGCTGGATATGCAGGAAGAAGCCCTCGGCAGCGTCACCAGCAGCGGCTCCCGCGCCATGTGCGGCAAGAACTTCTGGAACAAGCTGATCGTCCACAAGTCGGTCAAGGAGACCTACCTCAACACCATGCAGGCCGCGTCTTTGCGTGGCGATGCCCGTGAAGCCTTCGAGTTCGGCGGGATCGTCTGGGAGCGTTATCGCGGCAAGGTTGCTGGCGTTGCGTTTGTCCACGACGACAAGGCGCTGCTGATCCCCGAGGGCGTCCCTGACCTGTACATCTCGTCCTTCGCACCGGCCGACTACATGGAAACGGTCAACACCCAGGGCATCCCGTACTACAGCAAGATCGAGCCGCTGCCGTTCAACAAGGGTGTGGCCGGCGAAGCCCAGTCCAACCCGCTGCACCTGTGCACGCGACCTCGGGCGCAGATCCTGCTGGAGATGTGATCGTGGCCTTCCGCGATCTGATCGACGATATCGACGACGTGGTGTTTGAAACCCTGGGCGACAGCGCCGTGATCGAGGGGCGCTCGGAGCCGGTGCTGGGTATGTTCTCGGCACCCTGGAAACAGCCTCAGTTCGGCAAGCTCAACACTGGCCTGCGGGAGCCGCGCTTCGAGATTCGCGTCAAGGATTCGGATGGCTTGGTCAAAGGTCTGCGGGTCAGCGTTGATCTGCCGGCGTTGGATGGCGGTGGCGACTATGACCTGTTGCAGCTTGAACCTAACGGCAACGGTCTGGTGGCGTTGATTTTGAGGAAGCGACCATGAGCATCGGTAGCTATACCCAGCAGAAGCGCGACGGCGGGATGCTCACTATCCAGCCGTCGGCGGTGCATGTTCAGGCGCTGAAAGAGTTCGGCGACATGGTGCCCAAGGCGGCAGCGGCGGCTCAGCGGCGTGCAATCAACAAAACCATCCGTTGGTTGCGCACCCACATTGCACGGGCTGTCGGCAAGCAAGAACGCATCGCTATCGGCGCCGTCCGGCAGCGACTTCGGGCGTACCCGGTTACCGGCGGCGATATGCGCGGCAAGTTGTGGTTCGGTATCAATGCCATCGAGGCCAGCCGCGTCGGGCGTGCGCGGCAAACCGGCGCGGGTGTTTCAGTCGCCGGCCGGCGTTACCAGGGGGCTTTCTACAAGAAGGTTTACGGCAGCAATGCTGATATCTGGATCCGCACGTCGAGCAAACACTTCAACACCACCGATTACCCGGATGCCGCGCAGGGGGGCAGACGCTCTGGCTTCGTCGAAGAAAACGACAACCGCTTTCCCCTGGCGAAGGCCAAGGTGTCGTTGGAGCAAGTGCGACCGCACTTTGATGCCTGGGTGAAGCGTGCGGACGAACGCCTGCTGGAGATCCTCACGCAGGAACTCAACTTTGAACTGCAGAAGTATTTGAAGGGGACGCCGCGTGTCTGACGAAACGTTGAGCCTCGACCAGCTTTATCAAGCTATCGAGCAGCACCTGCAGGCGCATCTGCCAGGTGTCCAAACCGTTGCTGCCTGGCCGAATATTGAGGATCACATCCCATTGCCAGCGGTGTTCCTGGAGATGGCCGAGATTGAGCCGGGGGCTGATATCGGGACCGGTGAAACCACCATGGTCTGCAAGTTCGAAGCGCGGATCATCGTTGACCCCATTCAGGCTGATCATCATCGCCAGGTGGTGCAGTTGGCGACTCAGTTGATTGTGTTGCTAAGGGCACAGAACTGGGGCCTGGAGATCGAATGCGCTGAGTTTATTCAAGCGGTGCAGGACTGGACCCGTCCTGAGCTGGATGGTTACACGGTCTGGCTGGTGGAGTGGAATCAGACGATTTATCTCGGTACCGAAGAGTGGCCTTGGCCGGATGAACCGCCGGGCACGCTGTTGATAGGTGTCAGCCCGGATATTGGCCCAGGCAGTCGAGATCAGTACGTCGCGCCGGAGTTGCTGGCATGAGCTACGCCAGCGGGGAAAGCGACCGCATGATCGCCGCCATGCTGATGGATTGCGTGGTGGCTGCCGTTGATACGACGGCCTCGCCGCCGGTTGTCAGGGTCAGAGCAGGGGAGTGGACAAGCGCTTGGGTGCGCTGGCACAGCGTCGCTGCTGGTAAGGCTCGGCACTGGCGAGTCCCCAGCCTGGGCGAGCAGGGCAAGCTGTTCAGCCCCAGCGGCAACCCGGCAATGGGAACTTTTATTCCGGGGCTGTATGGCGATGCTGGTCCGCCGCCGGATAATCGGGATCACGTTGAGGTGTGGCGGTTTGATGATGGCGGGTCGCTGGTCTATGACTGGCAGGCCAATAGCTACAGCATCACGCTGCCTTCCGGGACCGTCACCATCATGGTCGGCGGCACGGTAGCCACCGTCACTGATAGCGCCGTCACGGTGGTGTCCGGGGACATCGGCCTCACCGGTAATGTGACGATCACCGGGCCCCTGACGGTGACGGGTGATATCAACGGCGCCGGCAAGATCATTGATGCGGGTGGCAACACCCCAAATCACAAACACTGATTAACCGCTTATTTCTGCCCGCCGCGTGCGGGCGTTTTCATTTCTGGAGTTTGCCCACATGAACAAGCCCAAGTCGGACGAGCAGCCGGCCGTTCCCCAGTCATTGCCAGTACCGAAGGCAGAGTCGTCACCGAAAGCTGTTGGCCGACCTCGTCGCTTTCGCGACACCGTGTTCACCTCGCGAACGCTCATCACGCCGCACGGCGAAAGCCTGGTGGTTATCAGAGGGGTGGTGACCGCTGACACATCTGATCATTACGAGTTTCTTCAAAACCATCCTGACCTCGAACCCGCGCCGGAGTAACCCAGATGATCGGAATGGATCGCCGCACTGGGCAGCCCATCTCCGGCATCGAGCATCTGCGTCAGTGCATTGAAGACATCCTGACCACCCCGTTAGGCAGCCGCCGGCAACGGCCCGACTACGGTAGCCAGTTACGCCGCTTCGTCGACCTGCCAGTTACCGAAGGTTGGAAAAGCGCAGTCCAGGCCGAAGTGGCACGGGCACTGGGGCGCTGGGAGCCCCGGCTCAGCATCAGCCAGGTGCGTGTGGTGGCTGTTTTAGATGGCCGAATCGAGTTTGAACTCAAGGGCCTGTTCAAGGGCGAAAACGCGCTACTGAGGGTCGCCGCATGAGCACTGTGGATTTATCAGCGCTGCCGGCGCCGCCTGTGCTGGAGGATCTCGACTTTGAGCAAACCTACGCCGAGGAGTTGGCCGCGTTTCGTTTGTACATGGGCGAAAACTGGACCGCCGATCTGGAAAGTGATCCAGTGGTCAAGCTGTTGGAGTTGGGCGTTTACCGGCGCATCCAGAACCGGGCCCGAGTAAATGACGGGGCCAAGGCACTGATGTTGGCCTATGCCATTGATGGCGACCTTGATCAGTTGGCTGGCAATGTTCGACTGCAGCGCCTGGTGATTCAGGAAGAAAACCTCAATACCGTTCCCCCGACGCCTCGGGTGATGGAATCCAACGACGCACTGCGCGAGCGGGTGCAATTGGTGTACGAAGGGCTGACAACCGCCGGCCCACGCAACAGCTACATTCTGCACGCCCGTAACGCGTCGGCCCTTGTGGCGGATGCCACGGCTGAAAGCCCATCCCCTGCAGAGGTAGTTGTCACCGTGCTGCACCTGCAGGGCAATGGGGTCGCTCCGCAGCCACTGCTGGATGCGGTGATGAAATACCTCAGTGATGACGACATCCGGCCTGTAGGGGATCGCCTCACCGTGCAAAGCGCCGAGGTCATTGAATACCGTATTGATGCGGTGCTGCACATGGCCGGTACCGGTTCGGAAAACGAGGCGATCCTGGCTGCGGCTGAGCAGCGCTTGGCGAGCTGGGTCAATCCTCGGCGTCGGTTGGGTGTCGAGGTACCGCGTTCGGCCATCGACGCGCAGCTGCATATCAGCGGCGTCGGTCGGGTGGACCTGCCAAATTGGCAAGACATCAAGCCGACCAAGTACCAGGCGGCTTATTGCGTCGGCTTTACCGTGAAGCTGGGAGGGCCGTCGTGAAAAGCCTACTGCCTATAAACAGCACTCAACTGGAACGGGCCATTGAAGCGGCGACCGACGAAGTCACCGATGTGCCGTTGCGCACTTTGTACAACCCTGACACCTGCCCTGCGCACTTGCTGCACCAACTGGCCTGGGCCTGGTCGGTGGACCGCTGGGACAACAACTGGTCGGAAGCCGTCAAGCGCTCGGCCATACGTTCGGCGTTCTACGTACATGCACACAAGGGCACCATCGGCGCGTTGCGTCGGGTAGTTGAGCCGCTCGGTTACCTGATTGAAGTGCAGGAATGGTGGGAGACGACTCCCATGGGGGTTCCCGGCACCTTCGCCTTGAAGGTCGGCGTATTGGAAACCGGTATTACCGAGGAGATGTACCAGGAACTGACCTGGCTCATTGACGACGCCAGGCCCGTCACGCGCCACCTGACAGGCCTGGCCATCAGCTTGGAAACCACGGGCACCATCAATATTTTCGCCAGCACTTACGACGGCGATGTTATCGACGTCTACCCGCCAGTCGTTCGCGACATCGTCAGCACGGGCGTCATCGGCAGCGCCGGCCGCGAACACTCAATTGACACGCTCGATGTGTACCCACCGTCACCCGCTGTTATTTCGGCTGATTGCTACCTCGGCATGTCCGGGCGCGAACATTCCATAGACTTTTTGGACGTATACCCATGATTGTTGACGAGACTTCGCAGTTTTTTGCCATCCTGACGGCAGTTGGGGAAGATAAACAGGTTAAAGCAAATTCCGGCCTCATGAGCTGGAAGCTCACCCATATGGCGGTGGGTGACGCCAATGACACCAATCCGATACCTGACCGCCTACAAAAAACTTTGATCAATGAGCGCCGCCGAGCTCCATTGAACTCGCTAGGTCCAGATCCGGCGAATCCTAGCACTCTGGTGGCCGAGCAAATCATTCCCGCTGAGGATGGTGGTTTTTGGGTTCGTGAGCTGGGGTTGTTCGATTCAGACGGAGACTTGGTGGCAGTAGCTAACTGCGCGCCTAGCTACAAATCGAAGCTTTCGCAAGGCTCCGGCCGTACGCAAATTGTGCGTATGAACTTCATTGTCAAAAGCACAGCCAACGTGGTGCTGATGATCGATCCGTCAGTGGTGAATGCGACCCGTAAGTATGTAGACGAGTCGATCACCACCGCCATCAACAAACTGGACTTTAAGCAGTCGGTATTGGTGGCGACCACCGGCCCTTTGGTCCTGGCCGGAATTCAAGCTATCGACGGCTTCGTGGCTCCTGCGGGCTCGCGGGTGCTGGTAAAAGACCAGGCGCAAGCGAAAGACAACGGCTTGTATGTGGTTGGGCCCGATAGCTGGGCGCGCTCGGTCGATGCGGATAGCAGTGACAAGGTGACGTCGGGTCTGATGGTGACGGTGGAGCGCGGCACGACAAATGCCGACTCTATCTGGCAACTGGTCAGTGACGGCCCGCAGGTGCCTGGCACATCGCCCCTGGCCTTCCAATGGCTTGGTGGGCAAAACGCGCCTACGACTCCTGTAGATGACCGCTCCCGGCGGGTAGTCAACACTGAGGCGTTACGAGCTCAGATTGAAAGCGCCAAGCAGGACTTTCCCGCGCACGTTTACCGAAAAAATCGGTTAATCAATGGCAACTTTGATATCTGGCAGCGCGGTACGTCTGGCCAAGTTGGCAATGCTTCAGGGCCAGCCCAGGCATTGTACGGTCCTGACCGCTGGAGCGTTTATACGCCTACCAATTCGACTGCTACATGGGAGCGTCTGGCTTTTGAGCCAGGAGCAGGATTTAACGAGGGGCGTTATGGCTTAAGGGTTACACGAACGGGTAGCAGTGATGGTGTGAACATCAGCCAGAAGATAGAAGGCGTAGAAACTTGCGCAGGCAAAAGCGTGACGGTTTCGTTCTATATGCGCTCGTCGATTAGCCACAAGTGTGGCGTGGTCTTGCGTCAATCCTTTGGTGTCGGTGGTTCAGATGGCGGCGTCGGGGTTGGCGTAGAAATTGACGTGACAACCGAGTTTAAAAAATATGTAGTCACATTAGAGGTTCCCTCTATCAAGGGTAAAAAAAGGGCCTTTGATGGGGACTACCTGGAGTTGGTTTATGGTAGTCAGGGAAAGGGCGCTTACAGTTTAGATTTAGCCTGTGTGCAGCTGGAGAGCGGTTATATCGCTACTGAGTTTGAACGGCGTCCAATCGCTGAAGAACTGATTCTCTGCCAGCGATACTTCGAAAAAACGTTCTCGCAGAATATCGCGCCAAAAAATGGCGTTGATATTTCCGGGGCGTTGATTTCCATTGTCTACGTCGGCCAGGGCGGTTCTAGCAGTCAGCCTGTAGGCCACTGGGCATTCAGGGTAGAAAAGAGAACAACCCCGAGCATTCGTTTATACAGACCCATGGGTGGTGGGGCGGACGGTCAATGGCGCTCCGGTAGCGATTTGATTTCAACCGAAAATGCTCGGGCGCTGATCGTGGGTACTCGCCAGGCTTCTATAGATAACAGTGACGTAGGTATTGCCGCTCAAACTTATTACATCCATGCAACCGCAGATGCTGAACTATAGGAGTCATCATGAGTTATCGGCTTACTGAAAATCCCGATACGGTCATTCAACTTTCTGACGGTGCGACGGTGCCTCGTGAGCATCGGTTTTGGATTGAATACGAAAAATGGAAAGCGGCGGGAGGCGTACCCGAACCGGCCTTCAGTGTTGATCCTGCTATTGCTGAAAGGGAATGGCGCGATGCCGAAATTGAAAGCGTCAAATGGTTGCGTGAGCGTCACCGTGATGAAGTGGATTCGAATCGACCGACAACACTGACACCTGTGCAATCGGGCGAGTTGTTGGACTATGTGCAGGCCCTGCGCGATTGGCCGCAATCTTTGAAGTTTCCGACTCTTAAGTATCGTCCTAAAAAACCAGCCTGGATCGTTTTGCAAACCCAATAGCGCCCCGCATCGTCGGGGCGTTTTTGTATCCGTTGTTAATCCTTAGCGCCTCGTCTGTGCGGGGCTTTATACTTTCTGGAGATCACTTCCTATGGCCTCTTCCGGTCGTTTTCATGGCGTTACCGTCACCCTGGTAGATACCGGGGCACGGACCATCGCGCTACCGTCGTCGTCCATTATCGGGCTATGCGACACCTTTACTGTGGTGCCAGCGGCATCCGCGAAGCCCAACGAACTGACGCTGATCACCAGTGAGCGTGAGGCGGTTGCCGCTTGGGGCGAAGACTCGGCGATCACTCGTGCATGCAAGGCGATTTTCGTTCGTGCGAAAGCCGTGGTCATCGGCTGCGGCGTTGCCAAAGTTGAGGACCCTGCTCAGCAGACCTCCTCAATCATTGGCGGCGTTCTGGCATCTGGGCAGCGCACCGGCATGCAGGCACTGCTGGACGGCAAGAGCCGGTTCAACGCCCAGCCACGGCTGCTGATTGCCCCAGGTCATACCGCGACCCAGGCGGTTGCCACTGCGCTGGATGCACTGGCCGGCAAGCTTCGGGCCTTGGCGATTCTCGACGGGCCGAACACCACGGACGAAGCCGCAATGGCCTACGCCCAGGAGTTCGGCAGCAAGCGCTGCTTCCTGGTCGATCCGGGCGTGCAACTGTGGGACACGCTGCAGAGCAAAACCGTCAACGCGCCGGCCTCGGCTTTCGCTGCTGGTTTGTTTGCCTGGACGGATGCCGAGTATGGCTTCTGGTCTTCGCCATCGAACAAGGAGTTCGTTGGCATCACCGGCACCTCGCGGCCGGTCGAGTTTCTGGATGGCGACGAAACCTGCCGGGCCAACCTGCTCAACAACGCCAACATCACCACAATCATCCGCGACGGTGGGTATCGCTTGTGGGGTAACCGTACGCTGTCAGCGGATCCCAAGTGGGCGTTTGTTACCCGTGTACGCACGGTCGACATCGTCATGGACGCAATCCTGGCGGGGCACAAGTGGGCGGTCGACCGTGGCATCACCAAGACCTACATCAAGGATGTCACCGACGGCCTGCAGGCATTCATGCAGGACCTGAAAAACCAGGGCGCGGTGATCAACTTCGAGGTGTTCGCCGACACCGAACTGAACACCGTCAGCCAGCTGGAGCAGGGCAAGGTTTACTGGAACATCCGTTTCACCGACGTACCGCCTGCCGAGAACCCGATTTTCCGGGTTGAGGTCACCAATCAGTGGCTCACCGAAGTCCTGGAAACCGCTGCCTAAGGAGGCTGCTCAATGATTCCTCAAGTGCTCTTCAACACCAACCTGTTCGTCGACGGCATCAACTTCAAGGGCGATGTTCCCAGCCTGAGTTTGCCGAAGCTGGTGGTTAAAACGGACGAATATCGCGGTGGCGGCATGGCTGGCCCTATCGAGATGGACATGGGCCTGGAAAAGATGGAGGCCAGTTTCACCACCAACGGCGTACGTCGCGAGGCCATGAAGTTTTTTGGGTTGTCCGATCAAACCGCCTTCAACGGGGTTTATCGCGGTTCGTTCAAAGGGCAAAAAGGGCAGACCACAGCAGTGGTGGCGACCTTGCGCGGCATGCTCAAAGAGCTGGACCCGGGTGACTGGAAGGCAGGTGACAAAGCCGAGTTCAAGTACTCGATTGCCGTCAGCTACTACAAGCTGGAGATCGCCGGCCGCCTCATTTACGAAATCGACATGGTCGCCTCGATCCGCGTGATCGACGGCGTGGACCAGCTGGCATCCATGCGCAGCGACCTGGGCCTCTAAGGAATTTATCGAATGGCTACCCCTGAACTGAAAAAACTCCCTACCTGGCTGAAACTCACCGCCGAAAACGCCACCATCACCTTGTCTCGGCCCTCTGAGGTCAACGGCGTGACCGTTGATACCCTGACGATTCGCTCACCCACGGTGCGCGAAGTGCGCGCTGCTGATCGCGCATCGGGCGACGATGAAGAGCAGCGCGAGCTGATGCTGTTCGCCGGCCTTTGCGAAGCCGGTCAGCAGGACCTGGAGGGCCTGAAACTGGTGGATTACCACCGCTTGCAGGCCGGCTATTTTCGCCTGGTGCAGGACGACGGGGTTTAACCCCGCACTGTTGAAACTGGCGGCCAAACGCTTGGCGGCGGAAACCGGATTTTCCGCCGCCGAGATTCAGTCCATGCCGTTTGCCGAGATGGTCTGGTGGCTCTCGGATTGAGCCACCTACCGTAATCACTCGCTACAGGGAGCCACGACATGGCAAACAAACTCGCGCTCGGCCTGGTGATTGGCGGCGCCGTCAGCTCCACGGTGGGCACGGCCTTCAAGGATGTGCAGGGGCGGATCAAACAGCTGGAAGCCCAAGGCACCAAGGCTCGGGTGCTGCAGCGCACGATTGGCGACACCATCCGACTGCGGGAGGAATGGAAGAAGGCCAATGACAGCGGCGCCGCTGGTGCCAGTACGTTGCTGCGCAAATTGGAGTCCAACCTCAGCACCCTGAAAAAACAAGGTGTCGAGGTACGCAATCTCGCCAAGGCTTATCAGAGCATGGAGCAGGTCGCTCGTAAGGCCGACCTGAAAGCCACCGGGTACTCTCAGATCAAAGATGGCAAAGAGGGGCTTACCGGCACGTTGGGCAAGGCTGCTGCCGCTACCGCGCTGATCGCCATTCCCACCAAGGTATCGGCCAACTACCAGACGCAAATTCGGCAGATGGCGCTGTGGGCACACACTGCCGGCACAGACGCCGAACAGAAAATGGCCGACAAGATCAGTGAGGTGGCCGCGAAGAAAGGGATGGGGCAGCAGGCTCTCGCTCGGGCGGTCGGTGGCTTGATCGAGAAGGGCATCGACTGGGAGGAGTCGGTGGACTATGCGCCGCTGATTGCTGACCTGGTCGACGGCCAGGGCATGGAGGCCGGAACCATCGCCACCTTGTTCAGTGCCTTCAAGGAGGCTGGGGTCAAGAAGGAAGATATGGGCGCCATGCTGGGTCAGGTGGCCGCTGCGGGTGACATTGGTGCGTTCGGTCCAAAGGACATGGCCAAGTACATGCCGGCACTGCTCGGCACGATTAAACGGCTGGGTATGGAAGGCCCGGAGGCCGTGCGTTTCCTCGGGGCGAGCCTGCAGTCGCAGTTCTCGCAAACCCAGGATGCAGCGGCGGCTGCGACCAACATGAACAACTTGCTCAACGCGGTGATCAGCAGCACCAGCCAGGAGCGATTCGCGAAACAAGGCTATGACCTGACGAGTTCGATTCTGGCCGCTACCAAAAGCGGCAAGGCGTCCAACCCGGTTGAAGCCTTCATCATGCTCAGTGAACAGTTGATCCAAAAACAGGATCCGGCCACTGCCAAGAAGGTTGCGGCGCTCAAGGCCAAGATCAAGGCGTCCAAGGATGGTAGCGCCGAGGAAGAGCAGGCCATGGTCGCGCTAATCCAGGCAGCGGGTTTGGCGAATATCGTCAGTGACCAGAGCGCCAGTGATGGCTTGCTCGCCCAGATCAAGTACGGCAACACGATCAAAGACAACATGACCACCATCAAGAAAACCGATGGTAAGGCCAAGATCGAGTCCGACGCGGCGAAAGCTCGTGAGACATCCAACGCCAAGTGGAGCGCGGCGACATCGAGCATGGAAGCGACCATGACCAGTCTCGGTGATGCGTTACGACCGCTCACCGACCTGGCGGCCGATGGCTTGACCAAGGTCGGCAATAGCATGGCGGGCCTTGCCAATGAATTCCCGAAAATCATCAGCGGTACGACGGTAGCTATTGGTGCGATTGGCGCAGCAGTGGCAGCGTTTCAGACATTCAAGATCGGCAAGGGCCTGATTAATTTGGCGCGGGGCGGTTTGGGCGGAAAAGCAGTTGGTGTGCAAAAGGTGTTTGTCACCAATTCGAATGCAGGCGGCGGTGCAGTCAAGGGCAAAGGCGGTGCGGCGTTGTCGGTGGTGGAGAAAGGGCTAAAAGCTGCCGCCGCCTTACGAGGTAAGGGGGGGCCTGGGGCTGATCCGAAGGCGGGTGGTTTGGATCCTGTTGCCACGGGCATTGATGTCGTCTCGATGATTCAAGACGCGGTGGGTGGCGGAGGGGAAGCCGCAGAGCCGGTGGGCGGCATTCAGCGTGTGTTTGTCGTGAATATGGCGTCCATGGGCGGCATGGGTAATTCACGGTCGGCACGGCGTCGAAACCGAAAACCGTCTATTCCTCGGGCTTCGCGGCGCCGTCCAATGGCACCGCCACGGTCACCGCGTCCGGTTGGTGCGGCACGCGCACCTGCGCTTGCACAGCGTACGCCGGCTCAGCCACGTAGTCCGGCTATTCGGTCAACGACACCTCCCGTGCCTGCGCCGGCTATACGTCCACCGGTTTCAGCGCCTCGTCCTCCTGTTTTGCCAGGGCCTGGGACGAAGATGCTGACCTCGGTCGCCGGGGGTGTCGGTAAGGTTGGTAAAGCGGCCAAAGTGGTTCCGGGCGCCTCCTTGGTCGAGGCCGGCAGCATGGTGCTCAACACCTATCTGACCGCTGAAACGCAGGACGAAAAAGCGGAGGGCTATGGTGAGGCCGCCGGAACACTTGCCGGCACCATGGCGGGTGCGGCTGCGGGCGCTGCCATTGGTTCAGTGGTACCCATCATTGGCACAGCCATCGGCGGCATGGTGGGGGCATACCTTGGGAGCATGGGAGGTCAGCAACTGGGGGGCTGGGCAGGGTTGTCGATGTTTGGCAGTGACAAACCCAAAGCGACCGCCGCACCGATTACGCCGATGTTGATGGCGCCGCGACCTGGGCCAGCGGTACCCAGCCTGGCAACGATGGCGAATAATTTCGCTGCTCGGCAACCTTTTGTTGTAGCGACTCAGCCAGCACCTGCAGTGCAGGATATCGGAACGGCTGTCGCTCCCTTGTCACCGGTCATAAAACCGCTGATTCAGTCGGTACCCGTGCCGGTAAATAGCCTCGCCGCGCCTCCGGTGCGGCAGCAGGCGCTGGTTGCAACTGCAAAGCCGAAACCAACAGCACCGATGATGATGCCAATGGGGCCGGCGTTGGGCGACGTCACTCGCTCACTGGCGGCGCCTGTTGCTCCAAAACCCGCCAATCTGGTTATTCAGGCGCCTGCGGCACCTAAGCCAGAGCCTGCACGGGTGGACCAAAAGTTCAGCTATTCGCTGAACATGCCGGTCACGGTCGAGGGTGATGCCAAGGATCCGCAGCAATTTGTTCAGCAGCTTCTACCCCTGATGCAGCGCGCACTGAATGACGCCGCACAGCAGGAAGCCCGACGTAATCTCTACGACGACGCCCATACATAAGGAGGGATCATGGAATATCTGGAGCAGATGCAGTCCGGCTTCAAATACCTGGTCAGCGCGGGCGAGGCGGGCCGGCGGAGCATTGATGGGATTATGGGACCTGTAAACGGCGCGATCAGCGAGATCACGGGTGCGGCTGCTGAGCTTGAAAATTTGCCGTTCCTACCGCCAGGTGCAGGTGAAAAACTTCAACGGGTCATGCGGGGGATTGGTGCAGCACAGGCCAAGGTCGGCGCAGTGGTTGAAACATACAGCCGAGCTTCGCGGGCGGCCTCTCAAATAGACGAGCGTCTTGGTGTCCTCAAAGAACAAGCCGTCAAGGCCGGCGCGGCTATCAATAAGGTGGCAGGGAAGGTCAGCCCATCGTTGGCAAACGTTCTACCGACCGAAGCCCTGGGGCTGTCTCAGACTCCTCTCGCTGAGGCCGTGAAGCCGTTTCCTCACCTGCTGATCATCCAGCCGCTCAAGCCAAACACCCAGCCCTACTACTTCAATCTGGATACGGCGGCCTTCGACGAGTTACGCCGGCAGACGGAGTTTCGCTGGGCTGCGCAAGAACGTCTCAGCCGTCGACCGGCGCAGCAGGCCATTGGTATGGGCGAGGAAAAAATGACCCTAAAAGGCTCGATCTTTCCTGGCTTCAAAGGAGGGCTCAAGCAACTGGACACCCTGCGCAGCATTGGTGCCCAGTTGCTGCCACTGACCCTCACCACCGGCTACGGGGAAGTGCTGGGCACCTGGTGCCTGAAGAACCTCGACGAAGAACAGAGCGCGCTGCTGCAGGGCGGGATCCCGCGAAAGCAAGTATTTACCCTGGAGTTTGTACGATATGGCGATGACCTGCAGAACGTCTGACGGCGACGTGCTGGATACCCTGTGTAACCAGCTTTACGGGCACCTCAACGGCACCGTGGAGGCAGTGTTGGCCCACAACCAAGGACTGGCCGACCAGCCGCAACCGCTCAAAGCCGGGTTGCTGATTGTCTTCCCAGACCTCCCACCGGTCACGGACGAAACCGTGCAGCTGTGGGACTGATGGCCGATTGCCCCATAGGGCTGTCGCCGATAGACTCGCCCTTTTTGGATCGAGCGCGGGACGCTTCATGGAAAGATCAACAGTGTTAAGGACGGTAAAACGGGGCATCTGGGCTGAATTGGGCTATCGGATGAATTGGATTTTCTTCGGCATTGTGGGGGCGATCCTCCTGGCCTTCATTCCCATCGTCGGTTGGTTTTTGGCCGTAGGCGTGATCCTCGCCACGCTGTGGAAAACCTTCGGTTTCCGTGAAACCCAGGTAGTCGGCAGTTGCCCGGCGTGTACCAAGTCGATGGTCATTGAGCCGAAGACCGACGTCTTCGCCTGCCCTGTGTGTCAAAGCTGTATTGCTGTTCGAGAGGACAGCCTGGTGGTGCTCGACATCAACTGAGCACCCATTCATGACAAAGCCCCGCATTGCGGGGCTTTGTCGTTTCTGGGGTATCGAAATGAAACCAACTTTTAGAATTGTCGCGGACGGGACCGATATCACGGCCCTGATCAATGACCGCCTGCTGTCCCTGCGTACCGTCGACAAACCCGGCATGGAGTCGGATGACTTTGAGCTGCGTATCGATGACCGCGATGGCGCTGTGTCACTGCCCAAGCGCGGTGCCGGCATTGAGATCTACCTGGGCTACGCCGGCAACAGCCTGACGCGCTTGGGCCGCTACATCGTGGATGAGGTCGAAGCATCCGGCCCGCCGGACACCATCGTGATTCGCGGTAAAGCCAGCGACATGCGCGGATCCGGCAAAACCACCCGTACCGGTAGCTGGGAAAACGTCACCCTTGCGCAGATCGTCACCGACGTGGCCGCTCGCAACGGCTGGCAACCAGTCTGTTCCATCACCACTATGGTGCCTCGGGTCGACCAGATCGGCGAATCCGACTTCAACTTTATCACTCGCTTATCCAAGCAATACGACTGCACCGCCAAGGTCGCCGACGGCAAGCTGTTGGTGATGCAGCGTCAAGCGGGACAGAGCGCGAGCGGCAAAACCCTCGGCGTGGTCACCATCCAGAAAAGCGATGTCAGCCGCTGGCAGTTTCGTTTCGCTGATCGCACCACGCAAAAGGCGGTCAAGACACGCTACCAGGACAAAAAGAACGGCGAACTGGTAACCCTGGAGCTGGGCAACGATGACGCCCCGGAAGGCATGCCGCCGGTACATACCGACCGACATATCCATCCCAACAAGTCTGCAGCGGAACAGGCCGCCAAGGCACGGCTGAATGCGTTCAACCGTTCTTCTGCAGCAGTTCGGCTGGAGATGGTGGGGCGCACCGACTTGTTTGCCGAGCGCCATATCAACGCGCAGGGCTTCAAGGACGGATTGGATGGGGACTTTTTGGTGGACTCGGTGGAGCAGGTGTTCACCCAGGCCGGCTGGTCCACCACGGTCGAGTGCAACGCCGGCAAAAAGGGCAAAGCCAAGGCCAAAGGTAAGAAACAGAAAAAGCCGCTCACGGTGCTGACGGTGCCGTAACCGCCTAACGCAATCGACAAACCCGCAACGACGAACTCAGGAGGCGCCATGCCCATCACCGAGCAACAACTTCAACGCATCATGCCCAACGCCCGCCGCCAAGCGGGCGTTTTTGTATCTGCTTTAAATGCAGCGATGATCAACAGGAAGATCAACACACCCAAGCGCCAAGCCGCATTCCTCGCCCAGGTCGGCCACGAGTCAGGCCAGTTGCAGTACGTACGCGAACTGGGCAGCGATCAGTACCTCAGCAAATACGACACCGGCGCCCTGGCGGCCAAGCTCGGTAACACTCCCGAAGCCGACGGTGATGGTCAGCGCTACCGTGGTCGTGGCCTGATCCAGGTCACCGGTCACGACAACTATCTGCGCTGTAGCCTGGCGCTGTTTGGTGATGAACGATTGTTGCCCACACCGGAGCTGCTCGAGCAGCCGCAATGGGCAGCAGAGTCGGCGGCGTGGTTCTGGTCGGTGAATGGGCTGAATGCGCTCGCGGATCAGGACCAGTTCAACACCATCACCCGCCGGATCAATGGCGGCCTCAACGGCCTGGAGGATCGGCTGCAGCTCTGGGGCAGGGCGAGGGCAGTGTTATGCGTCTCTTCGACCTGATTCCTGCGCAGTTTCGAATCGCTGTCGTCGGCTGCTTGTTGTTGATGGTGGTCGCCGGATCCGCGGCGTTGGCCTGGACTGCGCAGGGCTGGCGTTATGGCCGTGTGTTGGAGCGCCAGGCCCGGCTGCAGGCGGACACCCTCAACGAGATATCCCAAGCGTCTGCTGACCTGCAGCGCATCGAGCAGGAAAAACGCCTGGCCCTGGAGCTACGCCTGCAGAACAAAGATGAAACCCACTACAAGGAGTTGACCGATGAGCAAACCAAGCAGGCTCGTCTGCGTGATCGGCTGGCTACTGCTGATCTGCGGCTGTCAGTCGTACTCGCCGCCACCGAAACCACCGGCAGCTGTGCAATGCCAACCACCACCGGCACCGGCCGCGTGGTTCATGGCACCGCAAGAGCCCAACTTGACCCAGCGCATGCTCAACGAATTATTGGAATCACCGATGCCGGCGACCAAGGATTGATCGCCCTGCGGGCCTGTCAGGCTTACGCAAAAGAGGTTTCTACACCGAAGTAAAAGGAGCGGCCGGGCAGGATGCGTCAACATCCCACCCGGCCACCTTCCCTGCAGATCGTCCCTGCAAGTCCAGCCAAGGCTCCTGCTTCGTGCACAAAGCGGAGCGAGCCTAGCACTGTTTATTCATACAGCAAAGGTCTTGCTTTTTATGTCTACACCCATCATCCCTTGGATGGGCGGCAAACGCCGCCTGGCCGACCGCCTTATCCCGCTCTTCCCGCCACACGAATGCTACGTTGAAGTGTTTGCCGGCGGCGCCGCGCTCTACTTCATGCGCCCCCAGGCAGCACCGGTTGAGGTCCTCAACGACATCAACGGCGACTTGGTGACGCTGTACCGCGTCGTGCAAAACCACCTGGAAGAATTCGTCCGCCAGTTCAAATGGGCGCTCAGTTCCCGCCAGGTGTTTGAGTGGCAGAAGATGACCCGCCCTGAAACCCTTACCGACATCCAGCGCGCCGCTCGATTTTTCTATCTGCAGCACCATGCCTTTGCCGGCAAGGTGACGGGGCAGACGTTTGGCACCGCGACCACCGGCCCTGCGATCAACCTGCTGCGGATTGAGGAGAATCTATCTGCAGCGTGGCAGCGTCTGTCAGGCACCTATGTGGAGAACCTGGGCTGGCTTGAGTGTGCCGAGCGCTACGACCGTGCCCATACCTTTCACTACATGGACCCACCTTACTGGCAGACCGCCGGCTATGGCGTGGATTTTCCCTTTGAGAATTACGAACGTATGGCTGACTTCATGCGGCGCTGCAGAGGGAAGGTCATGGTTAGCATCAACGATCACCCGGACATTCGGCGCGTGTTTGAGGGCTTTCATTTTGAGACTGTAGACATTCGGTACAGCACAGCGAACCAGCGGCAGGGCGTGTCGGCTGTCAGCGGAGAGTTGATCATCATGAACTGGCAACCAGACCCTTTGGGGTCACTTTTTTAAGTTCTCGCCAGGGGGTCATCCATAACCCTAAGCAATCTTAGATTTTTTAGGACTTCAGAATCTCCCAGGCTTTACGTAGAGCTTCAAAAACGTTGGTAAGCGCAATCACTAAAGCGATCCATTTCATGATGTTTTCTCTGTAATGAAGTTGGACCCTTCTGGGTCCGATATATCGTTTGCGAAAATCAGTGAGGCTACGTGATAGCTCTGCGGTAAATCCGGCTGTTTGGTTTCGTGGGAGGCTGGGGGCCTTAAGTCTTTTTAAGGCTAGTATGCGGCTGGCTTTTAAGTCAATACCGGATTTTGATTTTTTTTGATATGCGCAAGTTGCGGAAGTTACGCAACTTGCGAAACTTGCTTAAGCTTGACCCGTTGCCGGCTCAGGTTTCATTGGGTTTTGTCGGTTGGAGGGGATTCGTACCTGTTGGTGTCAGCGATTCAGCGGCTAGCGATTGCGCTATACGTATTTACGTATTTACGTATTTACGCAGGGTCGTAGCTTCAACGCAAAAACGCAAAAACGCAAAAACGTAAAAACGTAAAAACGTAAAAACGTAAAAACGTAAAAACGTAAAAACGTAAAAACGTAAAAACGTAAAACCCCCTAGGTACAATGGTAGAAAGGTATGAGGACGTAGGTTGATGAATTAACGAAGTAACGAAGTAACGAATTGACGAAATAACGAATTGACGAAATAACGAAATAACGAATTGACGCAAGTAACCACCCACCGAATTTTAGCGGCTAAAATTTTCCTCAAACCGTGCTGCTGTTGGGGCCGACTATTTCTCATCAGACGGGAGAATCAAAGAGGCCCCTTGATTCCGAGGGTTGCCGACGGCTTTGTTCACTGTGTACCACCCAAAGTCGTCAGTTGGTTGGCAGCACGTGCGCGCGATTTCTTCGGCTCGTGCTGGAGTGAGATTCGGATCAAGCCATTCCCTAGCGTGCTCAGGTGTCAGCACCAGCGGCTTGCGGTCGTGGATGTCCACCATGCCCTGATCGCTGGCGGCGGTGATGATCACGAACCCATCGCCGTCTTGGGGATCCAGGCCAGGATGAACTTGGGCGAGCGCGCCAAAGAACATGGGCTTCTGACTCTTCAGGCGAATGAAGTAGGGCTGCTTTCTCTTCGGATCGTCAGGGTCTTTGACCCACTCGTACCACCCTTCACTCGGCACCAGGGCTCGGCCTTTCGGCCAAAGTTGCTTGAAGAACTTTCCCGTGGTGACCGTCTCTACACGGGCGTTGATCGGATCGGGGCGCTTGCCCTTGGCCCAGAATGGCGCCCATCCCCATTTGACTGCATCAATATGCAGCCCATCCTCTGCGGCGTGTAGCACCTGCACCCGTGTCGACGGCGCGACGTTGTAGCGATCAATAGGCTGAGCGTCGTAACCGCTGAACAGCTCTATCTGGGGGCTCAGTTCTTCAATGAAGATCGCCATCCCTTCGTACTGCACGAATCGTCCGCACATACGCACCTCTCCGCCTGTCGAAATCCCCTACAGAAAAATTGACCGCAAGCGTCCTACAAAGTTAACTGTACATTCGTACAGTATCTGTAAAAGGCCGCATCATGAGCTTCACCATTCTAGGTCCTATCGCTGAGGCAGGCGCGAAGCTGCCTATGTGTTCGTTCCAGGTTCCAGCCGGTTTTCCATCGCCGGCAGCGGATCATATTGAGCAGCACATCTCATTGGATGAGGTTCTGAATATCCGTGCACCGCATGTGTACCTGGTAGCAATCACCGGGGAAAGCATGCAAGGGATTGGTATCTTCGAAGGTGACCTCGCGGTGGTGGATCGTGCCATTGAGCCTGCTCACGGACATGTAGTGGTGGCGCTGCTGAATAATGAGCCGGTCTGCAAGCGCCTATGTAAGCGCGGCCGGGAGGTGATCCTTCTATCAGAGAACCCTAAATATCCGGCGCGTTACGTTCTTGAAGGGGATGAGCTGTCAATCTGGGGCGTGATCACCAGCACAGTGCGCAGCCATGTCTAAGCAAGAACCGACCTTTGCGCTGATCGACTGCAACAGCTTCTATGCCAGTTGCGAGCGGGTGTTCCGGCCGGACCTGGCGAAAGTGCCCATCGTGGTGCTGAGCAATAACGACGGCTGTGTCATTGCTCGCAGCTACGACGCCAAGCCGTTCATCAAGATGGGCGAGCCGTATTTCCAGATCAAGCACAAGCTCAGGCAGCACGGCATTGTCGCGTTCTCCTCCAACTATGCGCTGTATGGCGACATGAGCGAACGTGTGATGAGTCTGATCGAGGCGATGGTACCGGCAGTTGAGGTGTATAGCATCGACGAGGCTTTCGCCGACCTAACTGGTATCGGTGGACTGGATGCGTTAGGCCGACAGATTCGCGCCCAGGTACTGCGTTGCACCGGCATTCCTGTCGGTGTTGGCATCGCTCATACAAAGACCCTGGCGAAGCTGGCAAACCACACCGCGAAGCGGCTGCAGTCGGAGACTGGCGGAGTGGTCAATATCACCGACCCGGTTAAGCGGGACTGGGTGTTGCGCAATACGGACGTGGCGGACGTGTGGGGTGTTGGCCGAAAGATGAAACTCCACCTAGGGGCGATGGGCATTAAATCGGCCATGGACTTGGCTAAGGCTGACCCCTGGACGCTCCGCAAGAAGTTCAGCGTTGTTATTGAGAAGACTGCCAGGGAGCTGGGCGGCACGCCTTGTCTGGAGCTGGATGAGCCCGATCCGCCAAAGCAAGAGATCTGCTGTAGCCGCATGTTCGGCAAACGGCTGACTGAGCTACACCCCATCAAGGAGGCAGTGGCGACCTACATGATGCGTGCTTCTGAAAAGCTTCGCGCCCAGAACTCGCTCTGCAAGAAGGTGAGGGTGTCCATCCGCACCGGCATGTTCAACCCGGACGAGGCGAAGTATGCAAATGGGGTCGTGGTGGAAATGCCGTATCCCACTGATGATGTTCGCCTCCTCACCAAAATTGCCGTCGATGCGCTCGGCCGAATATTCCGGTTTGGGTTCAAATACAGCAAAGCAGAAGTGATGCTGCTTAACCTGTGTCAGTCAGGTGAGTACACCGATGATCTGTTTGCTATTAGACAAACGACCGACGCCACCCGAGTGATGACGGTGTTAGATGAGATCAACGAGCGGTGGGGGAGGGGGACTCTCCGCTCGGCCAGTGTACCGATAACCCCTGATTGGGGGATGCGTCGCGAGATGATGAGTCAGAGCTACACGACCAAGCTTAATCAACTATGGGTTGTGGAATGCAGATAGCAAGCGGGTACGGAATCGATCTACCGGTGCTCTATAGTTGATCAAAAAGAGTCCGGCTAGCGTGAGTTTCTTCTATATGCTTAACTAACTAAATTGCTAGCTTTGGGTTGCGTCGCCGGAATCACCAGATTTCTGACCTATAATTTTTTTGGGGTGTTGTTCGATTGAATATAATGGCTGAAGAAAAATATTCTTAATTTTAAACTCTTCTGTAAGGGAGCTGCTGAGGTATGGAGAGTCGAGCGCTTGAAAACTTGAAGCTAAAAACTGCAGGTTTGTTAAATAATTGCATGCTAAGTAACTCTAATATTGTCAGGGGCGAGGATTGGGAGCGAGTTAAAAATTTGGCAGGTCTTATTTCAAAGCTAAAAAAAGAGTGGATCAATGAGCGTCAAGCAGAAGGGCTTGTTGTCAATGCAATAAATAAAGAAATTTCTAAGTCGCAGTCCGTGTCTGGTCTAAATGGGAGGCTCTCTGATTTTATTGATTCTTGTGAGTTGGCCGAGTACATTGTTGATAGAGTTATCGGCTTGCCATATGTGTACAGTATATATTATGAGTTGCCAAATTTTTTAGTTCCTGATAATAATCTTGATATTAGCTATAACGTGCGTTTAGAAACTCTTAGCGATAGGTTCGTAAAAGGTGAGTCATTGGCTAGCCGTTTAGGGATTCAGTTGGATACAGAGTCTTGTTTTTTTTGCGTTGAGGTGAACGGATACTGTGATCACGACCCTTCTGGAGAAACGCCACAAGAGAGTTTAAAAATATTCAAGACGTTCGTTGAGAGGGGTAAGGCTTCTGATGTTTTATGGGAGAACTTTTTTTTAAGATTCTCATCCGCGAAAACTGCCAGTCAATATATATATTGCCATGAGCATAATTCCGGGGCTGTTAGAAATATTGTGCGATGTTCTATATCCAAGGACGTTTCTGAGGTCTTAACTAGTCTTCAGCTTATGCCAAAGTTGGCGGATGCAGTAAGTGCGAATGAAATAATAGCAAATGGAATGAGTGATTTTAAAAAACTGACGCGGTCAAATGATCTTTCGCTCGCTCGAATTGTAGCGGCATGTGAGTGGAGCTTCGATGCGGACGCTGAACAAATTCCTGCTATGAAAGTTGTTAAAGCGTGCATTGGCCTTGAGTCAGTTTATGGTGATGATAATTCAGAAGGTGGGTTAACCAAATCGCTGTCGGATCGGTGTGGGTACTCTCTTGCTACTAGCGTCATTGAGAGAAAGGTTATTATGAGGAGGTGTAGGGAACTTTATAGACTGAGATCTAGTATCGTTCATGGAGTTAAGCGAAAGCTTTCTTCGGAGGATATGGATCTCCTTCATTTCGGTATGGCGGTTCTGACAGGGTCTATTGGCAAAGAGATTGAGCTAGTTCCGGATGGTGATATTTTAATCTAAATAAATAGGGGTTGAAATGGTTGGGGATTCGATTTTAAGTTTTATTTATTCTGATACGCATAAACGAAATAGCCGAATTTTGGAGGATGTTTTTGCGGGCGAGCCGGATGAGTTGTCAGCGCTGCTGAGATGCCATCTATTGGTAGAAAAAAATTTACGAGAGTTTTGTAGTGCTAGCGTTAGTAGTCCTAAGTGCTTAGAGGGTAGTAAGTTTCAATTTTACCAAATTGTCAATTTGGCGCGGGCGCTATTGTTGGAGCCGGAAGATCCTAAGATGTCTTGGGTTTGGGGAGGGATTGCTATCCTTAACGGAATGAGGAATGACTATGCGCACCAATTAGAGCCCGATCCTAAGGCGATTACCTCAAAGAAGAAAAAGTTTATAAATTTGCTTCGTCCGGTAATTAAGGATGAGCCAGTTTATCAGGGCGTTGATATTCCATTTCGAGTATATTTAGGGATTCTTGCGGGCGCTCTTTCTGCGTATTTGCATTTCTGTTTGGGTGCGAATAAATAGATGAGTTATGTATTGGGGGTTAATTAAAAGCCGATTTTTATAGGTGTGGTAGTTGATGTGAATGGCTTTAAGTGATTATGAGAACCAAACTCTGATATCTACGTTTCGGGACGAAGCTATGAAAAATTTAGTGGTGTTGATTGAGACAGGCGAACCGCTAGTTAAAGCAGGCTCTCCAGGCGCTTCGCCAATACCATGATGCTCGAAGTGCAGGTACTTCTGCTTAAGATGTGAAACGGCTGCGCTGTGAAGCTGAGTCGCTGTTCCAGGCAGTGAACGAATATCAGCGGAGAATCTTAGGTGGTCGCCCTTCAAATAGGGATTAAGCAAAAGCCGGTCGTCATGTGGGGCAAAAATGGGGCGAACCATACGCCAATCTATGCCATCCAATGCCCATTATGCATTTATGCAACCTGCCATTGACGACCGCCACAGCCAGCAACCGCGGCCTATACCCCATCCCCCTCCCACATACTCCGACACAATCGGGGGCGAGCGATGCGACGTAGCGAGAGGTTGCGTACGACCAATAGCGGACTCTAATACCCGCATTCATGGCTGGATTGGAGTGCAGAGGAAACCAGTCTGGAAAAATGTGCATAAGCATTTAACGATTAAGCTAAGGGGCGGACGTCAGCCAATCCCAGCGAAAGAAGTTAGCGCTTTTTGCTAATTGTTATACATCTTCTATTCGTTCAGTCCTAACAATTCTTAAGGGGTCTATCGTTATGCCATTAGAATTGAAACAAGTATTCGCCCTGTCCGCGGCCTCTACGGGTGGATCACCATCAACAATTGAATGAAGATACCAAAGCGCCAGCGACAATTCATGTTGTCCGGCCTCTCCTACGAAGGTGACAATATACGGCTTTGTTATTGATCTGTATCGCATGATAAGTTTGTCATAGTTTTCACCAAGTAAGGTTCCTGCGATATCTTCCACCATTTCTGGAGTGTCTATGTAGCTGTGATTGTATCCAGGAGCATGAATCGCTACCTCTTTAAAAAGGACAGCGAAAGGCCCTTCGTCTGTAGGGGTTTTTTTTCCTTGGATTGACATGCTGAATCGGTTATCTCCTTTCCTCTCTATACCAGAAGCAAGAGGAATTAGAGCTAATTCCATCTCTTTTTTTATTGCGCTCTTAGGAAGGATTCCTCTTGTGTGGAAGGAGGCTATGTCATTAGTTCTTGTACCATGAAACCACATTGCTTTAATCTCTGGTCTAGAGCTTCCTAGTGCATCGCAAATTTTCTTGTAAATGTATTCTTCTGGTTTATATGTATGATGCTGATAAGGGTTGAGTGGCTTTAGAAGTGAGGTGAGAGTCGACTTATCTGTATTCAAAACCTTACAGACAGTTGACCATACTGTGTTTTGGTCGGAACAGTCTAGGATCATTTCCGCTTCCATGGGTTTGGTCTCTATATAACGATTAGATTAACGGGCGCGGGACAGGCTTTAGCCCGTTCCGGTAAGCGGAGCAAACGATTTGAATCAACGTTAAGTGCCTTTGATTGATCAAAAGAGGCTGGCTCCATTTAAAACTCCGGGATTAATAGCTTTGTTGACACTGAACTTTACTTCTGTTTCTCGCGAAGCCTTTCTTTGAAGTGGAAGTAGACCGGTAGTGCCCTATCGTAAAATTCAAATAGTTTGCTCTCAATAATGTCTAAGTATTTGGTGAACTCTTCTTTTTTGGCATCAAGATAAATTTGTGTTGTGGCCTTGAGTGCTTCAGGGGGGGCAAACTGTTTTCCACTGATTTCTTTAGATAGGTGGTCGGCGGTGAGGGTTAGCGTAAGATGATCAAGTTGCTCTTCAGTGTAGCGATCATGGTGGATAACCGTATTTCGTATGGCTTTGTAAGCATAGCATGCTTTGTTGATGGATTTAATTTTGTCGGTTAGATCGAATTTTATTACGTTTGAGTTTGTTACTATTAGGTTGTGGTTTATAGACTCGTTACTAATGCCAAGGTCTAGAAGTCTGTTGGTGAAAATCAGAATTCGGTCGTATATTGATTGAATTCTTATAATGGTGTTCTCAATCAGCATTTCTAGGTATTTGCTTTTTGATTGATCTTCGATTGCAATATGGTCCAAATATTCGAGTTTTAGAAGGTTAATGGATAGCCTGGCCTTATCCATCGAAGAGGTTAAGGAGCTAAGCGATTTACTGCATGAGAGAATATAGAATGCAAGCTCGGTGTCTGTCGTTAGTTCAATGGCTTCAGTGCTCGGCTTGCATGTAAATAGAGGGCTTTCATTATCTAGGATTATTGCGGCTTCAATTTGATGCATGTTTTTGCCTCGTTGGGTTCGGTTATGGGTAAAGGGTTGACGGTATAAATCACTATTTCTGGATAGAAAAACTATATAAGTTTATCCTCGCCTATGAGCGAGGTCTCTCAAAAAAAACAGGTGAAAAAGTGGATTTCTATCTACCTTAGGTTCATTCCCTTCAGCTTCGCCAACCCTGCTTGATGTGTCCGGCGTTTTCACCAATCGTCCACAAGGCTCCTTGCACAGTGTTTCCAATATCAGTCTGTCCTTGCTTTTCAGCAAAAAGCGTCAGCTCCATCAGGGCCGCCTCTGGTCCAAGCTTGTTCTGATACATCCTTTCCAGCACACCAATAATGAATACTCATCTGACATCGCACCGACTCCTTTCGAAAAAGAAAAAATATAGTACCGGTAGTGCCCTTTGTGGGGGGTTGATGCTGCATGCTTAGAAATTGCTACAGAGCATTGTGTTTTCAAGGGATGAGCTAGGCTGGCCGGGGGGGGGGGGGGGGGCGATTACGAGCTACGTCCAATCCTTCATCGGACGGATCGTTTCTCTAGAGCCTCGAGCGCCTAGCGTGGGGCAAAAATGGGGCAAACCATACGCTAATCTATGCCATCCAATGCTAACTATGCGTTTATGCAACAGGATGCATGCACGCATTACAGCCAGCAACCACGGGCCTATCCGCCAAAACCGCGCTCATACCCCTACACAATCGGGGTGTGGGCAGTACGTAGCACATAAAACGGATCTGTCAAAAAAATGCCAATAAATTTTATTTTTATTTTATGTGGCCGGTTTTTTGACTTTCATGTGTTGATTTTTCAATGCGGATACCATATGTTGTGCTTGCGGTCGGAATTGATCGCTATATATGGGGTATTTAGCTATGAGTCTCAAGCCAGGGCAAAACACCGGAAAAAGTGGTGGTATTTTTCAAGAGGTAGGGCCGCGGGGAGGTAAGCAAGATAACTTTGCTACCGTCGCCGATAACAAGCCGCTGCCTCCTACTACCAAAGCCGGCAACGGATGGGAGCAGGTGAAGAGAACGCCTGATAGCAATCGTTGAGTAGCATCAGAAAAAGCCTGGCAGGAGCCAGGCTTTTTTTGAGCAAAAAATAAGGTCGGCCAGATTGCTTACTTTTTTTGCTACAGAGCCAGTTTTGAAGTTTATAAAAGCCATTGTCATACAGGCCGAATGCTCAAGCGCCGAGCGCCGTGTGGGAGCAAAAACAGTTCCCAAACTAAAATCGCGCCCTTTGCAGAATAAGGTTTGTAGCTCCGCTGCTAACTGCGAGTTAGGGAACGCTGTCCGCCTTCAACACACTGACCCGCTTGAGTTTGCGTATCGGTCTTGAAAACCGGCGGACGTTAATAGCGTCTCCAGGGTTCGAATCCCTGGTTTCCCGCCAAATAGCTTCACAAATCCCGCGAGCTACAAGCTCTGCGGGATTTTTTTTGCCTTGGATTTGCCTATGTATCCAATTTGTGGCGAAATCTCTGGAGCTGGCCTTGGGCTGCGCAACGCTACGAGAGAGTGAAAACGGGGGCGAGGCCAATCACTCCACACTACAAATCCACCGATGGTTGCGCCGATAAGGCGCGCGGATGAAGTGCACGTCTGAAACCAGATTAAGGCCATGTTTCTGTAGTGCTTTGGTCAATTGTACGAGTGTCTCTGCCTGGATAGTCATTGCTGTTACCTCATCAGATGAACTGCGCTCATAGTTCTTGACCTGATGGACAACCTGCTAATTCAAATTTTCTACAGCGGTGATTGAAGGCAGCGTTTGCAAAAGTTCGACAAGAGTGGCATTCCCTGACGCCTGTCGATTTACTCAACCAATAAACGCGTTGCCATATTGACTTTCTGGCGAGGTTTTTTGCGCTCAACAGCGCGCCGCCGAATACATCCTGGCAGTGGTTTGCAGCCCTTTTCCGATCAACAGAAAAGTTGAGCCACCGACATCAGGCAAATTATTTGCACAACCATTTGAGCGCGAATTGGGTGTCTCATTGTGCTGACCCTCACTAAACGTGCCGGTTAAACGAGTCGCCTTTGTCATTAGTATAGATCGTGCAACAAATTGTTCACGGGTAATACGTGTTCCCGTCACGACTATCTGCGCAAGTGTGTCGCACTTTTTTTGATTTCTCCGCTCTATCAGTGTCTTAACCTCGCCGAATTCCAGTGTGAAGGGAACGATCAGACCGGATGCCGATGGATCGCAGCTTACTTATTTCAATTATTCGTCGGACGCGATGGCCATTGCTGTTGACGGCTGTTTTTGTGTTCCTGACCGCCGGCTGCACGCAGCAGCAGGGCCGTGATATCGCCAAGCAGTTCAGCAATGGCAAGCCCGATGAATTCTTTCAGACCAGCGTCGACCGTATGGCCACCCTGGGTATGCGTGACAATCTGCAAAGCCTGTATTTACTGATGAGCAAGCTGTATTTGCGTAACCCCAACCAGTGGCGGCAGTCGGGTTACCCGGATGCGGTGAGCGCGCAGCGGGAGATTCGCCAGGCCATTGAGCAACGTCGGCCGCTGGCGGCCTTGGGCGAACGTCGGGACCTGGCGGCGTTGAGTTATTCGTTGAGCCCAGAGTTCAAGGGCGACCGCGTCGGTGCGTTTATCTATGCCATCGGCAGTATGATCGTGACCGCCCATGGCGGGCGTACCGAGTTCTACTTGACCGATTCGATCAACCCGCAGTTCGTCAGCAACGCGGCGCGCAATATCGAGAAAGCCACCTGGCTGCTCAGCCAGCGCCAGGATGCGAACGGTGTGCTACTGCTGTTTTCCAACGAAATATCGGAGGAGGGCAGCAACCTCAGTTTTGCGGTCGAGTTCGGCAAAATAGTGGCGCGCTTGGACCTGCTCACGCAAATGCTCGATGAGCGCTATCGGCGCATCGGCCTGAATTATGCGCAAAGTCTGCTGCTGATGAATTTTCTACCGGTGCAGTGATCGCCGTTTTCGTCCCGGCGGGTGCGTTGCTTCCCTTTCCTCCGTAGGAAACAGCCTATCTTGCATGGCGGTGCTTGAAACACTTCTGCCTCGGCAATAGCCTCGGACTTTTCTGAAAAAACGAGGCCCTACCTTGGGTAAGCGAAAAACGGTCTGGCCTACTGATCGCGAAATACGCCTGCGCTTTATGCTCTTCGCTGTGATCAATGCCGCAACGGTCCAGGATGTCGGCGCTGAAGTGCTGTTGCCGGCGCATAAGTTACTGAGTGAGTCGCCTAACGAAACGCAATTGCTGGCAGCCCTTGGGGAAATACTGGCGACCGAGGAAATGGAGGGCTTCAGGTTTACTCCAGGTTCCGAGGCCGATGAATTGATGCAGACGCTGCAAATACCCATCCCCTGAAACGCTCATACCACAGGCCGCAAGACGGCCTGGCGCGTCTTCAACCGAGAGCTATCATGACAGTTCGTCGACCGGTGTTTAAGCATTGGACGACTTAGCCGATGCAGTGATGACAACCCTCAGTGGACGCCAACATGTTTAATCGACGCTTGAAGAAGGACCTTCTGGACCAGGACGACGAACTCTTCCTGCTCCGTCAACTCGTCGCTCAATGTGATCGAGGCATGATCTCGATACGCTTGGATGCCGACTTTCGCATCACGGTCGTGAATGAGGCGTTCGCGCGGGCCTTGGGCTATTCCCGTGAGCAAGTGGAGGGACGCCTGTTGAATGAAATTGTCCCGGCTTACGTCAAGGACCTGCCGTGCTTTCGAAATTTCAATGCGGCGGTCGCGCGCTGCGAGCCGGTCAACGATGATTATCGCTACCTGCGTAACGATGGCAGCCTGGCCTGGTTCCACCTGACCTGGCTCCCCATTAAAGGGCGTGATGGCCAGCTTTCATCTGTACAGGCATACGGCGCAGAAGTCACTCGCGCCATCGAAATCGGCAAGGAAAACGAAGCGTTTATCAACGCGTTGTTGCGCTCGACGGCGGTCATCCAGTTCAAGCTGGATGGCACCGTAGTCACCGCCAATAAACAATTTCTCGACGCCATGGGTTATACGCTCGACCAGATCGTGGGCAAGAAACACAGCATGTTCTGCACCGCGCAGGAAGCGGCGTCGCCGGCGTACAGCCATTTCTGGCAGACGCTCAACCGCGGGGAATACGTGGCCAGCCGTTTCAAACGCTTGGACAGTCGTGGCCATGAAGTGTGGCTCGAAGCGACCTACAACCCTGTGCACGATGCCGAAGGTAACCTGTGCAAAGTGGTCAAGTTTGCCAGTGTGGTAACCGACCAGGTCTTGAGGGAGTCAGAGGTCAAGGAAGCTGCCGGGGTGGCCTATGAAGTGTCACAGCAAACCGATGTGACCGCCGAGCGCGGCGCGGCGGTGGTGCAAAATACCGTGCAGACCATGCAGAACATCGCCACGCAAATGCAGTCGGCCACCGGCAGCATTGAGGCGCTGGGCAAGCAATCGTTGTTGATCAGTGCGATTGTGCAGACCATCGGTGGTATCGCCGCGCAAACCAACCTGTTGGCGCTCAATGCGGCCATTGAGGCCGCGCGGGCGGGTGAACAGGGCAGAGGATTCGCAGTGGTCGCCGATGAGGTCCGGCAGCTGGCCAGTCGTACCAGTGCCGCGACGGAGGAGATTGTCAGCGTGGTTCAACAGAACCAGAGGCTGGCCGATGAAGCCATCGCCGAAATGTTCAGCAGCCGCGAACAGGCCGAGCAAGGCCTGACATTGGCCAACCAGGCCGGTGCGGTCATCACCGAAATCCAAGGCGGCGCCAAGCAAGTGGTCAGTGCAGTAGGGCGCTTTGCCAACGAGCTGCAATAGCGCCTGACGCGCTCGATCAGGCAACTAACGGGCTAAGTGCGTTCAGTCATCCAGGCTGAACGTCAGCCAGTGGGCGTTATCTGTTTGCCGATTGATCTCCACGATCACCCCCTTTATTTCCCGCCCCTGGGGCAATGTCACCGTGACATGGTTGGCGTGCCCCGGCCATTGCAGCGGACCATCCGCCTCCAGGCGCACGATGGTCGGCGTGCCATTTTCCGACAGACGAATATTGACCGATGGGTTCGGGCATTCCTCCGGCTCGGCGCCGAGGTGGCGTGAGGCCAGGAGTACATGGGCGGTACCTTCGTGTGTCAGCGACATAGTGGTTTCCTTTTGAATGCGCGCGGTGAGTTGAGCAGTGGACCTCACGCAGGTGCTGGAGGTTTCGTCGGGTTGCGACGTGCTGTTCTGCCTTCATTCGGTTCTGATGCTGTCGTGGGAAAGTTCGATGTGCTAATCGGGCGTGACTTGTCGCCCACCGTTGCCTTCCCAACACTGCCCGCGTGCTGGGCCAAGCCTTGCACGCCTCCGAATTTCAAGGATTTGCCCTCATGCTGTTGCGTCAACCTCCGTTTCTGTTTGCTGCCTTGGCCCTGACCTCTCTGGCGCATGCCGAAGAACTGCAATTGGCGCCGGTGGAAGTCACCAGCAGCGAGGCCAGTGCTGGCGAAGTGGCACAGGTGCAATTGCGCAGCGTGCCTGGCGCCACTAACTACATCGACATGAACAGCGTGCAGCAGGGGCGGGTCAGTTCCAACGAGGACGTGTTCAAGTACCAGGCTGGGGTGTACGCCAAGGCGGCTAATAACGAAGGGGTGAAACTGTCCATTCGCGGCTCGGGCCTCAATCGCGGCCCAGGCGCCCACGCCTCCGGCTTGTACGAAATGTTCGACGGCCTGCCATTGACTGGTCCCGGCGGCACGCCCTACGAACTCAAAGACCCGCTATGGCAAAGCCGGGTCGAGGTGTTGCGTGGCGCCAACGGTTTTGACCAAGGCGCGCTGGCGCTGGGTGGGGCGGTCAATTACGTGACCCGCACCGGCTACGACGCGCCCAAGCTGCAACTGCGCTATGAGATGGGCAGCCGTGGCTACGGGCAGCGTGAGATCAGTTCGGGCCAGGTGCTGGGGGATGCCGATTACTACATCAGCCTTACCGATTCCGAGTCCGACGGCTATCAGCACCAAAGCGCCGCCACCGGCAAAGGGGTTGCCGCCAACTTCGGCTATCGCTTCAACCCGAATCTGGAGACGCGTTTTTACCTGCGCTACCGCGAAACCACCAACGACACTCCCGGCAAACTCACCCGTGACCAGATCAGCCATGATCCACGCGCGGCCAATCGCCTCAATGCCGCCCGCGATTCCAAGCGCCTGCAACCCGGTTCCACCTGGTTGGCCAACAAGACCACCTTGCAGTTGGATGACAACAGTCGGGTCGAGGTAGGCCTGGCCTACCACGATTACCCCATGGACCTGCGCGAAGGCACCAATCGCCTGAAAGTCGCCTACACCGATATCAGCGGCACCCTCAATTACATCCGCCAGGACACGCTGTTCGGCCACGACAGCAAGACCACCGTGGGGCTGCGCACCACTCAGGCAATGCCCAACAATGGCACGTCGGAATATGTACGCACTCCCGCGGGTAATACTGCGTCCTACGCTCCCGGCACTAAAACCCGCGACTACAGCTACCTGGGTTCCGACACCGTGCTGCATGTGGGCAACGACTTGGAGCTGGTTCCGGACCTGTGGCTGACCACTGGCCTTGCGGCGATCTACACCCGCCGCGAAACCGAAGTGACCTACCCGGCCACGGGCACGCCGGTCAGCCAGCACGATTGGGACTACGCGCCGCGCATCGGCCTGCGCTATGACTTCACCGCGCAATTGCAGGTGTACGGCAACCTGAGCCGCTCGGTGGAGCCGCCGCACGCCTGGTCGATGATCTGGGGTTCCAACCGCTATTTCCCTAAAGACAGCGGCCCGGCCACTGGCTTGCAGCGTGAAGGCGTGAAGTTGAAAAACCAGACCGCCACTACCCTGGAAATCGGCGGGCGGGGCGAGCAGTGGTTTGGTCAGTGGGACTTGGCGCTGTATCGCTCCGAGGTGCGCCACGAACTGCTCAGCGTCGAGACCCAGGCACAAACAGCCACGTCCAATGCCGTGATCGCCGAATCCAATGCCAGCCCCACCGTGCATCAGGGCGTAGAACTGAGCCTGCTCAGTCCGCTGTGGGAGGGCGGCCGCAACGGTCAGCTCGCCCTGCGCCAGGCCTACACCTTCAGTGACTTCCATTACCGCGACGACGAGCGCTTTGGCGACAACAGCTTGCCGGGCATCCCCAAGCATTACTACCAGGCGCAACTGCGCTACAGCCACCCGACGGGGTTCTACACCAGCCTCAACACTGAGCATTCGTCGCGAGTGGCGGTGGATTACGCCAATTCCTACTACGCCGCGTCCTACACCACACTGGGCGCCACCCTCGGCTACGACGCCCCCAAACAAGACTGGCAAGCCTGGGTCGATCTGCGCAACCTGACCAACCGGCGTTACGCCAACACCGTGACGCCCGGTTACGACGACAAAGGCTTGGATGCCGCGCGTTCAACCCCGGCGGACGGTCGTGGCATTTACACCGGTGTGTCGTGGAGCTGGCGTTAAGCCGGGTGTCAACCCTTGCTCCCATAGCGTTTTACTGGCATTGTTCGCGCAATTGGTAATATTTCCCATTTGAGAAGTTTTTGCGCATGCATGACATTCCGGCCGCGCTGGGCGATCCAGTGCGTCAGCAGACCCTTACGGCGATGTACCGCGAACACCATGGCTGGTTGCACGGTTGGCTGCGCAAAAAACTCGGGTGCTCGCAACAGGCTGCGGACCTGGCCCATGATGCGTTTATTCGCGTCTTGATGCTGTCCGAGCCGCAGCACATCCAAGAGCCGCGAGCTTTTTTGGCGACCACGGCGGGGCGCCTGCTGATCGATGGCGCGCGTCGGCGGCGCATTGAAAAAGCCTACCTGCAAGCGCTGGCAATCCAGAGTGAAGATGCCGGCATGCCCGATCCGGCGGCCATTCATGTGGCACTGCAAGCCTTGGAGCGCATCGCCGAGATGCTCACCGGTTTGCCGGCCAAGGCCCGCGAAGCGTTTCTGCTGAGCCGCCTCGACGGGCTGACCTACAGCGAAATCGCCCTGCGCTTGAACGTGTCCCCCAGCTCGGTCAAAAACTACATTTCCAGTGCCCTGGTGCACTGCTACCACAGCCTGCACGCGGCGGACCCGCTGTCGTGAGTTCCGAACAGATCATTCAGCAAGCGGCGAATTGGCTGACGCGTCTGCACGACGAAGATGTCAGCGACGCCGAGCGACGGGCGTTCGAGGCCTGGTGCCAGGCCGACCCGCGCCACGGGGTGGCCATCGAGCGTATGCGCGGCCTGTGGGGGAGTTTCGACACCGTTCCCGCGCAACCGGCGCGCATTGCCCTGAAGCGCGCTTTTCCCACGCCACGCGCGCGCGGAGCCCAGGTGGTGGGCCTGCTCGGTGTGTTGCTGTGCGGATGGCTGAGCCTGGAACATATGCCGGTGTGGATGGCCGACCAGCGCACCGGCGTCGGCGAGCGGCGCCAAATCGCCCTGGCAGACGGCAGCCAGTTGCAGCTCAACAGCAACTCGGCGGTGGACGTGAAATTCGACGGCCATCAGCGAGTGATCGAGCTGTTGCAAGGGGAGCTGTGGGTCGATGTGGCCAAGGACGCGCAACGGCCCTTCGTGGTGCGCACCGACCAAGGCACGGCGACGGCGTTGGGTACGCGCTACCTGGTCAAGCGCGCGGCGGACGGCTCGACGGTGGTGACGGTGATCGAGTCCACCGTGGCGGTCAAAGGGCAGGCCAGCGAAAGCGTCAAGGTCACGGCCGGGCAACGCTCGGTGGTGGATCACGGCCGCGCCCAGCCGCCCCAGCCTATCGGTAATGCCGACGCGGACGCCTGGACCCGTGGCCTACTCAAGGTCAACGACCAACCCTTGGGCGAGGTGCTGCAAACCCTGGCCAGCTACCGCCACGGCCTGTTGCGGTTCGATGCCGCTGCTTTGGGCGATATGCGCGTGTCCGGGGTGTTCAAGCTGGATGACACCTCGGCGGCGCTGTCGGCATTGGCCGATAACCTGCCGATTCAGGTTGAGTACTTCACCGACCTGCTGGTAGTGGTCAAGCCGCGCTAGTGCTGGCGCAGGCGTTTATACAAGGTATTGCGGCTCACTCCCAGTTCCCTGGCAAGGTGGGAAATATTACCGCCGGCGGCTTTGAGGCGCCGGGTCAGGTCGTCGCTGTCGTCCAGCCCATCGTTGGCCGGGGCCGGCGCTGCCCGGTCCAGGTCGACGAAGAAGTCGTCCGGCAGATGCTCGACGCGGATCGGCTGCTCTTCGGCCATCGCCAGCGCCACCTGCAGCACGCTGCTGACCTGGCGCAGATTGCCCGGCCAAGGGTGCTGCTCGAACAGCGCCAGCACCTCGGCGCTCAAGCCGGCCCTTTGCGTCGGCTCGCGATGCTGTTGCCACAGTTGTTGGAACAGCGCCTGTTTGTCACGGCGTTCGCGCAATGGGGGCAGTTCCAGGGTCAGGCCGCCGATGCGGTAGTACAAATCCTCGCGGAAACGCCCGGCCTGCACCCACTCGCGCAAGGCTCGATTGGTGGCGGAGATTATGCGCAGATCCACCGGGAACAGGTCGCTGCTGCCCACCGGTTGCACGCAGCGTTCTTGCAAAACCCGCAATAGCCGCGCCTGGGTCGGAAGTGGCATGTCACCAATTTCATCGAGAAACAGTGTGCCCTTGTCCGCTTTGCGGATCAGGCCGATGCTGCCTTTCTGATTGGCACCGGTGAACGCGCCTTTTTCGTAGCCGAACAACTCCGATTCCACCAATTCGGCGGGAATCGCCGCACAGTTCACCGCGATAAAGGCCTGGCGGCTGCGGGAACTGGCCTGGTGCAAGGCTTTGACGAACACTTCCTTGCCCACCCCGGTTTCACCGTGGATCAGCAGCGGAATGTCTTTTTCCAGCAGGCGCTCGGCCTGGCGCACGGCTTTTTCCACGCGCGGGTCGCCAAAGTGCAGAGTCTTGAGACCGATGGCCGTGGGGGCAGGCGTAGGGCGCGGTTCGCGAGCCTTGGGATCGGTAAATACGCGGGCCTGCACCGGCTGCTGGAGGGGGCGCTTGAGCAGGCACTGGAAACGGTTGCGCCCGGCCGCCTGCAATGAGAACGGCAAGCCTTCGGGCTGGTTGAGCAATTCCAGCAACGACACTTTGAACAGGCTGTCGATCATCACGCGCGACAAACTGATGCCCAGCAGGTTGTCGGCGCGACGGTTGGCCGAGAGCACCTGGCCGCTTTCATCGAAAATCAGCAACCCCGCCCACTGGCTATCGAGATTGCTCAAACCGGTGTTGAAGGTCAGCTGGAAGTGCTCGCCGCGAAACAGGTTGAGGATCAACCGGTTCTCCACGGTCTGGCTCATCATCTTGACCATGCCGAGGGTATGGGAGGGTGGCAGGTAGCTGTCGCTGGAAACGTCCAACACCGCGATGATTTCGCGCTGGGCATCGAAGATCGGCGCCGCGGAACCGGTCATAAAGCGGTTGGCCTTGAGAAAGTGTTCGTCGTGCGCGATGTGCACCGCCTGGGCACAGGCCAAGGCGGTGCCGATGGCATTGGTGCCGCTGGCGCGCTCCAGCCAGCTGGCGCCGGCGCTGAAACCACGGGCCAGCTTGGGTTCGATAAAACGCTGGGTGCCCCACGACGTCAGCACTTGGCCCTGGTTGTCAGCCAGCATGATCAGGCAGTTGGAGTTGCTGAGGATATTTTCGTAGTAGGGCAGGACTTCCTGGTGAGTGGTCTGCACCAGGGAATGCTGGCTCTCCAGCAATTGGCTGATGCCCTCTGCAGGCAGTTGGTCAAAGCTGGGCGGGCTTTGGTGGTCCAGGCCAAAAGCGCGGCAACGGCGCCAGGAGTCCTGAATGATGGTGTCGTGAGCCAAGGGTTCGGCCATGGGGCGACCTTCTTTTTATTGTTTTGGGGTCTTGCGCAATCTACTGACGCCACCGCTACAAAATGCGTTGAGCATTCAATCGGCTTCAAAGAGTGTTGTTCAGAACTGTTCACTGTCAAGCCCCAAACTGTTCACTTGCTCAACCAAATTGTTCACTCCTGAACATCACCTAAGCCCCATTTCCTTGTGAATCAAGTACCTGCATTTTTGGCACGAAACTCGCTCTGACGACTGGCCAGATTCATTCCAATAATAAAAAGGTCGTGTCATGTCATTGACCCTGGAACATGTCTCCCGCGTTGTCGAAGGCCAGACTTGGATCGACGACGCCAACCTGCGTTTCGAACCCGGTTCCTTCAACGTTCTGCTTGGCCGGACGCTCTCCGGCAAGACCAGCCTGATGCGTCTGATGGCTGGGCTGGACAAGCCCGACAGCGGCCGCGTCCTGATGAACGGCGTGGACGTCACCCACAAGCCGGTGCGCCTGCGTAATGTGTCGATGGTCTATCAGCAGTTCATTAACTACCCGACCATGACCGTGTTCGAGAACATCGCCTCGCCGTTGCGCCAGGCCGGCATGGCCCATGAGCTGATCCAGAGCAAGGTGCTGGAAACCGCCAGGATGCTGCGCATCGAAAAATTCCTGCAACGCCACCCGCTCGAACTGTCCGGTGGCCAGCAGCAACGTACCGCCATGGCCCGGGCCTTGGTGAAGGATGCCGAACTGATCCTGTTCGACGAGCCGCTGGTGAACCTGGACTACAAACTGCGCGAAGAGCTGCGTCAGGAAATGCGCGAGCTGTTCGCCGCGCGGCACACCATCGCCATCTATGCCACCACCGAGCCCAACGAAGCCCTGGCCCTGGGCGGCACCACCACCATCCTCCACGAAGGCCGAGTGATCCAGAGTGGCAAGGCCGCCGAGGTCTATCACCAGCCCCAGACGGTACTGGCCGCCGAGCTGTTTTCCGAACCACCGATCAACCTGATGCCCGGGCGGATCAGCGGCAACGAAGTGAGCTTCGCCAATTTCGTGCATTTCCCCCTCAATGTGGACCTGCGTCCGATCGGAGAGGGCGAGTTCCGTTTCGGGGTACGCCCCAGCCATATCAGCCTGGTGCCGAGCAACGACGATGACCTGGAGCTGGCGGTGACCGTGGAAGTGGCTGAGATCAGCGGCTCCGAAACCTTTTTGCATGTGCGCAGCGAACATTTCCTACTGGTGCTGCACCTGCCGGGGGTGCATGAGTACGACGTCGATGCGCCGATCCGCGTGTATATCCCCACCCATAAACTGTTTGTGTTCGATGGTCAGGGCCGCTTGGTCCAGGCCCCCGGGCGCCGTGTCGCGAGGGTTGCCTGATGGCCGAGATCCATTTGCAGAACCTGGCGCACAGCTACAGTCCTACGCCGAACGGGCCTGAAGACTACGCGATCCGGGCAATGAACCATGTGTGGGAGCAGGGCGGTGCCTACGCCTTGCTCGGCCCGTCGGGCTGCGGCAAGTCGACCTTGCTTAATATCATCTCCGGGTTGCTCAGTCCGTCCGAAGGCCAGGTGCTGTTCGATACCCAAGTGGTCAACGACCTTACGCCGGAAAAACGCAACATCGCCCAGGTGTTCCAGTTCCCGGTGGTCTACGACACCATGACGGTGTTCGACAACCTGGCCTTTCCATTGCGCAACCAGGGCATGGCCGAGGCGAAAATTCACAGCAAAGTGCAGGAAATCGCTGAAGTCCTCGACCTGCAAAACCTGCTGAACAAAAAAGCCCGCAACCTCACCGCCGACGAAAAGCAAAAAGTCTCCATGGGCCGCGGCCTGGTGCGTGACGACGTGTCGGCGATCCTGTTCGACGAGCCGTTGACGGTGATCGATCCGCACCTGAAGTGGAAGCTGCGGCGCAAGCTCAAGCAGATCCATGAGCAGTTCAATATCACCATGGTCTACGTCACCCACGACCAGTTGGAAGCCTCGACCTTCGCCGACAAAATCGCGGTGATGTACGGCGGGCAGATTGTGCAATTCGGCACGCCGCGAGAACTGTTCGAACGGCCCAGCCATACCTTTGTCGGCTATTTCATCGGCAGCCCTGGGATGAATCTGATCGAGGTGCAGGCCGAGCCGGGTGGGGTGCGCTTTGCCGGCACCCATCTGCCGCTATCCACTGCAATGCAACAGCGCCTTGCCGAGACAAGCTACCAGAGGTTACAGGTCGGCATCCGCCCGGAATTTATCCACGTATGGGACGAGCACAACGCTGACGCCCTGCAAGCCGATGTCACGCATCTGGAAGACCTCGGCACCTACAAGATCATGACCCTCGACCTCGACGGTGCGACGCTCAAAGTGCGCCTGGCCGAAGACAAACCGGTGCCCGAACTCAAGGCTTCCATCAGTTTCCCCGCGCAATGGCTGATGCTCTACGCCGACGACTACCTGCTGGAGGTGTTGCCATGAACAAGGTGCAGAACAACAAAGCCTGGTGGCTGGTACTGCCGGTGTTCCTGCTGGTGGCGTTCAGCGCGGTGATCCCGATGATGACCGTGGTCAACTACTCGGTGCAGGACATTTTCGACCAGTCCAGCCGCTACTTTGTCGGGGCAGACTGGTACAAGCAGGTGCTGCTCGACCCGCGCCTGCACGACTCGTTGCTGCGCCAGTTCATCTATTCGGCCTGCGTGCTGTTGATCGAAATCCCGCTGGGTATCGCCATTGCCCTGACCATGCCGACCAAAGGTCGCTGGTCGTCGCTGGTGCTGATCATCCTGGCGATCCCGCTACTGATTCCGTGGAACGTGGTGGGCACCATCTGGCAGATCTTCGGCCGCGCCGATATCGGCCTACTGGGCTCGACCCTCAACGCCCTGGGGATCAACTACAACTACGCGGCCAACACCATGGACGCCTGGGTCACGGTGCTGGTGATGGACGTATGGCACTGGACCTCACTGGTGGCCCTGCTGTGTTATTCCGGCCTGCGGGCGATTCCGGACGTGTACTACCAGGCTGCGCGTATTGATCGCGCGTCGGCCTGGGCAGTTTTCCGACATATCCAGTTGCCCAAAATGAAGAGCGTGCTGTTGATCGCGGTGATGCTGCGCTTTATGGACAGCTTCATGATTTACACCGAACCCTTCGTCCTGACCGGCGGCGGACCGGGTAACGCCACCACGTTCCTGAGTCAGACATTGACCCAGATGGCCGTAGGTCAATTCGACCTGGGCCCGGCGGCGGCGTTTTCCCTGGTGTATTTCCTGATCATCCTGTTGGTGTCCTGGCTGTTCTACACCGCCATGACCCACTCCGACGCCAACCGCTGAGGCCGCCAACATGAGCAAACGCAAGCTGATTCCATTGTTGCTGTACATCCTGTTCCTGCTGGTGCCGATCTACTGGCTGCTGAACATGTCCTTCAAGAGCAACACCGAGATCCTCGGCGGCCTGACGTTGTTTCCGCAGGATTTCACCCTGGCCAACTACAAGGTGATCTTCACCGATCCGAGCTGGTACACCGGCTACCTCAATTCGTTGTACTACGTGAGCCTGAACACGGTGATCTCCCTGAGCGTGGCGCTGCCGGCGGCCTATGCGTTTTCGCGCTACCGCTTTCTGGGGGACAAGCACCTGTTCTTCTGGCTGCTGACCAACCGCATGGCGCCGCCGGCGGTGTTTTTGCTGCCGTTTTTCCAGCTCTACTCTTCCATCGGCCTGTTCGACACCCACATCGCTGTGGCGCTGGCCCATTGCCTGTTCAACGTGCCGTTGGCGGTGTGGATTCTGGAAGGTTTTATGTCCGGCGTGCCCAAGGAAATCGACGAAACCGCCTACATTGACGGTTACTCGTTTCCTAAGTTCTTCGTGAAGATTTTTGTGCCGTTGATCGGCTCCGGCATCGGGGTGACGGCATTTTTCTGCTTTATGTTTTCCTGGGTCGAGCTGCTGCTGGCGCGCACGCTCACGTCGGTCAACGCCAAGCCCATCGCGGCGGTGATGACCCGCACGGTGTCGGCCTCCGGTATCGACTGGGGCGTGCTGGCCGCGGCGGGGGTGTTGACCATCCTGCCGGGCATGCTGGTGATCTGGTTTGTTCGTAACCACGTGGCCAAGGGCTTTGCCCTGGGCCGGGTCTAGAGGATTCGATGATGGAATGGATGGCCTGGACCACCCCCACCGCACTGTTCTTTGGCGGCATCGCCCTGATTCTGGCGGGCATGACTACCTGGGAGCTGCGTTCGCCGAGCATCCCGCGGCGCGGGTTTCTGCCGATCAGCACCACCCGTGGCGATCGTTTGTTTATCGGTCTTCTCGGCAGCGCCTACCTGCATTTGCTGGTAATCGGCGTTACCGACTGGAGCATCTGGGTAGCGTCCGCGCTGTCCCTGGTATGGCTGTTGAGTGTGATGCGTTGGGGCTGATGCCCTTATGAAATAAACAACCAGGAGGTCTCTATGTTGAATAAGAACAATAAGCTGCGACATAGCATTTCATTGGCCGCCGTACTGGCCCTGAGCGGTTTGAGCGCTTCGGCCTGGGCCGATGCCTACGAAGACGCCGCGAAAAAATGGATCGGCAGCGAGTTCAAACCGTCCACCCTCACCGAAGCCCAGCAGCTCGAAGAGTTGAAGTGGTTTATCAAAGCTGCGGAGCCGTTCCGTGGGATGAAGATCAACGTGGTGTCGGAAACCCTCACCACCCACGAGTACGAATCCAAGGTGCTGGCCAAGGCCTTTAGCGAGATCACCGGGATCAAGCTGACCCACGACCTGCTGCAGGAAGGCGACGTGGTGGAGAAACTGCAAACCCAGATGCAGTCCGATAAAAACATCTATGACGGCTGGGTTAACGATTCCGACTTGATCGGTACCCACGTTCGCTATGGCAAGACCGAATCGATCACCGACCTGATGGCCAACGAAGGCAAGGACTTCACCTCGCCGACCCTGGACCTCAAGGACTTTATCGGCCTGTCCTTCACCACCGGTCCGGACGGCAAGCTCTACCAACTGCCTGACCAACAGTTCGCCAACCTCTACTGGTTCCGCGCCGACTGGTTCGAACGCCCGGAGCTGAAAGCCAAGTTCAAGGAAAAGTACGGCTATGAACTCGGTGTGCCGGTGAACTGGTCTGCCTACGAGGACATCGCCAAATTCTTCAGCGAAGACGTCAAGGAAATCGACGGCAAGCGCATCTATGGGCACATGGACTACGGCAAGAAAGACCCGTCCCTGGGCTGGCGTTTCACCGATGCCTGGTTCTCCATGGCCGGCGGCGGTGACAAAGGCCTGCCCAACGGTTTGCCGGTGGACGAGTGGGGCATTCGCGTGGAGGACTGCCACCCGGTGGGTTCCAGTGTCACCCGTGGCGGCGACACCAATGGCCCGGCGGCGGTGTTCGCCACCCAGAAATACGTGGACTGGATGAAAGCCTACGCGCCACCGGAAGCAGCGGGCATGACCTTCTCCGAATCCGGCCCGGTGCCGTCCCAGGGCAATATCGCCCAGCAGATTTTCTGGTACACCGCGTTTACCGCCGACATGACCAAACCGGGCCTGCCGGTGGTGAATGCCGACGGCACACCGAAATGGCGCATGGCGCCGTCGCCGGTAGGGCCTTACTGGGAAAAGGGCATGAAAAAGGGCTATCAGGACGTAGGTTCCTGGACATTCCTCAAGTCCACCCCCGAGAAGCAGAAACTGGCGGCCTGGCTCTACGCGCAGTTCGTGACCTCGAAAACCGTGTCGCTGAAGAAAACCATCGTCGGTCTGACGCCGATTCGTGAGTCCGACATCAACTCCCAGGCCATGACCGACATGGCGCCGAAACTCGGCGGGCTGGTGGAGTTCTACCGCAGCCCGGCCCGCGTGGAGTGGACGCCTACCGGCACCAACGTGCCGGACTACCCGCGCCTGGCGCAACTGTGGTGGAGCAATATCGCCGCCGCCGCCAGCGGCGAGAAAACCCCGCAACAGGCGTTGGACAACCTGGCCAAGGAGCAGGACGCGATCATGACGCGCCTGGAACGCTCCAAGGTGCAGCCGGTGTGCGGCCCGAAAATGAACCCCGAGCGTGACGCGCAATACTGGTTCGACCAACCGGGCGCACCCAAGCCGAAACTGGCCAACGAGAAGCCCAAAGGCGAGACCGTCGGCTACAACGACCTGCTTAAACAATGGGAGGCGGCGCGCAAGTAAGCGCCTATTTGTAGTGAGCGGGCTTGTCGAATCGTCGTACCGCCCGGGCTGGGCTGCGTAGCAGCCCCTTTTTAAGGTGCCTCGGTGTGTCAGATGGGACACATCGCCTGAGATAGGGGCTGCTTCGCAGCCCGGCGCGGGGCAAGCCCGCTCACCACAGCAAGCCCTCTCCCACAGTTAAACTCCTCTGGGCCACCACCCGGCAACTCGGTGCATCTGGCCCCAAGAGCCATAGATCTCTACACAAGTTTTAAGGCTGAAATAGCTCTGTGGTGAGCCCCTCCCACAGTTAAGTTCCTCTGGGCCACCACCCGGCAACTCGGTGCATCTGGCCCAATAGCCATAGATCTCTACACAAGTTTTAAGGCTGAAATAGCTCTGTGGTGAGCCCCTCCCACAGTTAAGTTCCTCTGGGCCACCACCCGGCAACTCGGTGCATCTGGCCCCAATAGCCATAGATCTCTACACACGTTTCAAAGGCTGAAATAACTCTGTGGTGAGCGGGCTTGCCCCGCGCTGGGCTGCGAAGCGGCCCCATTCCAGGCGATGTGGTTTAGCTGACACACCGAGGTGCCTGGGTTTGGGGCTGCTTCGCAGCCCAGCGCGGGGCAAGCCCGCTCACCACACAAACGTGCCCGTTCACTACACAAGTCTCTCCACCCCATAACCTCTGCCAGGCCTTGCCCTGCCAAGGCTTTCAGGCCGATTCTGCGCTACAGCAATCGACCGCTGGTCCACCCCGTCTTAATCGGATTTGAATTTTCCGCACCTCCCGAGGCTCTGCATTCTAGACACGCGCCGTTCAGCGTGCTTATGGGGCCGCCTTGTCGGGAGGCCTGGTTGTTTAGGACTTTGCGGACACTGCCATCATGACGTTCCTCACAGCGCTCTCAGGCCAGCCGGCCTCGATGCATCATTCGGCTCACGGTCGTTATCACGCCCTGTACCAACAGCTGTACAGCGAAGCCGAGGGCGCCGGAGAAGCCGCACGGGATTTTGTGCAAGCGCAATTGGCCCAGGCGCGCAAGTTGCCCGGCGACCTGCCCGAGGTGCCTGAACATCTGACCGCTTGGGTGGAGCAGCGCTGCGCCGAAGTGGCTCAGGCCTACGCTGAGTACCTGGAGCAACGCCAGCAAGGCCGGCCCCGTCGATTTTTTCACAACAAGGCCCATGCCTTGTATTGCCTGCAGCGCGTGGCGCCGACCAAACAGGTCGACGGCGCCTGGCTGTATGGCCTGCTGCCCCATTGGCACGACCCGCGCTTTGATGGCCTGCTCACCACCTACCTGGAAGAGTTGGGCGACGGCCACGCCGCGCAGAATCACGTGGTGATTTACCGCAAGCTGCTCAGCGACCACGATGCCACCAGCGAAGCCGGCCTGGACGACGATCACTACCTGCAAGGCGCTCTGCAGCTGGCGCTGGGTCTGTGCGGTGAGGACTTCTTGCCGGAAATCATCGGCTACAACCTGGGCTATGAGCAGTTGCCCCTGCACCTGTTGATCACCTCGTACGAACTGAGCGAACTGGGCATCGACCCCTATTACTTCACGCTCCATGTAACCATCGACAACGCCAGCACCGGACACGCCTGCAAAGCGGCGCAATCGGTCATCGACCTGTTGCCGTTGGGCGAGGGCAGGGCGGACTTCTATCGACGTGTGGCCGAGGGCTATCGCCTCAATGACTTGGGCCCGGGCACTACAGCCGTGATCAATAGCTTCAACCTGCACGACGAACTGGTGGCCATGCTCGAGCGCAAACGCACCTTCGGTCAGCACATGCATTCGGACTATTGCCGCTTCGAAGGCAAGACCGTGAACCAATGGCTCGCCAAGCCCGGGCAGATCGGCGCGTTTCTCCAGGCACTGGAAGACAAGGGCTGGATCAAACGCAACCAGGACCCCGCCGAAAGCCGCTTCTGGCAACTGATCGAAGGCGCCGGTGCGGCGATGTTCGGTGTGTTCAGTGGCTATGAAAAACAGGTGCTGCATGACTGGATCGCCGGTGATTGGATCAGCGCCGAACGCGTGCCTGCGGTGCGCCCCGGTCGTGGCAAACCGCTGCCCCGCGACACGCATCGGCCGACGGACCCGGACACCCAGGCGCTGGTCGAATCGCTGTGCAACCTCACCGATCAACAGCAGCTCACTGAGCTGCTGCCGTGGTTATCGGCCCGTCGCCATTGCACCCCCGCGGGGCTGTACGCCACGCGCCGCTTTATCCAACTGCGCGCGCGCCTGCGCTAAGGAATCTGTTTTATGTCCGCACAACAACTGGCCGACCGTGCGCTGCTGAACCTGGGACGCGGTTTGCAACAGAGCGGCTACCGCTTTATCACGCCCACGCCGTTGACCCATGACCGCGTCTACGCACGCCTGGCGACGCCGCTGGCCATGAACCTGCGCGATGTCTTCGGCTGGTCGATGCCGTTCGACCGCGACCTGTTGCCCGACGCCTTGCGCGAAGAGTTGCAACACGCCGATGTCGTTGAAGAGCACGATTCGCTTTGGCGCAGCGCCGTGCGCTGGTCGAGCCTGGATGACCTGTTGATCGCCCACTCGGCGTATCCCACCACCCAAGCGGATGCGGTGTTTTTCGGGCCTGACAGCTACCGCTTCGCGCAACTGATCGATGCCCACTTGCAACAGCGCTTTGAGCCGATCAAGCGTGCCGTGGACATCGGCTGCGGCGCCGGCGTCGGTGCGCTGGTAATCGCCCGTTCGCGGCATGACGCCCAGGTGCTTGCGGTGGACATCAACCCGCGCGCCTTGCGTCTCACCGCAGTGAACGCTGAGTTGGCCGGCCTGAGCAATATCAGCGCGTATCACAGCAACGTGTTGGACAGCGTGGAAGGCGAGTTCGACTTGATCGTCGCCAACCCGCCTTATATGAACGATGACCGCCAGCGGGCCTACCGGCATGGCGGCGGCGCCTTGGGCGAGCAGCTGTCGGTGCGGATTGTCAGCGAGTCCCTCGGGCGCCTGGCGGTGGGCGGCACATTGGTGCTGTATACCGGTGCGGCGATTGTCGCCGGGGAGGATCCGTTCCTCGCGGCGGTCAAACCGTTGCTCGGCGGCGATGCCTACGGCTGGACCTACCGCGAACTAGACCCGGATGTATTCGGCGAAGAGTTGGAAAAACCCGGTTATGAGCGCGTAGAGCGGATCGCCGTGGTCGCATTGGCAGTGACCCGTTTGCGCTGAGGGCCGGTTTAGCAACTCTCGGCCCGCCCATCATCGACGAAGCGTTTAGCCAGAAAACCGTACAGCACATAACCGAACGCCAGCACCAGCATCGCGCCGAACACCGCTTCTTCGCCGCAGGCGTAGATCGCATACAGTGAATACGCCGCAGCCACCAGCACCACCAGCGTATTGCGTACTTGCAGCGCTTGAGGGGCGCGGGCCTTGTGCATCATTACCATTAGCCCGGTGAGGGCGGTGACGTAGGGCACCAGGTTGGTCACCACCGCCAGGCTGACCAATTTGCTGAACTGCGCTGAGGCGGTGGGCGAGATGGTCGACAAGGCGATCAGGCTTTGCAGAGCGGCGCAGGCCAACAGGCCCAGGAGTGGCGCGTTGGCTTGGGTGATCCGACTGAAGAAACGCGGAAACATGCGCTGGTCCGCCGACATTTTGGCCGTCTGGGCCAGGGTGAACTGCCAGCCCAGCAATGAGCCGATACAGGCCACCACCGCCAGCGCCATGATCACCTCGCCGACCCACGGCGCGAACATCTGCGCATACACCACCGCGAAGGGCGCGGACGCGCTCGCCAGTTCGGCGTTCGGCACGATGCCCTGGATCACAGTGGTGGACAGCACGTACACCAGCGCCGCGCCGAGGGTACCGAGCAGGCAGGCCAGAGGCACGGTGCGCTGCGGGTCTTCCACGGCGTCATGCCCCTGGGCCGCCGACTCCATGCCAAGGAATGCCCACAGTGTCAGCGGAATGCTCGCGCTGATCGCGTCCCATCCTTGAAGCTGGTGCGGGTTCCAGGCCGCCACGAACACCTCGACCTTGAAATAAAACCAGCCGATCACACTCAGCCCCACCACCGGGATAATCACGCCCCACACCGTCACCACGCCTATGCGCCCGGTCAGGCGTGGGCCGCCGAAATTGGCGGCGGTGGTCAACCAGATCAGCGCCAGGCTGCCGATAAACAGCGGCACCGGGCCACTGGCCAGCCATGGAATAAACGCCGAGAGATAGCCCACCGCCGAAATCGCAATCGCCACATTGGCGATGATCAGCGACAGAAAATACAGAAACGAACACAGGAAGAACCCCGACTTGCCGTGGGCTTCTTCGCTATACGCCGACATCCCCCCGGCGCGTCTGCAGAACACGCCGCATTGGGCAAAGCCATATGCGATCGCCATCGAGCCCACCGCCGTGATCAGCCACGACAGCAATGAAATCGCGCCCAACTGCGCCATGCTCGCCGGCAACATGATGATGCCCGAGCCCATCATATTGATCGTCACCAACGTGGTGAGGCCCAGCAGGCTCATCTTTTTGCTTGGCGTGGTCATCGAGTACTCCGTTGAGCCTGTGGGCCGGTATGACCGTCAGCAATAGCGCGGATTCAGGCGTTTGTCTCGCTCGGGCAACCAGGGGCCAGCGCCTGGCGCGGCAGCAACGTCATCACATCGCAGAACAATGCGCGCTTTTGCCAGTCGTTGCGGTCGCCGATCACGTACAAGCGGCGCTTGGCCCGGGTGGCGGCCACGTTCAGCAGGTTCGGCTCGCTGACCACCCAGTCCCGCGCACCGGCGTTTTCGCTGCTGCCGCCCAGCACCATGATCACCACGGGCGCCTCCTTGCCCTGCATGGTGTGAATGGTGCCGTAGAGCATTTTGCGCGGCAGCAGCTCTTTAAGGCGATCGCGCACCGCCTGGAAGGGTGTGACCACGGCAATATCGGCGATTTTCACACCGTCCTGGCGCAGCATCGCCAGCAGGCGCATCAGGGCATCGCCTTCGGCCGCGACCCAGTTGCCGGACGAAGGGCCATGGGCTTGGACCCAGCCGGTGGCCAGGCTGGCCGGTGTTTCTTTGGCCGGGGAGGGCGGCACAGTGCCGAAGACCATGGCGCCGTCGTAGGCGATGCGGTTCGCCAGCGCATACATCGGACGGTCGCAGCGACGATGCACCACCAGCGGCAAGCCGACCCAGCGCTTGGCCTGCGGCGGGCCCATCATTCGGCCCCAGCGGGTGGCTTCGTCGGCCAGGGTTTGCGCGGACTGGCGCGTCGGCATCCAGTATTCGTCGACGCCGTAGCGGGTGCGCATATGTTCCAGCACCGCTTCCGACACGGTGACGATGGGCTTGAGTTGCAGCGGATCGCCTACCAGCACGGCACGGCGCGCGCGCCATAGGGCACCGACCGCCCCTTGCGGAGTGGCCTGGCCGGCTTCGTCCACCAGCAGCCAGCCGATTTCACCAACCCCCAGGGAGCCGAACGAGCGCGCGAACGAGGCAAAGGTGCTGCTCAACACCGGCACGAGCATAAATAACGACGCCCAGCTCGAACGGATCGCCGCGCGCGAGACGCCCTGGAAGCGCCCGCCCTGTAACACACGGTTGATGAAATACAGATTGGCGCGAACGCGCTTGGCTTCCAGCTCGAAGAAGCATTGGTGCAACTTCAGAGCCTGGATAAACACTCGGGCGCGGGCCTGGCGCCAGCCTTTGATCGACCACGGTTCAATCAGCTCAATGGCCTCGCCGCGTCCGATAATGCCGTGGCGCAGCCAGGCCAGCAGGTGCTCTGCCTTGCACGCCTTGGCCAGTGCGGTGATTTGCTCGATCTGCTGGCGCTGACGCTCGCGCAAACCACTCAGGGCTTGCTGGTGTTCCGTGCTCAGGTGATTGAGCGCCTTGCTTTCGCCGGTCAGACGCGCGGCGCTGCGTTTGACTTGTTCGAAGCTTTCCTCGGCCAGGGTATGCCGGCTGCGGATAACACCTTGTACTGCATTCCAACGCCGCTGCTCGCCCCACAGGCTCAGGAGGTTGGCAAAGAACCCGGGCTTGGCCGCCAGGTGCTGCTGCACCTCGTTCAGGCTGTGTTGCAGAGCGTCGTGGGCGGGCTTGAACTCGCGCTCGTCGAGTTGTGCGATACGCGCATCGGTCTCTTTGATCGTGTGGGTCAAGCGCTTGAGTGCGTCCTCTTGCTCAGCGATTTGCGCGCGCAACGCGCTGACAGCCTGCAAATGGTCGTTGATGCGCTGGGCGTCGGCGCTCAAGCGTTCGGCGTGAGCCTTGGCCGCCTGATAATCCGCCACTGCCTGCTGCCAGGTGCTCAGGCGTTGCGCGGAGGTGCGGCTGATATCGGCCTGGGTTCCGAGCCAGCCGAGGAAGCCACGGCGCGCCTGTTCTGGGCTGTCTTCGCCGGGCTCGTCTTCTTCTTCCTGGTCATCGTCCAGCTCCTCGGCCTCCAAGGCCGACAGCCAGTCGTGCGCCTGTTCTTCGAGGTCGCTGGCCTTGGGTTTGCGGGGTGGCTGGCCGTAGAAGTAGCGGCTGATAAAGGTGCGGCGCCGCGCCTTGCTGCCCAGCGCGGCGGAGATCAGGCCCCAGGCGGGTTTGCCGCTGACCAGTTCACCCAGTTCGCCGAAATAGTCAGCATCTGGCAGCCAACTGGGGTCGATTTTGTCGCGCTGCGGCAACTCCAAGGTGACGTTTTCGACGGCGCCGTTATTGGACGACGCGATCACCATCTCAAAGCCGAACAATACCGGGTTGAGCGCATGCACCGTTTGGAAGTCGGTGCCGTCGCTCACCCGTTCGGGCGTGCCGTCGACAAAGGCGGCAGACGCGCGGGGCAGGGCGGCCAGGGCATCGGCGCGCTGGGTGACCACGGCGGCCAGCAGATCACGCAACAGGGTGGTTTTGCCGGTGCCGGGCGGGCCGTTGATGCCCAGCACCCCTTCGCCATCGCTCAAGGTATGCAGCAGGGTATTCACCGCCAATTGCTGGGAATGCACCAGCCCCAGGTGATGCTCGGCCGGCCAGCAGCCCAACGGGTACTGTTTGGGCGCCAGACGCCCGATTAACGCCAGGGAGGCATCGTCATCGTCGATGTGCAAGCGCTGTTGCGGGGCATGTCGCGCCAGGTACTGCGCCAGCGGTGCGCTGGTGATGCCATTGCGCAGGCTGTCCTCCACGTCGGCCAGGTCCGCGAGCAGAAAGCTGTTGAGCGGGTCGTCTTCCTGGGCGGGGTTCTTGACCTTGATGGGCGTGGAGCGCCAGCGGTGGGTGTAGCGCTCGGTGGCGCTGAAGAAGTCGTCCAGGCCGAGGAAGTTTCGAATCTTCTCCGTCAGCTCGACCAACATCGCTGCATCGACTGGGCCGCCCATCAGCGGCTTGATGTCCTCGCGCAGATAGTTTTGTTCCTCGTCGAAGCCGCGGGTCCAATCCCTGTTTGCCAGGGCGCGGCCGAGGAACCAGGCTTCGCTGGAGAGCACCAGGCTGTCTTGCACCATCAGCCCCTGCTCGGTGAACTTCAGCGCGAAAAGCGCGGATTCACGGCTTTTCGGCGGCTCTTTGTAGCCTTGGTCGGCACCGTAGAGTTGCTTAAGGCTTTCGGCCACGCGACGGCTGTCGTACAGGTGGGCGAAGAGGGTGTGGCTCCATACCCGGTCTTTAGGCTTTGGCTGGCCGTGCGCCGGGCTGCCGGCAGCCCATGGCATCACCGGCCGCGCCGCATTGCAGTCATGCAGGAACGACGCAAACAGACTGTCGCGCTTTTCGATTTTGGGGGCCGATTGCGGTTGCAGCAGCTCCACGGCGTGCCAGTAGCGGGTGATGCTTTCTCGGGTCATCAATCTCAATCCTTTGCGTAAAACGCCGGTTCATCCCGGTTCGGCGCGCATTGCGGGGGGCTTTAAGCCAGTTGGGGCAACAGGTTCAAGTGACCGTCGACCTCGTTGACCAGGCCGCTGGCCAAAAACAGTGGCACCAGGCGTTTGTGCAGTTGCGGCTCGACAAATTCCTTTACGGTATCCAGGGCCAGCACACCGGTAGTCGGCAGCTCTGCCTTGGTATAAGACAACCAGGCCTTTTTCAACGCCTGCAACACATCGCTGCCTGCCGTGGATGCAAAGCGGCGATGGGTGGGTTTGCCGTCGAAGCTGAAGGTGTGCTGGAAGGCGTAACCGCTTTCGTCGCCACCGCTGGCGGTGCAGCGGATGCAGGTGCAAGGGCCATCGCCGAACGCGCTGCGCAGGTAAGTGTTGAAGTCCACCACCGGTTTGAGTGACAGGCGCTTATCGACCTCGAACAGGTCCCCGGTCATTTTTTCGTCAGTGTTCAACGTCCGTTTCCTCGCAGTGGCATGGCAGCTTTTCAAAGCGCCGCACAATAACAGTCGAGGGCGGGTTTGGGCACTACTTGCGCTCGCGGGTGGATGAGTTGCGATGGAACGACAGGATTGCCAGCAACTGAACGACCACTGTCGCGGCCACCATCGCCCTGCCAGCGTTGCTCGCACCTGGGCGGTGCGTTGGGCGCGCAGTTGCTGACGCATATGCTGCATGAGCGCTGGCCGATGCGCACGCTCGATACCCGCGCGTTAACGGTCACCCCGAAAGGCCGCAAGCGCCTGGCTGCTGTATTTGATATTTCATCCTGACGCGGGGCTCAGCGGAAAAACTCCCCCGGCGTGGCATCGAACTGCTGGCGAAACGCATTGATGAACGCCGACGTCGACTCATACCCGCTGGCCAGCGCCACGTCCGTGACCCGTTCGCCATGTTCCAGGGCGGGCAGGGCGCTGAGCAGGCGCAGGCGTTGGCGCCAGGCGCGGAAGGTCAGGCCGGTGTCGTGCAGGAACAGGCGGCTGAGGGTTTTTTCGCTGACCCCCAGTTTGTCGCTCCATTGCCCCAAGGTGGTTTGCTGCTCCGGGTGGAGGTTGAGGCTGCGGTAGATTTGGCGCAGGCGCGGGTCCACCGGTAGCGGCAGCATCAGGTCGACCTGCGGCGCGGCGGCGAGTTGGTCGAGGATCACCTGGGCCAGCCGCCCGTCGGGCCCGTCCTCGGCGTATTCCACCGGCAGTTCGCTGAAGCTGCGGATCAGCTCGCGCAGCAGGTTGCTCACCTCCAGTACGTGGCAGTGCCCGGCCGCCCATTGGGTGACGCTGCAATCGAGGTACAGGCTGCGCATCTCGGTGTGGGGCGTGCTGTACACCCGGTGCGGCATGCCCGCCGGAATCCATACGGCTCGTTGCGGCGGAGCGACGAAGCGGCCGGCGCTGGTCTGGATCTCCAACACCCCGGAAATCGCGTAGGACAATTGCACCCACGGGTGACTGTGGCGGCGGGTCAGTGCGCGATTGGGCAGCGATTCAGTGCGCCCATATACCGGCCGTGGCAGGCTGGACAGCCCGGGAATGCTGCGGCGCACGGTGTTGGCATGTCCTTTAAGCGGCATTTACTGGCTCGTTGGCGTTAGTCGGTAACAGAGCGTTACGTTAGAGTCGCCATGACGCTCTTGGCAACCCCTGGATGACCTCACTATGACTTGGCCCCGCTTTCTGCCCGACAACTTCACCCTCACGTTGATCGCGACGGTGATTCTCGCTTCCTTGCTGCCCGCCAGCGGCCAGACCGCCGTGGCATTCGGCTGGGTCACCAACCTGGCTATCGCGCTGCTGTTTTTCCTGCACGGCGCCAAACTGTCGCGCCAGGCCATCGTGGCCGGTGCCGGCCACTGGCGTCTGCATCTGCTGGTGTTCAGTCTGACCTTTGTGCTGTTCCCATTGCTGGGCCTGGCACTTAAGCCGGTGCTGTCGCCGTTGATCGGCAAAGACCTGTACATGGGCATGCTCTACCTCTGCGCGTTGCCGGCCACGGTGCAGTCGGCGATTGCCTTCACCTCCCTGGCGCGCGGCAATATCCCCGCGGCGATCTGCAGCGCAGCGGCGTCGAGCCTGTTTGGGATCTTCCTCACACCGTTGCTGGTGACCTTATTACTCAACGTCCATGGCGACGGCGGCTCCACCGTCGACGCCATCGTGAAAATCAGCGTGCAGTTGCTGCTGCCGTTTATCGCCGGGCAGATCGCGCGGCGCTGGATCGGCGAGTGGGTAGGGCGCAACAAGGCGTGGCTGAAATTCGTCGACCAGGGCTCGATCCTGCTGGTGGTGTACGGCGCGTTCAGCGAGGCGGTCAACGAAGGCATTTGGCACCAGATCCCATTGTGGGAACTGGGCGGGTTGGTGGTGGCCTGCTGCGTGCTGCTGGCGCTGGTGTTGGTGGCCTCAACCGTGCTGGGCAAGGCGTTTGGGTTCAATCAGGAGGACCGCATCACCATCCTGTTCTGCGGCTCGAAGAAAAGCCTGGCGACCGGCGTGCCGATGGCCCAGGTGCTGTTTGCCGGGGCGAGTATGGGCGTATTGATTCTACCGTTGATGCTGTTTCACCAGATCCAACTGATGGTGTGTGCGGCGCTGGCACAGCGTTATGCCAAGCGTGCGGAGAGTGTTGCGGAGTTGATGGCGCAGGTGGATCCATAACATTTTGTTGCTCTGCGACGATTAACCTCAAGTTAGTACCTGTGCTGACGACTTACTTCTTAATCACCAGGAAGGAGTATCAGCATGCGTATCAACGGTTTTTCGGCAGCGACAGCTCTCCTTTGCCTCTGGGCAAGCGCATGCGGCGCGGCGCAGCCGGCAAGTCAGGGCACCATCGGGTTTACCGGCAGTATCGTCGAGCCGATGTGTGCGACAAATGCGCACAGTGACGCGCAGTTTGACGTCACGGGGTGCCCCAGCGCCAGCCGAGGTAACCAGTTCACGGTCCGCAGCGTGGCACCCGTGGTCAGCGTCAACGGGGCCAGTCTGCGGCTGGTGGCGGACAGCGGCAGCGGGCGTTATTACGATCAGCGCTACCTGTTGGTGGACGGACGCGGTCAGCCGGTCAAATCGGGTGGGTATGTGGTGACGCTGACCGCGCCCTGATTCTGCGCTGCGGATGAGCGCCAACAGTCGGCCCAGAAACCTATAGAATGCTCGGCGGCGGCGCTTGTCCTGGGTGGCCGCTCGATCACCGTCAGAGTACCGCGCCCGTCAATGAGCCTTTCAACCGCAACTCCCCAGCCCAACTGGCAACCGGTCATCGCCCTGGCGTTGGCCGCTTTTGTGTTCAACACCACCGAATTCGTCCCCGTCGGGCTGCTCAGTGCGATTGGCGCCAGCTTCGACATGCCCATCGCCAACGTTGGTCTGATGCTCACGATTTATGCGTGGATCGTCTCGCTGACCTCGCTGCCGGTGATGCTGCTGACCCGCAACATTGAGCGGCGCAAGTTGCTGATCGTGCTGTTCGGGTTGTTTATCGCCAGCCATATCCTGTCCAGTGTCGCCACCAGCTTCGGCCTATTGATGGTCAGTCGTATCGGCATCGCCTTGTCCCATGCGCTGTTCTGGTCGATCACCGCCTCCCTGGCCGTGCGCCTGGCGCCGCAGGGCAAGCAAGTGCAAGCCCTGGGCCTGTTGGCCACCGGCACATCCCTGGCGATGGTGCTGGGCATTCCCCTGGGGCGCCTGCTCGGCGAAGCCATGGGCTGGCGCACCACGTTCCTGGTGATCGCTGCCTTTGCCGCGGGCCTGGTGTTCTGGCTGGCGCGCACCTTGCCGCTGCTGCCGAGCCAGAACTCCGGCTCCCTGCGTAGCCTGCCACTGCTGTTCAAGCGCCCGGCGCTGGTGGCGTTGTACGTGCTTACGGCAATGACCGTGACCGCGCAATTCACTGCCTACAGCTACATCGAACCGTTCGTCGAAGGCGTGGCAGGCCTGGGCGGCGGCGCCGTGACCCTGATCCTGCTGGTGTTCGGCGGCGCCGGCATCATCGGCTCGCTGCTGTTCAGCCTGGTACATCGCTTCAACCCGCACCTGTTCGTGGTCGGGACGGTGTTCCTGCTGGCGGGCTGCCTGGCGCTGTTGCTGCCATTGAGTGGCGCCGAATCCTACCTGGTGGGCTTGAGCGTGTTCTGGGGCATGGCGATCATGGGCTTCGGCCTGGCCATGCAGTCCAAGGTGCTGGTGCTGGCACCCGACGCCACGGATGTGGCCATGGCGATGTTTTCCGGTATCTACAACATCGGCATCGGCGGCGGCGCCCTGATGGGCAGTTGGGTCGGCAGCCATTTCGGCTTCGCCTGGATCGGCGCGGCGGGCGGGTTGCTGGCGGCGCTGGCGTTGGTGGGGTATTGCCTGGCGATTCGGCGGTTTGGGACGGGGGTGGTGCCGCGGGAGTAGCCAACCAATTGGCTACTCCGGGTTTTGTCAGCGAGGGACGTGGTTGCGTCCATACATCATCAGGAATCGGTCCAGTTCAGAAAAGCTGCGCTGAGGCATGGCTACCAGGACCTGCGACATAAAGTCTTTGAGCACTTGAATGTCATTCCAGCTGGATGGCCGTTTCTTGCGTTTCTGGGACGGGCGCACTGTCTCGAACAGGGCGTTCATCGCGCGAAAGTTGTGCTGATCGATAATGGGCAGAGGCGCGCTGTGATGTACAAGGTGCGTGATGTAGGCCGACGTGATGTAGGTCGTTTGCCGTTTGAACTGCGCCTGCCACCATTGGAAGGTTTGGTCTGGCGCTTGAGCGCAACCGGAACCGATGAACCGTGGCCAGAGCCCCTCGACCTCTGCAATCAGATTGCGATGGCGTTGTGGGTAGTTCGGTTTACCCCAATGGCCCCACTTCCACAGCAGCGAATCTGCAATCTGTGGGTTCTGGGCCGTTCGCGCTGAGTAAGAGGTCTTGAATGCTTGGTAATGGGCTGCCGGATACTTGAGGAAGTCGTACTCGTTCAGCACCGCGTCAAACACGGGAGCAATCCGAGCAGCGATCAGTGTGGCTTCTGAAGGTGTGGTTTTCGAAAACAATGGGGTCATGTCTTAAGTGCTTGCCTGGTCAATGATGTGTGCGGAATGTGCAATCAGCTGTGATTGCACGCCGGGTACCTTCCCCATGTGCATACATATTCCCAGAGCAGCTTGCGCTCCAAATGCTTGATGTAGGCGGTGGTGTAAGGCATGCCCATGCTCACCGGGCAAGTAGACACCCAGATATGTTCGGCGGGCGTTGTTTCAAGCAGCGTCAGCCTGAAGGTGTTCCCTCCCGAGTGTCCGGCCCGTTCGCTGAAAGCCGATACATTGAATTGACGCAGCCGATCAGCCAGGCTCTGACCGGTGGTCTCACCGATATAGATAGTCGCATCGCAATTTCGATGAGTATCTGGTTTGTGTTTGCTGCGCGCGATGAAATACACCCCGGGTAAGTGTTTATCGGGCAGTTCGCCACGGTCGGACCACGGGTGCCACTTTGAAAAACCTACTTCGCCTGACATATGTGTTCATCGTCCGTGTTGAGGTCAAGGGCGCTGATCCTATCTCAAAACATGGCTATGGGCCATCATTGTTGGCTGCGGTCGTTCTGCTGGCGATAGCCTTGGAACGCACCTATGTGGGAGGTTGCGCGAGGGTCAATCTGGCGCCTATCTAAGTTCATGGGACGGTGCAGCACCTGGGCATTTGAACTACTTTGATTGACGACCGACCCCTGCCCGGTGATGACTGATGCGTACGTTCTGGAAGCGATATGTGGCCCTGCTGGAAAACGACTTGAGTGCGCAGATTTTCGATAACGTGAAAAACCTGCTGGTGTGCGCGCTGCTGTTCGCCGCTGGCACCAATACGTTGCTCGGGCAGCAGCCGCTGTTTATCGGAGTGTTCGCCGCTAACGTAGCGGGGTGGGGGCTGATTGTGTTGTCGAGCATGCTGATGCTGTTGAACGTCAGCGATGGCATCCGCCGCCTCGCCAAGTTGCGCTATCACCTGGCGCTGCAAGTGCTGTTGATCCTGGTGTATCTGGTCGTGGCCGAGCGAGTGGTAGAGATTGTGTGGGGCTTTCGCGCCCACTGAAGTATCCTGCGCGCCCCGTTTACCACTGATCCAATCCACGATGACAGGACAAGACATGCAGGCGCTGCTGGAGTCGATTCTCGACGAAGTGCGCCCTTTGATCGGCCTCGGCAAAGTCGCCGACTATATCCCCGCGCTGGCCGATGTGCCGGCCGACCAACTCGGTATCGCGGTGTACGGCAACGACGGCTCGGCTTACTGCGCCGGCGACGCCGATACGCTGTTCTCGGTGCAGAGTATTTCCAAGGTGTTCAGCCTGGTGCAGGCCATCGAACACGGCGGCGAGAGCATCTGGGAACGCCTCGGTCACGAGCCGTCGGGGCAGCCGTTCAACTCCCTGGTGCAGCTGGAATTCGAACGCGGTCGCCCGCGCAACCCATTCATCAATGCCGGCGCGTTGGTGATCTGCGACATCAACCAATCGCGCTTCGCCGTGCCAATCCTATCGATGCGCGATTTCGTGCGGCGCCTGTCCGGCAACCCGCAGATCCTGGTCAATAGCGTGGTCGCCGACTCCGAAGCCCAGCATGGCGCGCGCAACGCAGCCATGGCGTATCTGATGAAATCCTTCGGCAACTTCCACAACGACGTGGACGCGGTGCTGCACAGCTATTTCAACTATTGCGCGCTGCAAATGAGCTGCCTGGACCTGGCCAAGGCGTTCAGCTTCCTGGCCAACGAAGGCGTCAGCGCCCACAGCGGCGAACAGGTCCTCAGCGCGCGCCAGACCAAGCAAGTTAACTCGATCATGGCCACCAGCGGGCTGTATGACGAAGCGGGCAACTTTGCCTATCGCGTGGGCTTGCCGGGCAAGAGCGGTGTGGGCGGCGGGATCGTCGCGGTGGTGCCGGGGCAATTCACGGTGTGCGTGTGGTCGCCGGAGTTGAACGCAGCGGGGAATTCGCTGGCGGGGATCAAGGCGTTGGAGTTGTTGAGTGAGCGGATTGGGTGGTCGGTGTTTTAAGTCATCCAGGGTCTTTTTTACGCGTCGCCGTCCACGGCAAAATCATGCCTACCTCCTTCTGGTAGCGGCGATAACGTTCACCGAACGTCGCCACCAGATCCCTCTCTTCAAAGCGGGCGCCAATGAAGAGATACACCGTCATCCCCAGCGCAAACAATAGATGCCCGGCGGTCATGTGTGGCGTTGCCCAGAAGGCGATCAGAAAGCCCAGGTACAAGGGATGACGTACCCGTTTGTAGAACAGCGGCGTGCTGAAGGTGGGCGTTTGTGGTGGGACGGCGCGCCAATGGTCGAGGGGCTGCTTGAGCCCGAATAGCTCGAAGTGATTGATCAGAAAAGTCGACACCAGCGCAATGCCCCAACCCAGCCAGAACAGGCCAACCAGCAGGGCCTGGGCCCATGGCGCTTCAACCTGCCATAGGTTGAACCTCATCGGTTGCCACAGCCAGAACACCATTGCGAGCACCAGGCTGCTGAGCAATACATAGGTCGGGCGTTCAATCGGCGCCGGGACGATTGCCGTCAGCCACCGCTTAAAGCGTTTGCGCGCCATGACCGAGTGCTGGATACCGAATAGCAGGATCAGCGCGCTATTGATCGACAGAGCGGCCGGCCACGCCATATACACGCCGTCGTTGATGTTTTTGGGCACGGCCAGGCTGCCAACGAAGCCGATCAGATACAAACAGGTGAACAGGAACACCCCGTAGCAGCACGCGCTGTACACCAGACCGATGACCCCGGCGATGGGTTTGTTGTTGACGTTCATGAGCGTGTTTTTCCCACAGGATTGATGGACCGCAAAACCCGCCATTCAGCCAGTCCAGGCTTAAGCCTAGCGGGTTTTGCAGACCGAGCGACCTATGAGAAATGACCGTTCTCAATGCGTTTGGAAATCGGATTCAGCTGATATTGAGCCGATCCAGCAAGCTGTACCACGCCACCCCCGCACCGATGTAGAAGCGTTGCAGCCCATGCATCGGCAAGCGTTGCAGCGGCGTCATCGGGTAGGCGAACTGCGCCTGGCGGTCACACAATCGCCCGGCCAGTTGCTGGCCCAGGCTGGTACACAAGGCGATACCGCGTCCATTGCAACCCAGCGCCAAGGTCAGCCCGGGTGCCGGTTCATGTACGTGGGGCATAAAATCCCGCGTGATTGCGATCCGACCAGCCCAGCGGTACTCGAACTCCAGCGGACCCAGTTGCGGAAACAGCAGCGCCAGGGAGCGTTCCAGGTGCGCGAAATCCGTGGGCGAGGTGGGGTCGTTGAACAGCCCGCGCCCGCCCATTAGCAAGCGCCCATGGCTGTCTTTGCGCCAATACAGCAGCAGGCGTTGCGCGGTGGAGACGGTTTCCTGCCCCGGCAAAATGGAATCGGCCGCGCGACCGCTGAGGGGCTTGGTGGCGACGATGAAGCTGTTCGCCGCAAGAATGCTCTGGGCCATGCCCGGCCACAGGTTGCCGCTATAGCCATTGGTCGCGAGTACCACTTGATCGGCGGTCACATGGGCACCGCCGGCGGTGTTTAGTAGCCAACCTGCGCCGCTGCGCTGTAACCCGGTCACCGCACTTTGGCCGTGAATCCGTGCACCGGCCGCCAATGCCGCGCCCACCAAGCCACGGGCGTATGCCAACGGCTGAATCGCCCCGGCGCGGCCATCCAACCAGCCGCCGGCGAAGGCCTGACTGCCCATGCGCGCGGTCACCGCCGCGGCATCCAGCGGTTGCACCGGCACCCCCCGGCGGGCCCACTGATCTGCTCGCGCGTGCAGGCCGGCCACGCCTTTATCGGTGTACGACACTTGCATCCAGCCTTTACGCACCGGTGCGCAATCGATGCTATGGCGCTTGATCAAATTGAATACCAGGTCCGCCGAATTCGACACCGTCGAAATCAATGGCTCGGCCCGTTCCGGCCCGTACATCTGTACCAATTGCTCCGGGTCGTATTTGAGCGTCGGGTTGACCTGCCCACCATTGCGCCCCGAAGCGCCCCAGCCCGGCTCGTGAGCCTCCAGCACACACACGCTGACCCCGCGCTCGGCCAAATGCAGGGCCGTCGACAGGCCGGTGTAGCCGGCACCGACAATCGCCACATCCACCTTCACCGATTCGCTCAACGCAGGCGTCGGCACAACCGACGGCGCCGTCGCCGACCACAATGACTTCATGACAGGCTCCGCGTGTTACCGGTGGGGTGCAGCACGCGGCGTAGGAAGTCCTGGGTGCGTGCGTGTTGCGGATTGCCCAACACCTCTTCGGCCGGGCCGCTTTCAACGATGTAACCGCCATGCAGAAAGCACACGCGGTCGGCCACTTCGCGGGCAAAACCCATCTCGTGGGTGACCACGATCATGGTCATGCCTTCGTCGGCGAGGGTGCGCATTACCGCGAGCACGTCGCCGACCAGCTCCGGATCGAGGGCCGAGGTGGGTTCATCGAACAGCATCGCGTCGGGTTTCATCGCCAGAGCGCGGGCGATGGCGACGCGTTGCTGCTGGCCGCCGGAAAGCTGTTCCGGGTAAGCATCTGCCTTGGCGCTCAGGCCGACTTTTTCCAGCAATACCAGCGCTTCTTCGCGCACTTGCTGCGGCGGTTCGCCCTTCACATACAGCGGGCCTTCCATAACGTTTTCCAGCACTGTGCGGTGGGGGAACAGGTTGAAGCGCTGGAACACCATGCCCATGCGGCTACGCAAGGCGTGCACGGTTTTGCTGCTCCGTTGCACGGTTTCGCCGAACACTGTGATCACGCCGCCGTCGTAGGCTTCCAGCGCGTTGATGCAGCGCAGCAGGGTGGATTTGCCCGAGCCCGACGGGCCGATCAAGCAAACCACTTCGCCCTTGGCCACATCCAGGTCGACGCCGTGCAACACGCGATGGCTGCCGTAGTGTTTTTGCAGTTGGCGAATCTCGATCATGCTTTTTTCCTCCGGCTCAAGTGCTGTTCCATACGGCGCAGGCCGTACACCAGCGGCAGGCTCATCAGCAGGTAGAGCAGGGCGACCAGGGTGTAGACGGTCATGTTCTGGAACGTGGACGAGGCGATCAGCTGACCCTGGCGGGTCATTTCGGCCACGGTGATGGTGGACACCAGCGACGAGTCCTTGAGCATCATCACCAGTGTGTTGCCATAAGGCGGCAGTGCGATGCGAAACGCCTGGGGTAGGATCACCCGGCGCATCATCAGCGCTGAACGCATGCCCAGGGCTTCGGCGGCTTCACGCTGGCCCTGTTCGACGGCGATGATGCCGGTGCGGAAGTTCTCCGCCTGGTACGCCGAGTAGGCGATGCCCATGCCGATCACGCCGGCGTAGAACGCCGTCAGGTGCACGCCCATGTCCGGCAACACGAAGTAGATGTAGAACAACTGCACGATGATCGGCAGGCCCCGGATCACGTTGATGATGGTGCTCGCCGTCCATGACAGCGCACGGATCGGCGACAGCTTGAGCAGCGCCAGCACCAGGCCGATGGCACTGCTGAGCAGGAACGACAGCACGGTGATCTGGATCGTCACCCAGGCGCCTTGCAGCAAAATCGGCAAGAAGTCTTGGGCGTTTTGCAGGAATTCGGCCGGGCTCATGGGCGCACCTGGGTGTCGAGCCCCCACTTCTTGAGGATGCTGTCCAGGGTACCGTCCGCCCGGATGCTGGCGATGGCGCTGTTCAAACGTTCAAGGGTTTGTGCATCGCCCTTGCGTACCACCAGGCACACTTCGCCGACGTTCGTAGGCTGATAGTCGGCGGCCAGTTTCACGCCTTTGAACAGCTTCTGACGGATCTGATAGGCCACCACCGGTTGATCGCCCACCGCAGCCTTGATGCGGCCGAGGGACAGGTCGCGGACCATCTCGCCAATAGAGTCGTAGGTGCGGATCTCCTTGAAGATCCCGAGCTTGTTCAATTGGTCATAGAACACCGTGCCGGCTTGCACGCCGACCACTTGGTCTTTCAACGGCTGCAGGTCCGGGTAGGCGGTGTTGTCGTCGGCGTTGACGATCAGGCCCTCACCGTAGGCGTACACCGGCGCGCTGAAATCTACTACCTTGCTGCGCTCTGCGGTCTTGAGCATGCCGGCGGAAATGAAGTCGAGCTTGCCGGCGGTGAGGGAGGGGATCAGCGCAGCGAAGTTGGTCTGCTCGATCTGGCTGGTAAAGCCGCCGGCCTTGCCGACAGCCTCGGCCACATCGACCATCACCCCCTGGATGCTGTTGCTCTTGATGTCGAGGAAGGTGAACGGCGAACCACTGGCGGTCGCACCGACTTTGTACGTGGATGCACTTTCAGCGTGCGTCGTGGTGACGCACAGTGCGACGCAAAGACCAAACGCGAGACGGCGGAACAAGGGCGAAAGACTGTTCATCGGGTTACTCCAGAGGAAAACGGAAAGTCAGTAGCGCAAGCGGCTGCCGATGAAACCGCAAGCTCTGTGCCATTTCGATACAAAAAAATCGCATAGCGCGGTATAAAATCGATAAAATGAACCATTCGTATCGATATGCGATATTTAATGGTTTGTTTTCGTGTTTTCAGGTACAAATAGTCCCACGCCTGATTGACCTGACCGTGAGTTCGCCATGTCCGAAGAACGCAACAGCTTGCACAACCAATCCCTGGAAAAAGGCCTGTCGGTGCTTAAGGCATTCAGCGCCCAGCGCCGCAGCATGAGCCTCGCAGAGGTGGCCGAGGCGGCCGGGATGACCAAAAGCTCGGCCCAACGCATGGTGTTTACCCTCGAAAGCTTGGGTTACCTTCGGAAACACTCCCGCACCCGGCATTACCAACTCACCCCACGGATATTGGAACTGGGCTTCAGTTACCTGGATGCGCATTCATTGATTGAGGTGGCCAACCCGTTTCTCTCCGAGTTGACGCGGCTGACCGGCGAAACCTCGTGCTTGACCGAACCGGCAGGCTACGACATGACCTACATCGCACGCTTCGTCAGTTCAGGCTTTGTGCCGGTGCATATGCCGATCGGCTCGCGGGTGCCGATGTATTGCACGGCGTCGGGGAGGGCGTATTTGAGCGCGCTGCCGGCGCAGGAGGCGTTGGGCTTGATCGAGCATAGCCAGCGTATTGCACACACCAGCCATACGTTGACGGATGTGGCCGCGATCATGGCGTCGCTGGAACAGGTGAGGGAGCAGGGGTACGCGGTGAATACCCAGGAGTTGTTCCTCGGCGACATGACCATCGGCGCGCCCGTGTTGGGTGCCAATGGCCGCCCGGTAGCAGCGGTGCATGTGGTGGCGCCGACCAGTCGATGGAGCAGGGCGGACGCGGAGCGGCAGTTGGCGCCTGCGCTGTTGCAGTGTTCGCGGGCATTGAGTAATTCGGCGCGGAACCTGGAATAACCGGCAACGCAGATGCGGGAGAGGGCTTGCCCTAAAGCCTGTCAGTTAAGGACTCAGTGAGTGATTTTCTGCCCTGGCTGAGTACGCCGTATGATCCAGACCAGGCAATGATTATCAAAGGTGGGAGGGGGCTTGCCCCCGATGGCAGTGTGTCAGCCAACCCTTCTTTGCTGATCCACCGCGTACCTGGTCGTCAGCCATTATTTAATGATGACCTCGCACCTTCACATTCTTCAGCCATTGCCAGACAATGCGCCCGCTGTTCCGGAGTAGTTCAGCGGTAGAACACTCGGCTCAGGACCGGGTGGGCGCTGGTTCGAATCCAGCCTCCGGACCCATCACATTGCAAGGCAATCTGGACGCATGCCCAGAGCACACAGGGTAACTGGTATGGGCGCAGGTTATGCGGTTTTCCAACTGTCCAAAGCGCTGATTGCGCACGATAAAAATTGCGGTCCCCTTGCTCGTTTTAATGCCGGCAGACGTATTTCACAGTGGCAGCAGGTAATTACGCACATGCTGCAAGGCACCGCTGAGTACGGCTCGCGCGCTCCGATTGCCGGACTTCCCGCCTGGGTTACGCTGGAAGTCGTTACGGGGGGCTTTGCCACCGGCAATCTTTTGGCCGGTGGTGAATTGACTGACTATGAGCGGGAATTGGCCGCCTCTATTCCTGGTATCCGCCCGGGGTTCGAGCGGTTGGACATCAGTGCCTGGCACCTGACGGATGATGGCCTTGATGCTCTACACCAGCGTCTGAGCACTTGTGACTATAGAGTTGATGTGCCGGAAGAGGCCGCGTTACTGACAGTGGCCTGGCTGTCAGGCCAACAGCGCAACGATGAAGCCAGGGCACTGATAGACCTGATTGCTCCCTTCTTCGATCGATTGCGTTTCTTTCCGTCAATTTCCGGACAGCTCCCGGTTTCAGCCACACAGGTTCACATAGTTGATGCCGGTGAGGTCAAGGAATTGCTTTCGAACCTGCCGCCTCGCACTCAGATCGTTGCTCAGAAACTGAGTATTGAAGCCCGTCTGCCCTTATATGATTCAGCCGTTGCGCATTTCCTCCTGACTTATCAGGCTGGCTGGCCGTGCCGCAGTTATCCGGCTCAGTGGCGCGAGCAGGCAGCCGAATTGGATACGCGTTATAAAAGCCTTGGACTCAACAAATGCCCCCCCGATCGTGTGGAGGAGTTGTTTCTTCTGCTCGAGCAATGCGCCCGCGACGCTGAATCGCTCACAGGACGTCAGGTAGGTCGCATAAGGCGAATTGTCGATGACTTCGTGCGCAAGCATGGCGCGCCGGATTCGGCCTCTCATCTTGCGTTCCGTGCGAATCAGCTTCGCCAGGTTGCAGGGCCAGAGCATCACCTAATTGCGCGTGCCGTGGCAAAGCGTCTCTGCACGTATCCGGCGCAAAGTGGTATTTCGGATTTTGTCGATTTGGTCGCTCCGCTCACTGCTGACGAGGCCTTCGAGTGCGCGCCGGGCGGATGTGTAGCGATACCCGCGGCGATCCAGCGGCGAGTTAAACGCTGTCGCAGTGGGACAATCAACGAATTGATCGAGCATGGACTCATCACTTCGGGTGACGCAGTCGCACGGGTGCTGCCCGCTATGACAGCTCAGCTCAGCAGCTCGGGGTTACGCGACGAAGCACTAAGGATGCTCTACGCCTCGACCTATCAGGCTTTCCGCCGACGGCGTTCGTTATTGCTATTGAACCTTCAGCGCCAGATCGGTTTCGGTGAGTTGCCATGGATTGCTGCAATTGAGGGTGATCGACAGTCAGGCGTTGGTGTCGCGAGTGCCGCCAGGCAAGCTCTCGTTGAATCATCGGCATTGACGATTCATTCCTTCCCTTATGCCATCCTTCCTAACAAGCTTCTCCAGGAGTTTGGAACACTGGCGAAAACTGCGGGACTCGATCTTCCCTTCGTGGAAGAGGTCGCTGCAGATATCTTCATGGGGCAGTTCTCACGTAAGTTCGCTGACAACGCCCGGCGAGCGGGAGGGGGAATAGCAGGTACCCTATACGCACGTTACTACGCGATTGATACCGATGAACTGGCCCGTCTGGTCACCACAGGGCGACGACATGCGCGAGTTTCCAACGATGCCTTCGCCGCCCTATGTGCGAAGCGCGCGGGGGCTAAATTGGGCACTTGGCACCCTGCAACCAATGGCACCATCCTTGAGCAGCAGCAGATTTTAACCACTCAAAACCTCGCACTGCTGTTTGATGAGCTTGGATTGAAAGTTTTACTGAAGCCTAGACTAGAAAGCATGGTCCAGACGTGTTTTGAGTGGATCTGCAAACGGCACCAAATGCAGACTGAGCTCTATCATGCTCGGTTGATAATGCTCAAGAATACGGCCTACGCCTGGCGTCAGATGGTGTTTTACCTTGCGATGCTTGACGAATATGAATGCCAAGATGCGTTGAGGTCTGTCGAGGCTTATTTCGCCACACAGCCTGTGGCTTTCCGAGAAAAATTTCTACCGTTGATGAGTGGTTTGCGTAAGGCCGTCGCAGGCGAAGTATTGCCTCAGCAGGGACCAACAGCCGATGGTGCGAGGGTGTTTCTGGGATGGACTACTACACGTCACTGGCCACTGCCTTCGCAGCACGCTAACTCAAACTGGGCCGTTGAGCAGTAGGTAATCATTTGGTTGATGCTCACGTGTTTGAACTGCTCGCAAGCGTCTCATTTGGCCCGGAACCTGAAATAACAAACGCCGCCCCTCCCACAGTTGGAGAGAGGTATCCGCCCAAACAAAAAATGCGCCCCTTCGGGCGCATTTTTTTGTTCGGTCCGCTATCGCCTATCAGGCCATTGCATCCCAGGCTCGATCACCGTGCTCGTCTTTGATCCGAGTCGGCAAGCCCATCACATCCAGTGCTTTCAGGAACGGTTCGGCCGGCAGTTCCTCGACGTTGGCCATGCGTTGCACGTCCCATTCGCCACGGGCTACCAGCAGCGCGGCGGCTACCGGTGGTACCCCGGCGGTGTAGGAGATGCCCTGGCTGTCGGTTTCGGCGAAGGCTTCTTCGTGGTCGGCGACGTTGTAGATGAACACCTCACGCGGCTGGCCGTCCTTGGTGCCTTTGACCAGGTCGCCGATGCAGGTCTTGCCGGTGTAGCCAGGGGCGAGCGAAGACGGGTCGGGCAGCACGGCCTTGACCACCTTCAACGGCACCACTTCCAGGCCTTCGGCGGTGGTGACCGGTTTTTCGGAGAGCAGGCCGAGGTTGTTCAGCACGGTGAACACGTTGATGTAGTGCTCGCCGAAGCTCATCCAGAAACGCACGTTGGGCACGTCGAGGTTTTTCGACAGCGAGTGCACTTCATCGTGGCCGGTCAGGTACAGATTCTGCGAACCGACCACAGGCAGGTCGTCGGTGCGTTTGACTTCGAACATGGTGTTG